>WNFC01001885.1_pt1 | contig 22305 bp, 19 predicted proteins | sample 5400541 | NCBI WGS metagenome assembly WNFC01 (sample SAMN13153342, study PRJNA577476) | soil metagenome | isolation source: 120 cm saprolite under Douglas fir tree site 2 hole 2 replicate 1 | place: USA:California | collected 2015-04-18
TGATCGAGCTTGCGCCGCCTATCCTGGCCCGTGCCCTCGATCCGTATCCGACATCCGTCCGGACACTCGATGCCTTGCACCTGGCCTCGATTGAATTCCTGCGCGCCCGTGGCCAGACCGTCGAACTGGCGAGCTACGATGAACGTTTGCTTGCTGCGGCGCGGGCTCTGGGAATAGCCGCTTTTCCGCTCTGACCTGTCACGCCGCCCGCTGCAGCCGCGCCAGCTCGCCTTCCATCAGCGCGCGGTAGGGGCCGCCGCGGCGCAACAATTCGTCGGGCGAGCCGTCCTGGACGACGCGGCCGCGCTCCAGCACGACGATGCGGTCGAAGCTGCGCAGGGTCGACAGGCGATGGGCGATGGCGATCACGGTGCGGCCCCGCATCAGCCGATCGAGCGCCTGGCGGATCAGTTCCTCCGATTCGCCGTCGAGCGAGGACGTCGCCTCGTCGAGCAGCACGATCGGCGAATCCTTCAGGAGCGCGCGGGCAATCGCGATACGCTGGCGCTGACCGCCCGACAGCCGCGCGCCGCGGTCGCCGACGATGGTCGAGAAGCCGGCAGGAAGCGCCTCGATGAAGTCGCGGCAGCGCGCGGCCTCGGCCGCCGCCATGACGTCGCGGTCCGACGCGTCGGGCCGGCCGTAGCGGATATTGTCCAGGATCGAGCGGTGCAGCAGCGAAATGTCCTGCGGCACGAAGGAGATGGCGCTGCGCAAACTCTCCTGGGTGATATGCGCGATATCCTGTCCGTCGATCAGGATGCGTCCGCGTTCGAGGTCGTGGAAGCGCTGCAACAGCGCCAACGCGGTCGACTTGCCGCCGCCGGAGGGGCCGATCAGGCCGGTGCGCCGGTCGGCCGCGATCCGGAGGCTGAAGTCGGCGAACACCTTGCTGCCGTCGGGGTAGCCGAAAGAAACGCTCTCGAAGACCACGCCTCCGAACGCCCCGCCCCCGCGCAGCGGCACCAGCGGCACCGCCTTGGGGTGCTCGCGCATGCTGTGCGGCTGAAGAAGGGTGGCAATCGCCTCGGCGAGGCGCGCCATATGCTGCGTGACGTCGACCAGCGCCACCGCGAGATCGCGCGTGGCATGCAGCACGGTGAAGCCCAAGGTGCAGACCAGCACGACGTCGCCGGCGCTCGCCCGGCCGCGCTGCCACAGCACGATCGCCCAGGCGAGCACCGCCACCGTCAGAACGATGGTGAGGGCGGCATGCAACAGGCGCAGTTTTTCCAGATATTGCAGGCTGCGGCGCCGGGCGCTCAGCTCCCGCTGGACGGTGCGGTCGAAGCGGCTGTGCTCGCGGCGGATGGCGCCGAAGGTTCGCACCAGCGGCATATTGCCGATCACGTCGGCCAGCTCGCCCTCGACCCGCGCCGCCCGGTCGGCGAAACCCCGATGGAGGGGCGCGCCCTTGGCGGCCTGCCGGAACAAAACCAGCATGACCAGGGTCGAGATCGCGAGCAGCACGGTCGCCATCGGCAGGCTGACGGCGGCGAGATAGGCGATGGCGCCAGCGGTCGCCACGCAGGGTGGCAGCACATTCCAGATGAACAGGTTTTCGACCGCAAAGGCGGCGTTGGATGTCGCCGTGATGCGGCCGGTCAGCGTTCCCGAGAGCCGCTGTGTAAAATAGCTTGGTGCATGGCCCGTGAGATGGCCGAACAATTCGCTGCGCAGGTCGCCGGTGACGGCGACGAAGGCATGGCTTGCGATCCATCCTGCCAGCCGCCACAAGAAATTGTCGGCGGCGATCAGCGACACCAGGAGAGCAAACGCCACCCACACCTCACCGTTGGCGGGGCCGGCGGACAGCGTGTCGACCAGGAACTTGACGCCGTACTGCGAACTCACCGAGCAGCCGACGGCGGCGAGCACCGCCGTCAGAATTGCCGCATGCGACACCATGCGCCGGCGCACGTAGCGCAGCAGAAAAGCGACCGGACGCTTGGCGTAATTGCTGACGCTATCCATCCCGAATCCCGGAACATGTGGCCCGACGTTTCGTTACAGCACCATCGGCGGAACGGCTGTGACAAAAAAATGGTCGCCGTGTGTTGACCATATTTTCCGGCCATCGGGGGACATGCTCGGAATAATGTTGCCCCGGCTTTCGCCGGGGTTCGTCGTGTTTGGCCGCGGCACAGTCCCTGGAGGAGATGGTTTCATGCGTATCGCGCAAATTGCACCGCTGACCGAGGCCATCCCCCCGAAACTGTATGGCGGCACCGAGCGGGTGGTTTCCTGGCTCACCGAGGAGCTGGTGGCGCTCGGCCACGATGTCACGCTGTTCGCCAGCGGCGATTCGCAGACGTCGGCCAAGCTTGAGCCGATGTGGCCGAGCGCGTTGCGCCTCGACGATTCGGTGCGCGATCCGATGGCGCTGCACATCGCCATGCTGGAGCGGGTGCGACAGCGCGCCGGCGAGTTCGATATCCTCCATTTTCATCTCGACTATTTTCCGTTTTCGGTGTTCTCGCGTCAGTCCACGCCCTTCATCACCACCATGCACGGCCGGCTTGACTTGCCGGAACATCAGACGGTGTTCAATTTCTTCAACGCCGTGCCGGTCATTTCGATTTCCGATTCCCAGCGCCAGCCCGTGCCGCAGGCGCACTGGTTGCGGACGATCCACCATGGCCTGCCGGCGCACCTGCTGGGACCGTGCGCGGCCAAGCCCGGATATCTCGCCGTCCTGGGTCGCATTGCGCCGGAGAAGGCGGTCGACCGGGCGATCCGCATTGCCGTGCGCTGCAACCTGCCGCTCAAGATCGCGGCCAAGGTGGACCGCGTCGATCGCGACTATTTCGAGCACGATATCCGGCCGCTGCTCGCCCTGCCGGGCATCGACTACATTGGCGAAATCGGCGACGCCCAGAAGGCCGAGTTCCTGGGCGGCGCCCTGGCGCTGCTCATGCCGATCGACTGGCCCGAGCCGTTCGGCCTGGTGATGATCGAGGCGATGGCGTGCGGCACGCCGGTGATCGCCTTTCGCAGCGGCTCGGTGCCCGAGGTCGTCGAGGACGGCCTGACCGGATTTATCGTCGACAACGAGGTCGCGGCGGCGGATGCCATCAACAGCAAGCTTCGGCGACTGTCGCGCCACAAGATCCGCGCGCGCTTCGAGGAGCGCTTCACCGCGCGCCGCATGGCCGGCGAGTATATCGAGGTCTATCGCCGGCTGATGGCCCGGACGAAGCGCCGGCTGCGGACGGTGAATGGCGCGGCGAAAGCCACCGCCCAGCATCACGACGGCCGTCATCAAAATGGCATCGATGGTGGCGTATATGTCGCGGAGTGAGTCGATGCGGAGTGGATGGGAGTGGTCGAACCGCGGGCCGAGAGCCATGTCCGCCTGAAAAAGGCCGTCCGGCGCAACCGCGCGTTCTCCCGCGAAGGGCTTTTGGAGCGGCTGTTCGAACGGCTGTTCCGCGGCCTGGTCTATACCCAGATCTGGGAGGATCCCGAGATTGATCTCGAGGCGCTGGCGCTCGCGCCGGATTGCCACGTGGTGGCGATCGCTTCGGGCGGCTGCAACGTGCTGTCCTACCTGACCGGCGACCCCAGCCGCATCACCGCCGTCGACCTCAGCCGCGCCCATGTGGCGTTGAACCGCTTAAAACTGGTCGCCGCCACGCGGCTGCCGTCGTGGCAGGCCTTCTACCGCTTTTTCGGCGCGGCCGACGATCAGGCCAATGTCGAGGCCTACCAACGGCTGATCGCGCCGCACCTCGACCCGCAGAGCAGGGCCTATTGGGAGGGCCGCGGCCTGCAGCATTTCGGCCGGCGCCGGATCTCGATCTTCGCCCGCAATGCCTACCGCCACGGCGTGCTCGGTCGCTTCATCGGCATCGCCCATGCCGCGGCGCGCGTCCATGGCGTCGATCTGCGCGACCTTTTAAGCGCCCGCTCGCTCGAGGAGCAGCGGCGCTTCTTCGAAACCGTGCTGGCGCCATTGTTCGACAAGCCCGTGGTGCGCTGGGCGACGGCCAACCGGCTGTCGCTCTACGGGCTCGGCGTTCCGCCCGCGCAGTACGAGGCGCTGGCCGGCGGCCGCGCCATGGGGACGGTGCTGCGCTCACGGGTCGAGCGGCTGGCCTGCGGCTTCAGCCTCGACGACAACTACTTCGCCTGGCAGGCGTTCGGTCGGCGCTATGGCGGGGATGGCGAGGGGCCATTGCCGCCCTATCTGCGGCGCGAGCAGTTCGCCACCGTGCGCGCCCGGGTCGATCGCGTCGAGGTGCTGAACCGCTCGATCACCGAACATCTCGCCACCTGTCCCGACGCCTCGCGCGACCGCTACGTGCTGCTCGACGCCCAGGACTGGATGACCGACGCCCAGCTCAACGCGTTATGGACCGAGATCGCCCGCACGGCCCGGCCGGGCGCACGGGTGATCTTCCGCACCGCCGCCGAGCCCTCGCTGCTGCCCGGCCGCCTCGATCCGGCGCTGCTCGCGCGCTGGCGCTACGAGCAGGCGGCCTCGCTCGATTTCACGTCGCGCGACCGCTCGGCGATCTATGGCGGCTTTCATCTTTACGTGCTCGCGGCCTGAGCGGTGAGCGATCTCGCCGCGTCGGAGCTGATGGACCGGATCTATCGCCGGCAACGGCATTTCTACGATTTCACGCGCAAATACTACCTGCTCGGACGCGATCGCCTGATTGACGGCCTGGCGCCGCCGCCGGGCAGCCGGGTGCTCGAGATCGGCTGCGGCACGGGACGCAACCTGGTCGCCGCGGCCCGCACCTGGCCGCAGGCACGGCTCTACGGCATCGACATCTCGGCCGAGATGCTGGACACCGGACGCCGGGTCGTCGGGCGGGCAGGGCTGGCGCAGCGCATCGAGCTCGCCCGCGCTGACGCCACGTCGTTCGATCCGGCGTGGCTGTTCGGCGTGCCCTGCTTCTCGCGCATCATCTTCTCCTACAGCCTGTCGATGATCCCCGCGTGGCGCGCCGTGCTCGGCGAGGCGCTGCGCTGGTTGGCGCCGGACGGCGAGCTGCACATCGTTGATTTCGGCGGCCAGGAGCGGCTGCCGCGCTGGTTCCGCGCCGGGTTGCGCCGGTGGCTGGCACGGTTTCACGTCACGCCGCGCGACGAGCTGGAGGCCGAGCTTAAGGGACTGACGGGCCATGCCGGTGCCGTGCGCCTCTTTGAGCGGCCTCATCGCGGCTATGCGCAATTTGCCGTGCTCGGTCGCGACTTGAAGGGCTGACCATCGCCCGACCCTAGGTCGCCACGACCTCGATCAATTCGATGTCACCCTTGCCTTTGAGCGCCACTGGCCCTCGGCTGCGGCCGCGACACTCGTCGCGGATCAGCAGCCATGTGTCGGCTGCAACCGTCACGGCCCCCGGCTGGCATGCCGATGCGATCCGGGCCGCGGTGTTGACGGCATCGCCCCAAAGATCGAACTGGAATCGCTGGCTGCCCATGATGCCCGCCACCACCGGCCCCTGGTGGATGCCGACCCGCACCTGCCAGGGCGGCTCGAGCTGGCCTGCTGCCGCCACCATGTCGTGCCCTGCCTTGACGCAGGCCAGCACCGGACTTTCGACCGTACGCAGCAGGCCGGCCGTGGCAATGAACGCGTCGCCCACCGTCTTGAGTTTCTCCAGTCCACGGTGCTGGGCGATATCCTCGAAGCGATCGATCAGGCGGCCCAGCACCTCGACGACCACTTCCGGCGGATTGCCCTCGCAATACGGGGTGAAGCCGACGACGTCGCAGAACAGGATGGCGACGTCGGCGAAGCGTCGCGGCCGGACATTGTTGGTGGCCTTGAGTTCGCGCACCGCCTCGTCAGGCAGAATGGCGCGCAGGAACCGGTCGGCCCGACGGCGTTCCTCCTCGATGCGGCGCGTATGGGCGGCCTCATGATCGCGCAACCGCTTGCGCGCCAGCGAAGCGTCGATGCGGGCCTTGAGAAGGACAGGGTTGAACGGCTTGGGAATGTAGTCCTCGGCGCCGAGCTGAATGGCCTTGACGATGCCCTCCAGTTCCTCCGATGCCGAGATGATGATCACGCCGACATGGCGCAGGCGCGTATCGGTCCGCATGCGGCGCAACACCTCGAAACCATCGATTTCGGGCATCATGATGTCGAGCAAGACGAGATCGACGTCTTCGCTCTCGAGCTTTTCGAGCGCTTCGCGGCCGTTCGCGGCCTCGACAAGCCGCTCGAACCCCTCGCGCCGAAGCCGCCGTGTCAGCGTGTAGCGATTGTCCTCGACGTCGTCGACCACGAGGATCAGGGGCGACGTTCCGCTCATGGCGTTGCGTCCCGCACCAGCAAATGGTGCATCTTGGCCAGCAACCGCTCGAGCTCGATCGGCTTGGTGTCGTAGTCGTCGCAGCCAGCCGACAAGGCGACCTCGCGGTCGCCGATCATGGCGTGCGACGACAGGCCGATGACCGGGATGTCACGCGTCGCCGGATCAGCCTTGAGTCGGCGCGTCGCCTCCCAGCCGTCCATCACGGGAAGGCTCATGTCCATCAGGACGAGGGCGGGGTGCGTCTTGCGTATCGTCTCGATGCCGGCAGCGCCGTCGCCGGCCACGACCACGTCGAAACCGCGCCGCCCGAGCCGGCGCGTCAGGACGTAGACATTGTCCCCGTCATCTTCGACATAGACGACGCGGATGCGGCCGCTAGCGTCGGACATCGGGTCTGGCCGGCAGCCACGCGGTGAACGTGCTGCCGATCCCTGGCTTGCTGGCGACGCCGATATCGCCGCCCATCATGCGGCACAGCCTGCGACTGATCGCCAGTCCCAGACCGGTGCCGCCATAGCGCCGCGTGGTCGAGGCGTCGGCCTGGGTGAACTCGGCAAAGAGCTTCGGAAGCTGCTCTTCGGAAATGCCGATGCCGGTGTCGGCGACGGCGAATTTGATGCGGCTCGCGTCGCAACTCACATCGAGCCGGACTTCGCCGCGCTCGGTGAACTTGCAGGCGTTGCCCAGCAGATTGAGGACGACCTGGCGCAGCCGCGTCGGGTCGGCCTGCACGTTTCCAATGTCTGCCGGACAGTCGCAGACGAAGCGGTTGCCGTTGCGCGCGGCCAGCGGGCGAACGGTCGTCTCGATGTCGGCGACAAAGCTGCGCAGCGGCAGATCCTCGATCTGAACCTCCAGTCGTCCGGCCTCGATCTTCGAGAGATCCAGGACGTCGTCGACGAGCTGGAGCAAGTGCCGGCCGGCTCGGTTGATCCGGCCGAGGGGATCGAGCAGATCGTCGAGGCCGGCTTCCTCGGCTTCTTCGCGCATCATGTCGCCAATGCCGAGGATGGCGTTAAGCGGCGTCCGCAGCTCGTGGCTCATGGTCGCCAGGAAGCGGCTCTTGGCATGGTTGGCCTCCTGCGCCTCGTCGCGCGCGACGGCCAGGCTGTCGACCAGGCACGACAGTTCCTCCTCGCGCTGCTTCAGCGTCGTGATGTCGGCATAGATTCCAACGACGCCGCCTTCCTGTGTCCGCCGCTCGCTGATCGACACCCATCGTCCGTCGGAAAGCTTCAATTCGAGCGGCGCCGACTGGCTGAGGTGGATCGACAGGCGCCACTCGATCCAGTCCGACGGATCGCGCCCGCCCGTGGCGAGATGGCCGATGCGGACGATTTCGCTCAGCATCTGGCGAAAGCTTGCGCCCTCGCGGATGACGTGGGCGGCGGGTGCGTAGAATTCGCGAAAGCGGCTGTTGTGCAGGATCAATCGGTCGGCCGCGTCGAACAGCACGAAGCCCTCCGAGATCGCCTCGATCGCCTCGGTGAGCTGGGTGCGTGCCCGCGCGGCCTCGTCGCGCGCGCCGGCAAGCCGCTCTACGGCGTCAGCCAGTTCGCGCTCGCGAAGCTTGTGTTCCGTGATGTCGGCGTAGACCGAGACGACGCCGCCGCTCGCCAAGGCGCGGTCGCTGATCAGCAGCCATTGATCGCCGTGCAGATGCTGCTCGCGTCGGCCGCTGTGGCTGCGCCGCTGAGCCAGCAGGACAGCGAACCATTCGGCGAAATCCGCACCTGCATTGGGGAACATGCCGCGATCGTGGCCAGCGCGGATGATCGTCTCGAAGCTCACGCCTGGCACCACGAGGTCCTCGACCCCGCGAAAGAAATTGCGGTAGACGCTGTTGCACATGACCAGGCGGTCATGCTCGTCCCACACGACGAAACCCTCGGAGGCGGCCTCGATCGCCGTCTGAAGCCGCGCCTCCGCTTGTGCGAGCGCCTCCGCCAATTGCTTGCTTTCGGTGATGTCGCCGGTCGAGCCGATCAGCCGAATGGCCCGTCCCCCGGCGTCGCGCACGGCAAGCCCGTGCTGGCGCGCCCAGCGCCACGTGCCATCGCCGGCGCGGTAACGGACCTCGCACTCGAAGCGAGGGGTGACGCCGCGCAGGTGCTCACGCGTCGCCGCACGGAAGCGCGGCAGATCGTCGGGATGGATATGTCGAATCCAATCCTGCGGCGTCTGAAGCTCGGATTCGGGGATCAGGATTTGCCGATGGACACCCGGTGAATAGAAGGTCACGTCTTTCTCGATGTCCCAATCGTAAAGCCCTTCGCCGATGGCCTCGAGCGCGTGGACGTAGCGGTCTTCGCTCGCCGCCAGCGCCTGCTGCACCTCCTTCTCGGAGGTCACGTCGCTGACGGCGCCGACCAGCCGGACCGCGCGGCCGTCGGGGCGCCGTACCGCCGTCGCGCGATCCTTCACCCAACGGACTTCGCCGGATCCGATATGGATGCGGTACTCACACTGGAACCGATCGGTCCGCTGCACGAAGTAGTCCCGCAGAGCGCGCCGATAGCGCTGGTAGTCCTGCGCAACGACACGATCGTTCCATTTCTGCGACCGCAAGTCGCCCGGCTCAAAGGCAAACATCCGATTGAGCTGCGGCGAGACGTAGAGCGTGTCGTTCACGATATCCCAATCGTAGAACCCTTCGGTTGCCGCCTCGGTGACCAGCGCGTAACGCTGTTCGCTGGCGCGCAGGGCCGCCTCCGCCCGGCGCGTATCGGTGACGTCGGTGTAGGTGAGCAGCAAGCTGCCGCCGGCCAGTTTCTGGTAGCGCACGACGAGGCGGCGCCCATCGGCACCATTGCGCTCGCCCGTGCGCTCGTCCGCCGCGCCGATCTCGGCCAGGCGCCGGGCGGCGACCTCTTCCGCCGCGCCGGGGGCGTCGTCGCTTGCGGCATCGAAGCGCAGCAAGGCGGCAAGCATCGTACCTGGCCGGCACAATTCCGATGGGTAGCCGGACAGCACGCCGAAGGGCTGATTGCACGTCACGAGCCGTAGCGCCGGGTCGAACATCGCGAATCCCTGGCGGAGGGCATCCAGACCGGCCCGCAGCATTTCATCGCCTGCCGGCGACCGCGCTATTCCGCCCAGGTTGCGTAGAACAGGCATGCCGCGTTCTCGAGCCGGTACCGTCGAATGGCCGTAGAAGGTCCGTCGTCTCGTCCTCCCGGCACTGTGATGTCACCGGCGAGCCGACTACAAGCCGGTCCGGCAAGCCAACGCCGGATTCGGGCGCACAGCGGACAGCCTGGGCGCAGATCGGATGGTCGGCGGTTCCCGGTCTCCGGACGGCCGCTGTCACGCCACCTCAGGCGGCGTTGCGCATTCCCGCGCTTTCGAGGCCTTCGGCAACCCGGTCGAGGAACCTGGCCTCGAACGGCCAGCCCGAATTGACCTGCGTGATCGTCATGTCGCGATGGACGCGCGTCCATTCGCTGACGGTTCGTTTCGCTTCGTCTTTGCGGTTTGCCAGAGCCTGCGCCGACGCGAGAAAAAAAGGCGACATCCCGACGGCGTCGGGACGCTCGGCAATCCCCCGCTTGATCCAGCGAATCGCGTCGCCGTAGCGGCCGGCGCGGAAATGCGCACTGCCGATGCCGAAGCAGCTCGTCGCACTCGACACCGGATCTGCAGGGCCGAGGGTTCGAGCGAGCTGAAGACGCTCGATCGCCTTGTCCTCCTCGCCGTTGTAGGCGCTTATCCAGCCGCTGCGGGCCCACGCCCAGGCCGACCCGCCATTGAGGACGAGGGCGCGGTCGGCATGGACGGCCGCCATCTCGAGGTTGCGGCCCAGCGTGTAGCCGGCGGCCAGAACCGTCTCCGTCAGGGCATCCGCCTTGTTGAGAATCGCGGCGCGGTCGGCGAGCCGGCGCGCTGTCTCCTGTTCTTCCCTCGATTGTGCCGTGAAATGAAGGCACCCTCGCACGCCGTGGCACCAGGCCGCGAGCGACACCGGCAGCGGATCGTGCGGCGCCATCTCCATCGCCCGCTCCAGCAATTCCAGCGCCCTGGCTTCCGCAGGGGCTTTATACGAAAGCACGCCCGGCAGCGCGCGCATCACCAGCTCCCAGGCGTTCAGTTCGGCCGCGTCCTTGCCGCTTACCCCGTCGATCTCGGCGTCGCGCAGGACCAGTTCGATCGCTCTGGCGACCCTGCCCGCGACACGCTGCTCGAACTGGAACGCATCGTCGCTTGTGCCGTCCCAATGGTCGGCCCACAGATGGCGGCCCGTCGACGCATCCGTGAGAATGACCGTGATGCGCAACCGCCCGCGGCCATCGCCGCGGACCTTGCCGCGCAGGCGGTAGCGCGAGCGCTCGGGCGTCGCCACGCCGATCCAGTGAAGACGCATCAGGGCGGCGGCGATCTCCTCGGCCATGGCGGCGACCCGGCGCGTCTCCTCGCCGACCAGCTCGAAGGGAAGCACCGCGACGGAGGGCTGCTCCAGCGCAATGGGCAGGGCCGGCAGAAATTGCTCATGATCGGTGCGGCTGAGTTGGCTGCGGCGGACGGTCTGCGACGGGGTTTCGTTGAAGCGTTCGCGATAGCCGATGGCGAACCGTCCGAGATGGCAGAAACCGCAGCGCGTCGCGATCTCGGTGACCAGCGCGCCGCGAGGCGCCTGGAGCAACGTCTGCCTCGCCTTGTCGAAACGCAGATCGCGCAAATATTCGAGCGGCGTCTTGCCGACGAAGCGGCGGAAATGCTTCTGCAGGGTACGACGCGCCACGCCGCAGGCGGCGGCGATCTCGCCGACGGTCCAGGCTCGGGCCATGTCGGCCTCGATGAGATCGAGCGCCTTTCGCAAGTGGCGCGGATGAACGTGCCCGACCATGCGCCCTCCCAAGCTCGCCCAAATGCATAGCACGTGCAAGATACCGGTTCACGCCGAATCGGACGCGCGGCGGACGATCGGGGCGCGAATGGGATTGCTGGCGCCGCGCGGGAATCCCAAGCTGGGCTGGCCAACCCGCTGCTGTGCCAGCGCAGCGGCGGCTGACCGTCACCTCACTCAGACCGGGCCTATAGACAGGAGGTTCGTCATGGCGACATGGACACCCGACCCCAGTTTCTATCCCTCGCCGCGGATGGCAATGAAGGCCGCCGCCGAAACCCTGGCCTACGTGGCCGCTTTCGATCCCGAGCGCAAGCAACCCGACGCGATCGCCGTGGTCGACGTCGATCCGCGCTCGGCGACCTACTCGACCATCGTCGGCAGCACGGCGATGCCCAACGCCGGCGACGAACTGCATCATTTCGGCTGGAATGCGTGCTCGTCCTGTCTTTGTCCGAATGCACCGCACCCGCACGCCGAGCGCCGTTACCTGGTCGTGCCGGGACTGCGCTCGTCGCGCATCCACATCCTCGATACCAAGCCCGACCCGCGCAAGCCGACGATCGTCAAGGTCATCGAACCGGCCGAAGTCGCCGAACGGGCGGGCTACACGCGGCCCCACACCGTGCATTGCGGTCCCGAAGGCATCTACGTTGCGGCCCTCGGCAACCGCGAAGGCAAGGGGCCGGGCGGCGTTTTTCTGATGGACCATGAGACGTTCGAGGTGCGCGGCCAGTGGGAGATGGACCGCGGACCACAGCATCTTGCCTACGACGCCTGGTGGCATCTTGGACATGACACGCTGGTGACCAGCGAGTGGGGCACGCCGGACACATTCGAGAACGGTCTGGTCCCCGAAATCCTGCTCGGCGCCAAATACGGGCGACGGCTGCATTTCTGGGACCTGCACAAGCGCAAGCACTTGCAGACCATCGACTTCGGCGACAAGTACCAGCTCGTCTTCGAGCTGCGCCCGGCGCACGACCCGACCAAGGCCTACGGATTCGTCAACTGTGTCATCAGCCTGGAGAACCTGTCGTCGTCGATCTGGACCTGGTACCGCGACGGCGACAAGTGGGCGGTCAAGAAGGTGATCGAAATCCCGGCCGAACCGGCGAACGAGGACCAGTTGCCGCCGGTGCTAAAAGGTTTCAAGGCCTGCCCGCCGCTGGTCACCGACATCGATCTGTCGATGGACGACCGGTTCCTCTACGTCGCCTGCTGGGGCACCGGCGATTTGCAGCAATATGACGTCTCCGACCCGTTCAATCCGAAATTGACCGGCAAGGTGCGCATTGGCGGCATCGTTGCCCGGGCCGGCCACCCCTCGAGGTCCGGCGCTCTGAACGGCGGCCCGCAGATGGTCGAGATCAGCCGCGATGGCCGGCGCATCTACTTTACCAACTCGCTGTACGGCGCGGTCGATCCGCAATTCTACCCGGACGGCATCGAGGGATGGATGGTAAAGCTCGACGCTGCGCCATCGGGCGGTATCGCTTTCGATCCAAAATTCATGGTCAAGTGGCCGAAGTCGCACCGGCCGCACCAGGTTCGGCTCGAAGGCGGCGACTGTTCCTCCGATTCCTTCTGCTATCCGTGAGGTGTCCTCGCGGCGACGGGGGGCGCGGCCGTGAGCGACGTCTGGCCCTGGCTTGCAATGGCGGGGCTGGGGGCTTTTCACGGTCTCAATCCCGCCATGGGCTGGCTGTTCGCCGTGGCGCTTGGCCTGCATCGCAACGACCGCCGCGTCGTCTGGCTCGCGCTGCTGCCGATCGCCGTCGGACATGCATTGTCCGTTGCCGCCGTCGCCGCCGCGATCGTCGCGCTGGGCATCATCGTCGATGGACGCGGCGTGACTGCCGCCGCAGGCTTGATCCTGATCGCCTGGGCGCTCTATCACTGGCGCTACGGATCGCGCCATCGCGTGCGCGTCGGCCTGCAGACCGGCCTGGCGGGCCTCGGCCTGTGGTCGTTTCTGATGGCCACCGGGCACGGCGCCGGTCTCATGCTATGGCCCGTGCTGATGCCGCTCTGCTTTCCCGCCGGCGTCGCAGCGGGCACCGTCGATCCGTTCGTGCCGGCGCTCCTCGGCGTCGGCCTGCATACGCTGGCGATGCTGGCGGTCACCGCCGCGATTGCCGTCACCGTCTACGAATGGCTCGGGCTCGAGATGCTGCGGCGCGCCTGGATCAACCTTGACCTGATCTGGAGTCTGGCGCTTGCTGCGGCGGGCGCTGGGCTGCTGATCGCCTGACGACGCGATACCGGGTCACGCGAGCTGGGCGGCGCATGGCCCCCCTGTCCGTAGGGCATTGGCCAGCGTGCCGGTCCGATGGTAACCGGGCAGACGCCAAGTGTCGGGAGTAACCCAAGATGACCGAAGCCTTCATCTGTGATGCCATCCGGACGCCGGTCGGCCGCTACAATGGCGGGCTCGCCGCCATGCGCGTCGACGATCTCGCCGCCCATCCCATCAAGGCGCTGATGCAGCGCAACACCGGAGTCGATTGGGGGGCGGTCGACGACGTGGTCTATGGCTGCGTCAACCAGGCGGGCGAGGACAACCGCAATGTCGCGCGCATGGCGGGCCTTCTGGCCGGCCTGCCGGTCGAAGTGGCGGGCACCACGGTGAACCGGCTGTGCGGCTCGGGTCTGGAGGCGGCCGGTCACGCGGCACGCGCCGTGAAACTCGGCGAAGCCGACATGATGATCGCGGGCGGCGTCGAAGGCATGACCCGCTCGCCCTACGTCATGGGCAAGCCCGAAGGTCCGTTCGACCGCTCGATGAAGCTCGAGGATACGGTGCTGGGCTGGCGCTTCATCAATCCGCGCATGAAGGCCGCCTACGGCGTCGACACCATGGGCCAGACCGCCGAGAACGTCGCCGGCGAGCATCAGATCAGCCGCACCGACCAGGACGCCTTCGCCTACCGCAGCCAGCGCCGCTGCAAGACCGCCCAGGATCGCGGCTTCTTCGCCAAGGAGATCGTCAAGGTCTGCGTCAAGAAGGGCAAGACCGAGACCGTCGTCGAGGCGGACGAGCACCCGCGCGGCGACACCACGATGGAGATCCTGGCCAAGTTGCCGGCGGCATTTCGCGACGGCGGCTCGGTGACGGCGGGCAACGCCGCCGGCATCAATGACGGCGCCTGCGCCATGATCATCGCCTCGGAGGCGGCGGCCAAGGCCAACGGGCTCGTGCCGCGCGCGCGCATCCTTGGCACGGTGTCGGCCGGCGTGCCGCCTCGGGTCATGGGTATCGGCCCGGTGCCGGCCACGCAGAAGCTTTTGGCCAAGCTCGGCATGACGTTGCGCGACTTCGACACGATCGAGCTCAACGAGGCTTTCGCCGCCCAGGCGCTCGCCGTGCTGCGCCAGCTCGGCCTTGCCGACGATGCCGAGAACGTCAATCCCAATGGCGGCGCCATCGCGCTCGGCCATCCGCTGGGCGCCTCGGGCGGCCGGCTGATGATCACGGCGCTCAACCAGCTCGAGGCCACCGGCGGCAAGCGCGCGCTTTGCACCATGTGCATCGGCGTCGGCCAGGGCATTGCACTGGCGATCGAGCGCGTTTGAGGGCTGCGGGCGTGGTTCGGCGAGGGCTGATCGTCGCCAAGTAACTCATGTCATCCTGAGCGCAGCGAAGGATCTCATGCCGGTTGCAAGCGGTGATGAGGTCCTTCGCTTAAGCGCGGATCTGATCCGCGCGACTCAGGACGACAGCTACGCTGTCGCGTTGAGCTTGATGCCGGCCTGGCGCATCTCGGTCAGCATGCGCTTCTTGCTGCCCTCGAGATCGATCGCGGCGGTGGCCTCCTGCACGACGGCAACGTCGAAGCCCGCCTGGCGGGCGTCGATCGACGACCAGGCGACGCAGTAGTCGAGCGCCAGCCCGCAAAACACCAGCCTGGTGAAGCCGCGCGCCTTCAGATAGCCGTCGAGGCCGGTGCGGGTCATGCGGTCGTTCTCGCGGAACGCCGAGTAGGAATCGATGCCGGTGTGGAAGCCCTTGCGGATGACGACCTCCGCCTTGTCGGTGTCGAGCTCGGGATGGAAGGCGGCCCCCGGCGTGCCTTGCACGCAGTGGTCCGGCCACAGGGTCTGCGGCCCGTAGGGGAATTGCACGGTGCTGAAGAGTTCGCCGCCCGACCAGGCGCTGGCGAACGAGGCATGGCCCGGCGGATGCCAGTCCTGGGTCAGCACGACGTGGTCGTGGCGGGCGATCAGGCGATTGACCATCGGCACGATCGCAGTGGCCCCCGCGACGGCCAAGGCGCCGCCCTCGCAGAAGTCGTTTTGCATGTCGACCACGATCAATGCCTCGTTGGGCATGTCGTCAAACTCCGTGACAAAATGGCGGAATGTCTCCGCGACTTTGTTCTGCCTCGAATGCGGCGATCCAGTGGCCGAGTGAGCCGGCTTCGATGGCGCCCCGCAGTCCGCGCATGATGTCCTGGTAATATTGCAGATTGTGCCACGTCAGCAGCATCGACGCGAGAATCTCTTCGGCGCGGATGAGATGGTGCAGGTAGGCGCGGCTGTGGCGCCGGCAGGCCGGGCAGGCGCAATGCTCGTCGATCGGCCGGAGATCGTCGCGGTGCCGCGCATTGCGCAGGTTGAGCTCGCCGCGGCGCGTGAAGGCCTGCGCTGTACGGCCGCCGCGCGTCGGCAAGACGCAGTCGAACATGTCGATGCCGCGTTTTACGGCGCCGACGATGTCGGCGGGCCGGCCGACGCCCATCAGATAGCGCGGCCGGTCGGCCGGCAGCAGCGGCAGGGTGACGTCGAGCGTGGCGAACATCGCCTCCTGGCCCTCGCCGACGGCCAGCCCGCCCACGGCATAACCGTCGAAGCCGATGTTGGTGAGCGCCTTGGCGCTCTCGGCACGCAAAGCGGGGAAGATGCTGCCCTGCACGATGCCGAACAGGCCGTAGCCTGGCCGTTCGCTGAACGCCCGCTTGCCGCGCGCCGCCCACTTCATCGACAGCCGCATTGAGAAGGCGGCGGCATCCTCTTCGATCGGCCAGCTCGTGCATTCGTCGAACGACATGGTGATGTCGGCGTCCAAAAGATTCTGGATCTCGATCGAACGCTCGGGCGTCAGCCGATGCTCCGAACCGTCGATCGGCGAGCGGAAGGTGACGCCGTCGGCATCGAGCTTGCGCAGCTCCTTGAGCGACATCACCTGGAAGCCGCCGGAATCGGTCAGGATCGGGCCGGGCCAGTTCATGAACCTGTGCAGCCCGCCCAGCGCCGCCACCCTTTCCGCCCCCGGCCGCAGCATCAGGTGAAAGGTATTGCCGAGCACGATCTCCGCGCCGGTCTCGGCCACCGACTGCGGCAGCATCGCCTTGACGGTGCCGGCGGTGGCGAGCGGCATGAAGGCGGGCGTCTCGACCGTGCCGTGCGCGGTCTCGATCCGGCCGCGGCGGGCGGCGCCATCGCGGCCCAAAAGTTCGAAGGAAAGGCTCATCGCCGCAACAAACAACAATCGCCGTAGGAATAGAAGCGGTATCGCTCGCTCACGGCGTGCGCATAGGCGGCCTTCATGCGCTCCAGCCCGGCGAAGGCTGCCACCAGCATGAAGAGCGTAGAGCGCGGCAGGTGGAAGTTGGTGAGCAAGAGGTCGACGGCGCGGAAGCGAAAGCCCGGCACGATGAAAATGTCGGTCTGGCCGCTCCAAGGCTTTAGCGCGCCGCCGTGGATCCTCGCCACGGTCTCCAGGAGGCGCAACGAGGTCGTGCCGACCGACACGATGCGTCCGCCGGCGGCGCGCGTCGCCTCGACCGCATGGGCGGTGGCTCGCGGCACCTCGCCCCATTCGGCGTGCATGGTGTGCGCGTCGGTGTCGTCGACCCGGACCGGCTGGAAGGTCCCGGCACCGACATGCAGGGTCACACCGGCCGTGGCGATGCCGGCAGCGGCGAGCGAGGCCATCAGCGCCGGCGTGAAATGCAGGCCGGCGGTGGGCGCGGCTACCGAGCCGTCGTAGCGGGCAAACAGCGTCTGGTAATCGGCGCGATCGCGCGCATCGGCGATGCCGCCGCGGATGTAGGGCGGCAGCGGCACGGCGCCGCCTGTTTGGAGAGCGGCGAGGAAGGCAGGACCGGTGGTATCGAAGGCAAGCACGATCGAGCCGTCCTCGTTCTTGGTCTCGACCTTGGCGTCGAGCCGGCCGGCGAAGGAGAGACCGTCACCCGGCCGCAGGCGCTTGGCGGGACGGGCGAAGGCAAGCCAGCGGCCTCGGCCGAGGTCGCGGATCAGCAGGGCTTCGACCGCTACCTGCTGGCGGCCGGAGGCGGCGAGGCGCACGCCGATCAGCCGCGCCGGGATGACCTTGGTGTCGTTGAAGACGAGCAAGTCGCCTCGACGCAGCAGGCCAGGCAGGTCGCGGACCGAGCGATCGTGCAGACCATCGCCGGCGACATCGAGCAGCCGCGCCGAATCGCGCGGATGGGCAGGGCGTTGGGCGATGAGGTCTTGGGGAAGATCGAAGTCGAAGAGGTCGACGCGCATTGGGACTTTAGGCCAGTATCGGGCGATGGCAGTCCGCTTCCGATGCCGCCCGGCGACGATCGAGGATGCCGATGGCATCGCCGCGGTGTTTTCGTCGTCCTTCCGGCTGCTCACGTTCCTGCCGACGGTGCGCACGGACGAGGAGCGTCGCCGCTTCATCGAGAGCGTCATCCTGAAGACCTGCGACGTGACCGTCGCGGAAGGCGAAGACGGTATCGTGTCGTTTCTGGCGCGCGACGGGCAGGAAATTCGCCTGCTTTACACGCATCCGGCGAGCATCGGGGCGGGGGCGGGCTCGCTGCTGGTCGACGTCGCCAAGGCCTCCGGCGTCGCCGCCCTCGAGCTTTGGTGCTTCCAGGCCAATAGACGGGCGCGCCGCTTCTACGAGGCGCGCGGCTTTCGCGCGATCCGCCTCACCGATGGCGCGGACAACGAGGAAAAGATGCCCGACGTTCGCTATCGCTGGCAGCGGACGTAGCACGCTAGGCCGTGCCGACATCCATCACGTCGGCGTCCGAATCGTCGGCCGGCGGCTCGGCGTTGGCATCGACCAGGGCGACGAAGCGGTGCACGCCGCCTTCGACGACCCGCTTCACGCGCGCGCGGGTTTCCAGGCAATGGAGATGTGCCAAGGTCTCGCCAAAGGCGAACACGATCTGGTTGTTGTCGAGATGGCGCGGGAACAACACCGGCACCATGTCCCAGCCGGTCGCGCCCTCGGCGCCGCGTTGGGCGATGGCGGCGGTCATGTCGTTCAGGCGCGCGTCATGGTGGGCCACGAGCTGGTCGAGCCTGGTGTGCAGGCCGATGAACGGGAAGCCGTGCGAAGGCAGCACCAGCGCGTTGGCCGGCAGGCGACGGAAGCGCGAGAAGCCGTCGAGGAACCAGGTGAGCGCGTCGGCCCTGGGCTCGTTGGGCCATACGCCGACATTGGTGCTGATCTTGGGCAGCACCTGATCGCCCGCGATCAGCACGTTGAGCTCGGGGCACCACAGCGAGGCATGCTCGGGCGCGTGGCCGCGGCCGACGATGACGTCCCAGCGATGGCCGCCCAGCGTGATCGGATGAGCGTGGATCAGGCGCTCGAAGGACGGGGGCAGCGGCACCACGCCCTTGGCGTAGCCGCCCTTGTGGCGGTGGAACAGCTGGATGCGATCGGCCGGCACGCCGTTGCGCTTGAGATGGGCGGCGCGCAGGTCCTCGTTCTCGATGAAGTCGTTGCGCGCGGCGATGGCGCTCATGTATTCGCCCAGCGTCATCCAGAGCGGCGCATCCCAACGCTCGCACAGCCAGCCCGCCAGCCCGACATGATCGGGATGCAGGTGGGTGGCGATCACCCGCGTCACTGGCTTGCCCAGAAGCTTTTCGGCGAAGATCTTCTCCCACAGCTCGCGCGTAGCCTGCGTGTTGATGCCAGTGTCGACGATGGTCCAGCCGGTCTTTTCTTCGACCAGCCACAGGTTGATGTGGTTGAGCTGGAAGGGCAGCGGCATGCGCAGCCAGTAGATGCCGGGCGCGACATTCTTGATGGTGCCGGGTTCGGGCACCTCGCCGCAGGGAAAGCGCAGTTGCGCCAGCAGGCGCTGGGATTGATCGGCAGAATCGAGCATGGATCGACCCTAGCCCCGGCGATGGCGGCGTGTCACGGCCGCCGGCCGACTGCCCGCCATGCGATATCGCGCCGACAAAAGCCTTCCGGCCAGTCGATCAGGTCGACGGCACGATAGGCCCGCGCCCGCGCCTCCTCGACGGTCGGCGCCACGGCGCTCACGTTCAGCACCCGCCCGCCATTGGCCAGGACGCGTGAGCCATCGGCTTTCGTGCCGGCGTGAAAAATCTCCACGCCTTCGACCTTGCCCGCCGCGTCGAGGCCGCGGATCTCGCTGCCCTTTTGATAGGCATCGGGATAGCCCTTGGCCGCCATCACCACGGTGAGCGCCGTGTCGGCCGACCAGCGCAGGTCGAAATGTTTCAGCCCGCCGTCGGCCGAGGCGATCAGCGCCGGCAGGATGTCGGACTTGAGCCGCATCATCAGCACCTGGCACTCGGGATCGCCGAAGCGGCAGTTGTACTCGAAGATTTTCGGGCCTTGGTCGGTGATCATCAGGCCGGCATAGAGCACGCCCTTGAACGGCGTGCCGGCCTCGGCCATGGCGCGCACCGTGGGCAGGATGATCTCGTCCATGGTGCGTCTCTGCATGGCGTCGCCGAATACCGGCGCCGGCGAATAGGCGCCCATGCCGCCGGTGTTGGGTCCCTGGTCGCCGTCGAAGGCGCGCTTGTGATCCTGCGCGCCGACCAGCGGCAGAGCGTGCTCGCCGTCGCACAGCGCGAAGAAGCTCGCCTCCTCGCCGACCAAAAATTCCTCGATCACGACGGACGCGCCGGCGGCGCCGAAGCGGTTGCCCGACAACATGTCGCGCGCCGCCTGGGTTGCCTGCTCGACGGTCTCGGCCACCACGACGCCCTTGCCGGCCGCAAGTCCGTCCGCCTTGACCACGATCGGCGCGCCCTGCGCCTTGATGTAGGTGGCGGCCTTGTCGGCATCGGTGAAGCGCTGATAGGCGCCTGTCGGGATGCCGTGGCGCCGGCAGAGCTCCTTGGTGAAGCCTTTCGAGCTTTCGAGCTGCGCCGCCTGGGCCGACGGGCCGAATACTTTTATGCCCGCTTCGCTCAAGCGATCGGCGAGACCCGCCGCCAGCGGCACTTCGGGGCCGACGACCACGAAGTCGATCTTCTCGCGCCGGGCAAGGGCGACTTGGCCTGCAATATCCTCGGCCGCCACGTCTATGCACTCGGCGACTCGGGCGATGCCGGCGTTGCCGGGAGCGCAGTAGAGCTTGGTGCACAGGGGAGAGGCCGAAATCGCCCAGCACAGCGCATGTTCGCGCCCGCCGCCGCCGACCACCAGAATCCGCATTCCCAACCCCTTGAAATTAAGCCCTATTCTGACAATATGACTATGGTCATGACCATGGTCACATCGTAGGTTTCGCAATGACAAAAACCATGAAAGCGTCGGAGTGCAAAGCGAAGTTTTTGGGCGTGCTGGACGAGGTCGCGTCCACGCATGAGCGCGTCATCGTGACCAAGAACGGCAAGCCGGTAGCGGAGATCGTACCGTTCGTGGACAAGCCGAAGTCGATCATTGGGGCGCTCAAGGGTTCGGTTACCCTCATGGGCGATCTTGATGAACCGACGGGCGAAGATTGGGAAGCACTCAAGGAATGAGCGTCGTTCTCGATACCAATGCCTTGGTCTGGGCGTTCGAAGGTGACAAGGCGTTGGGCAGCCGCGCTGCGCGATCGATCGAGCAAGCCGTATTGGACGGCATCGCTCATGTGTCGGCGATCTCGTTCTGGGAGCTCGCGCTCAAGATCCGCAAGGGCAAGTTCGGCTTGGCTCAACCGGTGATGGACTGGCGGGCCAACGTTCTGCGTCTTGGTGTTCGCGAAGTGGCGATCGATGGCGTGATCGGCATCGCGGCCAATGAGTTGCAGCATATTCACGACGATCCCGCCGACAGGTTGATCGTCGCGACCGCGCTCAAGCTCGGTGCATCGCTTGCTACTTCGGACGCACGCCTGCTCGGCTGGAAGGGCCCGCTCGCATACATTGATGCCCGGGTGTAGCGTCGGGACATGGAGTCGACCGCGCCCGACCAGGCTGTCAGCAATATTCCGGAGTTTACCGTCTCCGAGCTCTCCTTTGCACTCAAGCGGGAGATCGAGACGTCGTTTCCGCGCGTGCGCGTGCGCGGCGAGATCAGCCAGCCTTCGTTTCCGCGCTCGGGTCACTGCTATTTCCGCCTGAAGGACGAGAACGCCGTGCTCGACGCGGTGTGCTGGAAGACCACCATGCCGCGCCTCGGTATCAAGATCGAGGAGGGCATGGAGGTGATCGTCACCGGCAGGCTCACGACCTATGCCGGCTCCTCGCGCTACCAGATCATCATCGACCGGCTGGAGCTCGCGGGCGAAGGCGCGCTGCTGAAGCTGCTGGAGGATCGGCGCAAGAAGCTGCAGGCCGAGGGCCTGTTCGATTCCGATCGCAAGCGGCCGTTGCCATTCCTGCCCGAGGTCGTGGGTGTGGTGACCTCGCCCACCGGCGCGGTGATCCGTGACATCCTGCACCGTCTTGCCGACCGCTTTCCGCGTCATGTGCTGGTGTGGCCGGTCGCCGTGCAGGGCGAGAAGGCGGCGGGCGAGGTGGCTGCCGCCATCGCGGGCTTCAACCGCCTGTCCGTGGAAGGGGCGGTGCCGCGGCCGGATATCCTGATCGTGGCGCGCGGCGGCGGCAGCCTGGAAGACCTCTGGGCCTTCAACGAGGAGATCGTGGTGCGCGCCGCCGCGGCTTCGACCATTCCGCTGATCTCGGCGGTGGGCCATGAGACCGACACCACCCTGATCGATTTCGCCGCCGACCGCCGCGCACCGACGCCGACAGCCGCGGCCGAGATGGCGGTGCCGGTGCGCGCCGACCTGATCGCCCAGACACTCGATTTCGGCAAGCGCACCATGGCCTGCATGAACCGCGTCCTGCGTGAGGCGACGCTGGCGGTGACCGGCTTGGCGCGCGGCCTGGGCGATCCGCTGCGCCTGATCGAGGAGCGCCAGCAGCGGCTCGATGTCAGCGGCGAACGGCTGGCGCTGGCCACGCGCCAGCTCA
>WNFC01001886.1_pt1 | contig 22303 bp, 34 predicted proteins | sample 5400541 | NCBI WGS metagenome assembly WNFC01 (sample SAMN13153342, study PRJNA577476) | soil metagenome | isolation source: 120 cm saprolite under Douglas fir tree site 2 hole 2 replicate 1 | place: USA:California | collected 2015-04-18
CACCGCCCGGCAGGCGCCGGCCGAGGTCGACCTCGCCGCGCCAGCCGCCTGACCCCGGCCGCCATAATCGGGGTCGTGACCCTTCGCTGGCAGAACATCGTCGTCGATTGCCTCGACCCCGAGCGCGTCGCTCGCTTTTGGAGCCAGGCGCTCGGCCTGCCCCTGCAGCGACCCCACGAGGGCGAGTGGTGGCTGGAACCGGGTGGCGATCGCCCCGACATCCTGTTTCTCGAGGTCCCGGAGGCCACGTCGGTCAAAAACCGGGTCCACCTCGATCTGCGGCCCGACGACCAGGCGGCCGAGGTGCAGCGGTTGATCGCCTTGGGCGCCCGCCACGTCGACATCGGGCAGCGCGACGTGAGCTGGGTGATGCTGGCGGACCCCGAGGGCAACGAGTTTTGCATCCTGCGACCTCGCCCAGCGCCCGCAGGTTGACACCGGCGCTCTAGCGGCCGTAGAATAGCCCTTCGCGCCCGAAATCCGGGCGAGGTTAAATCATGCCCACCATCTCACAGCTGATCCGATCCGGCCGCAAGCCGCTGGTGAAGAAGACGAAGGCACCGGCGCTGCAAGGCTCCCCGCAGAGGCGGGGCGTCTGCGTGCGCGTCTATACCACGACCCCCAAGAAGCCCAACTCGGCGCTCCGGAAGGTCGCGCGCGTACGCCTGACCTCCCGCCAGGAGGTCACGGCCTACATCCCGGGGATCGGGCACAACCTGCAGGAGCACTCGGTGGTCCTGATCCGCGGCGGCCGCGTCAAGGACCTCCCTGGTGTGCGGTACCACGTGGTCCGCGGCACCCTCGACACGGCCGGCGCCAAGGGGCGCAAGCAGGGCCGTTCGAAGTACGGCGCCAAGCGCGAAAAGGCGAAGAAGGCCTAGCCGTGCCGCGTCGTCCGCGAATTCACAAACATGTCATCCTGCCCGACCCCGTGTACACACACGAGGGCGTAGCCAAGTTCGTCAACGTCGTCATGCAGCGCGGCAAGCGGAGCACGGCCGAAAAGGTCGTCTACGGCTCCCTGGACCGTATCCGGAAGGTGGCCAAGAAGGACCCGATCGAGGTCTTCGACGCGGCGCTGAAGAACGCCACTCCCGTGCTGGAGGTCAAGCCCCGCCGGATCGGTGGCGCCACCTACCAGGTCCCGGTCGAGATCCGGCCCGACCGGCGCTCGGCGCTGGCCCGGCGTTGGATCGTACGTTACGCCAGGGCCCGATCTGGGAAGAGTATGCAAGAGAAGCTCGCCGGCGAGCTGATGGACGCCGCTAACGGAGTGGGGGCCACGATCAAGCGGCGGGAAGAGACGCACAAGATGGCTGAAAGCAACAAGGCCTTCAGTCACTTCAGGTATTAGGAATTGGCAGAAACAAAAATGGCTCGGACATACGCACTCGACAAGGTACGGAACATCGGCATCATGGCCCACATCGATGCCGGGAAGACGACCACGACCGAACGCATCCTCTTCTATGCAGGCCGAATCCACAAGATGGGTGAGGTGCACGATGGCGCCGCCACCATGGACTGGATGGTCCAGGAGCAGGAGCGAGGGATCACGATCACCTCGGCGGCCACGGTCGCCAACTGGCGCGGCCACCGGATCAACATAATCGACACACCCGGACACGTAGACTTTACGGTCGAGGTCGAGCGTAGCCTGCGCGTCCTCGACGGTGCGGTCGCGGTCTTCGACGCCGTGGCCGGGGTCGAGCCGCAGTCGGAAACGGTCTGGCGGCAGGCCGACCGCTACGAGGTGCCCCGGATCGCCTTCATCAACAAGATGGACCGCATGGGCGCCGACTTCTTCGCGTCCTGGAAGTCGATCCGCGAGCGGCTGGGCGCCAACGCCGTCCCGATCCAGCTGCCGATCGGCAGCGAGGAGAAGTTCGAGGGCGTCGTCGACCTTATTAATAAGGTCGCGATCACGTATACCGACGACCTGGGAACCACGATCGAGACCGAAGAGGTCCCGGCCGAGATGAAGGCGCAGGTCGAGCTCTACCACAAGCAGCTGGTCGAAGCCGTCGCCGAATTCGACGACGTCCTGCTGCAAAAGTACCTGGACGACAAGCCGATCACCGGCCCCGAGATCGTGGCCGCCATCCGCAAGGGCACCGTCGCGAACCGATTCGTGCCGGTGCTGGCCGGTGCGGCGCTGCGCAACCGCGGGGTGCAGCCGATGCTCGACGCCATCATCGACTTCCTGCCGTCGCCGCTCGACAAGCTCGGGGTGGAAGGAATCAACGCCAAGAGCAACGTGACCGAGCGGCGCAAGCCCGCCGACAACCAGCCCTTCGCGGCGCTCGCCTTCAAGATCGCCACCGACCCGTACGTCGGCAAGCTGACGTTCTTCCGGGTGTACGCCGGCACGCTCAAGTCCGGCTCCTACGTCTGGAATGCGACCCGTGGCACCAAGGAGCGGGTCGGCCGCATCCTTCAGATGCACGCCAACCACCGCGAGGAGATCCCGGAGGTCTACGCCGGCGATATCGCCGCGGCCATCGGCCTGAAGCAGACGACGACGGGCGACACCCTGGCGGACGAGGACAATCCGATCCTGCTGGAGTCGATCGTCTTCCCGGACCCGGTCATCAGCGTGGCGATCGAGCCGCGCACCAAGGTCGACCAGGAGAAGATGGGCCAGGCGCTGGCCAAGCTCGCCGAGGAAGACCCGACCTTCAAAGTGCGCACCGACGAGGAGACCGCCCAGACCATCATCTCCGGGATGGGTGAGCTGCACCTCGAGATCATCGTCGACCGCATGCTGCGCGAGTTTGCCGTCGACGCCAATGTCGGCAAGCCGCAGGTAGCCTACCGCGAGACCATCAAGCGCAAGGCGCACGGCGTCGGTCGCTTCATCCGGCAGTCGGGTGGCCGCGGCCAGTACGGCCACGCCGAGATCAACATCGAGCCGAACGAGGCCGGCAAGGGTTTCGAGTTCGTCAACAAGATCGTGGGCGGCTCGATCCCCAAGGAGTACCACTCCGCGGTCGAGAAGGGCATCATCGAGGCGCTCAACAGCGGCGTGCTGGCGGGCTTCCCGGTAGTCGATGTCAAGGCGACGCTGGTCGACGGCTCCTACCACGAAGTCGACTCGAACGAGATGGCCTTCACCATCGCCGGCTCGATGGCGGCCAAAGACGGCATGCAGAAGGGCCAGCCGACACTGCTCGAGCCGATCATGAAGGTCGAGGTCGTCATGCCTGAGGAGTTCATGGGCGAGATCCTCGGCGACCTGTCATCGCGGCGGGGCCAGATCCTCGGCATGGAAGGCCGGGCCACCATGCAGGTGGTGCGTGCCTACGTGCCGCTGGGCAACATGTTCGGTTATGCCACCGACCTTCGGTCCAAGACCCAGGGTCGCGCTGTCTACAGCATGGAATTTCATCACTATCAAGAAGTCCCGAAGTCGATCGCCGAAGAGATCGTTGCAAAGTCAAGAGCCTAAGGAGGATTCCGAGAAGGAGTAACAATGGCGAAGAAGAAGTACGAGCGCACCAAGCCGCACGTGAACGTGGGAACCATCGGTCACATCGACCATGGCAAGACCACCCTGACCGCGGCCATCACCAAGGTCCTGTCAAAGAAGGGATTCGCTGAATTCCGCTCCTTCGACTCGATCGACAACGCCCCCGAAGAGAAGGCTCGCGGCATCACGATCGCGACCGCGCATGTCGAGTACGAGACGGAGAAGCGTCACTACGCGCACGTCGACTGCCCTGGACACGCCGACTACATCAAGAACATGATCACCGGCGCTGCCCAGATGGACGGCGCCATCCTCGTCGTGGCCGCGACCGACGGGCCGATGCCGCAGACCCGCGAACACATCCTGCTGGCGCGCCAGGTCGGCGTGCCGCGGATCGTGGTCGCCCTCAACAAGGTCGATGCGGTCGACGACCCCGAGATCCTGGAGCTCGTCGAGCTCGAGGTTCGCGAGCTGCTGTCGAAGTACGAGTTCCCGGGCGAAGACATTCCGGTCGTCAAGGTGTCGGCGCTCAAGGCGCTCGAGGGCGACCCCCAGTGGGAAGACTCGATCACGAAGCTGATGGACGCGGTCGACAGCTACATCCCGGTGCCGGAGCGCGCCCTCGACAAGCCGTTCATGATGCCGATCGAGGACGTCTTCTCGATCGAAGGTCGTGGCACGGTCGTGACCGGCCGCATCGAGCGCGGCCAGGTCAAAGTCAACGAAGAGGTCGAGATGGTCGGCATCAACGACACCCGCAAGACGGTCGTGACCGGTGTCGAGATGTTCCACAAGCTGCTCGATTCCGGCCAGGCGGGCGACAACGTCGGCTGCCTGCTGCGCGGTATCAAGCGCGAGGAAGTCGAGCGCGGTCAGGTCCTGGCCAAGCCCGGATCGATCAAGCCGCACACCGAGTTCGAGTCGCAGGTCTACGTCCTCACCAAGGAGGAGGGTGGCCGCCACACCCCGTTCTTCAAGGGCTACCGGCCGCAGTTCTACGTACGGACCACGGATGTGACCGGCGAGATCGAGCTGCCGGAGGGTACCGAGATGGTGATGCCCGGCGACAACATTGCCATGAAGATCAAGTTGATCACCCCGATCGCGGTCGAAGAGCAGATGCGCTTCGCCATCCGTGAGGGCGGCCGCACGGTCGGCTCGGGCGTGGCGACAAAGGTGATCAAGTAAGGTCGTGGCCCAGAAGATCCGCATCCGGCTGAAGGCCTACGATCACCGCGTCCTCGACCAGGCCGCGGATAAGATCGTGGAGACCGCGCGGCGAACGAACGCGTCGACGGCCGGACCCATCCCGCTGCCCACCGAGATCAACAAGTGGACCGTGATCCGTTCGCCGTTCATCGACAAAGACTCGCGCGAGCAGTTCGAGATGCGCACCCACAAGCGGATCATCGACATCCTCGACCCGAATCCGAAAGTCGTGGACGCGTTGATGCGGCTCAACCTCCCGTCGGGCGTCAACATCGAGATCAAGCTCTAAAACCATGGCGACGAAAGGGTTGCTGGCCAAGAAGATCGGGATGACCCAGGTGTTCACCGAGAAAGGTGAGCTCCTGCCGGTCACCGTGCTCGAGGCCGGACCCTGCGTCGTGATCGCACTGCGCGCGATTCAAAAAGACGGCTATGGCGCGGTGCAGCTGGGCTTTCTTGCCGCCAAGGAAAAGCAGCTCAACAAGCCGGCCGCCGGCCACTTCAAGAAGGCCGGGGTCGCCGCCCATCGTCATGTCCGCGAGATCCGGCTCAAGGCCGACGCCAGCTACGAGATCGGCCAGGCGCTGAAGGCCGACCTCTTTTCGGCCGGCGAACTGGTGGACGTGACCGGGACGACCAAAGGCAAGGGCTTCTCCGGGCAGCACAAGCGCCACCATTTCGGGCGCGGTCCGGTGACGCACGGCTCGCACAACATCAAGCAACCCGGGTCGATCGGCTCGTCGTCGACGCCGTCACGCGTCTATAAGGGGATGCGAATGGCCGGCCACCTGGGCAACCAGCAGCGCACCACCAAGCATCTGAGAGTGGTGCGCGTGGACCTCGACCGTAACCTGCTGCTGGTCAACGGCGACGTGCCGGGCCACAAGAACAGCGTCGTCCTCGTCCGCGATTCGACGCGCCAGCCCAAAGGGAAGAAGGCGTAGTGGCGACCGAGAAAGTGTCGGCGACGGTCTACGACAAGGACGGCAAGGAGAGCGGCCACCTGGATCTCCCTGAGAGCATCTTCAACGCCCCGCTCAACACCGCCGTGCTTCACCAAGCCGTCAAGCGCCAGCAGGCGAATGACCGCCAGGGAACAGCCCAGACCAAGACCCGCGGCGACGTCTCGGGTGGAGGCAAGAAGCCGTGGAAGCAGAAGGGCACCGGTCGCGCCCGCCAGGGCAGCACCCGTGCGCCCCAGTGGCGCCACGGCGGCGTGGTCTTCGGTCCCCACCCGCATAGCTACGAGGAGAAGATGCCGCGCAAGCAGCGCCGGATGGCCTTGCGCGTCGCGCTGTCGGTGAAGTCGCAGGAAGGCGCGGTGCGCATCGTCGAGGAGATCACGCTCGACGCGCCGAAGACCAACCTCGTCGCCAACCTCTTCGACCAGCTCGGCGCGGGGGCGCGCACGCTCTTCGTCATCCCCGAGCACGACCTGATGCTGGAGAAGTCGACGCGCAACCTGGCGGGCGTCAAGACCATCCTCGCGACCAACCTCAATCCCACCGACGTGCTGATCGCCGACACGCTCGTCTTCACCCGCTCGGCGGTCACCCAGGTTGAGGAGTGGTTGTCGTGAGGGCCCCGGTGCAACGGGGCGTCGCCCCACGCGACCGGCGCGGACGTGCCAAGGGAGCGTTTGAGACGTCATGAGAGCCCCTGTGCAAGTCGTGCAGCGTCCCCTGATCAGTGAGAAGAGCTACGCCGCGATGGCGACCGGCAAGTACCTTTTCCGCGTTCATCCGAAGGCGACCAAGACGGAGATCGCGCTCGCCGTCGCCGATGCCTTCAAAGTCGAGGTGGTCGCCGTGAATACGATGCACGTCCGGGGCAAGGAACGCCGGCGCGGAAAGTCGCATGGCTTTCAGTCGAACTGGAAGAAGGCCGTGGTCACACTCGCTGAAGGCCAGAAGATCGAAAGCATGTTCCAGGGTGTCTGAGCCATGCCACTGAAGAAATACAAGCCCACCTCGCCCGGCCGCCGCTTCATGTCGGTCAGCGCCTTCGACGACCTGACCAAGGGCAAGAAAGCGGAGAAGCGCCTGCTGGTCTCAATGAAGACCGATGCCGGGCGTAATGCCCAGGGCAAGATCACGGTTCGTCACCAGGGCGGTGGGCACCGCAAGTTGTACCGGATCATCGATTTCAAGCGCAACAAGCCCGGCATCCCGGCGACCGTGGCCGCCGTGGAGTACGACCCGAATCGCAGCGCCCGGATCGCGCTCCTGCACTACGCCGACGGCGAGAAGCGCTACATCCTGGCGCCCGTCGGCCTGACCGTCGGTGACAAGGTGGTGAGCGGTCCGGAGGCGGACATTCGTCCTGGCAACGCGCTCCCGCTGGCCGACATCCCGCTGGGCAGCACGGTGCACAACATCGAACTCAAGCCGGGGCGCGGCGGCCAGGTGGTGCGCTCGGCCGGCATGTCGGCGCAACTGCTCGCGCGCGAGGGCGATTACGCCCAGATCCGGATGCCGTCCGGCGAGGTGCGGCGGATTGCCGTGCTCTGCTACGCCACCATCGGCCAGATCGGCAACGTCGAGCACGAGAACGAGAACGTCGGCAAAGCCGGCAAGAGCCGCTGGCGGGGCAAGCGCCCCTCGGTGCGCGGCATGGCGATGAACCCCTTCGACCATCCACACGGTGGTGGCGAGGGACGGTCCGGTGCCGGCGGCCATCCCCAGACGCCCTGGGGAAAGCCAACGCTCGGTTACCGAACGCGGCGCAACAAGAAGACCACCAACATGATCGTCCGACGCAGACCACCAAAGCGGAAGAGTAAGGGCTAACACATGTCACGTTCAACCAAGAAAGGACCGTTCGTTCATCCGTCACTGATGAAGAAAGTGGTGGCGATGAACCAGCAGAAAGAGAAGAAAGTGATCAAGACCTGGTCGCGGGACTCGAGCGTCTTTCCCGAGATGGTGGGACACACGCTCGCGATCCACGACGGCAAGAAGCACGTGCCGATCTTCATCACCGAGAACATGGTCGGGCACCTGCTCGGCGAGTTCGCGCCGACGCGGCGCTTTCGCGCCCACGGGCATCACACGGAAAAGACGACCGCTCTCAAGTAATCATGGAAGTACAAGCAAAGGCCAAATGGGTAAGGACCTCGCCTCGCAAGGTGCGGCTGGTCGCGCGCACGCTGCGCAACCTGCCCGTGTCCGAGGCGCTGGTCGCCTGCTCGTTCATGCCCAAGTCGGCGGCGCGTGACGTGGCCAAGGTGATCCGCTCGGCACAGGCGAACGCCGAGAACAACTTCAACCTGGTCCGCGACGACCTGGTGATCAAGGACATTCGGGTCGAGCCGGGTCCGATGTTGAAGCGCGGCCAGCCGCGCGCCATGGGCCGTCTCTTTAGCATCTTCAAGCGCACCAGCCACATCACGGCCATCGTCGAAGACCGGCCGGGCGCGGTTCGGCGGCGCACCGCCGCCCTGCCGCGGGCCCCACAGCCGGCCGCCCGCCCCACCCCGACCTCCAACGCGGCCGCCGCCGCGCGGGCCGCCGCGGCGAGCCAACCGGCGACGACCGAATCGGACGAGCCGCAGCCAGCGGTCAGGCCAAAGCGCGGCAGGGCCGAGCCCAAGGCGCAGGCGTCAACCGCGCCCGAAGCGGGTAAGAAGACTGAGGCCAAAAAGGCCGACAAGAGCCCGCAGGCAAAGACGACAAACACCAGAGCTAAAGGCAAAAGTAAAGACCAGGACAAAAACATAAAACAGGACAAGAAGGGCAAATAGTTGGGACACAAAGTTCACCCGAACGGCTTCCGGCTGGGCGTCTACCGTAACTGGGAGGCGAAGTGGTTTGCTCCTGACAAGGAGTACAAGCCGCTGTTGCTCGAGGACGTCCGGCTCCGCCGGATGCTGATGGCCCGCCTCAAGAATGCAGGCATTGCCCGCATCGAGACCGAGCGCTCGTCGTCGGCGCTGACGATCACGCTGCACACCGCCAAGCCCGGCATCGTGATCGGCAAGGGCGGGACCAGTGTCGATCAGCTCCGCGACGAGCTGGAGAAGACCACCGGCAAGCGGGTCCGGGTGACGATTCAGGAGATCAAGAAGCCGGAGCTCAGCGCCCAGTTGGTGGCCGAGAACGTCGCCGCCCAGCTCGAGAAGCGCATCGCCTTCCGGCGTGCCATCAAACAGTCGCTGATGAAGACGATGCGCGCCGGCGCGCAGGGCGTGAAGATCCGGGTCCGCGGTCGTCTCGGCGGTTCGGAGATGGCCCGCGTGGAGTGGAACCGCGAGGGTCGCGTGCCACTGCATACATTGAAGGCGGACATCGACTTCGGGCAAACCGAAGCCAAGACGACGTTCGGTCGCATTGGCGTTTCGGCCTGGGTCTACACCGGCAACTTCCCGACCGAGGCTCCGCCGAAGCCGGCGGCCGCTGTCGAGGAGCCGATCGATGCCGGCATCCCGGTGGGCGACGTCCCTTCGCCATTGGCGGAGCTGGTCCAGGCGGCCGTCGCGCCGGCACCGGTTGCCGTCGAGACCGTCGCCACGCCCGTGCCGGTCGCGACCGCCGAGGCACCGGCGGCCAAGCCGAAGCGGGCCACCCGCACGACGAAGGCGACCAGCGGCGCCGATGGCGGCGAGGCACCCGCGCCCAAGCGGGCCACCCGCGCCCGTGCGACGACCACCGACAAGCCAGCCGCACCCAAGACCCCGCGGGCCCCCCGCGCGACGAAGAAGAAGGAATAAGAGATGTTGCTCCCAGCCCGCGTCAAATATCGCAAGCTCCATCGAGGCCGCCGGACCGGCGTCGCCACCCAGGGCGCCGACCTGGCGTTCGGCGAGTTCGGCCTGCAGGCCTCCGAAGCGGCCTGGATGACAAACCGCCAGATCGAGGCGGCCCGCCGCGTGATGACGCGTTTCGTCCGTCGCGGTGGCAAGGTCTTCATTCGTGTCTTCCCCGACAAGTCGGTCACCAAGAAGCCGGCGGAGACCCGCATGGGTAGCGGCAAGGGGGCGCCGGAAGGCTGGGTGGTCGTCATCAAGCCGGGGCGCGTCCTCTTCGAAATGGGCGGGGTCACGCCGGAGATGGCCAAGCGCGCCTTCCAGCTGGCCGCCTACAAGCTGCCGATGAAGACCCGAACGCTTGGTATCAAGTCGGGCGTGAAAGCCGCGGCCGATGTCAAGATCAAGGGCCCGGCCGAGTTGAAGCCGGGCGAAGTCGCGGAAGGTGGGGTTCCCGGCGCGATTGCCGCGCCTGCGGCCGCCGCCGGAGCCGCGGCGAAGGGCCCGAAGGCCGCCCCCGGCGCCGCGCCGTCGATCAAGGCCGCCCCTGGCGCGGCTCCGAAAGCTGCGCCCGGCGCTGCCCCGAAGGCGGCTGCCGCGGCACCGGCGAAGCCGGCCAAGGGTGGTGGCAAGAAATGAAGATGAAAGACCTCCAGGGCCTGTCGATGCTCGACCTGCAGAAGAAGCTCAAGGACTCGCGCCAGGAGCTCTTCAACCTGCGCTTCCAGATGGCGACCGGTCAGCTGCAGAACCATCGGCAGATCCGGCACGTACGCGAGGACCTGGCGCAGATCCTGACGACGATCCATTTGACCGAGCGCAATCCCGAGCCCGTGGCCGCGCCCGCGGAGACTCCGCCGACCAAGCCACGACGCCGCGCCAAGGCTGAGGAGCAGGCATGACGGAGGAGCAGGACGTGTTGGATCGCGCCATGCGCAAGACCCGGACCGGCACCGTCATCAGCGACAAGATGGATAAGACGGTGATCGTCCGCGTGCGGACCCTTAAGGAACACGCCAAGTACAAGAAGCACATTCGGCAATCGACCAAGTTCAAGGCGCACGACGAGCAGAACCAGTGCAAGGTCGGCGACCAGGTAAAGATCATGGAGACCCGGCCGCTGTCGCACGACAAGCGCTGGCGGGTCGTCGCCATCGTGGAGAAGGCGAAATAGCCGTCGTCATGGTGCAGCAAGAGTCGCGGTTGAAGGTGGCGGATAACACGGGAGCGCGTGAGATCCTGTTGATCCGGGTCATGGGTGGCCATTACCGCAAGTACGCGGCCATTGGTGACGTCATCACCGCCGCCGTCACCGTCGCGACGCCCGGTGGGCAAGTTAAGAAATCCGAGGTCGTCAAAGCCGTCGTGGTTCGCACGTCACGCGAGTTCCGCCGCACGGATGGCTCGACGATCCGGTTCGACGAGAACGCGGCCGTCATCCTCGGCCCGCAGAACAACCCGCGCGGCACCCGCATCTTCGGGCCGGTGGCGCGCGAGCTTCGCGACAAGAACTTCATGAAGATCGTTTCCCTTGCACCGGAGGTGCTCTAGAAAATGTCTCGGCTTCATCTCGATATTCATCGCGACGACACCGTCCAGGTCATGTCCGGGAAGGACCGTGGCAAGCGTGGCGTCGTCGTTCGGACCGTGCCCGCATCGGGCAAGATCGTGGTCAAAGGCGTCAACGTGCTGAAGCGTCACCGGAAGGCCAACCAGGAGAAGGGTGGCACCAAGGTGATCCAGGGCGGCATCGTCGACTTCGAGTCGCCGCTCGACTACTCGAACGTGATGCTCGTCTGCAACAAGTGCGACAAGCCGACCCGCATTCGCAAGACCGTGCTGCCGAACGGCAAGAAGGCGATCGTCTGCGTGAACTGCGGCGAAATCTACGAGCGCGTGAGGGACAAGGTATGAGCGTCGCCGCCAAGTCGAAAGGCGTGAAGCCGAAGCCCGCCGCCCCGAGCCCGAAGGGTCCGAGTGTCGTCGCCAGCCCGGCGGGAACGGAGCTCCGGCTGAAGAAGCGCTACCAGGACAAGATTCTCCCGGCGCTGATCCAGCGTTTCGCCTATACCAACGCGCTGCAGGTGCCGCGCCTCGAGAAGGTGGTGGCGAATATCGGGATCGGCGAGTCGATTTCGAACCCCAAGGCGCTGGACGCGGCCACCGCCGATCTGAAGAAGATCACCGGCCAGCAGCCGGTGGTGTTGAAATCGCGCAAGGCGATCGCGAACTTCAAGCTGCGCGCCGGCCTGCCCATTGGCATCAAGGTGACGATGCGCGGCGCCCGCATGTACCAGTTCGTCGACAAGCTGATCTCGGTCGGGCTGCCACGAATCCGCGACTTCCGCGGCATCTCGCCGACCGGCTTCGACGGCCACGGCAACTACACGCTTGGATTGCGCGAGCAGCTGGTCTTTCCAGAGATCGAGTACGACAAGATCGACAAATTGCGGGGCCTCGAGGTGACGTTCGTAACGACGGCTCGCACCGATGAGGAGGCGCGGGCCCTTTTGACCGAACTCGGGTTCCCGTTCAGGAAGTGAGGTTAGGACTCAGTGGCTAAGAAATCGACCGTCAACCGCGGGCTACGCCCCCACAAGCACGCCGTGTCGCAGCACAACCGCTGCAATCTCTGTGGACGCCCGCGCGCGTATATGCGGAAGTTCGGCATCTGCCGTATCTGCTTCCGTAGTCTCTCATCGCAGGGGCAAGTCCCGGGCGTGAAGAAGTCGTCATGGTGAGGAGTGACTCATGAGCACCGATAGCATCGCCGACATGCTGACCAGGATTCGCAACGCGAACACCGCCGGGCACGCGCGGGTGGCGATCCCGGCGTCCCGGGTCGGGGTGGAGATCGCGCGCGTCCTCAAAGAGGAAGGCTACATCGCCTCCTACGACGTCGCTACGGTCGAGCAAGGTCAGAAGCTCGACATCACCTTCAAGCCGAAGACGCCGCGCGGCAAGTCCCTCGCCGGGCTACGCCGCATCAGCAAGCCCGGGCTGCGGGTGTACGCCCGCAAGACCGAGATCCCGCGCGTGCTCGGCGGGCTCGGGATCGTGATCCTCTCGACCTCGCACGGCGTCATGTCCGGTCAGAAGGCAACCAGGGCGGGCCTCGGTGGCGAGGTCGTGTGTTACGTTTGGTGACCCCATGAGTAGGATTGGCAAGCTTCCGGTCAAGATTCCGAGCGGCGTCACGGTCACGGTCGTGGACCACACCGTCTCGGTCAAGAGCGGCAAGTCGGAGCTCACGCGGGTGCTGAACCCGGCGATGCGCATCACGGTCAAGGACGGCACCGTGGTTGTCGAACGTCCGAGCGAGTCGAAAGATCACCGCTCGCTGCACGGCCTGACCCGGACGCTCGTGTGGAACATGATCGAAGGCGTCAGCAAGGGCTACGAGAAGCAGCTCGAGCTGGTCGGCGTGGGCTATCGCGCCAGTCGTCAGGGCGAGGCGCTCGTGCTCAACGTCGGTTACTCGCACCCGGTCCGCTACCCGGTGCCGGTGGGCATCACGATCGATGTCCCTGAGCCGACGCGCATCAACATCAAGGGTGCGAGTAAAGAAGACGTCGGCCAGGTGGCTGCCGAGGTTCGCAAGATCCGCCCGCCCGAACCCTATAAGGGCAAGGGCATCCTCTACCGCGGAGAGCGCATCCGCCGCAAGGCGGGCAAGACCGGGAAAACCGGCGCCGGAGCGGCGAAGTAATGAACAAAGTTCCTGATCGCCGCGCCACGCGGATCCGTCGGCACAGCCGGCTGCGCGGACACCTCGAGGGTGGTCCGACCCGGCCGCGGCTGGCGGTCTTCCGCAGCCTGCACCATGTCTACGCCCAGGTGATCGATGACGCCTCGGGCCGGACGCTGGCGGCCGCGTCCAGCACCGACGCCGACCTCCGCAAGTCGCTCAAGTCGCCATCGGGCAACGAAGGCGCGGCGGCGGTGGGCAAGTCGATCGCCGAGCGGGCCCGCAAAGCGGGCATCGAGACCGTCGTCTTCGATCGCGGCGGTTTCCCTTACCACGGTCGCGTCAAGGCGCTGGCCGAAGCCGCGCGCGGCGCCGGATTGAAGTTTTAAGTGAGTAACACTAAGTGAGAAAGGCATGAGTTATCAGTACGGAAGAGGTCAGTCGGAGTTCACCGAGAAGGTCGTCCACCTGAACCGGGTCGCGAAGGTCGTCAAGGGCGGCCGTCGCTTCTCGTTCAGTGCCCTCGTCGTGGTCGGCGACCAGAACGGCCGTGTTGGCGCCGGCCTGGGCAAAGCGGGCGAGGTGCCCGAGGCCATTCGCAAGGCGGTTGAGTCCGCGAAGAAGCACCTGGTCACGGTGCCCATGGTCGGGACCACCATCCCGCACGAGATTCGATTGAAAAAAGGCGCGGCCAAGGTCCTCCTCAAGCCGGCGGCGCCGGGAACCGGCATCCGATCGGGCGGCGCGATGCGCGCCGTGGTCGAGTTGTCGGGCGTCAAGGACATGATCACCAAGTCACTCGGGACCAACAACCCCGTCAACACCGTCCGCGCGACGATTGCCGCGCTGCAGGCACTGCAGACGGCAGATTCGATCGCCCAGGCCCGAGGCAAGCCGGCCGACGAGATGGCCCGCCTCAGCCGCCGCGGGCCGAAGCCGGCGGTTGCGCCGGTCGCGGAAACCCCGGAGCCTGAGACGGAGCCGGTCGCCTAAGCCATGGCGCGCTTGAAAGTGACGTACGTGCGCAGCGTGATCGGCCAGAAGCCGGACCAGGAGCGGACGGTCCAGGCACTCGGCCTGCGCCGTCTCCACCAGACGGTCGAGCACGAGGACAGCCCGCAACTGCGCGGCATGGTCCACAAGGTTCGGCACCTCGTCAAAGTGGAGGAACTGTCGTCATGAAGTTGCACGAGCTCCAGCCGTCGCCCGGATCCCACCATGCCCGCAAGCGCGTCGGCCGTGGTCCCGGCTCCGGCCACGGCAAGACGGCGACCCGCGGCCAGAAGGGGCAGGGCGCGCGGACCTCGGTGAACCTGCCAAAGACCTTCGAAGGTGGCCAGACACGGCTCACCATGCGCATCCCGAAGCTGCGTGGCTTTCACAACAAATGGCGCAAGCGATTCGCGGTGCTCAACCTGACCCGCCTGAACCGCTTCGAGGACGGGACCGAGATCCGGCCGGAGTCCCTATTGGAGGCCGGCATCATCAAGGACGTTGGCGCGGGGATCAAAGTCCTCGGCACCGGCGATCTCCGTCGCAAGCTGACGATTCATGCCCATCGGTTCTCGGCGGAGGCGAAGCGCAAGATCGAGGCCGCCGGCGGAATCGCCGCCGTGATCGAGGTCCCGGCACCAATCCGGCCGAAGACCAAGCGCGCGAAGAACCAACCGAAGCCGGAACGGCCCGGGGACCGGGCCGAGGCGGCAGAGGCAGCCGAGGCGACCGAGGCTCCACAGGCCGCCGCCGCACCGGCCAAGGGCGTAAAGAAGGCCGAGGTCGAAGCCGCCGAGAAGGGCGAGAAGCCAGCGCGAGGCGAGCAACCCGAAAAACCCAGCAAAGGCCGGTCGGTCCGCCCGTCAGCCTCGGAGGATTCCCCTAAACCCGAAAAGGGTAAAAAGAAGAGCTAGGCCATGTTAGAAGCGATCGGCAACGCGCTCCGCATTCCGGAGCTGCGCCGCAAGATTTTATTCACGCTGGGACTCTTTCTCGTGTTCCGGATCCTGGCGCACATTGCCGTCCCCGGCGCCGACAAGGCCGCTCTCGACCGGCTGTTCAACAGCAATGCCTTTCTCGGCCTGCTCGATCTGTTCTCGGGCGGCGGGTTGTCCACCTTCTCCATCATCGCGATGGGGGTCAACCCCTACATCAACGCCTCGATCATCATGCAGCTGATGACGGTCGTCTCCAGCCGCATGAAAGAACTCAGCAAAGAAGGCGAGTTCGGTCGGCGGAAGATCACCCGCTGGACGCGCTGGCTGACGGTCGCGCTGGGCCTGCTGCAGGCGTGGGGGCTGACGTTGGTCTTCAGCCGCCAGGGCGTGCTCACCAACCTCAACTGGTCCGGCATCGTCGAGATCATGGTCACGCTGACCGCCGGCACCGTGATGCTGATGTGGTTCGGCGAGTTGATCACAGAGTACGGCATCGGCAACGGCATCTCGCTGGTCATCTTCGCCGGCATCGTCGGCCGGATCCCGAACACGATCTACAACCTGCTGACCGGTGGTGGCGCCTCGCAGAATCTGGCGCCGCTGCTGCTCTTCGCAGCCCTTGCGATCGTCGTCACCGCCTTCATCATCGAGGTGCAGCAGGCGCAACGAAAGATCCCGATCCAGTCGGCGCAGCGGGTGGTGGGCCGCAAGGTCTACCAGGGCCGAAGTTCGCACCTGCCCCTGCGCGTCAACCAGGCGGGCGTCATCCCGATCATCTTCGCGATCTCGATCATGTTCTTCCCGGTGATCATCGGGAACTTCCTTGCGACCGCCGCCTCGCCCTGGGGCGATATCTCGCGGGCGTTGCGAACCTATTGGGTGCCGGCCGGTCCGAATGTACCCACCGACATTCTGTACAACTTCGTCTACTTCATCCTGATCTTTGGCTTTACCTACTTCTACACCGCGGTCACCTTCGACCCGGTCGACACCGCGGACTATTTGAAGAAGCACGCGGCCTTCATCCCGGGCATCCGGCCCGGCGTGGCGACGGCGCAGTATCTCGATCGCACCATGACCCGGATCACGTTCGCCGGGGCGCTCTTCCTGGGTGGGGTGACGGTCTTGATTCCTTTACTCGCGACGGCCCTCACCCGAATACCGACGCAGAATATGTACCTTGGCGGGACCGCGATCCTGATCGTCGTTGGTGTCGCGCTCGACACCATGAAACAGATCGAAACCCAGCTGATCATGCGTCAGTACAAGGGGTTCATCAAGTAGCGACTTCAAGTCGCATCCCTTACCTATGAACCTGATTCTTTTTGGCGCGCCTGGCGCCGGCAAGGGGACGCAAACGGGGTCCCTGATCGAGACCTATCACATTCCGGCGATCGCCACCGGCGATATGCTCCGCGCCCAGCGGCGCGCAGGGACACCGCTCGGTGACCAGGTCAAGGGCTACATGGATCGCGGAGAGCTGGTGCCCGATGATCTGATGATCAAGATCATCCATGAGCGGCTGCAAAAGCCGGATGCCAAGCATGGATTCATCCTCGACGGTTTTCCCCGCACGGTCGCCCAGGCCGAGGCGCTCGATGCCACGCTCGATCAGCTTGGGCGCCGGGTCGACGCGGTGATCTATTTGCGCGTAAGCCGCCAGGTGTTGATCGATCGTCTGTCGCACCGATACAGCTGCCGCAGCTGCGACGCGGTTTACAACTTCTCGCCCCAGCAGGTGTTGGCAGTGCCGCGGTGCACCGTCGACGGCGGCGAGCTCTACCAGCGGCCGGACGACAAGCCCGAGATCGTCGCACATCGCATCGACGTTTTTCTCAAGCACACCGCGCCGCTGATCGATTACTACACCAAGCAACACAAGCTCGAGAACATCGATGGCCAGATGAGCGTCGACGAGGTGCGAGCCGATATCACCAAGCGGCTGAGCGCATTACGGAAGGGCGCGGGGTCCCGATGATTATTTACAAATCGCAGGACGAGATCGAGTTGATGCGCGAGGCGGGGGGGATTCTCGCCGAAACCCTCAGCCATCTGCAGTCCCTGGCCAAGCCTGGCGTCACCCTGCTCGAGCTCGACCGCGAAGCCGATAAATTCATCCGCGCTCGCGACTGCATCCCCGGGTTCGTCGGCTACGACGGCTATAAGAACGCCATCTGCACTTCGGTGAACGACCAGGTGGTCCACGGCATCCCGACCAACCGCAAGCTGCGCGAAGGCGATTTATTGAGCCTGGACGCAGGGCTGATCCACCGGGGCTTCTGGGCCGATGCCGGTCTCAGCGTCGGCATCGGCAAGGTGTCCGCGGAGGCGCAGCGGCTGATGGACGTGACCCGCGGGTCGCTCGCGGTCGGCATCGAGCAGGCCCAGGTGGGCAATCGTATCGGCGATATCAGCGCCGCCGTCCAGCGCCACGTCGAGGCGGCCGGCTTCTCCGTGGTGCGGCAGTTCGTCGGGCACGGGATCGGCCGGGACATGCACGAGGACCCCCAGGTCCCCAACTTTGGCATCGCCGGCCGGGGACCAATGCTCAAGCCCGGGATGGTGCTGGCGATCGAGCCGATGGTCAACGCCGGCAGCCCCGAGGTCGCCCTCCTGGGCGACGGCTGGACCGTCGTGACGGCCGATCACTCGCTGTCGGCTTACTTTGAACACTCCGTGGCGATCACCGCTGAGGGGCCCGAGATTCTGACGGTCTCGAAGAAGGCCCTTCCGGCGCGCTCATGATTGGGATCGTGAGTCCTGTGGTATGCTATTCTTTCGTGCGCCGGAAATCCGGCGGACTTGCCATGGGCATTTGCCGGTGGTAAGTATTGTCGTCGGACGGGTGGTAGAGCCGATGCCCAACGCGCTCTACCGTGTCGAGCTCGACACCGGCCACAGGATCGTGGCACACGTGGCGCCGGCCGCGCGGCTTCGGTTTCTCCGGGTGATCCCGGGTGACCGCGTCCGCGTCGAGGTGTCACCGCTCGATCCGGGGCGCGGTCGAATCACGAAAAAAGAACAGTGAGTCCCGTAAGTCAAATAGAGAGAGTGAACACCAATGAAAGTACGAGCGTCGGTCAAGAAAATATGTTCGAAGTGCAAGGTCATCAAGCGCGGCGGCGCCGTGCGGGTCATCTGCGTGACGCCGAAGCACAACCAGAGGCAGGGCTAGGAGGGTAAATGGCGCGTATCGCCGGCGTTGACATTCCTCGTGAGAAGCGTGTGGAAATCGCGCTGACGTACATTTTTGGCGTCGGCCCCCACACCGCCCGGCGTGTGCTGACCATTGCCAACATCGACCCGAGTTTGCGCGTCAAGAATCTCAATGACGAGCAGGTCGGTCGCCTGAGAGACGTCATTGACAAAGAGGCGAAAGTCGAAGGCGAGCTGCGCCGCGAGATCGCCTTGAACATCAAGCGTCTGATCGAGATCGGGACCTATCGGGGTCTCCGCCACCGTCGTGGTCTTCCGGTTCGCGGCCAGCGGACCCGGACCAACGCGCGCACGCGTCGCGGCCCACGCAAGACCGTCGGCGTGCGCAAGAAGGTCGAGGCAAAGAAGTAAGTCATGCCAAAGAAGAAAGTCGTTCGCACCCGGCGCAGAGAAAAGAAGCACGTCATCGTGGGCCAGGCGCACATCCAGTCCACGTTCAACAACACGGTCGTCTCGCTGACGGACGCCCAGGGCAACGTGCTCGCGTGGGGCAGCGCCGGAAGCCAGGGCTTCAAGGGCTCGCGCAAGAGCACGCCGTTCGCGGCGCAGGTCACCGCGGAAGCGACCGCGAAGCGCGCCATGGAGCACGGCCTCAAGCAGATCGAGATCTTCGTCAAGGGTCCTGGCGCCGGCCGCGAGGCAGCGATCCGCTCGTTGCAGGCAGCTGGGCTCGAAGTCACGGCGATCACGGACGTGACGCCGATCCCGCACAACGGCTGCCGGCCACCGAAGAGGCGGCGCGTCTAATGGGTAAGTATCAGGGCGCCGTCTGCCGTCACTGCCGTCGCGAAGGCGTGAAGCTCTTTCTGAAAGGCGAGAAGTGCTACACCAAGTGCACCCTCGACCGGCGCGCCATGCCGCCGGGCATGCACACCCAGGTGCGGCGCCGCAAGGTCTCCGACTACGGCATCCAGCTGCGCGCCAAGCAGCGGGCCCGCCGGATTTACTTCTTGCTCGAGAGCCAGTTTCGTATCTACTTCGATCGCGCCGCGAACATGACTGGCGTCACCGGCCTGAACCTGCTGCGTCTGTTGGAGACTCGGCTCGACAACGTCGTCTACCGCGTCGGCTTCGCCGCCTCTCGCCGCGATGCGCGTCAGATCGTCTCCCACCGGCACATCACCGTCAACGGCCAGATCGTCAACATCCCCTCCTACTCCGTTCGAGTGGGAGACATCGTCGCCGTGAATCAGTCAAGTAAGGAAGTCGAACGGATCAAGACCGCCCTCGATGTCGGCGAGCAGCGGCCGGTTGTGCCGTGGCTCAGCCTTGACAAAGACAACATGACCGCGAAATGCACCGCGCAACCTGGACGCGACGACATGGATCAGACCATCCAGGAGCAACTGATCGTCGAGTTTTATTCGCGCTAATTTCATACCAAGGAGCACCATGATCGATACCGCCCAACCCCAAGTCAAGAGCATCGAGAACTCGACCAGCTATGGCAAGTTCGAGATCGAGCCGCTCGAGCCCGGCTTCGGTACCACCCTGGGCAACGCGTTGCGCCGGGTCCTGCTGAGCACGTTGAAAGGCGCCGCCGTGACGTCCGTCTCGATCGAAGGCGTCGCGCACGAGTTCTCATCGATTCCGTACGTCAAAGAAGACGTGACCGAGATCATTCTCAATCTCAAGGGCCTGAATTTGATCTCTTACTCTGACGACCCGGTGCGACTCACGCTGGACGTCACCGGTCCCAAGGAAGTCAGGGCGTCGGATATCCAGGCGCCCAGCGACGTGGAGATCGTCAATCCCGAGCTCTATATCTGCACGCTGGACTCGAACAAGGGCCGGCTCCGCATGGAGCTGACCGTCGAGCGCGGCAAGGGCTATGTGCCGGCCGAGCGCAACAAGAAAGAGGGCCAGCCGATCGGCGTCATTCCGATCGACGCGATTTTCAGTCCCGTCGTCAAGGCGAACTTCCTGATCGAGAAGACCCGCGTCGGCCAGGAGACCGACTGGGACAAGCTGATCCTCGAAGTCTGGACCGACGGCACCATCCAGCCGGATCAGGCGATCAGCGAGGCCGCCAAGCAATTCACGAGCCATCTCAGCCTGTTCACGCGATTCACGGAGCGCATCAAGGATGCCGACGTGCCGCTGCAGAAGGGCAACGATTTATCTTCTCGGCTCGCGGACGTGCCGATCGAAGACCTGGATCTCTCGGTGCGCGCGCTGAACTGCCTCAAGGCAAACGAAATCACGAAAGTGGGCCAGCTGGTTGCGCTTCGAGAGGAAGATCTCTTGAGCCTTCGCAACTTCGGTCGCAAGTCGCTGGATGAGATCAAAGAGAAATTGGTACAGCGCGGCTTTCTGACGCCGGACGAGCTGACCAAGGTCCTGGTCTAGGAGCCGCACAGACGGTCTCATGCGGCATCAGAAGGCGGGGCGCAAGTTCGCAAGAAGTACGGCTCATCGCAAGGCGATGAGCCGCAATCTTGTCACGTCTTTGCTCGACCATGGCCGCATCCAAACGACCGAGGCCAAAGGCAAAGAGCTGCGCCGCTGGGTCGAGAAAGTGATCACGACCGCGAAGACTGACAATGTGGCGGCGCGACGTGCCGTGGACGCGGTCGTCGAAGACCGCGAGGTCACCGAGCGCCTGTTCACCAAGCTCATGCCCCGAATGAAAGACCGCCCCGGTGGCTACACGCGTGTACTAAAAATCGGACCGCGGCTCGGCGACGGCGCGGACATGGTCCTGGTCGAGCTCGTCGACCGATGAACGTCAAGCTCATCGTCGAATACGAAGGCACCCGCTACCACGGCTGGCAGTCTCAAGCCGGCACGCCGACGATCGAGTCCGCGCTGCGCGCCGCAATTGCGAGTCTGACCGGCGAGTCGCCGGTGCTCACGGCGGCGGGTCGAACTGACGCGGGCGTGCACGCGCTCGGCCAGGTCGTCAATTTCAAGCTGGAGAAGTCGTTCCCGGTCGAGCAATTGCCGGGTGCACTCAACGCGCGGCTCGCGAGCGATATCTCTGTTCGGCATGCCGAGCTGGTAGATGACTCGTTCAATGCGCGCTACTCGGCGCGGGTCCGGCATTACGCGTACCGGATTCGCCAGGACCTGCCGCGAGGCGCCTACCAGCGCCAATACGCCTGGGGCGTGCGCGAGAGCCTCGATCTTGCCGCGATGCAGGCGGCCGGCGAGCGTCTGGTCGGCCAGCATGACTTTCGCGCCTTCGGCCGCAGCCCGCGGCCCGGCGGCCACACGGTGCGGCGAGTGCACGAGATAGAAATTAACGCTGCCGGCAACTGGGTAACGATCCTGGTCGCCGCGGACGCCTTTCTCTATGGCATGGTGCGCCGGATCGCCGGTGCGCTGGTCGACGTAGGTCGCAAGCGCCGGAGTCTTGCTTGGATCGACGAGTTGCTCAATGGCTCGTCGCTCGGCTTGCGGCTCGCGCCGCCCCAGGGCTTGGTCCAGGTGAGGGTCGAATACTAAATGCCACAACCTGGAAAGACCTACAGCGCGAAACCGTCTGAAATTACCGCTAGCTGGTACATCGTCGACGCCAGTGGCCAGACGCTCGGCCGCCTGGCCGCGAACGTCGCGAAAGTCTTGCGCGGCAAGCACAAGCCAACGTACACGCCGCATTTGAACACCGGCGATCACGTCATCGTCGTCAACGTCAAGGGCATTCGAGTTACTGGCAAGAAAGTTACAGACAAGATCTACACGTCGTATACCGGCTACCCGGGCGGATTGCGTAAACGCGCTTACGGTGACATGGTCGTCAAGCATCCGACGCATCCATTTCGTCACGCGGTGGGAGGCATGCTGCAGCACGGGACGCTGGGAAAGGCGCAGCTGAGCCGGCTCAAGGTCTACGTCGGCGACGCGCATCCACATAAGGCTCAGCAGCCGGTCGCGATAAAATTCTCGGCTCGAGGGGAGATTGAAGTCATTGGCCAATAGCGGCACGTATTACTACGGCACCGGACGTCGCAAAAACGCAGTCGCACGCGTCCGGCTCTACCCGGGCGAAGGCACCATCATGGTCAACAACAAGCCGCCCCTGCAGTACTTTGGCCGGCGGATGC
>WNFC01003022.1_pt1 | contig 22303 bp, 12 predicted proteins | sample 5400541 | NCBI WGS metagenome assembly WNFC01 (sample SAMN13153342, study PRJNA577476) | soil metagenome | isolation source: 120 cm saprolite under Douglas fir tree site 2 hole 2 replicate 1 | place: USA:California | collected 2015-04-18
GGAACTGACGACATGTAATCTGCGGTGGTCGCGACATTGCCACGTTGGTCGAGTTTCACGTCCAGCCGCTCGATCATGCCATTCCGCACCGGACCAGTGAAGCCCATCGCCAGCAGGACGAGATCGGCGTCCATGGTGAACTCAGTATCAGGAAGCGGCTCGAATTTCGGCGGCGGGCCGACGCGAATTCCATGCAATTGCTTTACATCTCCCTTCGCATCGCTGGTGAATTCGCTTGTGGCAATGCTCCACTCCCGGATTCCGCCTTCTTCGTGGGCGCCCTCGATCCGCAACTGCATGGGCCAAAGTGGCCACGGCGTGGACGGGGAACGGTCCGCAGGAGGCATCGGCATAATTTCAAACTGGTGGACCGAAATTGCCTTTTGACGATGCACCGTGCCTAGGCAATCCGCGCCAGTGTCTCCGCCACCAATAATAATGACGCGCTTGCCGGTAGCGAGAATGTCGGCCGCAGGATCAAGCACGACGCCATGGCAGCGTTTGTTCGACTGCGGCAAATAGTCCATCGCAAAATGAATTCCCTTCAGTTCGCGCCCTGGAACACTCAAATCGCGCGGAGCTTCGGCGCCGCCGGCCAGCAGGATCGCGTCGAACTCGCGCTGCAAGTCTTCTACCGCGACCGAGTGCCCAACGTGCGCATGGGTCACAAATTTCACGCCCTCGGCTTCCATCTGCTCGAGGCGGCGGTCCACGATGCGCTTCTCCATCTTGAATTCGGGGATGCCATAGCGAAGCAAGCCGCCGATGCGGTCGGCTTTTTCGTAAACCGTGACCCAGTGCCCGGCTCGATTCAGTTGCTGCGCCGCCGCCAGACCCGCTGGGCCTGATCCGACGATTGCGACTTTCTTGCCGGAGCGGAATTTCGGCGGCTCCTTTTCAATTTGCTTGATCGTGACCGCTGGCTCGTTGATGCCGAGCACGCACGCCGATTCGCACGGCGCCGGGCAAATTCGTCCAGTAAACTCGGGGAAATTATTGGTCGAGTGAAGCTGGCGCACGGCCTCTTTCCAGCGGCCACGATAGACAAGATCATTCCAATCCGGGATCAGATTGTTGACCGGACACCCGGTGTGGCAGAATGGCACCCCGCAGTCCATGCAGCGCGCGCCCTGTGTACGCAGCTTCTCCTCTGGGAAGTCCTGGTAAATCTCAAACCAATCATTCACACGCTCGGTAACTGGACGGCGAAGCGCAGTTTCTCTTGAATATTCCATGAACCCGGCGGCCTTACCCATGCAGAGCCTCCACCAGTTCAGGCACCGGAATCGGTTGGCCTGGAATATACGGATGGCCAGTACGGCTGACACCCAGCACTCGCTTGAATTCGTGTGGGAAGATTTTGATGAAGCGCGGCAGCATCTCCGCCCAGTTATCGAGAATGTTCTTTGCGCGCTTGCTCCCGGTCAACTTACAGTGGCGTTCGACCAGGCCACGGGCAAGTTCGACGTCGCGCGGTTCGATCACCGGCTCTAAATCTACAGACGCGAGGTTACATCGCTTCTCGGTGAAGTCCATGCGATCGTCGAACACGTATGCGATGCCGCCGCTCATTCCGGCCGCAAAGTTTCTACCGCAGGAGCCGAGCACGACCACCAGGCCATTGGTCATATATTCGCAGCCATGGTCGCCAACACCCTCCACAACCGCTGTCGCGCCGGAGTTTCGCACCGCAAAGCGCTCGCCCGCAACTCCGCTGAAGAATGCCTCGCCGCTGGTCGCTCCGTAGAGCACAACATTGCCAATAAGAATATTTTCTTCCGCCGCAAACCGCGAATTCTTTGGCGGGTACACGACGACCCTGCCGCCCGAGAGTCCCTTGCCAACGTAATCGTTGGCATCGCCTTCAAGTGTCATGGTGACGCCCTTCGCCAAGAACGCGCCGAAGCTTTGCCCCGCCGAACCCTCGAAGTGAATGCGGATGGTGTCATCCGGCAGCCCTTCTGATCCATAGCGCCGGGCGATCTGCCCGCTCAACATCGCTCCCACCGTTCGATGCACGTTGCGAATCGAAAACCTCATTTCTACTGGGGTGCGATTCTCGAGCGCGTCTTTTGCTCCTGCAATCAGCTCATGATCGAGCGCTTTCTCCAGGCCATGGTCCTGCGCCTGCACACAATGACGCGCCACCCGACCAGGCAGCGGGGGGTTGTAGAGAATCGCCGAAAGGTCCACGCCCTGCGCCTTCCAGTGATCCACCGCGGGTTGTACGTCGAGCATGTCCACGCGTCCGACCATGTCATCCACTTTGCGGAACCCTAGTTCGGCCATGTACTGCCGCACCTGCTCGGCAATAAAGAAGAAGAAATTGATTACGTGCTCAGTCTGGCCTGTGAACTTCTTCCGCAGCTCGGGATCTTGGGTCGCGATTCCGACGGAACAGGTATTCAGGTGACACTTGCGCAGCATGATGCAACCCATCGCTACCAGGGGAGCGGTTGCGAAACCGAACTCTTCGGCTCCAAGCAGTGCGGCGATCACTACATCGCGTCCAGTTTGCAGCTTGCCGTCAGTTTGCACGCGAATGCGGCTGCGCAGGTCGTTCATCAGTAGGACCTGCTGAGTCTCGGCAAGTCCCAACTCCCAGGGAATCCCCGCGTGCTTGATCGAACTAAGCGGAGACGCGCCCGTGCCTCCGCTGTCCCCGGAGATCAGCACCACGTCGGCATGAGCCTTCGCAACACCTGCCGCAACCGTGCCGACTCCGATCTCGGATACTAACTTCACGGAAATCCGCGCCTGTGGATTCGCGTTTTTCAGGTCGTAGATCAGTTGCGCCAAATCTTCGATCGAGTAAATGTCGTGATGCGGCGGCGGCGAAATCAGGCCTACTCCGGGAATCGAATGCCGAATGCGCGCAATCACCTCGTCCACTTTGTGTCCGGGTAGTTGTCCGCCCTCGCCCGGCTTTGCTCCCTGCGCCATCTTGATCTGCAGCTCGTCGGCATTGACCAGATAATTCGTAGTGACCCCGAACCGCGCCGAAGCCACTTGCTTGATCGCGCTGCGACGCCAGTCACCGTTGGCGTCTTTCTTATAGCGTTCTTCGTCCTCGCCGCCTTCTCCAGTGTTCGACTTTCCCCCGATCCGGTTCATCGCAATGGCCAGCGTTTCGTGCGCTTCTTTACTGATAGAGCCAAACGACATCGCTCCCGTCGTAAATCGCTTCACGATTTCTTTCGCCGGTTCTACTTGTTCAATCGACACGGGCTTGCGCGCCTTCTTGAATTTCATCAGACTGCGCAGCGTTGCCAGATTGCGGCTCTGGGTGTCGATCAAGTCGGCATATTCCTGGAATGAGCTGAAGTTCTGCTCGCGCACGCTGCGCTGCAGCTTGCTGATGGTCTCCGGATTCAGCAGGTGATACTCGCCGTTCACCCGGAAGTGATAACCGCCGCCCACCGCCAGCTCCGTGTCCGCATCCGTCACCGGACGGAAGGCGAACTCGTGTTTCATCTGCGCCTCGCGCGCGAGCACGCTCAACCCCACGCCTCCGATTCGGGAGGTCGTTCCAGCAAAGTACGCATCTACCAGATCTTTATTCAGCCCGATTGCCTCGAACACCTGCGCCCCGCGATAACTCTGCAGCGTTGAAATTCCCATTTTCGAGAAAGTCTTCAGCAGGCCCTTGTTGATGGCTTTAGTGAAATGCTTGACTGCGACACCGGGAGTCATACCTCCTGGCAGATAGCCTCTCGCCGCCAGGTCTTCGAGTGTTTCAATCGCCAGATAAGGATTGATTGCACTTGCGCCGTATCCGATCAGGAGCGCGAAGTGCATGACCTCGCGCGGCTCGCCTGACTCAATAATCAGCGCGACCTGGGTCCGTGTCTCTTCACGCACCAGCAAGTTGTGCACTGCCGCAAGCGCCAGCAGGCTTGGAATCGGCGCGTAGTTCTTATCCACGCCGCGGTCGGAAAGAATCAGCAGCGAGTAGCCGGACTTGACCGCCAGCGAAGCCCTTCGTGAAAGCTCGTCGAGGGCGGAACGCAGGCCTGCCTCGCCGTCCTTGGCATTGAACAGCGCGGGGAGAGTGATTGCCAGCAGATCTCCGCGCGACACCCGGCGCAGTTTTTCCAGATCGCGGTTGGTCAGGATGGGATGCGGCAACTTGAGAGTGTGGCAATTCTCAGGCGTCTCCTCGAGGATGTTCCGCTCCGTCCCGATGTAGCTGATGAGCGACATCACCATCTCTTCGCGGATGGGATCAATCGGTGGGTTGGTCACCTGCGCGAAGAGCTGCTTGAAATAATTAAAGAGCGGTTGCGGCTTGTCGCTCAGGCAGGCAAGCGGCGTGTCGGTGCCCATCGAGCCGACCGGCTCCTCCCCTTTGGCGGCCATCGGCTCCATGACCATCTTCAAATCTTCATCGGTGTAACCGAAGGCGCGTTGTCGCGAAAGAATGGTCGCGTGATCGGACCAGGAACATCTTCCCTGGCTGTAGACGACCTTTTCTCTTGACCTTCTCGGGTGGCACCGAAAGCACCCCTGCTTCGGACGCCATCACGACCAAGTCATCATCGGTCACGACATATCGGCCGGGACGAAGACCATTGCGATCCAGCGTTGCCCCGATCACCCGACCGTCGGTAAATGCGATCGCCGCCGGTCCATCCCACGGCTCCATCAGCGAGGCGTGATATTCGTAGAATGCCCGCTTCTCCGGCTTCACGTGCGGATTACCGGCCCACGCCTCCGGAATCAGCATGGCCATGACGTGCGGCAGACTCCGCCCAGCCTGAAACAAGAGTTCTACGGCGTTGTCAAAGTGCGGTGAATCGCTGCCGCCAGCCTCGATGATCGGAAACAGCTTCTTGATGTCGTCACCAAATAATTCGGTGGCGAGGATGGACTGCCGCGCGTGCATCCACGCAACGTTTCCTTTTAGCGTATTGATCTCGCCGTTGTGGGCGACATAGCGGTAGGGATGGGCCAGCTTCCAGCTCGGAAAAGTGTTGGTAGAAAAACGCTGATGCACCAGACAAAGCGCACTCGCGGCATCGGGATCGGAAAGTTCTCCGTAGAAGTTAGCGATTTGCGGAGCCAGCAGCAAGCCTTTGTAAACGATGGTCCGCGCTGACAGCGAGGGGATGTAGAAAAATTCTTTGTCTTCGATGTCTGACTCGGCAATCTCCAACTCCGCCCGCTTGCGAACGACACACAGCTTGCGCTCGAACCCGTCCTCATCTATCTCTGGAGGACGCGCGACGAAAATCTGCTGAATGTAAGGCTGTGACGCACGAGCGACGCGGCCGATGGCGTCGCCGTTGACCGGCGTGTCCCGCCAGCCGAGAGTGCTCAGACCTTCTTCGCGAATAATTCTTTCCAACACACCTTCGCAATTCAGGCGAGGATGCTTTTCGACCGGCAGGAAAGTCATGCCAACCGCATACTCCCCCGGCTCGGGCAAAGTAAAACCTAGACTCTGGCACTCTCGCGAAAAGAATTTATGCGGGATTTGAATCAACAGCCCTGCCCCGTCGCCGGTTTCCGGATCACAACCGCAGGCGCCACGATGCGTCAGGTTAATTAGAACCTGAATGCCCTGCTCAATGATCTGGTGGCTCTTCTCACCGCGAATGCTGGCGACAAAGCCGATGCCGCACGCGTCATGCTCGTGCGCCGGATCATAAAGACCCTGCGGCGGCGGCAAACCGTTGTTTGTCTTCCAGTGAGTCAGAGATATCTCCGGGGGAAACGTCGTTCGTCGTTGGTCCTTGGCGAAACCACGGGCGGGGAAGGCGTCCTTATATCATGTTCGCTGCTACGTGGTTCCGCCAACGACCAACAGCCAACGACGGCTTCGAGATCGCGCGCACCACGACCCGTATATATCTTTGGTACAGCGGTTTGGGGGCAAAAGTACAATTCAGAATTTCGATGCGCCAGATGGAAATTTCAGGACTCGGAATGTGCTGTGCCCTTCGACATGCACACGAGTTCGGGTAAATACCTGGCCCATGCTATTTGGCCCGTTTGCGCCCTAAGCCTAACCATCCCTTACTTCTGGTATAATGTAAGACATGCGAGAGCCGAGCGCTACATTCACATCCAAAGGCCAACTTGTCATCCCGGCCGAGCTTCGCCGCAAACATGGGATTCGCGCCGGAACGAAAGTCAGTTTCCTGGAGGACTCCCTCGGACGTATCGTTCTGCAGCCCATCACAGAGGAATACATAGACCGTCTCACGGGATGCCTCGCGGGGTCAAACATGCTGGAGAGTTGGTTGGAAGAACACCGAATTGAAGGTGAGCACGACAAGTGAAGACGTACGTCTTCGACTCGAGTTCGTTGCTCGCCATGCTTGAGAAAACGGCCGGAGCAATGAAGGTCAATGAATTACTCAAAGAGGCCCATCGCGGACAGTCCCGAATTTTGATGTCCTCGGTGAACTATGGCGAAGTCTATGGAAAAATCTTGCGCTCCCATGGTCAAATGCAGGCGGAGCGAACAATAGGGGCGGTCAGACCGTTGCCAATCGAATTACACGATGCAACGCCACAGAGGGCCATCCAGGCGCAGAACCTCAAGACCACGTACAAGCTTTATTACGTCGATAGCTTCGCCGCCGCGCTAGCAATCGAGAACAAAGCCACCCTCGTCACCAGCGACTCTGATTTTCGCAAACTCGGCCACAACTTTCCAATCCTGTGGCTGAAGGCATCGCAATGAGAAGTTTTTTCGATTCGATCTATCGAAAAACCTGTTTGGCAGAACCGGCTTGGAGTCCGGTATATTGATCTTGCGATGCCGTCCACGTTCCAGACCATGTCGATGTCGCCCACGAAGAGCGTGGGCACACGAATTAGCGTTTGGCGTGGGCGTTGAGCTAGGACCCCAAGAAATCTGCTCAGGACCCACGGCCAGATGAAACTAACCGGCTGATGGGTCTTTCCTTTATACGCAGTATTTGATTTTCGAATTAGGATTGAGCGATCGTTGTGAAGCCAGAGTCGTCGAGTGTGGTGCGCAAATGATTGTGATGAAGTTTGGCGGCACGTCGGTAGAGAGCGCCGAAGCTATCGAGCGCGTGGCCAAGATTGTGGCCAGCCGCCGCCAGCAGTCTCCAGTTGTGGTGGTAAGTGCCATGGCCAAAGTGACCGACCAACTCCTGGCGATGGGGCACAAAGCCGCGTCCGGCGACTGCGACTCCAGTCTCGAACTGCTCCGGTCTTTGCGACAACGACATCTTGATGCTGCGAACGAGCTACTTGGACCGAAGAAGAGCGCGAAACTTGCTCCCAAGCTCGAAAGGCTTTTTTCGGGCCTGGAAAATTTCTTGCGCGGACTGGCAGCCGTCCGCGAGCTTACCCATCGCGGTAGCGATTATTTGCTCTCGTTTGGAGAGTTGCTTTCCAGCCTGATTGTGGCGGATGCATTCGCAGTCAGAGGCCTGAATGCGGTGTGGGTAGATTCGCGCGAGTGTCTGGTCACCGATTCCAACCACACCCGGGCGATTCCGCAGATGGCCGAAACACGTGAGCGATCGAGAAAGAAGATCGGCCCGCTGCTCTCAGCGAAGCGAGTGCCGGTGATGGGTGGGTTCATTGCCGCAACCGACGATGGCGTACCGACCACGCTTGGCCGCGGCGGCTCCGATTACTCGGCGGCGATCGTCGGCGCGGCACTCGATGCCGACCGGATTGAAATCTGGACTGATGTCGAAGGCATGATGACCACCGACCCGCGCCTGTGTCCGGGAGCTAAGACGATCAAGCGAATTAGTTTTAACGAAGCTGCCGAACTCGCGTATTTCGGGGCTAAGGTCCTTCATCCGGCGACTCTTCTTCCGGCCATTCATCAGAACATTCCCGTGTATGTGTTGAATTCCCGGAACCTAAAGAGTACGGGAACGCAGATTACTGCTCGCGCTCCTCGCAGTCGCGACACGTTTCGCGCCATCACTGCCAAGACCGGCATCAGCATTGTGAATGTGGTGGCATCGCGCGGCGTGATGGTGCATGGCTTTCTGCGCTCTGTGTTTGAAGCGATGGACCGCCATGCCGCTTCGGTGGACATCGTTGCCATCTCTGAGGTCAGCCTTTCGTTTACGATGGAGAGCAAGCGGCTGCCGAAGGTGTTATTGAATGACCTGGAGCAGATCGCCGACGTCACTTGCGAGGACCAGCAGGCCATCATTTGTCTGGTTGGCGAAGACATTCATGGGAAGCCGGGCATTGCGGCCAGCGTGTTCAATACGGTCGCCGAAGCTGCAGTGAACATTCGCATGATTTCCCAGGGCGCGTCCGAAATTAACATCAGCTTTGTGGTCAAAGAGAGCGATGTGCCAACTGCGGTGCGCCATCTGCACGAGCATTTCTTCCCGGCTGCGAAAGGAAGCAGGAACGCGGCGCATAAGAGGAACGGGATTGGGCGGCGAGTAGCCACCAACGGCTCTGGCGCGACAACATCGCGACGATCACGTTCATACGAAAGAACGGCTGTGGAGCTACGGTCGTCTCGCCCGTAGGGTGAGACGGGCGAGACGACCGTCGCTCCACTAATAAGACCCAAACGAATGGCCAATGTCAGCCCCAATTCGGCAACAGTGCTCACGGAGCAGAAGCATCCGAGAACACCGAAGTCCCTGAATGTCGCGATTGTGGGATTCGGAACCGTGGGCAGTTCAGTTGCACGAATCCTAGCCGAGCACTCGCCGGCTGGATTGCATCTCACTCACATCTGCAATCGCAACATCAAACGCAAGCAGGTGGACTGGCTGCCTGAGACGGTTCACTGGACGGACGATATCAATGACGTCCTCTCCTCCGACGCGGACATAGTCGTCGAACTCATCGGAGGGCTCGAACCAGCAGGTGAATGGGTCCGGCGCGCACTGCGGTCAGGGAAGTCCGTGGTCACGGCAAACAAGCAACTCATCGCCAGGCATGGCGCAGAACTTGTCCGTCTGGCACGCCAACATAACCAGCACATCGCATTCGGAGCGTCGGTAGCCGGAGGAGTTCCAGTCATCTCCGGTCTGCAGGAGGGTCTGGCTGGCGACGAACTGGTGCAGATCTGCGGAATTCTGAACGGCACCTGCAACTACATCCTTACGCGGATCGAAAGCGCCGGAATTTCTTTCGAAGACGCGCTGCACGAAGCCCAGAAACTCGGTTTCGCAGAAGCTGATCCGACCGAGGATGTTGACGGCCTCGATGCGCGCGCCAAACTGACGATCCTCGTCCGCACCGGGTTGGGCGTTTCGGTCAATCCGCTGGACATCCCGGCCCGTTCGATCTCGGCCCTCGAACCGGTGGATTTTGATTATGCGAAGCTGCTCGATTGCACCATCCGCCAGATCTCGCGCGCGGAGAAATCGGCGGACAAGCTGTTTGCTTCAGTGCAGCCCACGTTGGTGCATGCATCTTCGCCTCTGGCCAGCGTGGAAGGTGGACAGAACTTGGTGATGTCAACGGGGAAATTCGGCGGCGAAACCGTTTTCGCGGGTCACGGGGCAGGAGGAAACCCTACGGCGGTAGCAGTCGTTTCAGACTTGCTTTCGATTCTGCGTTCTCGGCAGGTCAACAGCTCTACTCTGGACGAAGCTGGCGTGACTTCCCTGCCCGTCACTGCTGACTTCACCTCCCGTCATTACCTGCGCTTCACGGTGAAGGATGAACCAGGAATCATTGCTGCACTCGCCCTGATTTTCTGCCGCTACGGAATCAACATTGATTCCGTATTCCAGAAGTCCGGATATCCGAAGTCTAGGCTGCCGTTTGTGATCACGCTTGAACCGTGTCCCAACTCGCTTGTAGAAGATGCACTAAAACAGATCGCGCCCTTGGAATTCCATGTGCAGCCCTGCCTGAATTTGCCAATTCTGGACTAGTCAGACACTTTGTGGAGGAGGAAATGTTAAGCAGCCCATGTCGCCCAATCTTAGGCAAATATTAGGCGAACAGCGGAACTCCGAAACCATCTGGCAAGAATCCGGCGCGCTGCATGGCAGTAGCTGCTTCTGGATTGCGCATGAATGTTTTCCAGACAAATTGCGAGCGGGCATTTTCCGCCATTAGCATGCTGATGCCGACGTCGATGCCAAGCACATCTTGGCTGACCCAACCTGTGAGCGGATTGAAAGCGTCCACGAAGCCGTACTTTTTCCATATCTGCTTGCCATAGTAGGCGCGCATGTTTTTTAGAGCAGTGATTGACTCGCGGAAGAGAAATGGCAGCGATCCAGCAGATGCAGCGGGAACCAGACTGCCATCAACCGGGCCGAGCAGCGGCGGGCCGCCCCAAACAACGTACCCCTCGCTGGAATCCGAAGCTGTGATCCCCCAAACATCGCCCGAGTAGCAGGGAAAGCGCTGCCCTAACTCGGCGCAAAATTCACGGTGCGCATGGGAAGCGATAACTGAGTTCTCAAAATAGTTGGCATAGTCGTCATGCTTATCGCGGAAATCGAACCAGGCGTGTGAAAACTGGTGCACAAACAGTGGCGCCGGAGACGACATGTACTGCTTTCCTCCGTACACCATCTTCGGCCGCCGAATTGCCCCCCAACACTCAGCTGGAATCGGATGGGTAGATGACCCCATTGCAAGCAGATAAAGCATCATCGATTCACAATATGAGTCCCAGCGCAGCGGGCTGAAGCCATATTCGGGAGTCCAGTCCAGCGCGAAAGTATTTCCTCCATTCAGTGCCCAAGGCCATTCCACACGGTTGTAGATCGCGGTTGCATCGCGATGGATCTGGGCGGTATGGAAGTACTCGCGGCAGGTCAACACTCCACAGAGCAAGATTGCCATGTCAATGGGCGACACTTCTGAAATCCCGCAGCGCTTTCCAGTCTCTGCCTGCACGAAGTGATAAAAGAGGCCACGCTCGGTGGGAGTATTGTGGGCCAGGAATTGGAGCGTCCTCGCGACCCGTTGCTCGATCCGAACGCGCGGACGATATCTCCGCTCGTAACCAATGCACAGCGCCGTAAGACCAAACCCCGTGGCGGCGATGCTGGCCATGCCGCCCGGGCCGCCGCCATTCGCGCTTGCCCGGTCCAGCGCCAGTCCTGTAACAGGGTTGGCTTCATTCCAAAAGAATTCAAAGGCCGCCCGCTCGAGTTCATCGAGCAAAGCGACATCGCTAACCGCCAACTCGGGACGGTTGGGGAGCAGATCGGAGGCTAGGGTCTTTCCTGCAAACGGAAGAACCGCAGCCCCGGTCAACGCTACGCGAAGGAATTGACGGCGGGTCGAACTCATCGAAACTGACAGTGCCCTCAAGTATCAAGGAGAGCTGTTCTTATCAGCCCTGTGGAACTCGGAAAAAATAAAATCTTTTCACTAACTCGGGAAAATCTTCACGAACCGTGGCGCCATCTCGCGAATATTTGCGCTATCCGCATGGTGTCGCGCTCACGATCGCGAGTCAAAGGAATCAGGGCGGCCGGAATAACCGTGGTAATTAGGACGAAAGCCTTAGCAACGATTCATCCGGCTCGAAGCTCGCTTGTTTATAATGGTAATGCGACCTGAAAGCACATGGCGGGACCGCCAGCTGCGCCAAGTGCCGCTTCTGTCAAACCTTGCACCGGTTTTCGGCATCTCTCGTGCTTACTAGCTGGGCGCTGCAGCTTTCATGACGACTCAGCCGGGCCAGGAACTCGGCCAAATGTCACAAGAAGAAAACTTCTGGAGCAGTTGGCGGGAGCGTCTCTCGGCTCTCCGCAACGTCCCCCCTGTTTTGAAAATCGTCTGGGAATCTGGGCCTGGAGTGGTCACGTTTGGCATCGCTGCGCGTGTAGTGGCTGCATTACTTCCGGTCGCGCTGGCATGGATCCCCAAGCTGATCATCGACATTCTGGTCCACCTTCTGCAAGCGCACGGGGCGGTTCCGGCCCGGCTCTGGTGGCTGGTGCTTGCGGAGTTTGGTCTCGCGGTATTGAGCAGCATCGTCGCGCGAATGATCGATTACGCCGATTCTCTGCTGGCGAACAAATATACCCGCCATGTCAGCATTCAGGTCATGAAGCACGCTTCCGACCTGGATCTCACAGCCTACGAAGATCCTATTTTTTACGACCGGCTGGAGCGCGCCCGCGTGCAGGCCACGGACCGGCTGGTCATGATCCAATCTATCGGACGGCTGGAACTGCAGTTGATCACCGCTGTAGCGTGGTCGGTGGCAGTGATGATTTACTCGCCGTGGCTCATGTTGCTGCTGATTGCCGCAGTAGTGCCGGCGTTTCTGGGCGAAACCCACTTCGCTTTTCTCGGCTATGCTAAGAATTTTCGCCAGACCCCGATCAAACGGCAGCTCGATTATCTTCGCCAGGCTGGAGCTACAAAAGAGGCAGCGAAAGAGCTCAAACTTTTCAGTCTTGGCCGGTTCTTCACCCAGCGGTTTGCCAAGCTCTCCGACATTATTTATGAGCAGGACGTTGCGCTGGCGCGGCGGAGGCTCGGCATTGGTTCAATTCTCTCGTTCATCAGCACCGGCGGATATTACGGAGCCTATGCGTATGTGATCTGGAAGACCATTGCAGGCAGGCTGGGCATCGGTACTTTTTATTTTCTGACCAACGCCATTCTTCAAGCCAGCAGTAACATCCAGCAGGTTTTTTCCACGCTCTCTGGAATTGCCGATCAAGCCTTGTTCCTGACCGACCTGCTGGCGTTTTTTGACATGAAGCCGACCATCCGGTCCAAGCCCAATGCACTTCCGGCGCCGCGCCCTATTCGGCAGGGATTCGAGTTTCGCGATGTTTCCTTCAGCTATCCCGGAAGCGCTCGGCTGGTGTTGAACCGGTTGAACTTCCGTCTCAGCCCCGGAGAGCGTGTAGCCCTGATTGGCGAGAATGGGCAGGGCAAAACCACCATCGTCAAGTTAATCACGCGCCTCTACGATCCAACTGAAGGCGAGATCCTGCTCGATGGGGTTGACCTTCGCGAGTACGACCTGGAAGACCTTTATCGAGAAATTGGGGTCATCTTCCAGGATTTCATGCGCTATGAGATGACGGCGCGGGAAAACATTGCTGTGGGAAAGATAGAAGAAGTCGCTGACCTGCCATTACTGCAGGCCGCTGCCAGGAAAAGCTTGGCCGACGAAGTGATCGCGACACTTCCCGCCGGATACGAACAGATGCTCGGCCGACGCTTTGAGGGTGGGCTGGACCTTTCAGGAGGCGAGTGGCAGAAGATCGCGCTGGCTCGGGCTTACCTGCGCGATGCACAGTTGCTGGTGCTCGACGAGCCCACGGCGGCGCTCGATGCGCGGAGTGAGTTCCAGGTCTTCCAGCGCTTCGCAGAACTCACGTCAGGGAAGATGGCACTGTTCATCTCACATCGCTTTTCAACCGTGCGCATGGCAGACCGCATCGTAGTACTAGAGAATGGCAACATCGCCGAAGAAGGCACTCACGAAAGACTCACCCGCATGGGCGGCCGCTATGCGGAAATGTTCGAACTGCAAGCCGCCAGCTACCGTTAGGGACCAGAATGCCGCACAATACGCACCTTGAGATGATCGAAGCTGAAGCCGAGCGGGTGCCGCAAGGAGCCAAGGAAGCCGCTCCGGATACCGACGCTCTGCGCCGGAATGCCGAAGAAGTCGCGCGGCGGCTCGCCTGGAACCCTGGCGTACACAAGTCCCGCTTCTTCTCCGTTCGTTGGAATGCGATGGCGGCTGCGCTCCGTCCTGTGCTGGAGAAGGTAAATCGGACTACTCGGAATCCATCAGATCCAGACGATCTCCGCTGGTTGCGCGACAATATGCCGCTGCTTGGAGCGGAACTGGGGAATACCAGGAATGCGTTCAAGCGGCTGCGCCGACTGCCACACGTCCGGACGCCCAGGGGCACCACCATACCGCGAGTCGCGGCGGTCGCCGAAGCATTTCTTCATGCCGTGGACTTCGATTTCAGCGAGTCGAGTTTCATCGCCTATCTCGGCGCTTTCCAGGAATCGACCGTCCTCAAGTTCCGTGAACTCTGGGCACTCATAGCAGCCATGGAGTTGGCCTTGCTCGATCAAGTTGCCGCGCGCGGCAGGAAGTTGCTCGAAGACTCTGATTTATCGCAAGGGATCGGAATCTGTGTTCGCAGCCTGCGCGAGATCAACCAACTGCAGTGGCGGGAGGTCCTGGAACCGCAGATTGCATTTGATCGGATTCTGCGACAGGACCCCGCGGGTGCCTATTCCCGGATGGATTTCGAAAGCCGGAATCTTTACTGCGAAAAACTGATTAGGATTGCGGAGCGCTCCGATTCCACCGAAATGGAGGTCGCGTCGGAAGCGCTGGCGCTTGCCCGTCACGCTGGGCAACAGAAATTCGATGACCCCAGACAAGCCGCGCGCGAATCCCACATCGGGTATTACCTGCTGGGGCAGGGTTCGGAAAAACTGCGCCAGCGAGTCGGGTTCAATCCATCGCTCGCGTATCGCATTCGCACTTTTCTTCGCAGCCACCCTGATGAGTTTTATCTGCCAGGGGTTGAAGTGCTCACTTTCGGGATCATGTCAGCCATTGTGCTGCTGCTCACCAGCACCGTCACCTCTCCCGGCCTGATTCTGTTTTCCATGCTGGTGCTGCTGCTGCCCTGCTCACAAAGCGCAGCGCAGCTCATGAATTATTTGACGACCGCCCTGCTGCGTCCTGAAATTCTGCCCAAACTCAACTTTTTGGAAACCATTCCGGAGGATTGCACAACTCTCGTCGCCGTTCCCGCTCTACTCTTAAATGAAAAGCAAGTACACCGTCTGGTCGATGATCTCGAGGTCCGCTTTTTGGGCAATCATGGCCGCAATCTGCACTTTGCGTTGCTCACCGACCTGCCTGATTCGCCTGTGCCTTCCCGCGAAGACGATCCGCTAGTGGATCGATGCGCAAAGCTAATCAAGGAATTGAACGAAAAATATTCGGGCCAACAGATGGGTTCGTTTCTGATGCTCCACCGCCATCGCATTTATAACCCGCGCGAGAAAGTCTGGATGGGATGGGAACGTAAGCGCGGCAAGCTGATGGACTTGAATAAGATTCTGACCGGCCACTATGACAGTTTTCCGGTCAAGGCAGGTGATCTCTCCGTTCTTCCAGAAGTACGATTCGTCATCACTCTTGACGCCGACACGGAGTTGCCGCGCGGCTCGGCCCAGCGCCTGATTGGCACCCTGGCGCATCCGCTGAACCAAGCCATCGTTGATCCGGAGAAGAACATCGTGGTCGCGGGCTACGGCATTCTTCAGCCTCGTGTACGGGTGAGCGTACAAAGCGCTTCGCGCTCCCGCCTCGCGAACATCTATTCCGGACAGACTGGATTCGATATTTACACGCGGGCCGTCTCCGATGTTTATCAGGACCTCTACGGCGAGGGAATCTTCGCGGGAAAAGGGATTTACGAAGTTGCGATCGTCCACCGGGTTCTGGACCGCCGTTTCCCTCAGAACGCCCTTCTTAGCCACGACCTGATCGAGGGGGCCTACGCCCGCGTGGGGTTGGTGACCGATGCCGAAGTCATCGAGGATTACCCTTCGCACTACAGCGCTTACAATCGCCGCAAACATCGCTGGTTACGCGGTGACTGGCAGATCACGAGCTGGTTATTCTCCCGCGTTCCTGACGAAACCGGGCGCCTGGTGACGAACCCGATCTCGCTGGTTTCCCAGTGGAAGATCCTCGACAACCTCCGCCGCAGCCTGGTCGAGCCCGCGACTTTTCTGCTGTTTGTTTTGGGATGGCTGTTGCTGCCCGGCTCTGCCCGCAGTTGGACCATTGCGACAATCTTCATCTTGTTCGCACCGGTCTGGTTCGAGTTCCTGTTCACCCTGGTTCGCGCAGCAGCCGAACAAAAGTTGGCGGTCGCCCGCGAAGCAGTGTCTGCTCTTTTCGCTTCGAATGTGAGTGTTTTTCTTAATCTGACGTTCCTTCCCCACCAGATGCTGGTCTCGCTCGACGCCGTGGTGCGTACGTTGATTCGCCGTATCATCACGCGCCAGCGACTGCTCGAGTGGGAAACTGCGGCTGAAGCCGAAATTGGCGGAAACAGGCGGACTCCGGTGGACACCTATCTGAACTGGATGGCACTGATCGCCGTCGCCCTGGGCTTGACGGTTTTTTATACCCGCCGACCGGCATTCGCCTCAGCCCTGCCGATGATTGCGCTGTGGGCGTGTAGCAAAGTTGTCTCGATGTGGCTGAATCGTCCGCCCCAGCCCTCGCGCACCGAGGCATCCGAGAAAGACCGATTGTTCCTGCGCCGCGCTGCCGTCCGCACCTGGCGTTACTTCGCTGAATTCAGTACTGCGGAACACAACTGGCTGGTTCCAGACAATCTGCAGGAGGAACCATTTCAAATTGCCGCGCGTGTGTCCCCTACAAACATCGGCTTTCTCCTCAATGCCCGGCAGGTCGCGTGCGAATTTGGATATCTGACGGTGCCGGAATTCACCCAGCAGACTGCGCGCACTCTCGCTGTGATCCGCAAACTGCCACGTCATCATGGTCATCTCTATAACTGGTACGACACGCGAACACTAAAACCTCTGCCCCCGCTTTTTGTTTCTTCCGTGGACAGCGGAAATCTGGTGGCCTCGCTCTGGACACTTCAGCAGGGCTGTCTGTATTTAATGGAGCAACCTATATTGCGACCGCAACTGGCTGAAGGATTTCTCGACCACTTGCGAATCCTGACCGATTTAGGGGTATTCTCCGGGCGCTTGTTTGCGAGGATAGAGGGAAAATCGCTGGCCGGTGACGGGGCCACATCTCTGCTGAAATTCCCGCGAGCGGCGCTCGACCGCATCTCCGGCAAGCAAGACAGGTCAAAACCCGCGCCGGAAGTAAAGTGGTTCACTGAACAGTCCCTCACGCGTCTTCACCAATTCCGCCAAAATGTGGTCCGGTTTGCTCCATGGATGCTGCAGGATTTCGCCGAGATCCGCCGGGATTCCACCCTTCGCTTGCCTCTGGAACCGGTGAGACTCAAGGACTTGCCTGAAGTCCTAGGCAAGCTCACGGCGCATTTGCAGCTTGCGATTGAGTCGCTGCCTGCCTCTGAGTCCCAGCCCGGCGACCGCAGTTTAATCTTACGGCGGCTGCTCTCATTGGTCTCCGGCGCGCGAATGGACGCGGTACGCCTGACCACGGAATTGCAGGCTCTGGCAACAGATGCCGGCAGGCTCGCCGATGAAATGGAATTTGGCTTTCTCTGGAACCGGCGACGCAAGCTGTTGTCAATTGGTTTTGAAACGGCAGCCGACCAGGTGCATTCCGCGTGTTACGACCTGCTGGCTTCGGAGTCGCGCATTGCAACATTCGTGGCCATCGCGAAGGACGAGATTCCGCAGGAGACATGGTTTCTGCTCGCTCGTACGCATACGAACCATCGCGGTCGGCCGGTCCTGCTCTCTTGGACCGGCACTATGTTTGAGTACCTGATGCCTTCATTGTGGATGCGGACTTATCCCCGCACACTGCTCGACCGCTCGCGCCACGCGGCAGTGCGTTCACAGCAGGAATTTACCGCGCCCAAACGCATCCCGTGGGGAATCTCTGAGTCCGCCTACTCCGCGCGAGATCAAGCTGGGACTTATCAATATCACGCGTTCGGAATCCCGCAGCTGTCGTTACACCAAGGGGAAGTCGAGGCCGTCGTTATTTCACCGTATTCAACTTTCCTGACTCTCGGCACTACTCCCAAAGCAGCGTTGCAAAATCTGCGCAGGATGGCACACGATGGCTGGTTCGGCGCTTACGGATTCTACGAATCTGCGGATTTCACCGCTTCCGGCCGATGGCGTCAGCACTGCGAATTGGTGCGATGCTGGATGGCCCATCATCAGGGTATGACCCTTCTCTCCATTGCCAACTTCCTCTGCGATGAAATCGTGCAGGAGTGGTTCCATGCCCACCCTCGAGTTCAGGCGACAGAACTTTTGTTGCATGAAAAGCCGGTGAATTACCTGCCCTCGTCGGTGTCAATCGCGGCCTGAACGGGTCTGCGAACTAATTATTTGCGTACAGCTTGAAGGCAAGTAGATGCATCTTTAAACTCCGGTTGTTGGGCTTCGCAGCGCGAATTCCATTTTGTTCTTCGATTCGCGCTCGACAGCTACTTCGTGCCTCCTCGTCGCAGTTTTCGCCGGAGATTCCCATGAAGAGTTTGCTTTGTGTCTTTCTTATTCTCTTAGCTTCCGCATGTGGTGGAGACCCATCCTCCTCCTCTCCGAATAGTCGAGCCTCGGCCGCCCTGCAGAACGCGGGGACGGTGCCATTCAGCACTCACGTATTTATTGTGGTGGAGGAGAACCACAGCTACTCGAGCGTCATTGGAAGCTCGTCTATGCCCTACCTGAACAGTCTGGCTTCGAAGTACGGCCTGGCCAAGCAGTACTACGCCAACACGCATCCTTCGACCGGTAATTACTTCATGCTCACGGCCGGCCAGATCATCACCAACAATGACAGTTTCTGCAGCACGCTGACCCAGGACAACGTTGTTCGCCACCTGATCGCGGCAGGAAAGACCTGGAAGTCCTACTCCGAGAGCCTGCCCAGCGTGGGATACACAGGATGCGGTGGTTACCCATATGCAAGGAAACACAACCCTCTCTCTTGTTTCTCCGACGTAGTCAACAGCAGCGAGAAATCCAACCTGGTGCCGTTCAGCAAATTTCCAAGCGATCTTGCAAATCACACGCTGCCGCAGTATTCGTTTCTCGTACCGAACCTGCTCCCGATGCACACGACGGAACTTTGAGTGCAGCCGACTACTGGCTTTCGAAAAATATTAAACCGCTGATCCAGAGTGCTACTTTTCAGCAGGGTGGCGTCCTGATCATTGTTTTCGACGAAAGCATCACCAGTGACGTCCAGCACGGGGTGGGCACGTAGCGGCCGTCATCATCGGTCCTAAAGTAAAACCAGGATATAAATCCACAACGCGGTATCAACACCAGAACACGCTGAAGACGTTGATGAAGGCGCTCGGTCTAAGCAGTTTCCGGGCGCGGCCAGCGGAACGCAAGATATGGGTGAGTTTTTCTGATCTGGTCACGCCGTCATCAAAGGCGGACCCGGCGAGTTTGCACCCGCCGGGCCCGTTTTCTGCAAATTAGGTTCACTTCTGCTCTGGAGCAAGTACCTGCGCGGAAGACGTTCCTGGCATTTGCCTGCTGGCCGGCTGTTCCGCATTCTCAATTCCCTGCAGCTCGATATCCTTGATCCGCGCGGTGGTGAGGATCTTCTCCAGTTGCTGGAAGATTTTTCCGCGGTCCAGCTGGACGAAGTCAGTATCGGGCTTCGCTGAGGTTTCTACATCGAGCGCGAATTCGTAGCATGCACCGTTCTTGAATACGTGGAAGTGCTTCAGATCCGACTGGCGATTGGTTTCTCCGTTCATTTGCTCAAGTTCGGAGAATTCGTTCGCGCCCAGCTTGACTGTCACTGCCCTTGCGGCCTCGGAGTCTTTCCCGGCCGGCACAAACTGCGCGCATTCGGCGGCCGTCATGCCTGAGTTCACGCTGACGTTCAGCAGCGCTGAAGAAAAGTCAGTGTCGGGATAGGAGTCATCCGGCATGTCCACCGAAGCAATTTCGATTGCTCCCGGCTTCAAAAAATTGGCTGCCACGGGCATGGACGAAGGCGAATCTGACTTTTTGTTTCCGGATTGCAAGCTGTACTTCCGTGGATAGCTGAACGAAACTCCATACGTGCCATTCACGTAAGTCGCATTCGCCGGACGATGTTTCTTCACCTTCTTCGGAGCTTCTGGAGTCACTGCTGGTACGGTGTTTGCCGCGGCGTTCGCGGCCGTCGTGGTTGGCGCGCTGATTTTTGCCGCCGGTTTGCTGGACTTATTCGAGCAACTCATTGCCAGGAGCAGCACGACTGCCATTACTGTTCCTGCGCAAATGGCCGGCAGATACGTGCTCAGCCAGCCGTCTCCCTCGATTTGTTTGAAGTTCTGGTTCCCTGTTCCCTGTGTGCGATTGATCGTTGCCATATTCCCTCCTTGGGACTGCACTGAGAGGAATGGCACGGAACGGGCCATGCAGGACGATATTGATTCTGCGCGGGTTGATCGTGTGATCGCGATTTTGGGGCGTGGCCGCGAAAACACGTTGTGGGTGGCGTCACACGCAAAGCCGACGCAGCGCTCGCCTGCAGAATTTGGGCGGTCCTGGGGTTGCGCAACTCCCTCCTCGCCTTCCATACTGTTCTTCCTGACTATGAAGACCATACTCTCGCTCTCCCCCGCCGCTCAGATTGAAACCGAATGCCTGGTCGCCGTAGTTCTCGATCGCGCTGAACTCGATCGGGCTGAAAAAGACCAAGGCAAAAGAGACAAGACGGAGGCGTTTGTCTCTGTCGCGGATAAAGCCGTGCAGCAGGCCGCTGCCGACCTCATCTCCGCTGGAGACCTCACCGGAAAGAATTTCGAGGTTTCCTGGCTGCATAAACCTGCCGGCATCAAGGCCATGCGCCTGCTCCTCATCGGAGGAGGCAAGGCCAAGAAGTTCTCGGCGTCTGAATTGCGCAAGCTGGCCGGGGCCGCGGTCCGCGCGCTCAAGCCACGCAGTCTGCGTAGCCTCGCGTTTGTTCTTCCGGAGGAGATCCCTCCGCAGGACGCGGTTGAAGCCGTCGTCGAAGGCGCGATCATCGGCAACTTCGATCCCGACACCTACAAGAGCGATCGCAAGGACCAATGCGTCGAATCTCTCACCGTGATCGCATCCAACCAAGCTTCCGGTGACCCAGCCTCCCTGCAGCGAGCGCTCGACGAAGCCCGCATCCTCGCCGAGTCGCAAAACTTCACCCGCGAACTGGTCAACGAACCGTCGAACCGAATGACCCCGACCATCCTCGCCAATCGCGCACAAGAAATGGCGAAGGAAACCGGACTGAAATGCGAAGTCTATGGAGCGGACAAGATCAAAGAACTAAAGATGGGCGCGTTCTGGGGAGTGGCCCAGGGATCGGATGAGCCTCCTGCATTGATCGTCATGCGATACGAACCTGCTGGAGCGCCCGAGAAGCCGGTGCTGGGACTGGTCGGCAAGGGCGTCACGTTCGACACTGGGGGCATTTCCATCAAGCCTGCCGACAACATGGAAAAGATGAAATACGACATGGCGGGAGGTGCCACCATGATCGGAGCCATGCGCGCCATCGCGCTGCTCAAGCCGAAAGTCAAAGTGATTGGAATCGTCTGTGCGACCGAAAATATGCCGTCCGGCAAGGCGCAGAAGCCGGGAGACATTCAGACTGCGATGTCCGGCAAGACCATCGAAATCATCAACACCGATGCCGAAGGCCGCTTGGTGCTTGCGGATGGCCTCTGCTACGCCCGCCAACTCGGCTGCACCCATCTCATCGACGCCGCCACCCTCACCGGCGCCGTAGTTGTCGCCCTCGGATACTACAACGCCGGCATTTTCGCCAGCGATGATGACTTCTACAATCGCTTCAAAAACGCCTTGGATCAGTCTGGCGAAAAAATGTGGCGCCTCCCTCTCGACGACGAATACAAAGACCAGATTAAATCCAACATCGCCGACATCATGAACACCGGCGGGCGCTGGGGCGGCGCGATTACAGCCGCCATGTTCCTGAAAGAATTCGCGGAAGATACCCCGTGGATCCACCTCGACATCGCCGGCACCGCCTGGATGGAAGATAACAAGCCTTGGATCGCCAAAGGCCCGTCCGGAATTGCAGTAAGAAGTTTGGTGGAATTCGCCTGCAACTTTGGGAGTTCCTAAAATCCCAATCTAAAACATCTCTGTCATTCCGACCGGAGCGAAGCGAAGCGAGCGCAGTGGAGGAACCTGCTGTTCGCCTGCAGTGAGATGAAGACCCGCCTCGCGTTATACTTCTGGCATCACCACAGGTGAAGCCATGAAAATCCTATTCGCAGTCGGCCTGATCGTCCTAATCCTCGGCATCCTCTCCTTCTTCATCCCCGTCCCCCACACCGAACACCACGGACTCGACGCCGGCGACGTCCACCTGGGCGTGGATACCAAGCACAGCGATCTCCTGCCTCCAGCCGCAAGCATCGCCTTGGTAGTAGTCGGCGCCGGCTTGATGGTCGCCGGCGGCAGGAGGAAAACATAGAAGCCGGCGTATGAATGACGCCGATGAGATCGGAGTAGGGATCGCGATTGCTCGCGACCCACCGGGTGGCCGGAGGAGGTCACCCGCCTCCGGCTCCCACAGAACGTAGCGTGCGGTTTTCCCGCACTACGCTCGTCAGAAGTTGATTCACAGCACGGCGATGGCTTGTAGCTTCGCGTAAGGAAGATACAACCTTGGTCGTAGCAGCGGGAACTG
>WNFC01002721.1_pt1 | contig 22294 bp, 16 predicted proteins | sample 5400541 | NCBI WGS metagenome assembly WNFC01 (sample SAMN13153342, study PRJNA577476) | soil metagenome | isolation source: 120 cm saprolite under Douglas fir tree site 2 hole 2 replicate 1 | place: USA:California | collected 2015-04-18
CTGGCCCTGTACACGCCTTCCACGAATTGACAATAGGCTCGGGCATCCGTCGGATCGGTTAATTCAATGCCCGTATCCCAGCTCTCGACCTTGGTTAGTGAGGGAAGTCGCACGAACGCGTGCCGCTCGTTGGCGCAAATAAATGTCTCCGGTTCCCTCAAGAAGTCATCGACTATGCCGAGGAATAGATTCTGGCCGGGACCTCTGGGTCGGGAGCTTGGAGACCGGAGCAGGATAAGGCGCAAGAGGTGATCCTTCAACACTTGCCAGTGGGGAGGGCCGAACAACACTCGATAGTGGATTAGGGTTGGCGTAGTCAAGAGTCTCGCTTCGATGGCTTGCAAATAGAGGAGGTCACGGGATCTAGAGCCCGTGGTAACCAGATACTCTTGAGCTTCCTGGACGATATCTAGAAGCGTTTTTGTGAGGTCATCGTTCGTACGGATGATGCGCACGCCATGGGTCGACGACGCCCCTCCCTCGTGGCCGAAGCCCTTCTTGCTGAGGGCGGCGACTTCCTCGGAAGCAAGGGGCACACCGTGGAGCGCATGTCGTTCGAGCTTGTAGACGGCACACGCCAGATCGTAAATGAGGGGGTCCCTATATCGCCGTCGAAAAGTGTCGACTTCGTAGGCGGGGTCGAGCAAGGCAAGCGCCGCAGCCCTCTGTCGTGCGGGCCGGCTCAACCAGCGAGTTGCCGGGTCCAGGCCTATGAGCGCCTCAGCCGCCGCAGCCCGCTCATTCACACTTCCGATCTTGGGGTCCACGCGGCGCCACTCGGCGCTTCCGCCGCATGCAAGCAGACAGGTTGCCTTGCGCAGCGCCGCTTCAAGGCCGAAGACCTGATCTTCGCTGCGCTCGCCATGGATCTCGTCCCGCACACAGTGCAGGCCGAACAGCACGGGGAGCACACGAGGGGCCAGTTTGGGGAGTCCAAGGCCAATAAGCCGACGTAGCTCTTGATTCAAAGTCTCGACGGAAGGCGTCGTCCGGGAATCGTCCACGCGTCCGGAAAAATTACTGCTTTCTGTCGTCCCCGTCCAACCGGCCACGCCAAGGCGTCCAGCTTCCGCAGCCATAGTTCAAGGGAGTTCACGAAGGACACGATTGGGGGGAGGGAGATCGAACGCCCGGGCCACTCGAGGGGATGGCCCGGGCGGGGTCTCCGCGGAGGTCCTCGCCGCCTACGTGGGGAAGGACGCCACCACCCCTCGTCGGGGCACGGGCCTGCCTGTCCAGGGGATCGAGATTGACGAGGACATCGACATGGTGGTGAACCGATGAAGCCACCCCCGCAGTTCCTGAGGATCCGGTGGGAGGACACTCCAGAGCCAGGCGCCGGAGCCATGGTGGAGGCTGTCCTCTGCCTCCGGCACCGCTAGGAGATCGCGGTCGCGAACCCCAGAGCCAGAGGCTCCAGGGAGCTCGGCGACCCCTGCACCTCTGCGAGGGCCGGACTCTCCGACTACTCGGACCTGAACTCTCACGCCTGCAGCAGCTGTTTTAGGTGGGGTAGCTGTAGTTGCTTCCATGGGTGTCGATGATGTCGTACCCACCCCGTGCGTTCGGCTGGATTCGCGCGGCTTTGTGGCCGATGAAGTACGCCTGTCCGTTGGCACCACCCTGGTAGAGGTTTGCGGGCTCGCAGAAGACCGCCCCGTCGGGCGCGACGGCAACGAGTCCTCCTGGGATCAGGCACCATGCAACGATCTGCAGCGGCGGGTCGAACATCGGTCGCACTCCTTCCTTGACCATCTGTCGGAGGTCGTCGAGGGATCCGTTGAAGAGGCTCAGGTCACAGTTCGCCGCCGTGCCGGCGACCGTCCCCACCGACGTGTACTGCCAGAGGTGGTAGCGAGGCCAGGCCGCGGTCGGGGGTTGGATGTTCGGGGGATGGCCGTTGTTGGGGCCGTAGTGCGCGATCCAAAGGTCGCACGACCCGACGAACTGGTTCCCGAGGCCGGCGAGGTCCCCGGCATTGCCATAGATGATGGGACGCCGGTCCGGGTACGCCTGGAGGAGGTGATCGACGTAGGCGGCCATCTGGGCGGCCGACGGGATCGCCCCGCCGTTGTCGGGGTCGGGTTCGTAGTCCACGATGGGGCCGAAGTCGCCGGGGCCGAGGGGCCCAACCGTGTCGACGAACATCTTCGCCTGGCCCCCGACGTCGCGGTTGGTGAGAAGGAAGTGGTAGGCGCCGCGACCGTCTAACCCCGCCGACTTGATGTCCTGCCAGTTCCGATCGAATCGACTGTCTTTGTGATATTCGGTCGCCTTGCAGATCCCGAATGTTGCCTGGCTGGACTTGACGGCTCCCCAATCGACGGTGCCCGTGCCTTCATAGACATCGACACCGAATACGTTCATCGCTCTCTCCCAATCCAGAGACTGCTACGGCACCCTTCCATCAACTAGAGAGGGATGTACGGGCGGGTGATACCGATGCCCTCAGGCAAACCCTAGGATTTTCACTTCGAAGGAGCGGCCTCTGGGCCGCACCCGCCTAGTCTCCCAGGACTAACCAGTCAATCGTGCCCGATGGGCCCAGATCGGGTGCCCTCTTGCCTGCATTGGGCTCGAGCGCGGCAGGCGCCAAGGGATGCGGGGATATGCCGAGGGCCCCGAAGAGGAATGCGTAGACGTCGGTCCACGTCTCGACGACGCTGCGGATCCGGTCGGCGCCGCCGTGGCCGGCGTGCGGCTCGATGCGGAGCAGGACCGGCGCCCGGCCGCCGCAGGCCTCCTGCAGCGCCGCCGTCATCTTGCGAGCGTGCAGGGGATCCACCCGGTCGTCCGAGTCCGACGCGGCGAACAGCACGGGTGGGTAGGAAACACCGGGTCTGACCCGATGATAGGGAGAGTAGGCGTACAGCCACCCGAAGGCGTCGCCGTCCTCAGCGGAGCCGTATTCGGAGATCCAGGTGCGGCCGGCTCCGAAGCGGTGGTACCGGACCATGTCCAGCAAGGGATCGGCGCAGATGACCGCAGCGAACAGCTCGGGCCGCTGGGTGAGGGCGGCGCCGACCAGCAGCCCGCCGTTGGAGCCCCCCTGGATGGCGAGCCGCCGGGGCGCCGTGTAGCCTTCGTTGACGAGATAGTCCGCGGCCGCGATGAAGTCGTCGAACACGTTCTGCTTGCGCTCCCGCACACCGGCCCGGTGCCATGCCTCCCCGTACTCGCCGCCTCCCCGCACGCCTGCCACCGCGATGCCGCCGCCGGCCTCGAGCCACGGGTACAGGCTGGGGTCGAACACCGGCTCCATGCTGACCCCGAAGCCGCCGTAGCCGGTCAGCAGGAAGGGGGTGGCCCCATCCCGCAGCATGTCCCTTCGGTGGACGACGAACATCGGGATGAGCGTGCCGTCCTTCGACGGGTAGCGCAGGTGCTCAAGACTGAACGGGGAGGGGTCGACCGGCCGGGGCACCTGCGACCAGACGCTCGCCTCCCCGGTTGCGACCGAGAGCCGGTAAACCTCCGGTGGGTACAGGAAGGAGCTGAACTCGAAGTAGGCCTCGTCCTGGTCGGGTGCCCCCAGGACGGCGCTGGCGGAGCCGACCGAGGGCAGATCGATCCGGTGCACCGCAGCGCCGTCGAGCGTCCGGATCTCGATGGTGCTGGCCGCCTCCCGCACGTAGGTGAGGACCAGGCGGCCCCCGACGAGGGTGGCGCCCCTGAGCACGCCCTCGGGGTCCTCGGCAACGATCTCCTCCCAGTCGCTGCCGGGCCGGGCGGGGTCGAATCGGAGGATGCGCCAGCGAGGAGCGTCCTGGTTGGTCACGACGATGAAGCGGTCTTCCCACGCCTGCACGGAGAAGTTGGCCTCGACGCCTTCGACGAGCGTCAGCCACGGCGACGCCGCCGACCGCAGGTCGCGGTAGTAGAGGTCGTCGCCGGCAAACGTGCTCACCGAGGCAAGCAGCCAATGCCCGTCCCGGGACAACCGCACCCCGTGAAAGGCCTCCGCGTTGCCGGTCCGCTCCCGCACCACGGGGTCGTGCCGAGGGTCGCTCCCGAGGGCGTGGAAGCGGATCTCGGCGAAGCCGGGGAGCTGGTCCTCGGGGATGGAGCCGTCCCGGGGCAGCGAGGTGTAGTAGAAGCCGTCCCCCTCGGGTGTCCACGACGGGTAGGCATACCGGGCGCCCTCGATCCGTTCCCCCGGGATGGGCGTGCCGCTGGCGACGTCGATGAGGTGCAGCGTGGCGTCGTCTGCGCTGTTCTCATGGAGGGCGAAGGCGAGCGTCTTGCCGTCGTTGGAGGGTACCCAGGCCCCGAGGGACGTGGTGCCGCCGGCGGAGAGGGTGTTGGGGTCGATGAGGACGTGCTCAACGCCGCCGTCTGCCTCCCGCCAGCACACGACGGCCATCTCCCCGTCCGCCTGCCGCCGGGTGTAGAAGAGCCGGTCGCCCGCCCGATACGGAGGGGACACCGCGTCGAGATAGAACAACCGGCTCAGGCGCGCCGCGAGGGCCCCCCGCCCGCCGAACGCATCCAGGTGACGGCGGGCGAAGGCGTGCTGCTCGGCGACCCACGCCTGCACGTCGGACGACGTCCCGTCCTCGAGCCACCGGTAGGGGTCCACCACCACCGTGCCATGGAGGACCTCCTCGACGTCGGCTCGGGGGGTGGCAGGAGGGCCGGGGTCTGGGGGGTGCAGCGGGGCTGGCGTGGCAGGAGAACGGTTCATACCGCGGGGGCCGGCTGGGCCAGGAGGATGCCGTCCGCCTCCGCGGCGGTCGCCTCCTCCGGGGACCAGTACCCCACGAGATCCCGGTACAGGGCCGAGCATGCCAGCAGCTCGGTGTGGGTCCCCACGAGGGTTCCCGTGCCATCCATCAGCAGGATGCGGCGGGCTCGCAGGCCGGAGCTCAACCGGTGGGCGACCACCACCAGGGTCCCCGGTCTCCGGGCGAACGCCTCCTCGACCAGGGCCTCGGCCGGCGGATCCAGGTGGCAGGTGGCCTCGTCGAGCAGGACCAGTGGTGCGTGCGACAGGTACGAGCGGACGACGCTGATCAGCTGGCGCTCCCCCGCCGACAGGAGCTCCGGCCGGACCTCGGCGTCGTAGCCGCCGAGCCGCTCCACGATCGGACGGAACCCCAGAGCATCGACGGCGTGGTCGATCTCGGGGTCGGGCACCAGATCGTTGCGCAAGCTGACAAGGTTCTCGCGGAGTGTGCCCACGAAGACGTAGGCCTCTTGGGGGATGAGCACCCGGTGCTCGGCCAGCTTCTGGATGCCGAGCGACCCGATGGGTGCGCCACCGAGCGTCGCCTCCCCGGCCTCCGGGTGCAGCATGCCCGCGAGGACGGCGGCGAGCGTGGACTTTCCGACGCCGCTCGGTCCGATGACCGCCAGGTGGTCACCCTCCGGGATCTCCAGGCTGAGGCCCGCCAGCACAGGATCGGCCCACGGTCCGTACCGGAACGTGACATCCCGCAGTTCAACGGCATGGCCCAGGACTGGGGGCTCTGCCTGCGGCGACCCGCCGTCATCCAGGCAAGGCTGCTCGGAGCCCTCGAGGATCCTCCCCACCGCCACGAACAACCACGCCGCCTTGTTGCCCATCCCACGTACGAGCTGCTGGAGGGCGGGGTGCAGCCCCTCCAGGACGTAGGTGAGCACGCCGAGGACGACGCCGATCGTCGCACCGCGGTGCAGGAGCCAGCGCGCGCCGAGCAGGATGAGGACGAGCGGCACGAGCCCCCCGATGCTCACGCTGAGGCTGCGCACGGCCTGCACCCGGGCCAGTTGCCGCTGGGCGTTCGCCTGCCGGTGGATCTCCTCCTCGACCGCGGCACCGGCCAACGACTCGCCCCCGCAGGCGACGACGTCGCGCAGACCCTTGGACAGCGAGCTGACCGCCTGGGCGATGCCCTCGTCCGCCAGGATGCTCGCCCGCTGGCGCGCCATCGCCCAGCGCAGCGTCGCGGCGAACAGCGCCACGCCCACAACGAAGGGCGGCAGGACGAACAGGAGGGAGGCGGGCATCAGCGTGGACAGTCCGACGAGCGTGCTGACGGACATGACCGCGAACACCTGCGCCAGCATGAGCACGCTGGCGAAGGCCTCCCGGGCGATCTCGGTGTGCTGGGCGAGCCGAGCGACGCCTGCGGTATCGGGGGCGGCCCCCTGGACGGTGGAACGGTGGAGCGCTCCCGTCACCGCACGCCTGACCAGCTCGTCCCTGAACGGTTCCACGATGACGGCCAGCCGGCGGGTGGTCTGCCGCGTCGCCCATGCCCCGAACACCATGGCCGCCGCAAGGGCCGCGAGCCAGGCCAGTCCCGTCGCGGGGCGATGTGCAAGAAAGCCGTGATCGGTGGCGCGGGCCACAAGCCGTCCCGAGAGGTAGGCGGGAAGGCCCTCCGCCACCACCCACGCGCTGAGGGAGAGTAGCTCCCGGCGGCGGCCTCGCAGGTAGGCCAGCAGGAACCTGCGGACCGCGGCTCGCTGCGATGCCTTGCTCATGCGCCGCTCCTGATCGGTAGCGCCTCCACCTCGGAGCGCCCCAGGGTCTGGTGCTGATCGGGGCCGAACAGGGACCGGTACTCCGGGTTCCGCCACAGGTCGTGGTGCGTACCCATCCCGCGCACGCGGCCGCGCTCCAGCCAGATGACGCTGTCGGCTCGGGCGGCCGTCGACGCCCGGTGAGCGACGATGAGGCGGGTCCGGTCCGCAAACTCTTCTGTCAGGGCTCGGGTGACGCTCTGCTCCGTCGCCACGTCGAGGCTTGCCGCCACGTCGTCGAGCACCACCACCCGGCCGGCATGGGCAAAGGCCCGTGCAAGGCCCACCCGCTGCGCCTCCCCCCCGGACATCGGTGCGTCGGCCAGCTTGGTGTCGTAGCCGCCCGGCAAGCGCCGGATGAAGAAGTCCGCCTGCGCCGCCATCGCTGCCCGGACCACCGTTTCGTGCGACGGTTGGTCCTCCCCGAACGCGATCACGTCGCCAAGGGTCTCCCCGATGAGTGCCGGTCGTTCGAACCCGTAAGCGATGGCACGGCGGAGTTCCGGCTTGGGCAACACAGAGAGGGCCACGCCGTCGAGCAGCACGTCGCCGTGGTCGGGATCGAGCAGCCGGGCGGCGAGTGCTGCCAGCGTCGACTTCCCGGACCCGGACGGTCCCACCAGCGCCACGAGCGAACCTGCCGGGATGCACAAGTCCAAGCCATCGATGACGGTCCGCCCCCCAGTGGCAACGCTTACGTCATGAAAGTCGATCTGCCCGGGCCCCGGGGGCAGCTCCTCCGAGCCGTAGCGAACCATCGCCGTGTCCAGGACGTCCAACGCCCGCCGTGCGGCACCCCGCGCCCGGGTCACCTGGCTGACGACCGAGACGCCGGAGATCACGCCAGAGGCAAGCGCGACGTACTGCGCCGCCGCGAACATCTCGCCCACGGTGATGCGCCCGTGGGTCAACTGCACACCGGCCACCGCCAGCACGGCGATCTGCAGCAACGGCAGCAGGAGGGCCTCCTGAGCCATGATCCTCGTCTGTTCCCGCCAGGTCCCCACGCCGAGCTCGTGGAGTTCGGGCAACGGGGCGAGGACTCGGCGCACCTCCTGATCGACGGTCCCAGCGGCTGCGATCGTCCGGGCGCCGCTCAACGCATCGACGAGGCGACCCGCGATTGAGCCCTGCACGTCGAGATACCGCTGGGCGATGCCCGATGCCCTTCCGGCGAAGGAGTGGAGGGCCCAGAGCAGCAGCGGGATGCCGGCGAGAAAGGTGAGGCAGAGCCTGAGATCGATGAGGGCCAGTGCAACCAGGGCACCTACCGCCGTGAGCAGCCCTGCGCAGAACTGCACCACGTCGGGCGCCACCTTGCCGGCATCGTCCGCGTTGGCGGACAGGCGGCTGGCCAGCTCCCCGGCGGACAAGCGCTGACTCTGGCGGGTGCCCAGGCCGAGGATCTGACGGAGGACGCCGACCCGCAGCCACGCCGTCGATTTGGCGACGGCGGCTCCGTCGGCCACCTCATTCAGCGCCGCCCCCAGGGCGAGCATCGCCAGGAGCGCGGCCGCCCAGACGAGCCACGTCCGCGGTGCGTGGCCCACCACGGCATCGAGTGCCCGCCCCAGGACGGCGGGCAGGACAAGTTGGATGCCGGCCAGGACCAGGGTCGTGAGACTCATGAGGAGCAGCCAGCCGCCACCCTGGCGGGCAGCCCGGGCGAGGAGCCGATCCTCGGATCGCCATGACCCAGACCGGGCTGCTCTCTCCGACTCGGAAGCGGGTTGCGGCGGCTCTGAAGATTGGGTCATGGCTTCCTCGCGCAACCCGGGTGTGTGTGGGATCGTAGGAAGATCGTGCGGGGCAGCCGCAGGGTCGTCATCCGTCGCTGCTGCCCCGCACGTCTTGTTCATCCGGAGATACTGCTACTCGCAGAGCAGCAGGCTGAGGCTGCTTTCGCCGTTGCACCCCGTGACGCTGAGCCGGCTACCACCGCCGCCTCCGCCCGGTCGCTTCATGCCCTGCAGGTCGAGAAATGCCATGTTCGTCTCTCTCCTTGTCCTCTTGCCGCCCGGGACTCCCCTGTCTCCCCCGCGCAGCATGCGTGTCAGCTGGCCGTACAGGTCAGCTGGTCGTACAGGCAACGCTGTGCCGCTACTCGCAGAGCAGCAGGCTGAGGCTGCTTTCGCCGTTGCACCCCGTGACGCTGAGCCGGCTGCCACCGCCGCCTCCGCCCGGTCGCTTCATGCCCTGCAGGTCGAGAAATACCATGTCGTTAATCACCCCCTCCCGATGCTCGTCGCATCCATGCCATGTGAAAACGCTCATCGTGCGCCTGCCAGCGAGGCCGTCACGCCGTCCGCCACGGGGGTGGAAGCCCCGCCGGCAGCGAGGAACGGCAGCGAGACCGCCCCGTCGTGGAGTGCGGCGCCGAGTGCCAGGAGGACCCCGGCGGTACCGGTGGCGAGGTCCATCGACAGCCGGAGCAGCTGGTCGCCGGGGAAGGTGAGGTGCCCCTCGTAGGAAAGGGCGTGCCACCGGAGGCGGCGGACGTGGTCCGCCACGATGTCCGGGAGCTGCCCGCCGCTCCGCCGGTGGCTCAGGTACAGGATCATGCCGGCGCGGCCCGCGAAGAGGCCGGACTGGGCGTAGAAGTGGCCCGAGGCGGCCTGGCGGATCCTGGTGGCTGCCTCGGAGAACTGCGCGTCCTCGCGATGTGCCAGGTACTCGGCGAGGGCGAAGCCGATACCCACACTGCCATGAGCGAGGTAGGGCATCGTCCGCCACCCTTCCTGGACCTCCAACGTGCCGTCATCCCGGATGACGCACCGGCGAAGGTCCTGGCGGAGGGCTGTGGCGGCGAGATCGAGCAGCCGCTCGTCGCCCGTCTGCTCGTAGCGGCGGACGAAGAGGAGGGCCGGTCCGGATGAGCCACGCATCAACCCCGCGTAGGGATCCTCCCCGCCGCTGACGTCCGGCACGCTCTGCTCGTCACCGAGGCGGGCCGCCACGATCCGGACGACCTCGTCGGCGGCGTCATGCAGCGCCGCATCGCCGGTCACATTCGCGAAGTGGCCCAGGTTGAGCCCGATGCCGGCAAGCCCTCCTTCGAGGTCGAGGCCGAAGCGGTCGAGCGACCGTGCCAGCTCTCGCCGGCACCGCTGGAGCACATCCAGCGCCTCCGACCGGCGTCCGAGCCGATCCAGGACGTAGGCAACGCCGTGCAGGCCGTCGTAGAACCCGAACCTCGGCGTGCGCCGGGGATGGAGTGCGCGCTCCACAAGCCAGTCCTCGTGGGCCGGGTAGCGGCCACATCCCACCGCATCCAGGGCGTATAGCACACCTGCCGCTCCGTGGGCCATGTTGAGACCACCAGTGAAAAACTGCATCGGGTCGCCCGGGAACAAGCGGTCGTCCCGGTCGGGCGTGGCACTCGACAGGATCGCTGCGGTCATGGAGGCTGCCGCGCTGGGCCAGCTCTCTGTACAAGGCTCGAGCGTTGCCGAGGGTGACGGAGTCACCGATGGCTCCCCGGATGGAGCGTCGCCAGCGATCCAGCGGACCGCCTCATCCAGGAACGGCATCGGCACGCCGAACCGGTCCGCGATGGCCGCCGCCAGCTCCGATGCCTTGGAGGATCCCAGGGCGAGCAACTCGGTGAGTGGCATGAATATGTACAGGCGCAGGCAGGCCAGCGCGTAGCGGTCGGAATCAAGGCCGGTGCGGCTCGACGGCGCCGCAAAGGCCGGGTTGGCAAGGATCTGCCTCCGGGACTCCCCGGCGTCGGAGGCGCCCTCGAAGTCGATGACCACGACCCGTCCGTCGGGCCGGACGATAACGTTGTAGGAGTGCAGGTCGCCCATGACGACCCCCCGTTCGTGGATCGCCGTGACCGCCGCCTCCACCTTCTCCAGGATGTCGAGGGCCCACGCGGTGTAAGCCGCCACGATTGGGTCATCCGGGCCGGAGAGGTCGAGCGGATACCGCTCCACGATCTGGAGGTTGAGGGCCTCCCCTTCGATGAAGTCCTCCACGAGGAACTCGTGGCCGGCGTAGGTGAAGTAGTCCTGCACCCGCGGCACCACGTCGAGGCCGGCAAGCCGGTCCAGGATGGTGCGCTCCCAGCGCAGGCGGGCGACGGCGTCGCGGCGGGCCATGTCCAGACCCGCATGGGGGCGGCCCTCCTTGAGGACGAACGGCTGCCCGTCCCGGTAGCCGACGTAGAGGCCCCCGCCGTTGGAGAAGTGGAGGGCCTCGCGGATCTCGTAGGGCATGTCCGTGACGGTGGTGGAGTTCCTGGCTGCGAGATGGGGCTGCAGGAAGGCCGGGAGCGGCACCCATTCCGGTACCCGGAACGTCACCTCCCGGCGGTCGGGGATCAGCACACCGTCGGGGCCTTCGATGGCTAGCTCGAGCTCGCCGGTGGGGCCCACGCACCAGCGCTCGGCGAAGCCCCCGTACCGCACGTACAGCGGGCCTGAGGCCCAGCGGAGGTCGCTGAGGATGTAGGGGCCAGGCTCACCATCGAGCAGGTCACCAAGCTCGGCCAGCACGGTGTGCAGTTGCGATTCGTCGGACGGGTAGATGGCGACGAACTTGCCGCTGGAACCTCGGTCGGCGTACTTCGTGTTCGCCAGGAAGAGGTGCTCGGGACCTCGGATGAACTTGAAGGCAACGTGGCGTGGGATGCAGTAGTCCCACACGGTCCCGAGCACGGACTCGGCGTTGTCGATGCAGGAGGCGACGTGCACCTTCCACCCCTGCGGCGGCAGGGCAGCTCCGTCGGGGATGTACGAGACCCAGTGATCGAACTCGGCTCGCCGCCAGCCCGCCGGAACCAGCACCCCGGCGTTGGGGAAATCGGTCTTGACCTTGCGCGTCAAGCTCGGGTCGTCGTAGAAGGTGGGATCAGCTAGGCAATGCAGCTCGTAGGTCAGTTCCACGGCCCCCCCCGGCTCAGTGTTGCTAGTAGCGCTGCCATGAACTCGATATGCCTCAGGCTTTCCAGGCCCTTTTCGCCCTGTTGACCCCCTGCGTGGCAGCGTTGCGACACCCTGCTACCCTCGCTGTGAACCCACCAAACCTATTTCAATAAACTTTTTTTTGTGTTCTGATCGCGTGGGCCGAACCACATCATGGCAACGAGGAAATACTCCAGAAATGGCTTCGACATAGGAGCCAAATCGTACCTACAATGCGGGGGTATATTAGACAGGTAATGCTGGGATAAGCTAGAGATCAAGGCGGCCAATATCGTGGCCGACTCGCCGGGCCGCATGACCGCCAGACACCATCCCTGTGTCCGTTCTGCTGGCCAGGTGTGGGCAGGGTTTGTCCATTTCAGGTCACCCCACTGACCGCGGCGGCAGGGGGGTCCGGGGGGGAGCATCGTCGGGGATCAGTGGTCATGAGGCTGGTCCGGCTGGGTCGACGAGCTTGCGGCCGGCCCGCCGGGGGCACACAGCCCGTGCCGCTCCGCATAGAGTGCGGCGTCCACCCGGTCGCTCACGTGCAGCTTTGCGTACACTTGGATCACCCGCCGGCGCACGGTTCGCTCGCTGAGGTTCAAGGCCCGTGCGATGTCCCGGTTCGTGTCCCCATGGGCGATGGACGCCAGGATCTGACGCTCGACGGGGTCGAGGGCACGCAGGCCGCCCCGCCCAGAATGCAATGCCGTTCTCGCGAGGGCCGCCGGGACGACCAGCAAGTCGCGCAAGACCAGCCGTAGGACTTGGACGATGTCGGAGATCCCCTGCTCCTTGAGCAGGTAGGCGCACACGCCGGCGGACAGCGCCTCGGTGAGGTCCATCTCGTGGCCGGCGCTTGCCACCAGGATCACCTTGACCGAGGAGAGTATGGCGAAGAGCGGTTGTGCCGGTTCGATGCCGAAGCGGGCATCGAGCATCACCAGATCGGGACGGAGTTGCCTTGTCATCTCGAGGAGCTCCTCGACCGAGGCTGCGATCCCGCCGACCTCGAAGTCCGGCGCCTCGCTGGCGAGGAGTTGCACGAGCCCCTGAGCGAAGATCGGTTGGCTGTCGCAGATGATGAGATTGACGGGGCGCTGGACGTCGCGCTTTGCCGGTGACACGTTGAGGAGGGCAGTGCGTGCTCGCCCGTCGGTCACCCCGGCCACCGGATCCACCGCCTGCGGCCGGGGCCCCTCTTGGACCATCATTGCCGCCCGACGCCGGGGACGCACCCTGCGGGCCCCCCGGCGTGTAGTACCCATGCGACAACGCACCAGATCGACACGAAAGCCCCCCACCTAACGGTAATCCATTAACGCACGAGCCTCAATTCCAGATTCTGGTTCTCGTATCTGTCCAGTTAGGACATTGAGGTTTTTGGGCACTCGAAAGCACTGCTCTGGACGTATCAACAATTCCACAAGGCGCTGTCGCGCTGCTCTCCGCGTGGGCGGAAAGGCCCATGAGACTATTCTCATGATCGGTCCCGGGTCGGAATTGCGGCGATCCCGGGGTCCGTTCTCGGGCTATCGGGCGATGATCCCGCCGAGGCGTTCAGTGAGCTTCATGTTCTCGGAATAGTCAACCGGGACGACGATGACCGACGGCCCCTCCTCGTGCGCGAACGCCCGCCTGAGGGCAGGCCTGAGCCCTTCGGGGGTCTCGACTCGCTCGGCGTGGGCACCGAAGGACTCAGCCAGCTTCACGAGGTCCGGGTTGACGAAGCTGACGTGCGACGTGCGCTGGAACTCGGTCATCTGCTTCCAACGGATGAGGCCGTACTCCGAGTCCTCCCAGATGAGCTCGACCACCGGAACGTGGTACTGCGCTGCGGTGGCCAACTCCTGGACGTTCATGAGGAACCCACCGTCGCCTTGGAGGCCGACCACCCGGCGGTCCGGGTGGACGATCTTGGCCCCGATGGACCCGGGCAGGGCGATCGCCATCGAGCAGAACCCGTTGGAGATGATGCACGTGTTGGGCGCATATGTCGGGTAGTGGCGGGCGATCCACATCTTGTGGGCCCCGACGTCGCTGATGAGGATGTCGTCGTCGCCGAGCTCGAGGCGCAGGTCGTGCAGGATGCGCTGCGGCTTCATCGGGAACCCCTCGTCGTCGGCCATGCTCTCGGTGAGCTCGGCGGTGAGAGCCTCGCGGGCCTCGCCGTGCGCTGCGACGTCCTTGCGGTGCTTGTCGGTGAGCCGCTCGTTGAGCTCCCACAGGCACTCGCCGATGTCCCCCACGCATTCGACGGCCGGGCGGTAGTGACCATCGACCTCGGCGGTGTTGAAGTCGATGTGCAGGATCTGCTTGTCCCCGCCAGGGTTCCAACGTGAGGGATGCCACTCGACCATGCCATAGCCCACGGCGATCACGAGGTCGGCATCGTCGAAGATGCTGCTGATGTGATCGCGCATCCCCAGACCGGCGGTATAGAGGCTCTGGGGGTGGCGATCGGAGACGACGCCCTTTGCCATGAAGGTCATCGCGGCGTAGATCCCCGTCTGGTCGACGAAGCGGTTGATGTGTTCGGTCACGTGCTCGCGGGCGCACCCGTTGCCGATGAGCAGGACCGGGCGCTGGGCGCCGACGATCAACGAGAGCGCAGCCTCGATCGTCTCGTTGTCGGGCATCGGCCGGCGCACCGCCTGGCCCGGCGCGATCGGCTCGTCGTCGACCTCCTTCTTTGCGATGTCCTCGGGTAGCTCGATCAGCGTCGCCCCCGGCCGCTCGGTGGCCGCCACCTTGAATGCCTTCCGGACGACCTCGGCGACGTTGTGTTCGTTGCGGATCGACCACGCCCACTTGGTGACGGGCCTGAACATCGAGACGATGTCCATCGCCTGGTGGGACTCCTTGTGCAGGCGCGTGGTCGCTGCCTGGCCCGCGATGGCGACGACCGGCGACGAGTCCATGTTGGCGGTGGCCACGCCGGTGAGCAGGTTGGTGGCCCCGGGACCCAGCGTGGAAAGGCAGACCCCGGGCCTGCCGGTCATGCGACCGTAGAGGTCGGCCATGAATGCCGCACCCTGCTCGTGATGACAGAGGATGAACTCGATCGGCGAGTCGAGCAGCGAGATCATCATGTCCCCGTTCTCCTCACCGGGGATGCCGAAGATGTACTCGACGCCTTCTGCCTCGAGGCAGCGCAGGAACAGGTCGCTCACCTTCATGCCGGCATCCCCCTGCAGACCGCGGAGCGGCGACTCGGAGGCCGGCGGTTGGCAGCCACGGCCCGGCTCAGCGGGCTGCCACGGGCTGGGCGGCCTCGTGGATTTGGCGAGCCGCCCGGATCCCGGACTCCAGCGAACCCTGGATCCATGCGTGCCAGAGGGAGCAGTGCTCGCCGGCGAAGTAGACGCGCCCCTCCGGTCGTTGGATGTCGTCCTGCAGGAGCGTCTCCTGTCCCGGCTCGAAGAGCGCGAAGGCTCCCCGGGCGTAGTGGTCCTCGTACCAGGCATGGCTCGTGCCCACCTCGAACTCTTCAAGAACCTCGGGGTGGATCTTGGCCACCTGCTGGAGGGCCTCCTCGATGCGGGTCTCGGGGTCCATCGCCTCCCAGCGCAGGGCGTCCTGCCCCCACGTGTAGCTGGCCAGGAGCGTGCCCCGGGACTCCTCCGGATCGGAATGCGATGGGTACACCAGGCGGCGGATGGGCAGGTCGGTGGCGGTTGTCCCCCCGATGATGCCGTCCTGCACCTCCCAAAAGCGCGTCCTCGTCTGGAACAGGATCTTCGTCGAGGCGTTGTAGTTGAGCTCGCGGATGGCCTTGCGCTTCCCGTGGGACCACTCCGGCGTGGCGTCGACGTCGCCGAGGACGGAGAAGGGCAACGTGCACACAGCATAGTCGCCGGTCTCCGAGAACCTTCCGGCCTTTGTCGCGTAGTGGACGGTGACTCCGTCCTCCCCCTGCTCGAAGGCGATCACCCGTGCCCCCAACCGGACGTGGCGCTTGAGCCGGTGGTAGAAGGCATCGGTCAGCCGGTCCATCCCCCCGACTACCTCCTGCATGTCGTCGAAGGCCCGGCCGATGATCTCCCGGAGCTGCTCGATGACCGCGGCGTTGAGGTTCGCCTCGCGGAAGCTCATGATCCCGTAGAGCTCGATAGCCCCCTCCGAGAAGCCGCGCATCTTGAGGAACTCACGGATGGAGTACTTGTCGTAGTCGGCGATGACTTGCTGGAGGGCCGCCTCCCCGATGCGCTGATAGAGCTCCCGCACCTCCCGGGTGGCTTCGTCCCACAACTCGGTGTAGGTCCGCCCCCGCTCGTGCTCGGCGAGCTCGAAGGGCAGGCGTTCGGGCTCGCTGTCGGCCTCCCCCATCGTCAGGCGCTGGCCCTCGAGGTGCAGGAGGCTCTTCGGGTTGCCCATCACAAAGGGGCGCAGCTCGAGACCGAACAGGCGGCAATACTCCAGCGTCAGGTCATGGACGCGCGGGATCCGCATCGCCCCGGCCTCGGCGTACAGGCCCGGCGCGAAGCTTCGGAGCGTGTAGATCCGGCCACCCACGCGGTGCTGGGCCTCCAGGATGAGAGGATCGTGGCCCTGGCGCAGCAGCTCGAAGGCCGTCACCAGCCCGGCGACTCCAGCCCCGACGATGATCACCCGCTTGGGAATCTGGGGGATCGACTCGAGGCCTTCCAACGGTGTCTTGAGGACAGCGGACGGCACTGGGCTGCTAATCAGCGGCGGTTCTTCGGTGCTGTTGAGGACTTCCGGATTTACAGTTTCGGGTTGGTTCACGGCAATGCACCTCCTCAATACTCGTCAACCGGACGCGCTCGGGGTCTGATGGAGTCCTGAGGGTCCACGGTTGAGAGGCCCCCAAAGCACTCGGCAAACTCCGGGCGTCTTTCCCCACGTGCGGGTCATCTTCGCCCCGCCACGTCGGCTCGGCTACCCGGAGATCATATCCAAAGCGTCCTTCCAAACAAAGCGTTCTTTCGGACTGAAGCGTTCGGCCGAATTGGGGCGACAGTTCGGCTCTCAGCCGGCGATCGAGACGGTAGCGCTCGACCAGCCGGTGGTCGCGTCCGAGCCGAACTGGGTCTGCTGGGCCCCGTGACTGGGGCCGAGGTCGACCGAGAACCGCAACCGGCCGTCCCCTCCGGCCCCGATGGGCCACGTCGTGGCTCCAATCCGCAGCACGTACGTCGCGCCCGGGCGGTAGGCGGGGGCGGTGACGACGTCGAGGGAGCCGCTGCCGGTGACGGTGAAGCCACCCGGGCCCACTCCGGTCAGGTAGGCGAACTCCTTGACGTCGCGGTGGGCCGTGAAGGTCCAGTCCCACGCAGTGAAGGACGGTCGGGCGGAGCGCATGGCGAATCCGTTGGGGGCACCGACGGGCATCCCGAGATTCGGTGCAAGCCAGGTGAGGAAGCGCTGCAGTTCGCGTGTCCAGTAGGGCCAGGTGTGGGTGCCGGGTCCGTAGAAGTCCGTGGTGTGCCCGACGCCGGCGGCGCTGAGCGCGGCGTCGAAAGCCTGATTCATGCTCCACACCGTCGACTCGACCGCGTCCATGGTTGCGTAGGGCGGGTCGAGCGGACCCGGTTGTCCGGTGCCGCTTGCGAGGAAGAGGCGGGTGCCCCCGAGGTTGGGGGCGAGGTAGGTCGGATCGTTGTCCCGCCAGGTGACCTCCTGGGACGCGGGGTCGCCCCAGGTGCAGTGACCCGGCGGCCCATAGACCGGCAGGTAGGTCAGGTCCCAGGTGACATTCGCCGTGCCGTAGTAGCCCGGCAGGTCGGTGTCGACCGCGCCGGAGAATTCCCCCGCAGCGCCGAAGACGCCCGAGTGCGCGCTGGCGTACTTCATGGCGCCGGCCCCGCCCGAGGACAAGCCGGCAACGTAGCGACCGCCGGGGGCTGCGATCGTCGGATAGTGGGCGTCCACCCACGGCAACAACTCGCCGATGTGGAAGGACTCCCACGCCGGTGGCGGGCTGAGCTCGATGAGCTCGGAGCCGTACCAGTCGGCGTAGGAGCCGTCGGGGCCGTCGTCCGGCATGACGACAATCATTGGCGTGTCGCCGAGGATCCCCTCAACGCCGTTGGCCGGCCAGTCCTTGTAGCTGCCGAGCGCCCCGTGCAGGAGGTAGAGGACCGGGTACCGGACGCCGGAGGACGGGTCGTAACCCTTGGGGACGAGGACATCGACGTGCACGTCGCCGTGCATCGCCTGCGAGTGCAGCGTGATGTCCTGCGTGCGTGCGTCGACGTTGACCCGGCCTGCCTCGGAGGCGCCCAAGGAGATGGGTGCCGATCGGGGGGCGCATGACGGCCACGGGGCCGAGAGCGCCAAACCGGCGGCGTGAGCGGTGCCGGCTCCAGCCAGCAGTGCTGCAGTGAGAAGCAACCCGACCGGGCGAAAACCCACGTGCCCCCCCTTCCCCCCGCACTGCCCACGGGGCGAACCCCCCCGGGACCGTCAGCATGTCCCGGTGTGAGCAAACAGCCCTGCCTAGTCAAGTTCATAAATCCACGCTAATCACTTAAACCTCGTCGGCGCGCGGGCCCGCTGGCGATCAAGGACTTGCGTGAACTCTCTGGTGCCCAGCACAAGAACGACGACACGATGACCGAGTTAACCGGTTGGGAGACCATCGTCGTGCCGGGAGACCGGGTCGTCCTCATGAAGGTCACCTACCGCGATGAGGTCCTGCACCCAGACGAAGGCTCGTAACGTCAGCCGGAGACGGTTGCCTCCAGCGTGTAGTACTCGGCCTCGCCGGACTCAACCAGGTCACCCATCCGACCCGCCATAGCCTGGAACCTTGGGGTCGAGAACAGCTTGGCCCGGAACTGTTCGAATGCTGCCAGGCTTTCGTGCTCGCTCTCGAGCACCACGGTGAAGAATCGGCCACTCAAGTCCGTGTAGAGCCGGCTCGGGACGGTGGGAACGTCAGGATCCGCCGCCGATTGCTCGAATGTCTCCTTGAATGCTGCGACCAACTCGCCTGCGTGGCCGAACTTGGTGTGAAACACGTTGCGCACGACGATCATGGCACCTCCTCGGTTAGGAGGGATTCACGCACGACGACTCGCCATTGTCAACGCCTCCCAGCCACAGGCAACTATTGTGGAGAAATCGGGCACACCGCCAGCTAGCGTTCGAGTCCATCACGCTCCGTAGCAGGCTCAAGCGTCGGATGGGGCTCCGGTGACCGACATGTCCGGGTTTCAGCACGGACTGAAAAATCCGTGGCTGTTTGACCGCGGTATTCGCGGTCAGACAGCCACTCTTTTTCGGAGCTTCTTCTCCGTGGAGCAACACCGCCACGTAGAGTGGCGATACCGGTTTCCTCGCCGACCGAGACAACCTCGGCGCGTGGCTGGAGGTACTGGATCGACTGAGGTCGCCGCTGGAGAATGAGCGAGCCGCGGCGGCCGCACGGTGCCGGTCCGAGCAACTCGACCCCACCCAGGAGCTCCGAGCCTGGGTCAAGGTCGTCCAAGAGCTTGGGGGGCGGTGGTGAGTGGCGGATCCCGGCCCCCGATCAGCCGTCGAGCGCGGCACGTACCAGGTCGCGGAACTCGCCGTCGGGGATGCCGGCGGCGTCCTGAGGCCGCAGCCGGATGGTTCCCTTGCCCGTCTTGAGCTCGGGGTGGCGGGCGGTGAAGCCGGCGTCGCGGGAGGACCAGCCGGTGGATGCGGTCGAACAGGGGACGATGCTCAGGGGCGATGGCGTCGATGTACTCGCGCACGACGTCGTCCATCACTTCTGTCGCCCCCGATCGATGATCCTGGTCGCATCGGCGGATCGTCGCTGACGGCAACGTCGCTGGGCGACCCGCGTGAGCCTCACGGGTCTCCCAGCAGGATGTTGTTGGAGATGCAGCCCCACTACGGGCTGTTCTTGTCCATCGGGCGACCGGTCGCGAAAGCCCTCGTGCCACCAGCCGACGTCGCCCGACAACAGCGACGGGGCATCGACAAAGACGAGCTCGACGTGGGCGGGAAGAGCCGCTGCGAGGGGGGCGATCTGGAGGCGCAGGATTGCGGCGCTGCCGTGATACCCGTGCAGGCACAGCATCCTCGTCGTTCTCATGACCTTCTCCTCAAGGTGAGGCTGGCATGGTACAAGTCGGCGATCGAGCACCGAGGCACCGAAGCGGCGGCCGGCCTGCATCCATGCCGCTGCCATGGCCTGGCGGCGCCGCACAGGTGGGGCCGACTACCTGTTCGCTCGACGACGCACCGATGCTGATCGGGACCGGGTCGTGTCACGGGCCCTCTCGAGGCCATCGAGGATGAGGTCAAGCCCGAACTCGAACTCGTTGCCGTAGTCGTAGCCGGGCTGCAGGACGTGCCCGACGGTCATCTCGGTGAGGTAGGGATACTGGTCGGCGGGGACCTGCTTCAAGTCCATATGCGCCAGCTCCGCAGCCTGCTCCCCGGTCTCGAAGGGCAGGCTCGCCTCCTGCAGCGCGAACCCATAGATGTAGCTGTCCAAGACCGAGAACGCGTGAGCGGCCATCTCGATGGAGAAGCCTCCCTCCCGAAGGCTTCCGATCACCGCGTCGTGGTGTCGAAGCGTTGCGGGACCGGGTGAGGTCCGCGACTCCATCAGCCCGATCGCCCAGCGATGGCACGACAACACCGCGCGAGCCGAGATCGCTCGCCGACGCATCGCCGCCTTCCATTCGGTCCCGCCGGAAGGCAGTCCTATCTCGCTGAACACACGGTCAACCATGCCGTCGAGGAGGTCGTCCTTGTTGGCCACATGGTTGTACAGCGACATCGCTTCGACCCCGAGGGCTTCCCCGAGCTTGCGCATGCTGAGCGACCCGATCCCGCTCTCGTCGGCCATGGCGACGGCGGCGCGCAGCACGCGTTCCCGGCTCAGCGGGGTCCGGGTCTCTGTCGCCGGCTTGGTCGGCAGCGCCATCTCCATTCCTTCCTTTGCTGACTTGACCACCTTACGTCGTAAGCCTATACTAACTTACGACGTAAGCCAACGAGACTGGAGAGGGACGATGACAGAGCAGCACTCGACCGACCGATGGAGCCGACGCCGACGCCCGCCGGTGTGGAGACGATGAAGGCGATCGTGCAGGACGAATACGGCAGCGAACCCGAAGCCGTGCTCCGACTGGCGAAGATCGCCAGGCCCACGATCGGGGACGACGAAGTCCTGGTGCGAGTGGTTGCGGCCAGCGTGGATCGGGGCACGTGGCATGGGATGGCCGGCCTCCCGTACCCCATTCGCCTCGCGGGCTTCGGGCTCCGCCGGCCCAAGGCCTTCAACCCGGGCCGGAGCGTCGCAGGAACGGTCGAGTGCGTCGGCAAGCACGTGACCGGGCTCGAGCCAGGCGACGAGGTCTACGGCACGTGCAACGGCTCCTTTGCCCAGTACGCAAGCGCCCGGGCGAGCAGGCTCGCGCCCAAGCCGGCGAACCTCTCCTTCGAGCAGGCAGCGGCCGTGCCCGTTTCGGCGCTCACCGCGCTACAGGCCGTGCGCGACCGGGCACAGGTCCAGGCCGGCCAGAAGGTGCTGATCATCGGGGCGTCGGGAGGCGTGGGCACTCTTGCCGTCCAGATCGCCAAGGCCTTCGGTGCCGAGGTCACCGGCGTCTGCAGCACTGCGAAGATGTATCTGGTCCGCTCCATCGGAGCAGACCACGGGATCGACTACACGCACGAGGACTTCGCCGACGGCGAGCACCGCTACGACGCAATCCTCGACATCGGAGGCAACAGCGCCACATCCGCCACCTCGAGACCACACTCGGCGTGGTGGCCGTCACCCGCATCGCCTACCGCCGCCCCGGCGAGGAGAACCTGCACCCCGCCGACGCCGACTTGAACCTGCCCGGGCAACGCCAGTCCCACGGCCTGCGCCGCCTGGCGGCCATCGAGTCCTCCCGGGGGTCCTTCGACGATGCCGTGGGGGCGATCGCCCGGGCCACGGGCCAGAAGCTGGGCAAGCGCCAGGTGGAGGGGCTTGCCCAGGCAGCGGCCGAGGACGTCGACGCCTTCTACGACGCCCGCAGGCCCACGGTGGGCGACCCCGACGACACGGTGGTGCTCTCGGTCGACGGCAAGGGGATCGTCATGCGCCGGGAAGACCTGCGGCCGGCTACGGCGGCGGCCGCCAGGGGCGGGAGGAAGAAGCTCTCGACCCGGCTGTCCAAGGGAGAGAAGGCCAACCGCAAACGCATGGCGGAGTTGGGGACGGTCTACGACGCCACGCCGGCGCCCCGCACCCCCGCCGACATCCTGGTTGAGACGGGCGGCCCCCCCGGCGACGTCACCCCCGGTCCCAAGGCCAACGGCAAGTGGCTGACTGCCAGCGTCGTCAAGGATGCCACCACCGTGGTGGCCAAGGTGTTCGACGAGGCCGAGCGCCGGGACCCCGCCCATGGGCGTACCTGGGTGGGCCTGGTGGACGGCAACCGCCAGCAGATCACGGCGATCACCAGGCAGGCCCGCACCCGGGGGGTGGAGGTGCACATCGTGATCGACTTCATCCACGTGATGGAGTAACTCTGGAAGGCGGTGTGGTGCCTCTACAACGAGGGCGACCCCGCCGCCGAGACCTGGGTGCGCAAGATGGCCCTGGGGGTGCTGAAGGGCAAGGCCACCGTCGTCGCCGGCATCATCCGACGGGCAGCCACCCGGGCTGGCCTGGTGCCCCACCAGCGCGGGGGTGTGGACGCCTGCGCCAAGTACCTGAGCAACAAATCCCCCTACCTTGACTACCCCAGAGCCCTCAAAGAGGGGTGGCCGATCGCCACCGGAGTGATCGAGGGTGCCTGCCGTCACATCGTGAAGGACCGGATGGACCTCACAGGAGCCCGCTGGGGGCTGGAAGGAGCGGAGGCCGTCTTGAAGCTGCGAGTCTTACGCAGCAACGGAGATTGGAATGCGTACTG
>WNFC01002537.1_pt1 | contig 22288 bp, 17 predicted proteins | sample 5400541 | NCBI WGS metagenome assembly WNFC01 (sample SAMN13153342, study PRJNA577476) | soil metagenome | isolation source: 120 cm saprolite under Douglas fir tree site 2 hole 2 replicate 1 | place: USA:California | collected 2015-04-18
TGCGCTATTTCCAAATACTTTCGAGCTCAACAAATTGACAGTCCCGTCGGAAAGATAGAGCCCGCCGCCGGCAGCCATTTGCCCGCCTCCGCCCGACCCCCCGACCGTGTGCGCCGGCAGACCGTTCCCACCGTTTGCGCCGAGCGCGAAATTTGACCTGAGGATGACTTGATTCAGAGTGACCTGGGCTCCGTCCTGTACAAGCAGCCCGCCGCCCTCGGCGGTGGTAGTTCCTGGTAGCGTGCCGGCCGTCCCATCGTCTCGGGCGGTGCCCCCCTCGATCGTCAGGTTGCTGAACACGGCATTGGCGCCGCCCAGCACCTGAAAAACGCGGTCGATGCCGTTGCCGTTGACGATGCTAATTTGATTGGTGTATCCCCGGACCGTCACCGTGTGTCCTCTCGCTGTTATATCCAAATCACCCTGTGCGGCAGTGTTATCCTGACCGCTGGTGTTCTTGATGGTCAGCGTGTAGGTCCCGCTCCTCAGTTGGATTAGGCAATCCTGACCACTGACGTTCGCCATCTGAATGGCGTGGCGCAGACTGTCGGAAGAGCCATCGATGGTCGGATCCGGCTTGGGATTAAAGCTGCAGGCCGCTCGGGCCGCGCGCGTGTTCAGGAGCAGATACATCACGACTAGCGGTGCCGCCTTGAGGATGCGCCGCACCGGTGGGTTCCACCACGCCGCCCGCTCGACCACCATGAGCTCCCGCTCAACTGCCTGATACTTCTTCATGGTGCCCCCGCAAAAAGGCTGTTACGGCCTGTCGCTCTTCGAACGGCCCAATGCTCTACGCAATTAGCTGAGTGTTCCGATATCCCACCACGCGTCGCGCCAACGCCTATGGAAGCTCTATCACCATTTATGTTAACCTTTCAACCGCTAGCTGACAGATAGTTACTCTTGTAGGAGCTGGAGGGAAGGCTTTGAAGCACGCGGCGGAATTCTTGATTGCCGATGCTTTGAAAGAAGCGCTCGCCAACCATCAGCAAGGGCGCTTTCGTGAAGCGGACCGGCTTTATGGCGAAGTGCTTGAGCATCAGCCGAATAATGCTGACGCACTCCACCTGGCCGGCGTCCTTGCCATGCAGACCGGAAACCCCCGGCTCGCGGTCGAGCGGATCCTGCGGGCGATCGCTTTCGCACGCAACGCCGATTTCTATTGCGATCTGGGTGAGGCTTACAGACAGGTCGGAAACCAGGAGCATGCGATTCAGGCGTGCCGGGCGGCGTTGATGATCGATTCAAAGCACGCGGGCGCGCTGAACAACTTGGGCCTCGCTCTTATGGAGCACGGCGGAACGATCGAGGCGCGCGACGTCTTGGCAGAGGCAATTCGACTCAGTCCTGGATTTGCTGCGGCGCACAACAACCTTGGCAACGCGCTGCGTATCCTCGGAAATCGAGACGACGCTGTGGCCGCATTCCGCCGTGCGGTCGAGGCGGACCCGGCTTTTGGCGAGGCTCATTCGAACCTGGGTCAGCTCCTGCTTGAGCGGCTGGAAGTGGTCTCCGCTCTGGAACATTGCCGGCGCGCGGTCGTTTTGGTACCAAATCTGCCGCAGGCACAAAACAACCTGGGAAATGCTTTGAGGGAAGCAGGGTACCTTGAAGAAGCGAAGCGCTCGTATGCTCAGGCGCTTCGCCTCGACCCGCGCAACGCGATGATCCTCGGCAACATCGCGCAGGCGTTGCAGGAGGAAGGCCGTCTCGACGAAGCTTTCACATGGTACGAGAGGGCACTCCAGGCCGATCCCTCCTCGGCCCGTACGTATGCAAATCTCGCGAGCTGCCTGGCGGAACACGAGCGTACGGCAGAGGCGCGCACGGCCTACGAGGAAGCTCTGCGGCACGATCCAACTTGGGCGGAGGCCAACGCCGGGCTGGGCGGAATCCTTCGTGATGAGGGTGACTACGAGCAAGCGTTCGCACACTGCCGCAAAGCGATCGCGGCAAAACCCGATCTATCGGCCGCACACGCGGAGCTCGCCCAGGCATACTTGGAGCTCGGCCGTTTTGACGAGGCGGAGGGAGCGCTGCGCGACGCTATCCGCTGCGACGCCGAGAATGGCGGCACGTACGCCTCGCTTGCTGCGCTCTTGCGCCGGCGTCTACCGGACGACGATTTTGCGCAGATGCGCCGGCTGGCAGACACCGTGGTGCGCAAGAGCCGGTTGCTGCCGTTACATTTCGGACTGGCGCAGGCGCTCGATGCACGAGGAAAATTCGCGGAGGCGGCGGAGCACGCAGAGAAGGGCAACGCGCTGCAACAGGAGCGCTGGCTCCGCCAAGGCCGGCAATATGATCCGGAGCAGCATCGCGCCTTCGTGGAGCAGATCTGCGAAACCTTCACGCCGGAATTTTTCAAACGCTCGCGCGGACTCGGGGTCGACACTCAATTTCCGATATTCATCCTTGGCCTGCCGCGTTCGGGCACAACCCTGGTCGAACAGATCCTGGCAAGCCATTCCCAGGTTCACGCCGCGGGCGAGTTGGCCCTCGTCGGTGAATGCTTTGAGTCGCTGCCACGGATCTGCGGCATCACCGCCGCGCCTTTGGATTGTGTCGGTCACCTCGACGAGAAGAGCACTCGGGAACTAGCCCGCCGTTATCTCGACGGGCTACCTCGCCTGGGCTCCGGAAAAGCTCGGATCACCGACAAAATGCTGGACAATTATCTTCACGTAGGGTTCCTGCATATCTTGTTTCCCCTCGCCCGCATAATCCCGGCCGTATACACGAGTACCTGCGCGTTAGTGAGCATTGGCGGCGGGTCCTTCCGAATCGGATGCTGGAAGTGCGATACGAAGAGATAGTCGAAAATCCGGAAGTGGAGGTACGCCGGCTGCTTGAGTGGCTCGGCCTCGACTGGGAAGCCGCGTGCCTCAACTTCCATGAGAGCCCTCGCCCGGTCCGCACTGCCAGCGTAGTTCAGGTCCGCGAACCGGTTTACCGGCGCTCGGTCGGCCGCTGGAAAGCTTATGATCCGTTCTTGCGAGGCCTCCTTGACGAATTGCCCGCTTCCGCCGGGGCTACTAACGACCGGGAGCCTACGGGCAGCGACAGGACATTCTCAGCTTAAGAACCCTGCTGCGGCGAGCACTCAGCGTTGCATGGCCTGGAACAGTAAGGGGGCGGTTTCGCTCATCATCTCGCCGACTATTTCGGATAGCGGCTTGCCCGGAATTGCGAGCTTGACGGTCAACGATTTCAGCACTTTGAGGTAATGGGCCTTGGTGTCATCGCCAATCGTCTCGAGCCGGGCTTCCATCGTCTCGATGTATTTGCGATGGGCCTCGAAGATTTCTCTGTCGCGGGGATTGGTGAATTTAGCGGCGCGTGCCATGTGGATTGCCTCCAAGTAAGGATGATGACGGCCTGCAAAGGCTGGCCCACTGCGCTCAGAACAGATAGCGGCGCATGTTGACGCTGATTAGCACGCCCGCCGCCGCCATCATTGCTATCAGTGACGAACCGCCGTAACTGACCAGCGGCAGCGTGATGCCCACTACCGGCAGCATCCCGCTGGCCATGCCAATATTGATTGCGACCTGCCAGAAAATTATTCCGCTCACCCCAACCGCGAGCAGCGAACCGAAACGGTCGCGCGCGTGCCGCGCAATCCATGCGCCCCGCGCAATTAACGCCGCGTACAGACCCAACAGCAGCATCGAACCGGCAAAGCCGAATTCCTCGGCGTATACCGCAAAGATGAAGTCAGTGGTTTGCTCGGGCAAGAAATTGAGCCGCGCCTGCGTTCCCTTGAATATTCCTTTGCCCCAGGCACCGCCCGAACCGATGGCGATTTCGGATTGGATGATGTGATAGCCGGCACCGAGCGGATCGGATTGTGGATTAATGAAGCTCACCAGCCGTTCGCGCTGATATGGTTTCAGATAATGCCATGCCACCGGAGCGGCCAGCACCGCACCGAGCACCACCACGGCCATCGTTCGCCAATTCAGGCCACTCACGAACACCAGCGTCGCCGTGATCAAGACAAGAATCAGCGCTGTACCGAGGTCAGGCTGCTTCAGCACCAGTGCTGCCGGAATTGCCAGCAAAATCGCCGGAATTAGCATTTGATGGGCGCGCCATCCGCCGCGCGGCGGTTCTTCGCGCAGGTAATGCACCATCACCAGCACAACGGCGAGCTTCGCGATTTCGGAGGGCTCCAACTTTAGCAAGCCCAGGTTGATCCATCGGCGCGAACCGCCAGTGCTTTGTCCGGCAATCGCAACCATCATCAGCAATCCGAGAGTCACCGCGTAGAAGGGGTAGGCGTAGGAATTCAAAGCGCGATAATCGAACAGCGCCGCCGCGGTCATTAGCGCAACCCCCACCCCAGTCCAAATGAGCTGCCTGACCACCAGCGGATCCAACGGATGACGAGCACCAGCCCAAGTGGCACTTAGCACGCTAACGAGTCCGACGCCGCCAAGCGCTAATGCCACCGTGAAGACGGTCCAGTCAAAATGCAAAAGCATGCGCCGATCGAGCGCCATCAGACGAGCTTCCCGTGACAAAAATAAAAAGAGAGACACGGGCCACCCCCACCTAACCTCCCCCTGGTCAGGGGGAGGAATGCAGAAGGTCCCTCCTCAGTCGTAGCGTCATCGACCAGCGAGGTCTTACTCAGTTTGCGCATCCAGTTGCTCATGCGCCGGAACTACCTGTCCGCCAGCTGCTCCAGCTGAGGCCGCGCCACGGCTCCGATTACCGCTTTGCTGGGTCAACTGTCCCGGCGCTGCACCCTGCGGCGGGTTCTTCATGAAAAATTCCTGCATCACCGCCTTGACCACAGGTCCTGCAGAGCTGCCGCCATGTCCGCCGTGCTCGATAATGCAAGCGACCGCGATTCGAGGATGGTCGAGCGGGGCGAAAGCCATAAACCATCCATGGTCGCGATATTTCTCGGGTCCTTCGTTTTCTTTGACGCGCACACCCTGGGCTTCCTTGATAACCTGGGCGGTGCCGGTTTTACCGGCAACAATGACATCGTTGAGCCGGGCGGCATGAGCAGTGCCATCGCTGGCGTTGACAACCCCCACCATGCCGGCGCGAACCTCGTCGAGCGCCGCTTGATCGATGTGGACACGGCTGCGGATTATCGGCGGGAAGACTTTGACTGGCGTGCCATCGATCGAGTCGATCTCTTTAACGAATTGCGGCTGATAGAAGACGCCGCCATTGCCGACCTCCGCCGCCAGTTCAGCTAGCTGCAACGGGGTTATCACAACATAGCCCTGGCCAATCGCCACTGACAAGGTCTCGGCCGGGTACCAGCGTTCGCGATAACGGCGCCACTTCCATTGGGATGACGGAATCAGCCCCGCCTTCTCGTTGTCGAGTTCGATGCCGGTCTTTCGGCCCAAGCCAAGAGCATGGGCCCAAGCCGCAAGGCGATCGACCCCAAGGTGCTGGCCGACGTTGTAGAAAAATACATCGCATGATTCGACGATGGCTCGATGGACCGACAGGGTGCCATGGCCCTGCTTGCGCCAACATCGATATTCGCGACCGCCAAAGTACATGCCGCCGGGGCAGAAATAGGTGGTTTGCGGCGTCAGCGTCCGGTCTGCCAAGGCGGCGATTGAATCGACGATTTTGAAGGTTGAGCCGGGTGGATAAGTTCCCTGGGTCGCGCGATCCTGTAGTGGATGAGCTGGGTCGGTGGTTAGCGATCGCCATTGAACGGATTTGATGCCGCCGGCGAAGATATTAGGATCGAAGGCCGGATGGCTCGCCATCGCCAGTATATAGCCGGTGTTGGGGTCGAGTGCGACCAATGCGCCGGCGCGATCGCCGATGGCTTCCTCAGCCACCCGCTGCAGGTCGAAATCGATGGTCATTATGATGCTGTCACCGGGCGTCTCCGGGATCTCGCGCAACAGCCTCAGCCGCCGGCCGACCGCGTCGACTTCGATTTCCTGACCGCCGCTATCGCCGCGCAGAGTGTCTTCCCAGCTTCGCTCGAGGCCGAATTTACCGATTTCATCCCCCATTCGATAGTCGGGCAGACGAGCCAGATCCTTGACCGTAACCTCGCCTACATATCCCAGCAGATGTGCCCCGAGCCCCCCGTAGATATAGTGACGCTGGGGGTTGACCTGCAGACTGACTCCCGGTAGTTCGAGCTGATGAGTTTCCAGCGTGACAACCTGTTGCCAATTAAGGCGCTCCTCGACCGTGACCGGCTCGAACTCAGGCCGGCCCTGGTCCTGGGCATCCTCGAGTTTCTTCGCGGCCCCATCCTCGCCCAGTAGCTGCTCGAGCTTACCGACCGTTCGCCCGAGATCGGGAGCATCCTCAGGCACCATGACCGCGTCGAAGGACGGGCGCGTATCTACCAGCGGGCGGTGATGTACGTCGTAGACGAGTCCTCGGAGTGCAGGGAGACGCTGTATGCGGATGCGGTTGCGATCCGCCAGTTCCGACAAGTCGCGATGTTTGATTATCTGGAGATAATACAAACGCACGGCCGCGGCGCTTAGCACCGTGCCGATAAAGAGCATGAGTGCCACAATACGCGGTTCCAACTCGGGCACCGGGCGGATCTTTTTTCCGGCCATCAACTTAGCCATTGTGGCGTATCCAGAAGTTTAACCGCTCGCGCTGCGCGTGCGCAATCCAACCATCCGCCCGGCCCAGGCGGTAATTCGGAACATCGACGGCGTCAACAACGCGGTCAGCGCCGCCTGGATCAACACCGCCGGCATGAGAGCGTGCAGCCGATCGGCCGGAGTGAACCCGGAACTGATCAGACAGTTACCGACGTCGCTGAAAATCACGCCGGCGAATACCGCCAGCACGCCGATCGCGGTGCTGGTCGAAATCAGAACCCGCGACAGCCAGTACGCCAGCATAAACACCATCGTCAGCAGTAGCGCATTGAGGCCGAGCTCGACCCCGGAGAAGGCGTCAACCGCGTAACCCATCGCAAACGCCATCATCGCCGTCAGGGCGCGTGGACGGTGCATGCCGAGATCGACTGCCAGAATCAGCACCAAATCCGGCACCAAAATTCCTAATGGCAATAATCGCGGCAGAGTGGTCTGCAGGACCAGCGCAACAAAGGCGGCAAGCGAGAACAGCAGCAGCAACCGCACGACCTCTTCAGCCGTTATCCTCGACGGACGAGGCGGGTGCGCGCGTGGTGAGAATCATGACCTGTTCAAGCTCGCGAAAGTCAACCGCGGCCTTCACTTCAACGTTTAGAAACAGGCCCGGACCCTCTTGCGAGACGCGCGCAACCTTCCCCACCAACAGCCCGCGTGGAAAAATTCCGTCCATCCCCGAGGTGACAATCATGTCGCCGGGTTTAAGGTCTTCAGAGCGATCAACGTACTTCATTACCAGCCCGTCTTCGACTACGCCTGCGATGATGCCGCGGGCACGGCTGCGTTGATCAAACGCATCCAACGCCGAGTTGTGATCGCTGATCAACAGCACTCGCGCCGCATTCTGCGACACGGCAATCAGCTTACCGACCACCCCGTTAGTGGAGATCACCGCCAGGTCGCGGCGCAAACCCTGCCGAGCGCCCTCGGACAGCATCAGTGTGCGGGAAAGGCCGGTCGCATCACTGCCAATGACGTTGGCGGCGATCGCGGCCGCCCCCAGCGCGTCGCGTAGTTCCAGCAGATCAGCCAAATGACGGTTCTCAGCTTCCAGTTCAGCCATCCGCCGCTGCTGACCTTCGAGTTGGGCTAGTTGCTGCTTGAGCCGCAGGTTTTCCTGGCGGACACCGACCAGGTCGAAATAGTTGTGCAGGAAGTCGCTGGCGTCGTCAGCCATCTGGGACTCGATCACCAGTAACGGTTTAACCGCCTCCATCAGCACCAGTGACGGCTTATTCACCCGAGCATCAGGCCGGACTCCAGTGGAAAGCAGATGCAACGCAAGGATCAAGAGCAGACCGGTGGTGAGCACCACCCGGTTGCGCCAGAGGAAGGAACCTCTCACTTTCGCGCTACGAACGGTAAATTCTCCTCATCTGACAGTAGTCGATGGACCAGCGGCTGGCGAGGGGGCATTGCTCAATCGACTGTAACATCGCGCAGTAGAGAAATCTCATCGAGCACCTTGCCCGCGCCCATTACCACCGCCGTTAACGGATCGTCGGCGAGCGTCACCGGCAGGCCGGTTTCTTCGCGCAGCAGGACGTCAAGGTTGCGGAGCAGCGCGCCGCCGCCTGCGAGCACGATTCCTTTTTCGACAATATCAGAGGCTAGTTCCGGCGGCGTGCGTTCCAATGCAATCCGCACTGACTCGACGACCTGATGAACCGGTTCCATCAGGGCTTCGCGAATCTCCTCGTCGGTGATCTCGATTATCTTGGGGACTCCGGCCACCAGGTCGCGGCCCTTGATCTCCATGGTTTGGATCTCATTGCCCGGGTAGGCGGAACCTATGGTGATTTTGATCAACTCGGCGGTGCGCTCGCCAATCAGCAAATTGTATTTGCGCTTGATGTGCTGGATTATCGCTTCGTCCATTTTGTCGCCGGCCACGCGCACCGAGCGGGAGAAAACCACGCCCGCCAGGGAGATTACGGCGACTTCGGTGGTACCTCCGCCGATATCGACAATCATGTTACCGGCCGGTTCGGTGATCGGTAGGCCGGCGCCAATCGCCGCCGCCATCGGCTCTTCGATCAGGTAAACCTCGCGCGCCCCAGCCGATTCGGCCGATTCACGTACTGCGCGTTTTTCCACCGCGGTGATACCGAAGGGGACGCAGATGACGATGCGCGGACGCACCAACCATTTGCGGTTATGGGTCTTCTCGATGAAATGGCGGAGCATATTCTCGGTGATCTCGAAGTCGGCGATGACGCCGTCCTTGAGTGGCCGAATCGCCACGATCGAGCCGGGGGTGCGCCCGAGCATCTTTTTCGCCTCGGCCCCGATTGCCAGAACCCGCCGGCCACCGCGGGAATCCTTCTGCACGGCCACTACAGACGGTTCGTTGCAGACGATACCTTCACCCTTGACGTAGATCAGAGTGTTTGCAGTGCCGAGGTCAATCGCGAGATCGTTGGAAAACCAGCCATAGATAGAATTAAGGACCACCGATTTTAGCCCCCTTGCGTTGCCCTGTTCGGGCCATCCGCCACCACCTCACCGTTGCCGCCACTCCCCCCCGAGCGATTCCTTAATTGCCCGATGGACTCTTGCGAAAAGTCACCAGTTCGCGCTAGTCGAAAATTAACAGAGATGCTTTAGATCAAGCAAGTAAGCCAGGCGCAATTGCCTCATTAAAACGCACTGAATTATAATATTAGTCTATGCTACATGTATTTCGGCGGCACAGCTATTCCTGGGGCACGCGTGTCCTGCTGCTCCTGCTCGGCGGCGTCTTCGCGCTGTTTTTTGGCAGTTGGGGCGCTGCCAGCTATTTCACCCGAGTCAGTCCGGCCGCGCGGGTCGGTTGCTACACCTATTTCCACCTGTTCACGATGCCAGGATGTCAGACGATCACGCCCGACCAGGTCGACAGCACAACTGTCGATCTACGTCGTGAAATTCAAAACACCTATGGCCAGGAATCGCCCCAGATGCTCCAAAGTAACAATCTGCGACAAATGGCGCTGGAGCAGTTAGTCGACCAGACCTTAATCAATCGCGAGGCGGGCCGCCTCGGCCTGCGCATCAGCGACGACGAGCTTGCTCGCGCTATCGCATCGCAGACTGCCTTTCAGACTGACGGGCGCTTCGACGTACGGAGATACAATGAGGTTCTGCGGCAAAATGACCTCGAGCCCTCCGTCTTCGAAAGCAAGACCCGCGAGCGCATGTTGACCGACACGATGCGCCAGATGATTACTCAGGCGGTGCAAGTAAGCCCGGACGAAGTGCGAAGCGAGTTTAGCCGCTTCGGCGAAAAGCTCTCGCTGGTCTATATCGAGTTTGCCTACGCGGATTTCACCGGACAGGTTGAGCCCACCGAGCCGCAGCTCAGCAGATATTATGACGACAATCGCGGCCAGCTCCGTGAACCTGAGCGGATCAGAATGGATTTTATCCGCTACGACCCATCAGTGCTGGCCGCGAATCAAACCCCATCGCCCGAGGATATTGAAGCCAATTACGAACGTAACCTGAATACACAGTTTTCCCACCCGGAGCAGGTTCGCGCTCGTCATATTCTAATCGCGGTTCCGCCGGATGCCTCACCGGCGGGAAAAGTAGCCGCCAAGGCCAAAGCTGAAGAAGTATTGCAGAAGGTTAAGTCGGGCGATGACTTCACCAAGCTGGCCCACCAGTATTCGGACGATCCGGGCACAAAGGATCGCGGCGGCGAGTTGGGATACTTTGCACGGGGCGAGATGGTCAAGCCGTTCGAGGATGCCGCCTTCAAACTTAACCCTGGCCAGGTAACGCTGGTGCAGAGTCAGTATGGCTACCATGTCGTTCAGCTCGAAGAGGTCAAGAAGGCTGGTCAAGACACGCTCGAGGAGGCGAAACCAAAAATTATTGCGGCGATTAAACAAAAGATGGGGAGTGACCTCGCTCGGCGGGATGTCGAGCAGGATTTGGCAGCAGCCCTCGAAGGACGCGATCTGAAGCAGCTCGCTCAAAGGCGAGGTTTAATCGCCGTAGAGACCCCGTACGTCTCGGCTGAAGAATCTGTAAAAGAGGCTGAGTCAGAGCCTAAATTTCTCGCCGGGGCGTTTAAGCTCGAAAAAGGCGATGTCCGCGCCATCACCGACACCTCAGTGCCCTTCCTGGTGAAATTGCGAGACCGTACTCCATCGCAGATTCCGGCGTTCAACCAAATCAGGGACAAGGTGCGCGCGGCCTTCGTCCGCCAAAAGGCTGAGCTGTTAGCCACTGACGCTGCTCAAGCCGCGCTGAAGCAGATTAAAGGTGTCGCCGACTTTAATTCGGCTGCGGCTAACGACCATCTTCAAGTACACACCACGGGCGAATTCCCTCGCGCAAATCGCCAGATCCCCGGAATCGGACCCTTTGCAGAGGCCACCGAAGCCGCGGCGATGGTATCCAAGGTACCCACGACTCTTGACCGCGTGCTGGAAAATGGGGGTAATTCATTCATTTTCCAGGTGGTCAGCCGTACGGCGCCAACCGAGCAGGAATGGAAAGCTGAAGGTCCCCCATTCACCCAACAGTTCCTTCAGCAGAGACGCGCCACGGCTTGGATGAATTTCATCAACGGCCTCAAGCTGGCGACGCCAATTGCGGTCAACACTGACCTCCTTGGGTCGAGTTCCGGACCTTCGTCGATGTAGTCGAGGTAGAGGATTCAATCCGACCTGTACTCGAACTATTATGAGCGCTAGATAGAAAACGCGTGACGGCGAGCGTCCGCGAACCCGCGAGAACAGGGTGAGCAAAAGAACCTCTCTTTCATGCTAAATATTAACACTTCATCTCTTTTCAGCTCGCTGCATAAAAAGATCAAATCAGCGGCAATATTATGAGTAAGTCCGACGACGACTCCGACCCGCCACAGCTTATTCACCCAGTCAACACCAACGAATTCTTTCTACCGGGCTCAGGCCTGAGCGCGCTCCTGGTACATGGCCTGACCGGAACTCCCTACGAGATGCGCTACCTGGGCGAGCGGCTGACGGCCGCAGGTGTGCGGGTCCATGGCGTCCGCCTCGCAGGCCATGGGGGCGGTCCTGAAGAGTTGGGCGCGGTGACACGCGCCAACTGGTACGAGAGCGTGGTCGACGGCTTCGAGCGGCTGCGAGCGTACGACGAGCCCAATGTTGTGATCGGGCTTTCGATGGGCGCAGTGCTGGCTGCACGCCTGGCAATCGATCAAGGCGAGGCCGTTTCAGCCATAGTAATGCTGGCGCCAGCCTTCTACCTGCCATTCTGGACGCGCACGGCTCTGCGTCTGCTGCGGCCGTCGATAAACATCGCCAACCGGGTCTACATCCATCAGCAGGGCGGTTCGGACATTCACGATGCGGGTGCCCGCCTGATTCATCCGAGCAATCGCCTGATGCCGCTGCGAGCGGCGCTCGACTTAATCGAACTTTCGGACCAGGTGCGCGCAAAGTTGCCGGAACTCGTCCAGCCAACTCTCGTGATTCACAGCCGCCGCGATCATACGTGTCCTTTCAACAATAACACCGAGTTTCTGATGAACCATCTGGGCTGTGCCGACAAACGATTGGTCGCCCTGGATGAGAGCTTCCACGTAATCACCGTCGATAGTGAGCGAGAGCGCGTGGCACAAGAAACGTTAGACTTCATTTTACCGTTCCGCCGCATCCAGCCAGTGCGCGTGCTGGCAGGCACAGGCTAAAACACAGGGAGTGAAAAGAGGCGAGAGATGAACGGCAGAGCGGCTACCTGGCAGGGTGTTGAGAAACGCTTGACAGCGGCAGAGGACTCTCAAGTCGATCCCAACGCACTGCTTAAAGCCGGCTTTGTTCTTTCAGTTCTGCCCGCGGCGCGATTACAGAGGGGGTGCAGGTTGTGAAGAGTTTTTCGACAGCATGCTTGCACGAGGGTTCGCCTTGCGAAGGCTGGTCGTCACGGGTACTTTCACGACGTGGAGGCCGCGCTGGAGAAAATTCTGAATCTGCTGCTGGAGTCCGAGCGCGCCGGCGTAGTTGCGCTCGACAGCCTTGCCGCCCAAGTCGAAAATGACGAGCTGAAGCGTCTTCTTTCCACTTCGCGCGAGGACGAAAGCGCGACCGTAGGCGAACTGGAAGACCTGATGCGGACCGAAGGCGGCAGTCCGTCGCAACTCATCGGACCGTTTGCCGCTAAAATCGCGGACGCCGGTGCCTTATCGCAACAGTTGAAACTCCTGATTCATGGCGAGGAGTGGGTGGCGCGCAAGGTCGAAGAAGCGCTCGCGCTCGCGCCTGCCAACGGCCCGGTGGGCGATTATTTGCAGAAAATGGCGCGGCGCCATCGGTTCGAAGTTGAATGGGGTCGTGCCGAGCTGATCCGGCTGATGAATTCGCTCGAATGAGCCAAGATCAGATGAGTAATTGAAGAATTGAATGGCGCGAGCAGAGAGCAGTACTGCCATAGCGCCGTCCGGGCATAGTCCACGTCCGGCTTTGACGTCCAACCGCCGAAGGCCGACTCTTTTAGGGGCGGCTCTCGAAGCCGCCTGCTTCTCTGAACGTATCAATGCCGACTGCGCCCCGCCTGCGGCTGCGGGATCATGGCTACAGATGGCGAAGAAACTACTATGAGCATATCGTGCGAACCGAGGGAGAGCGGATACGCGACTAGATCCGCGAAATGGGAGAACGACCCCAAAATCCGCAACGAGAGGTTCGCCGGGTGTGAACCTGCGAGGGTGATTCGATGGACCTGAGCTTCAGTCCCACCGAGGAACGTTTTCGTGAACGCGTTCAGACGTTTCTGCGAGACAACCTCCCGCCTGGATGGGGTAAAGGCGGCGCAAGGCCGCCCGGGATGTCGCAGGTTGAATTCCTCAAGGATTGGCAGCAGCGCCTCCACAATAACGGATTTCTGGGAATGGCGTGGCCGAAAGAGTACGGCGGTCAGGGTGCGAGCCACGTCGAGATGGCGATCTTCAACGAGGAGGTCGCGCGTTTCCGGGCGCCTGGTCCGCTCAACGTACTGGGGCTGTCGATGGCGGGGCCGACGATTATCACCCACGGCACCGAGGAACAGAAAAAGCGCTATTTAACCAAAATTCTAAACTGCGAAGAGATCTGGTGTCAGGGCTTTTCCGAACCCAACGCCGGCTCCGACCTCGCCTCGCTCAAGACCCGCGCCGAACTGAAGGGCGACGAATTCATCGTCAATGGGCAAAAGGTGTGGACCACGCTCGGCCACATTTCCGATATGTGCATGCTTTTGGTGCGCACGGATCCCGAAGCCCCCAAACATCGCGGCCTGTCGTACCTGCTGGTCGAAATGCGCACGCCCGGCATCACCGTTAAGCCACTGCGGCAAATGACTGGCGAGGCCGAATTCAACGAGATGTTCTTTGACGAGGTCCGCGTGCCGCGCGAGAACCTGCTCGGTCCGTTGAACGAGGGTTGGCGGGTAGCGACCACTACCCTGATGAACGAGCGGGGGACCAGTGCGCTCGCCACTGTGATGCGCTATCGGATCGTCTTCGACGAAATAGTTGACCTGGCGCGTTCCATCAAACGTAACGGCACCGCGGTCAGTCAGAATCCGGTTATTCGACAGCAACTCGCCCAGTTCTACGTCGACCTCGAGATGATGCGCTTTACCGCCTATCGTGCCTTCTCGAAGATCCTCAAGGGCGGCAATCCAGGGCCGGAGGGATCGATTTCCAAACTCGCATGGTCGGAGCTTAATCAGCGCATGATGGAACTGGTGATGAGTCTGGAAGGCCCGGCCAGCCAACTGATGCGCGGTTCGCCCCATGCAGTGGAAGGCGGCCGTTGGCAACACCATTTCCTGCGCTCGCGTGCCAACACGATTGAGGCCGGCACCTCAGAAATCCAGCGCAACATCATCGCTGAACGCGTGCTGGGCTTGCCCAGAGCACGATGACCACGGCCGTCTACATTCCATGCGGGCGGATCAATCTTTATCCAAAGCGTCGAGCCCTAGCCGATAGTGCTACAGCCCCTGCGCTATCAGCGTGCAACGTCGGGTAAAAAGCGAGGACCACGATGAGTAGCGTGAAAATCGGCATTGGCTTTGGCCTCTGGAACTACGGTCTGCCCCAGGCGGAATCTATTTGTGGCTATGCGGAGCTGGCCGAGGCAGTCGGATTGGATTCCATCTGGTTGTCAGACCATATAGTCACACGGAACCCTACCCTGGACATAAGTTGTCTTTTCGCGATGATCGCCGGCCGTACCAAGCGTCTCAAGATGGGACCGAGCGTACTCACGCTGCCGGCCCGTCATCCGGTGCACGTCGCCAAGACCTATGCCACGCTCGACTATATCTCCGAAGGGCGAATGATCATGGCGGTAGGGAGCGGCAGTGATCTCCGTGACCTCGCCGCCTCGGGTATACCACCCGCCGAACGGGGGAAACGGCTCGACGAAGGGATCAAAATTCTGCGCCGGCTGTGGACTGAATCCCATGTCACTCATCACGGACAGTTTTATCAATTCGACGACGTGACGATTGAACCGAAGCCGCGCAAAGGCTCGCTGGATATCTGGATCGGGGGCAAAAGTGACGCGATTCTCAAACGCGTCGTGCGCCTCGGCGACGGATGGTTTCCGGCACTCACCAGTCCGCAGGAATTCAAACGAGACATGGATAAATTAATCGGCTTCGGTGAGGAATACGGCCGCAAGGTCAACCCGCGCGAAGCCGGGGTGCTGTTGTTGACCCATGTCAGCGATGACCGCGAGGCCGCCTGGAGAACCGTGGCGCCGCTGCTGCGCGGTCTGCCGATGCCTCCTGAAGAGGTCGCTGCGCGCTGTATCGTCGGTCCGGCAGCCGAATGCGTTGAGAAGTTGCAGGCATTCGTCGAGGCAGGATGCGTGAAATTTGTCCTGCGTCCCGCCTGTCCAACGGCAGAGGTCATGTCGCAAATCGAGCAGTACGGCACCAAGATTCTGCCGGCATTCACGTCGTAAGCGAGAGGGCATCCGCAGTCCGCGCCACCCAAGTCCGTGTAAGGCGGCTCCTTGCGCCGCCCTCTGCGGGACCTTGAACTAACCACCCAGAAATCCAGTGTTACAAACGGCGATATAGAGCGCGCCGGTCGCCTATCCAATTTGTGACTATTGCGTAGTGCGGATTTTTCGTCGATCCGGAATGAGCGCGGCCACCTGGCCTCTTTTGCTCGATCTGCGCTAGCTTGACAGGCAGGAGCAAAGCCATGGACTTCTCCTCGATTGACCGCGCACTTACCGACCCCGGTTTTTTCGTGAATAACGATCCGCATCCTTTGTGGCAGCAGTTGCGGCGCGAAGACCCGGTCCACTGGACACAGGGTCTGGTCAGGGGTTTCTGGTCGCTGACCCGTTACGACGATATGGTCGCGGTTTTCAGTGAGCCGAATCTCTTTACTTCCACTCGCGGCCTGATCGTTCCTTCCAGTCGGGAAATGGAACAGTTGACGCCCGAGACCATGGGCGCCGGCCAGATGATGATCATGACCGACCCGCCATTGCATGTCGCGATGCGGCGGGCCTTCAACCGGCTCTTTCTGCCGCGTCCGGTGGGCCGTTATGAGTCACCCGGAAAATTGCTGGTCGATGAGATTCTCGGGCAGGCGATGGAGCGGGGCGAGTGCGACTTCGTGGTGGACGTCGCGGCACGGCTGCCAATGGCATTCATCTGCGAAATCATGGGTATCCCTCGGGCCGATTGGCCCCTGATGTTCAAATGGGGCAACATGGCGTTGGGGAATGAGGATCCTGAGTATCAGACCGAATCCCGCTCGCCGCTCGAAACCCGCCAACAGGGAACAATCAACCTGGGCTCCTACTCCGCGCAGCTTGCATTGGAACGGCGCGGCGGCGACGGCGACGACCTGCTGAGCGTTCTGGGCAACGCTGAGATAGACGGCCGCAAGCTGACCCAAGCTGAATTGATGCATAACGGCTTTCTGTACATAGTCGGAGGACTGGAGACCACCCGCAACGCGATCTCGGGCGGGTTACTTGCTTTTATCAATCACCCCGCCGAATCGGCGCGACTCGCCGCCAATCCCGCCTTGCTGCCCACAGCTATCGAGGAGATTCTGCGCTGGACCAGCCCTATCACGCATATCGCGCGCGTCGCGCTTCAAGACACGACGTTAGGTGCAAGAAAGATCAGCGCCGGCGACCAGCTCGCCACCTGGCTCCCCTCCGCCAACCGCGACGAGCAAATCTTCGAGGAGCCTTATCACTTCGACATTGCGCGGACGCCGAACGAGCATATTGCATTCGGCAAGGGCGAGCATTTCTGTGCGGGCGCTCACCTCGCAAGGCTGGAACTCCGCCTGATGCTGGATGCGATTCTCGCTCAGGTGGCGCGATTTGAGCTCACCGGGCCGGTCGAGCGTCTGCAGTCGAACCTCGTCGCCGGCATCAAACACATGCCCGTGCGCGTTACGCCCTCATAGCCGCCGCGGTAGGGCGGCCTTTGAACGTTCCACATTGGGCAGGGAAGATGCGGTCCGGTGCTGCTCGTTGCGTCTCCCCCTGATGATAGGGGGAGACCGGCGCCTTTAGTTAGGCGCCGACAGAGGGTCCTTTGTCCGCGCGCCTTCCCAGGCGCGCGGAGGCCGCTGCGATACCGGCATCGCCCCGATCCTTGTTACGCCGGGTTGTGGCAAACCGCCTCGACGTTATTGCCGTCCAGATCGTGGACGAACGCGCCGTAGTAGTTCGGATGATATTCTTTTCGCAGTCCGGGAGCGCCGTTATCACGTCCGCCTGCAGCGACGGCTGCCTTATGGAACGCATCCACTATCGAACGATCTCCAGCCGCGAACGCGACATGCACCGGCGGCTTCAACGCTTGCCCGCCTGAGATCCAGAAGTCCGGCTTGCCGGCCGCACCAAATCCGGCGGCGCCGCTGAATTCCATCAGGCACGAATACCCTAGTGGCGCCAGCGCCCGTTCGAAGAAGGCTTTGCTTTTGGCAAAGTCGGACACGACTAATCCAATGTGATCCAGCATGGCAGACCTCCAATTCTCTTTGTGCTCAAAAAAACACGGTCTATCGGCCTATTGTCGTGGCAGTTTGCCGGCGACTAGTGGCCTGTAACGTTGAAAACGATATTGGACGTTGTCGTATCGAAAAGAAGCCGGACGACCCCCACCTAACCTCCCCCTGGTCAGGGGGAGGGATTTCCAGCGACACCGATTTCAATGTTACAGCCCACTAGCACGGGGCTTTCTTGCCGCCATGGTTACACGATTATGATGAGGTTGGAATGGCGCCGAACGCGATCCACTCGCCCGCAAACGGTCCGCTCCCGATTCGAATCAGGAACGCGTCGTCCAAGGGCGTAATGTTTGAACTTCATGGAGTTCCCCTCCGGACCAACGAGCACTATGGGCGTCTTATCGGCCAGCTTAGCCGCCTTGTCAACTTAAAAAACGCAGCGATGACAATAGAGGAACGGAGCAGGCGCGATTTCCATAACGCTGAAGGCCCCCGAGCCGATTTATCGCTCGAGCACTCTGCGGATTAGGAAACCTGGTGAGCAGGACTCCTCCATCAGGTGAAACCGAGACCTCGCATCAGCCGGATGATTTCTTCCACACTCCTCGCGCGTGCATCAACGCGATCTGCTGCTCGATCACCTCGCGGCGGTACTCCTGGTGCTTCATCGGCGGGCGGTTGAGGTAGAGGTTCTTCGGGTAGATCGGTTTTTCGTATACTAATTGATACAACTCGGTGCGCAGGTCCTTCAACCAGTTGCCCCATTGCGCATTATCGCGATAATAGCGAAGCGCTTCGATGTCGATGATTCCGGCAACATAAGTTGATACTCCACCATATTCCTGCCTGCCGGCAATCTGCCCGCGATAATCGATGATGAACGAACGTCCACCGAATGTATCGATCGGAGTATGACTATCGGCATCAAGATAGTAAGTTCCCATATTCGGCGCGAGCAGATACATATTGTTATCCAGAGCTCGCGCGCGGCTCTGAATCTCGAAGAATTCGTTGCCGGTGGCGGGATGCGGATAGGAGGCGCGATAAACTACTTCGGCCCCGTTCATCGCCAGCGCCCGGGCATTCTCGGGATAAGAACCTTCATTCGCCATCATGATGCCGAGCCTGCCGATCTCGGTGTCGGCGACCGGCCAGAAGGAATCAAGCGAGCGGCCATACTTCTCGACCCACCAATCGAAGATGTCATGCGGGCAGACCGAATGCTCGACCGGGAACAGCGGCGAAACCTTGTAATGCTGCAGGATTACTTCGCCGCCTGGATCGAGAATAAAGCCGACATTAAAGAAACGATCCTTCCAGTCGGGATGACGGGCCTTGGCCTGCGCCATTATGAAGCTCTGATACTGGCGAGCGATAATGCCGAGCGCACTGGTTTCCTCGCCCGGAATATCGATCGCGCATTCCCGGGCGAATTCGGCGTGGTCGAGGTCGAGCACCTCGTCATTGAATCCCTGCAGCGCACCCTCAGGTAGTGCAATCAGGCGCACCGGCAATTCCAGACTGGAGAGCCAAGCCGCGGCTTTGATGAGGCCGGTAAGGTGTTCGAGGTTGAACCGGATATCTGCACGTTTACGAATGCCCCGGACGGTCGGAATCAGCCCTACCGCCGTGTAAGGTTTGATCATCGTTACCTCTTCGTCGCCGAATCGCTTGGATGCTCAAGACGTCTGGTTGGCCGTCCGCGCGGCACCGAGCGGTAGCGTGAGAGTGAAATAGAGCGCGCGCCGTGGCCCGTATTGAGGCGAAAAGACGCCGATGCCGCTACCCTGACGGATTAGGTAGACGTGATCCAGCAGATTCACAATGCTCACACGTCCTTCGATATTGCCGAGCGCGGGCACGGACAATTTGTGCGCGATGGCCGCGTTTACCTGGACATAGGGATGTTGGGTCGTCAGATTGGCGAAGCCAAAGCGATAGCCGTTGCCCCAAATTGCGTCGGCGCTCAGCAAAAAACCCCAAACCCGATAGCTCAGGCCCGCGGAGGAACTGAACTCCTGATCATCGTCCAGATAGATCCAATGGTGGGCGATGTAGTTCAGTTCTGCTGGATCGTCGACGAGGAACTGGCCCGCGGCTACGTTTTTAGCCTGCTGGATCGCATAGGAAAAATTATAATAGACCGAAAACTTTTCGGTATTCTTCACCAAACTGAAATCAGCGCCCCATCCACGGCCATGTTGATACTGGAGCGGCGCGAAGATGTTGGTTTTGCCGAATTGGGCGAGATCAAGCTTCTTACCCGCCCAGAGGAACCATACTTCACCCGTCGCGCTTAGCCCTAAAGGCAATTGCTGGACGATTCCGGCATCGAAGAACTCATCGTCCTCGGGCTTGATGTTCTCATTGCCGGACGTGATCGTTGAAGCGCCGGTGGTCCCGGCGAACTTGTCAACCGTCTTCAGCAGCGCCGACTCGAAGGGCGGAACCTGAAAATAGCGGGCATAGCCCGCGTTCAGGATAGTCGAAGATGTGAGTTTGTAAACAAGTCCGAGTCGGTGACTGAACTGCGTATGCCAGCCGAAATAATTCATCGCATCGTAGCGCGCGCCGAGCGTGAGTTCGAGCTTCTTCAGCGGGCGCCACTGGTCCTGGGCGTATAAACCGAAAAGCAGCGCTTTGCCATTAAAATTATCGGTCACGACTGTGGGCAATGCCGCAGGCACGCCCGTTGAGTTGACCGAAAAAACCAGTGCACGGTTATCCTCTTCAAGCGTTTCGCCGCTGGTGTAATAACCTGCCTGGAAAGTGTGCTGCTTGTTCAGGCGGTACGCAGTATCTTCCTGGAGACCATTGATGAAGCCGCTATGCAATATGCGGTCAGCGATGCCATTGTAGGCGAGATCGCCGATCGGGTCGGGATTGTACTTCAAACTGTAGTAACGGCTGAACAGCGCAAGTTGATAGTCGAGTTTTGGACCTGCAGTGCCTTGCAATGTAAGAATTCCAAAATAATTCTGCTCGAACTCAGTCGTGCTGGTATTAGCCGAGTTCGGATAATTGAAGACTCCTCTTATTGGGAACGCCACAGGCAAATCAGGTTGACCCGGAATCTGATAGGCGTTGATGGCGGTGCCCGTGATAAGACTGAGCCGGGTTAGTGGACTCAGCAGATATGATAGATAACTGAAGCCCTGACCCTGGCTGGTGCGATCATGCTGCGGCGTCGGCGTCCGCGTTGGCGACTGCGCGCCGAGGGCGCTTTGGTAGTAGAATCCGCTTAGATAGTAGCTCAGATTTCCGGTGCATCCGCCGAATTGCAGGCTCGGCTGAATCGTGCCACGTTGCCCGCCGTAGTACTCGAACTGACCGCCAGGGCTCAAACATCCGTCCTTGCTGTGGATATCGATTACTCCCTCGTTGCGATAGCCAAACTGGGCGGGCATGAAGTTGTCGATGAGAGTTACGCTCTTAATGAAATAGGAGCTAAAGAGCTGACCGAAACTGCTGACCGCCTCCGGTAGGAAAACCCCATTAAGCCGGTACTGAATCCCACCGCCGTTGAGGGCGTGGATGTGGATTTGACCCTGGCCCTGGCCATAGGAATCCTGCGTCACGCCCGGCGCCTGAATAAGTACATCGTTGAGTGGAGTGTTGTCGCCCAGGGGAAGCTGATCGATGTTCTGGTCGGTGAAGCGATAGACGGTGCTGCCGGTCTCGGAGGAAAGCGCATTGCGCGCCTGATTAAGGGTTGCGATGATCGCGACGTTCAGCGGCTGCTCGGATTCCATCGCCAGCGCCACCGGCTTCGCGGCTCCGCCTGCGACGATAACCGTCGCCGGCTTGAACCCCTGCTTGCGCGCGATGATCGCATACATTCCTGCGGGGACATCACTGAACCTGAACCTGCCCTGCGCATCCGTAGTCGAACGGCCAACGCTTTTATTCGTGTTCGCCCTGAGTTCGAGGTTGACGGCGGCGAGCGGCCGTCCAAGTGCATCCGTGATGGTGCCTGTTATCGGCCCACCCGCTGCCGATGGTGCCGCGGTCGAAGCTGCGCCGGCACTAATTGGTAGTAACCAGAAGATGAGAAAGGAGGCGATGGCAAAGGACACCATCAATCGATCAAATGAAGTCGCACATCGCAGCCCCATCGCTCTCACATCATTCCGATTTGAAGGAGATGAATGGATGTTTTGGAACTAACATGGTGCGGAAAAAGGCCTTCCGCACCCTGCTTCCCTCTCTGAGTCTGCTCTGAAAATAGAAGACAACCCCCACCGGTCAGATGTTTCACGGGTCCGTTGGACCCGCCACGTTGCACGAAAGTACACCGTATATGTCCGTCATCCCGACCGAAGTGGAGGGATCGCGACCCGTCCTCGGGGTGCATGCTCCCGATCCCTGCACGACCGAGGCAGCCCGGCGAGGCGAGAGGCTCGCGCCTGCGCGCCGTAGACAGCGCGCGATCCCTCCACTTCGGTCGGGATGACAGAATCTGTTGTCGACCCTACAAGCCCCTGCTTTCATGTCAGAGGGAGGGATTGGATTTTCATCCCAGCGCGGGTGGCTTGCAGACCCAGGTTTTCCGCACCCTGCTAATAGCCTTTGGGCAAGCCCAGCAGCCGCTCGGCGATAATACCGCGCTGAATCTCCGAGGTGCCTTCTTCAATCGTATTGCCGCGGGAACGCAGCAACCCGTACTGCCATCGTCCGTTGTCCACCACAGCCTGGCCCGACCCCTCGATTA
>WNFC01002235.1_pt1 | contig 22286 bp, 24 predicted proteins | sample 5400541 | NCBI WGS metagenome assembly WNFC01 (sample SAMN13153342, study PRJNA577476) | soil metagenome | isolation source: 120 cm saprolite under Douglas fir tree site 2 hole 2 replicate 1 | place: USA:California | collected 2015-04-18
TGACGGCCGTGTTGTTGCTGGTGTACGACCGAGTGTTTATGCGGACGGGCAGTGTGGCAGAGAGCATGAAAGCTTAGCTGTTGAACGCCAGGTTATCGCCGGAGTAGGATACGGACGAGGGATTTCAATGGCGCTCAATTGGTCAGAATGTCCCGCAGTGGAGAGCGTACCCGGCAAGGTCAGCGGCGCATGGATTTTCCGTGGGACGCGCATTCCCGTTGCGTCAGTATTTGAAAACCTTGAAGATGGCGTTACCGTTGATCAGATCGTAAAGATGTTCGATGGACTCACGCTCTCACAGGTCAAGGCTGTTCTCGAATTCGCTGCTGAGAGCCTTCGCACTAGTTGCCAAACACAGTTCCACTCTTAAATTCTTTCAGGCTATAGGGTTCCCTCACTTCGTTCGGGATTAAAAAAAGAGATAGGGCTCCCTCACTTCGTTTCGGGACTAAAGAAAATGCAAGATGTGTTTAAATAGAAAGACCGCCCTATGGACCTGAAAGCAATCCAGACTGCTCTGCATGAGCGAGGCTTTGACGCCTGGCTGTTCTATGACCACCATCACCGCGATCCCATCGCCTACAAGGTGCTGGACATCCCGGAAAGCCTGATGGTTACGCGCCGCTGGTTCTACGTAATTCCGCGCGAAGGCGAGCCGGTGAAGGTGGTGCATCGCATTGAGGCTGGACATCTTGATGGGCTGCCCGGGACCAAACGCGTTTATTCGTCCTGGCGTGAGCTGTGGGACAACCTGCAAGCCATGCTGGTGCGGCATCGCACGGTGGCCATGCAGTATTCGCCCAACAACCTGATTCCCTACATCGGGCTGGTTGACGCCGGAACGGTGGAACTGGTCCGCAGCTTTGGCAAAGAAGTGGTAAGTTCAGGCGATCTGGTGGCGCGCTTTGAAGCGGCATGGTCGGCTGAACAGGTAGAAAGTCACTACGCTGCGCGCGATGTGATCGATACTCTGATTCCCGAGGCGTTCAAGGAAATCGGCAGGCGCGTTCGCACCGGCAAAGTGACCGAGTTTGAAATCCAGCAATGGTTTGCCGAGAACTTCAAACGCGAGAGCATTCTCACGGAAGACCTGCCGATTGTGGCGGCGAACGCCAACAGCGGCAATCCGCATTACGAACCGAGGCTGGAAAGCTCGGCCGAGATACACGAAGGCGACTTCGTCCTACTGGATGTCTGGGGCAAGAAGAACACTCCGCACGCGGTTTACTATGACATCACGTGGACGGGTGTGATCGGCACGCCGAGCGACAAGCACGTGGAAATCTTTAACATTGTCAGTGGCGGACGCGATGCAGGCGTAAAGAAAGTCCAGGAAGCGTATGCAGGCAAGCGTCGCATTGCAGGATGGGAAGTGGACCAGGCCACCCGCGAGCACATCAACAACGCCGGATACGGCGAATACTTTGTGCATCGCACGGGACATTCCATTGGCGAGCACGTCCACGGCAACGGCGCCAACATGGACAATCTGGAAACCAAAGACGAGCGCGAGATCATCCCGAATACATGTTTTTCCGTTGAGCCGGGCGTTTACCTGCCCGAATTTGGCGTGCGCAGTGAAGTGAACGTACTGATTCATAACGGCGCAGCCGAGGTTACAGGTAAAATACAACGCGAACTGGTTTTGATTTAATGGCAGACACTCCAACAAGCACAACTCAATCCCGACCGGCCGCCGCGCCGGTAACCAGCATGTCCATTGTCGCGCCGGCGCTGGCGTGGCTTATCCCCGGCGCAGGACACTTCGTACAGAGGCGCTGGATCCGCGGGGCGCTGCTGATGATCTCCGTGGTGGTCATGTTCTGGCTTGGTCTTGCCATGAAAGGCAAGGTCTATCAGCAGAATGCCGGCGACCTGCTGGAAATTCTGGCCTTCATCAGCGACCTTGGCACCGGCGGACTTTATATCCTGAGCCGCATCATGGACCTGGGTGCGAACCAGATTTCCTTTGCGACCGCTGACTATGGCACCAAGTTCATTGCCGTGGCCGGACTTCTCAATATCATCTCCGCTGTGGATGCCTACCACATTGCGATTGGACGGAAAGAGTAACTAACTGACCATGCAGGTTTCCCACTTCACCGCCGCGTTTCTCTTCTCATTATTCTCATCAATCGTGTTCGGGATCTGTTTCCGCAACAGCCCGCGCGAGATGGTCCGCTATGGCGCTTACTGCTTTGCTGTATTCATCGGCGGCATGTGGCTGGCCGGCTGGGTCATGTGGCTCATTAAGCATTGAGAAAACGGCCCTTGGTTGTTGGTAATTGGTTTTTGGTGAAAACCGATTATCTATCTTGTCTTTCCCAATGCCTTTAGGGCACACCTCACCGCTTTTTCCAAACACCAATAACCAAATACCAATCACCAATTACCGCTACTGAGGCGTTGGTTGCGGCTTGGGCTGCGGTTTTTGATCTTCCGGCACCTGGCCCTTGTAAATGATGCGCGTTTTTACTCCGAAGCGCTTGTAATTGGAATACTTCACCACTTCACGAACGTGAACGTCACCGGCCTGGAAGCGCAGGTAATCGTCCGCTTTGGTATAGGTGGGAAACCAGTACTGCCCATCTATCTGTTCACGATAGGTTACGAACTTGGGCGTGAGGTTTTCGTTGTTCTTCTTGTGAATGTCCGGCACGTTCTTGCCGCAGGTCTTCACGATCTGGAAGTCGCGATTGTCCACCCAGATCCGTCCCTGAAAGAAACGCGGCCCACCGTTCTTGTCATAATGCTTCGGCGCAAGGTCAAAAACGAAGGTGTCGAGTTCATCCACCTTCTGCTGGCCGACATAGATCACGTCATACCTGGGCAGATCTTCCGTGGTCAGGACGAAAGGCAACCGAGTGCGGAAATCGTCAAAGTCTTCCTTGGTCATCAAGATGCGCTTAAGCGTATCCATGGGCGCGTATTTCACGGTCTCAACGCGTGCGCCCTTATCGTCATAGGTAATGTCCTGTATCTGACGGAATTCGCCATCTGCGGTGTCGCCATCGAGGGTCTGAACGACGATCTCCTGGGTATAGGTATAGTGATTGCGCGCTTCCTTGAAGACGGCTTCGCGTGCCGCAAACTTCTGAATGATCTCCTGGGGATCGATGGAAGGCCGGGCCGAGTTGAGTGGCCCATTGCCTTCATCACAGTTGGTTTGGGCGGCAAGTGGACGGGGGCCGGCAATCGCCAGAGCAATGGCTATCACGCTCCACGAAACGAAGCTACGGATATTCATGATTGGATGGGACTCTCCCACAGAATGAGATGCTGCTCACCCGCGGTGCGTTGTTGAGCTTCAGCACACAACTCTGCTTTTACAGGGTTATTACAAAGTGCGAACACAGAGCTGACAGGTTAGTCGCGCGTGCGTCCCTTTACGGTTTTTTGGGAGTTGCATTTGCTGGCGGAGCAGACTGGTCCTTGCCGGCCTCACCCTGGTAGATGATCCTGATTTTCGAGCCGAAGCGTTTGTAGTTGGTGTATTTAATGATTTCGCGGATGTGAACGTCATTGGTGCGGAAGTGAAGGATGTCATCCGCGCTGGTGTAAGTAGGAAACCAGTACTGCCCGTCTATCTGTTCACGATAAGTCACGAACTTGGGGTTCAGATTTTCATCCACGTTTTTCTTTTTCTTGTTACCTGCGTCTGCCCGTGTCTCCGGGACGGTTTTGCCGCACGTCTTCACGACTTGAAGATCTTTTGCGTCAACCCATGCGCGTCCCTGAAAGTAGCGCTGGCCTTTTTCGATGGTTTTTGGAGCAAGATCAAAGACGTAAGTATCAAGCTCGTCCACTTTTTGCGCGCCAACGTAAAGCAGGTTGTACTTGGGAATATCTTCCGTGGTCAGCACAAAAGGCAGCTTGTTGCGAAAATCCTCAAAGTCTTCGCGCGTCAGCCCGATCTGGCGTAACGAGGGTTGCGGCGCGAATTTAACGCTCTCAATGCGATTGCCCTTATCGTCATAAACCACATCCTGCACCAGGCGGAATTCACCGGTCACGGTGTTGCCGTCCAACTCCTGCACGGAGATATCCTGGGTGTAGGTGTATTGATCGCGGGCCTCTTTGAAGACGGCTTCGCGGGCGGCAAATTTTTCGATCACTTCCTGCACCGTCATGCCTTTGGGTTGCGCCGTGCTGAGCGGACCGGCGCCTTCATCGCAATTGGTCTGGGCCTGGATCACAACGGGCAGAGAAAGCGTCAGCAGTACAAAGCAGGCACGCAGGGCGGAGCGGCAGGAAATCATGATGGAAAATCCCTTTCGGCGAAGAAGTGGTACGCACTGTGGATACTAGCCCGAAGCACCCAAAACTGTTTACACTATCGTGCTTTCCCAAGATTGTGCTTTCAGGAGGTCCCGGTGCGCCGGTACACGATTATCTCCAATATTGTACTCACGTTGGCAATGTTTGCTCAGGGTTTGGCCCAGGCGGGCGGCAAACCGCAAAGCGAAACCAAACCGCCAGCTCCTTCCGCGCCCAGGAAGCACCCATTCACCTTTGAAGACTTGATGGCGCTGAAGCGGGTGGGCGGCCCCGTGGTTTCACCGGACGGCAAGTGGGTCCTGTTTTCGGCGGTGGATGTGAGCCTGAATGAGAACAAGAAGACCAGCCATCTTTGGGTTGTTCCACTGGGGGCCGTTCCGCTAGCAGGCGGTGATGCACGCCAACTCACGGCTGACCCCGCAGGTGAAGGAGGTCCGAAGTGGTCGCCAGACGGAAAGCGTTTCCTGTTCACCAGCGCACATGGCGGCAGTAGCCAGGTCTGGGTCGCGGACTTCGACGCGAATACCGGTTCCATCACCGGCACTCCGAAGGCCATCACAAAAATTTCCACCGAAGCCGACGGGCCGATCTGGTCAGCCGATGGTAAGAACATCGTCTTCATCTCCGAGGTCTATCCCGGCTGCGCTGACGATCTCTGCAACAAGGCGAGCGAAGAAAACCAGGCGGCCAGCAAGGTGAAAGCGCGCATGTTTGAAAAGCTCCTGTATCGGCACTGGAATGCTTACTCACGTTCCAAAGCCTCGCACCTTTTTGTTGTGCCGGCTTCCGGTGGAGTGGCCAAGGACATAACGCCGGGAGCCCACGATGTGCCCCCATTCAATCTGGGTGGTCAGGAGTTGTACGCGGTCTCTCCGGACGGGCAGGAAGTGGCCTTCACCAGCAATATCGACGAGGTTGGAGCCACCAGCACGAATAATGACATTTTCATTGTGCCGATCACGGGCGGCACACCGAAGAAAATCAGCACCAGTCCAGGCAGCGACTCAACGCCGCTGTATTCGCCCGACGGCAAATACCTTGCATGGCGTATGCAAGAGCGTGGTGGATACGAGAGTGATCGCTTCCGCCTGGTGATCTACGATCGCAAAGCCGGACAGATTCAAAACCTCACAGAGAATTTGGATCGATGGATCGAAAACATCGCCTGGTCGCCGGATTCGAAGTCGATCTACTTTACGTCAGAAGATAAGGGCGAGATTCCCATTTACAGGATCGACATCAGCAAGCCGAACCAGGCACAGGAAATCACGCGCGGCGCGAACGACGATCTTCAGGTCACGCAGGATGGCAAGACGCTGGTCTTCAGCCGCATGTCAGCCATGGCGCCGAACGAAGTCTACAAGCTGAGCATCGGAGAAAAAGTAGCCCACCAGCTCAGCCACCTGAATGACGCGGTGTTGAGCAAGGTGCAGATGAGCCCGGTGGAATCTTTCTGGTTCACCGGGGCTGAAGGCGCAAAGGTCCAGGGCTTTCTGCTGAAGCCTCCGCAGTACGACCCGATGAAGCTCTTCCCGGTGAAGTTTCTGATTCATGGTGGACCGCAAGGCGCCTGGGGCGATGAATGGAGCTATCGCTGGAATTCGCAGCTCTTTGCCGCCGACGGTTACGTTGTGGTCATGATCAACCCGCGCGGGTCCACCGGCTACGGGCAGAAATTTATTGACGAGATCAACGGTGATTGGGGCGGCAGACCTTACGTTGATCTGATGAACGGCCTGGACTACGTGGAGAAGACCTACACCTTTGCCGACAAAGATCGGGAATGCGCGCTGGGCGCCAGCTACGGCGGCTACATGATCAACTGGATCCTTGGTCACACTACGCGCTTCAAGTGTCTGGTGTCACATGATGGCATGTTCAACACCGAGTCGGCGTACGGGACCACGGAAGAATTGTGGTTCAACGAATGGGAGTTCAAGGGCACGCCCTGGACGAACCGTGAGCTGTATCGCAAATGGTCGCCACACCTGTTCGCGGATAAATTCAAAACGCCGACGCTGGTGGTCCATGGTCAGCTCGATTACCGGCTCGACGTCTCTGAGGGCTTCCAACTGTTCACCACCCTGCAGCGGCTCGATGTGCCTTCCAAGATGCTCTACTTCCCTGACGAAGGCCACTGGGTGCTCAAGCCGCAGAACAGCGATCTCTGGTACAAGACGGTGAATGGCTGGGTGAATGAGTGGATCACCAGGAAGTAAGGATTGATGACATGCCTTGCGGCACGGTGAATGAAACTGTGCCGCAAGCACAGAATGTTAAAATCTCCTTCGTGCGGAAAGCTATCTTCTTATATTCAAGCGCGCTCTTCCTGGTGCTTTGTCTGAATGGACTCTGCGCGAGTCCGCAAGATCAGAAGGCGACTCCGCCAGCGACGCCGGGCGTTTCTCCTGCGCCGGCTCAGCAGCCCGGCCAGCCGCCCGTCAAAGTCAATTACCTGAACGTCTGTGCCCCGGGCACAGAAGAACAGGCGGAAATCAAAAGCGCGTTCGCGCGAGTGGCGGCCAAGCCGGCTTTCTCGCGCGATTTTGAAGTTTCCCGCGGCCGCGCCACAGTGGAAGACTCCAAAGATTCACGGTTCGTTCGTCTACGCAAAGATATGTCCGTGGAGTCACCGCTGCTCACAGCGCAGTACTCGATGAGTACTGATGACACCAACATCATTGAGACACTCGTTGTCCGCACACGCGATCCCAAACAGTTTCATGAGTTGTCACTGGAAGACCGTGTGACTTCAGGAGCTGTAGCCGCGGCCAGCGTGCTTTCCATAGATACTCCGGTCACGCGCATACGGCTGGAGAGATTCAGCAAGGCTTCCATTGTGCTGACGCGTTGCCCGGAGCAGGACCAGAAAGCCTACGAGCCACTGTTTCGCCAGGCCACAGACATCATGTCCGAGTACCGCAAGGCGATGGCATTGCGCAGCGCGCTTGGCAGCGACATTGATTGGCTCAATGCAACTCAGCCATCTACATCCAAAACACAAAGCCCGGCCACAAAGAAAAAGCAGCCCTAGCGGGGTTGAAACTAAATTGAAGGTGATGAATCTAATTGGACGTTATGGAAAACTCCATTCGTGACACAGTGATCCTGGGCACCGGATGCGCCGGACTCACCGCAGCCATTTATGCCGGTCGCGCCAACCTAAAGCCTCTGGTGATCGAAGGCCATGAGCCGGGTGGACAGCTCTCACTCACCACGCTGGTGGAGAATTTTCCCGGCTTCCCGGAAGGCATACAGGGGCCGGAGCTGATCGACAATATGCGGAAGCAGTCGTCACGGTTCGGCGCTGAATTCATGCCGGGACACCTGGCGGACGCTGACCTGACCCAGCGACCGTTCATCCTGGATTTTGGCGGCGGGAGGATTGTGCGCTCTCGCACGCTGATCATTGCCAGTGGTGCTTCTGCGCGATGGTTGGGGCTTCCCAGCGAACAGGCTTTGATCGGACACGGAGTGTCTTCCTGCGCGACATGCGACGGATTTTTCTTCAGCGGCAAGCCGATCACGGTCATCGGTGGCGGCGATTCAGCCATGGAAGAGGCTTTGTTTCTTACACGTTTTGCCACCAAGGTGACGGTGATTCATCGCCGTGATCACTTCAGGGCGTCCAAGATCATGCTGGATCGCGCCCGTAAGCACGAGAGAATTGAGTTCCTTACTGACACGGCCGTGCTCGATGTCTATGACGTCAAGGCCAAGGAAGTCACCGGGCTGAAGCTGCACAATTCCAAAACCGGCAAAACCTGGGACTTCCCCACCAGCGCCATGTTTCTTGGCATCGGCCACGAACCCAACGCAAAGATGTTTGCCGGCGTGCTGGATATGGACCAGGACGGCTATCTGAAAACCGAGGACTTTGTCATGACCAATATCCCCGGCGTCTTTGCCTGTGGAGACGTGCAGGACCGTCGTTATCGCCAGGCGATTACGGCGGCAGGTTCAGGTTGCGCGGCCGCGATGGAGGTAGAAAAGTTTCTGGAAGAGCACGGCCGCTAATTGGTAATTGAGTAATTTGGTAATCGGGTAATTTGTTTAGCGCTTATAGCAGTCGGCATACTCGGTCTGATCTGGATTGTGTTGAGCAGCTGCTGAGGAATCAGTTTTTTACGGCCACGCGATCTTCGGGTTAACGAGCCGCCTTGCTGAGCGCTTCTCTGGACAGCAACGATTGTAGCGCCCGCTGCACTGCTGCCAAAGTACGTTTCACATCTTCCGATGACGTTTGCCAGTTGGAAACACTGATGCGCATAGCGCGGCGTCCGTTAAAAGTTGTGCCGGAAAAAAACGACGTTCCTTCTTTATCGATTGCGGCAATCACGCGATCATTCCATTCGTCCGATGGAGTGCCCGAAGGATCACGGAAAGCCACGACGCCCTGATTGATGATGGGATGAGCTAAGACGTCAACGCTCTCCAGTTGAGCCAACCCGTCCACAATCAGCTTTGCGCAATCGCAATTGCGTTCAACCATCTCCTGCACGCCTTTGCGGCCCAACTCACGCAAGGCGGCATAGCTGGCAAAGCCACGCGCGCGTCGAGAGAATTCCGGGTTCCAGTCAAGCGGGTCACGAGCCTCACTATGATGCGAAAGATAGCTCGCCTGATAGCTCATGGACGCGCGATGCGCCTCAGGCTCTGCGACGAAGGAATAGCCACAGTCGTATGGCACGTTGAGCCACTTGTGGCCGTCCGTGGCCCAGGAATGTGCCTTGCCCATGCCACGCACCAGGTTTTGATATCGGGGGCTGGCAGCAGCCCACATGCCGAACGCGCCATCCACATGTGCCCAGGCGCCGTATTTACGAGAGATTGGAATCAGCGCATCGAAATCATCAAAGCCGCCCGTATTGATATCACCGGCCTGCAAAAGTACCAGCGCGGGACGCCCACCACATTCTTTCAATGCCTGCTCGAGTGCGGCCGGTTCCAGCGAGCCCGACTGCTCTGTACGTAACGGTTTCAGAGATACATCGCCGAAGCCGAGCAGGCGCAGCGTGCGATCGATGGTGGCATGGCGAATACCGCAAAAGACAGTGATTGGCGGAGAGCCGGCGAGTCCCTGCCGTTCCACATCCCATCCATGTTTCTTCAGCAACCATGAACGCGCAGCGGCAAGACACGTTGTATGCGCCATCTGGCAGCCGGTCACCAGAGCGAATGAAGCTTCTTGCGCGATCCCAAACAGGTCTTTCAGCCAGACGCCGACCGCTTCTTCTACGACAGCCGCGGCCGGAGCCACGTTATACATTCCGGCATTCTGGTCCCATGTAGAGGTGAGCCAGTCCGCCGCCAGGGCCGACGGAAGCGCACCACCGATCACCCAGGCGTAAAAGCGTGCGTTGACGGAATTATTCAGCCCGCCAGCCGTGTCGCGCACCAGGTCGTCAATTACCTGTGATGCATCAATCCCTTCAACGTTCCACGGTTTGCATGTACGCGCGCGCAACTCATCTAGAGTTGCGGTGGGGCCAACGGGCTGATGATCGACGTTGTTCAGGTACTCAAGCGCCTGACGCAGCGCCAATTGCAGCACCGGACTGAAATCCTTGCGCATCCGTCACACCTCACAACCATGATAAACGCTGGAGCACGGACAGTTGCCGCGAATGCGCGCGAATCAACACCTTACCGCTGATGAACGCTGATAAACGCCGATCAACGATAAATGCAAGGTCATCTGGAATTGTTTCGCTGGTAGGCGATACACCCAAGTTGCGAGAGCATGCGAATTGATCAGATCATCAGGAAACCCATACTCGCCCAATCCTGCGTCTTGTGTTACAAAAATATGTTTGCTCAATATGTGTAAATCTGCCTGTGTCTCGCGCCCGGGAGCCTTGTGCTAAGGGCTGCCTTCATCTCTCTATCTGAAAGCCAGTCGATCCGTGCAGCCGCGGAGAAGACCTGGATTGGCCAGCGGCTTTCCCGCCGCTTTGTGGCCGGAACCACCATTGAAGACGCTCTGGCGGCCACCAAGGCCACCAACCAGCTCGGGCTGAGCGTGAGCGTGGACAATCTGGGCGAGAACGTGACCAACGCCGATGAAGCCCGGCACAGCGCGCAGCTCTACCACCAGATGCTGGACCAGATGGCAGAGCAGAAGCTGAATGCCAATGTGAGCCTGAAACTGACGCACATGGGTCTTGATGTGGATGAGACACTGGCCTTCGACATCGCAACCCAACTGGTACAGCATGCCGCGCGCATCAACAATTTTGTCCGCGTGGACATGGAAGGATCGCCATACACGCAGCGCACGCTGGATTTTGTCCGCAAGCTGCATGCACAGCCGGAAAACGCCGGCAAAGTAGGCGCGGTGATCCAGGCTTACCTCTTCCGCAGCGAAAAAGACATTGAGCAGTTGATTGCGGACCGCATACGGGTGCGGCTATGCAAGGGCGCGTACAAGGAATCGCCTGAGATCTCGTTTGAGAAGAAAGAAGATACTGACGCAAACTACATCAAGCTGATGAAGATGCTGCTGAAGAGCGGGGTGTATCACGGCATCGCCACGCACGACGAGAATATGATCCGGGCGACCATTGAGTTTGCGCAGAAGGAAAAGATCCCCGCGTCCGCGTTTGAGTTTCAGATGTTGTACGGCGTGCGTCGCGACCTGCAGCAGAAGCTGATTAAAGAGGGATGGGCGTGCCGGGTTTATATTCCGTTTGGGACGGAGTGGTATCCATATCTCATGCGGAGATTGGCGGAACGTCCGGCGAATGCACTTTTCATTTTGAAGAATTTATTCCGGTAAAACCTTTACCGCGGATGAACTCGAGGCAAAACCCTTACCGCTGATCAACGCAGATAAACGCGGATGTTTTCTTTTCCGGGTCTCGATGAAACGCCTTCTAATGACATTTACAGCCTTGGGCGTCCCCGGGATGTTGCCACTCGCCCCAGCGTTGCTGGTGGTAGCTCAAGATGGCGGATGCCGCCGTTATCGCAGATCAAAGCTCGTTTGCATCGAGAGGTCAATGGTTTTTCGAGCCATTCGCAGCTACGGGTTTGATCCGCGTTTATCCGCGCGATCCGCGGTAGGTTTTAGTGCTCTCCCGAGCGGCGTGGCGCTTTTGCGCAATTCGTCCAACGAATATTTTGTTCCCCGCCAGGTGATGGCGCCATCGCGCAGGGTGACGAAAGCGGACCGCAGGGTAGCAAACACAAAGATCAACGCACCCAGGGGAAATGTAAAAATCGCGAGGGGCGAGATGCGCGACACACGTTCGACAAGAAAGTGCTGGGCTACGATCATGGCAACTGCCACGACAAAGGCAGCCCGGGGCCAGCCCTGCGCGCACACCAATCCTACGAATGGCCACACGCAGGTAAACAGCACGGCGAAACTGGCAAGCACCACCAGGGCCATACGAAAACCGAAGAACGCAAAAAGATTCTTTTCCAGGTTGCGCACCACACCCAATGCCCCGTGCGCCCAGCGCAGGCTGACCAGATTGGGGCCAAACACGACGTCCTGACGGAAGCGGGCCTGTTTAAGTACCTGACCTAATTGCAGATCATCCACAACAGCCATGCGCAGGCTGCTAAAGGTACCAATGGCGTTATAAGCAGAGCGGCGAACCAGGTTGAAAGCGCCCACGCCGATGAACTCGCGCGCCTTGGGGTCGCGCACTTTCCAGCCACGCAACGCCAGTCCCGCGGTGACCTGGGTGAAAGAGATCATCATGCGCTCACCCCATGTCTGGACCAGGGCGGTGGGGAAAAGAACCAGATGATCGGCACTGGTTTCCTGCGCGTAATAGAGAGCGCGGCGTAGGGAGTCCGGATGGAAGACACAATCAGCATCAGTAAACAGAATCCACTCGCCAGTTCCCTGCTGTGCTCCCAGCCACATCGCGTGGGTCTTGCCCAGCCAGCCTTGCGGGAGTTGATGAACATGAATCACGCGCAGGCGGCCTTTGGATTCAGAGCCGGCAGAGAGTCGCTCCAGGAGTTCACCGGTCGCATCAGTGGAGCGGTCATTGATGCCGATGATCTGATAGTCAGGATAGTCAAGACGGAGGAGCGAACGGATGGCTGGTTCCAGGTCAGCGGCTTCATTGCGGGCAGGAACGACGATGGTGATTGAAGGCATGGGCGTGTTGGCGGGCGGGTCCCACTTTGGTTCGGTGATGTCGGCCACGCGATGGCGATTGAGCATCGCCTGCACCACGGGAATTGCCCAGCCCAGAGCCACCATGATTCCTGAAATCCAAAACAACAGATGCATCGCTTAGTGGCTCGCAACCGGTGTTGCCGCAAGCTGAAGGCGTGGAGCAAAGCGAGCGCCATAGATGAGGAAAATCCCGGAAAGAGCGGCGGCGATGAAAGCGGTCCAGAAAGCGGTTTGCAGGGATGTGTGGTCAGAGATTTTGCCCATCAATGTGGGAGAGAAAGCGTCGCCCAGGAGGTGGATGATGAAGACGTTAACTGCAAGAGCAGTTGACCGAATCCCGGCGCTCACCGAGTTGACCAGGGCTGCATTGGTTGGACCCGTGCCGATGAGTAACAAAAAGACTGCCACGAAGATGCAGGGAAACATCAATGGACCAGCCACGTAGATAGCCAGCACCATGAATGGAACCGCGACGAGCATGGCGATACCAGGAAAGGTGTAATACGCGCCAAAATATTTCTTGAGCAGGCGATCGCCAATCCAGCCGCCGAGGAGCGTGGCCACGAAGCCATTGAACAACAGGATCGCGCCAAACTTCGCATTGGCTGAAGCCAGATTGAGTCCTCGCACGCGTTCCAGAAATGTAGGAATCCAGACCTGCATGCCGCCAACGGCGAAAGTGTAAGCGGCCATCCCAAGCGAGGCGGTAACGAACGCTCCGTTGCGCCATAGCCCAAGAATACCATCGCGGGAAGTGCCGCTTTCAAGGCGGTCGGCCTGTCCGCGCGCAGGCTCAGGCAGAAACCACAGAATCAGTGCCAGTAAGAAACCGGGTGCACCGGCAATCATGAATGGGGCCCGCCAGCCATAGAGATGAGAGAAGTAGCCGCCCACGAGATATCCGGCGGCCGATCCGAAGGGCAGTCCGACGTAAAAAATGGAGAGCATGCGCCCACGCTTTTCCATGGGGAAAGAATCCGCGATCAGCGTTGGCGCGATGGTGGCGTAGCTGGCCTCACCAATGCCGACGATGGTATGCCGAAACAGAAGCTGGTTGTAGTCCTTCACCAGCCAACTGAGAAAAGTGAAACCGCTCCAGATAACAATGCCGAAGATCATGATGTACTTGCGGGGATAACGGTCACCGAGCCAGCCGACCAATGGCGCGGCCAACATGTAAGAGAAGAAAAAAGCGCTGGTAAGAATGCCGATCTGGTAGTCGGAGATATGAAACTCTTTTTTGATCAGCGGCTGCACCGCGAACAGCACGTTGCGATCAATGTAATTGAGGATGTTCAGTCCGGTGAGGACCGCCAGCATTGCGTAAGGATAAGTTTTAGGCGGCATGAGGTGGAGGCATTATAAACGTCATTTATTCGCAAACCGCCATAAAGCTTGGCGTTGGTTTACAGGAACGTGCTCCTGCGACGGCGGGCTCGCCGCGCGTGGACGGCGCGAGCCCTTTTGGAGAGAATTCGTGCCGCTTCGCTCCAAACCGCTTCAGAGCAATTCTCGTGGTCGCGGCTTCATGCTCCTGTTGCAGCGGGCTCGACGCGCGTGCACGGCGCGAGCCCTGATAACTACTCTCTCCCTATGTCAGCAAAAAGCCTCAGATACATCCGCAGTTGCGCAAGGGCGAGGCCGGCTTGCGCGCCGAGCCCGCTGTAACAGGAGCTTATTGAAGTTGGGTGGAAGAAAAATCTGCGGCGGTGTGGAGCAGAGCGACAGAATTGAGGACCGTCGAGCCCGCTGCAACAGGAGCACATCGCTCTAAACCAAGGCCATGCTCGAAGGCGGTTTGGAGCGAAGCGACAAAGGTTTTCAAAGAGGGCTCGCGCCGTCCACGCGCGTCGAGCCCGCTGCCCCAGGAGCATAATGCCGCGACCACGAGACCTGCTCTGAAGCGGTTTGGAGCGAAGCGACAAAAACTTTAGGGTCGCGGCCAGGTGGCTTCCACCGTGGTCCCAATACCGCCTCGGGGACGGAAGACACCGCGGATGGTCGCCGACCTGGGCCTGGCGGCACGCACCACGTCCTCCAGAACCTGGTTGACGATATTCTCCTGGAAGATGCCGAGATTGCGGTATTCAGTCAGGTACTCCTTGAGCGACTTCAGTTCAAGACAGAGCTGGTCAGGCACGTAACGGATTTCAATTACCCCGAAGTCAGGCAAACCGGTTTTTGGGCAGACAGAGGTAAACTCCGGCACGTCAATGACGATTTCATAAGCAGGAAACTGGTTAGGCCATGTGTCTATGTCAGGAAAACGGTGATCGAGGCCCGATTTTGCATGGTCTTCGGTATAGCCGGTACGGTTTGTCATTGCACTTATTGTAACAATCGCGCGGCCCTGGCTGCGGAGATGTGAAGCAAGATTTCCGCACTCAATGTGCTCGCAGCTCGCATTTCACGGCCCAGATTTCGCCCCGAAGTTCCAGCGCCCAACATTTCAGCTACCAAGTTTTCCGCACCGGCGCCGGTCAGCGAAGCATCTAAAAACGACGGATTCACATAACCCAGTACACAGTTGCTGATGATGGTTCTCAGAACGAATCAGGCAGGATTCGCAAGCTCGCGAAATGCAGGTTCGTTATACTTAATTGTTTTCCAAATTTTACACTGGTGATGCGTTCTTACCTGGACCATGGCGAGACAAGCTACTAACGGCGGACGACGGCGACTAACGAGCGCGATTGTGGTGTGCGTGGCAGCGGTGATTCTATTTTCCGGCTGGATGCGCATGCGCAACACCGTGGTGGCCGTAAGGGCTGAGCAGGTAACGCGCCAGGACATCGCCAGCGTGATCTCAACCAACGGAAAGATCGAGCCCCTCCACAATTTTGAAGCCCATGCACCGGCCCAGGCCACAGTGCAGAAAATCCTGGTGAAAGAAGGCGATAAAGTAAAAGCAGGGCAGCTTCTGGTCCAACTGGATGACGCCGATGCGCGCGCCCAGGCGGCCAAAGCGCTGGCGCAATTGCGTGCCGCGGAAGCCGACCTGAATGCGGTGAAGTCAGGCGGTTCCAACGAAGAGCTGCTTACGAATACGGCTGCATTGTCCAAAGCCCAGGCGGAGCGGGACGAAGCACGACGCAATCTGCTCGCTGTACAACAACTGCAACGCACAGGAGCAGCGGCACAGGCAGAAGTACAAGCCGCGCAGAACAGGCTGCAAAAAGCTGATGCCGACACACAGCTGCTGGAAGCGAAACAAAAAGGAAGATATTCGTCACCTGAAGTGGTCAAGGTGGAGGCCAATGCAGAGCAGGCGCGCGCGGCCTACACCGCCGCTCAGGAGCTGATCAGGAACACGAACATCCGCGCGCCATTCGCCGGTACCGTTTATCAGATCCCCGTGAAACAAGGTTCCTATGTACCCGGAGGAGAACTGCTGGTGCAGGTGGCCAATCTGGAAAAAGTTCAGGTACGCGCATTTGTGGATGAACCGGAAATCGGAAGACTTTCTAAAGGTCAGAACGTGGAAATAACGTGGGATGCGACGCCGGGTCGCAAGTGGCTGGGCGAGCTCACACGCGTTCCCACCGTGGTTACGATGGTGGGGACCAGGACGGTAGGCGAGATCACGGTGGAGATCGAGAACGGCGACCGCAAACTGTTGCCGAACGTGAATGTGAATGTGAACATTATCTCGGCCAAGCACGATCACACGCTAACGGTGTCGCGCGAAGCGGTGCATGACATGGACGGCAAACGTTACGTGTATCGCATTAATGGCCGGGAAATTCAGGCGCAGGAAATAAAAACCGGAATCTCCAGCCTCACACGCGTAGAGGTAGCCAGCGGACTATCGGATGGGACACTGATTGCGTTAGGCGCTGTCAATGCGGCGCCACTGCGGACGGGCATGGAAGTAAAGGTGGTTGAACGTTGAGATTGCTTCGCAGCGCAGTATTAATGATTGCCGCCCTGATCTCAATCAGCGCGGCGGGCACGGCCAATGTCGCCCCGGAAGACCTGCTGCGCGCCGGGAAAGCCAATGACGCGCAACGGATCCTGGATGCCGCCATTCAGCAGAATCCCAACAACGCTGAAGCCTATAACCTGCTTTGCCGTCTCTATTTCCAGCTTGAACAGTGGGACAATGCGCTGCGCATGGCAGAGAAATCAGCGGCCTTGGCGCCGGGAAACAGCAACTATCATTTGTGGCTGGGCCGCGCCGCCGGACGCAAAGCGGAGAGCGCCAATCCTTTTGCCGCCTGGGGGCTGGCACGCAAAGTGCGCGCGGAATTTGAACGCGCAGTGGAACTGGATGGCAATAATTTCCCAGCGCGCAACGACCTGGCTGAGTACTACATGGAAGCTCCCGGATTCCTGGGCGGTGACAAGAAAAAGGCACGCGAACAGGCGGATGCAGTGGCGAAACAAGATCCGGCGCTGGCCAGCTACATCTACGGGCGACTGGCGGAGAAGCAGGGATCGGCGCAGGCAGAACAGGAATATAAAAAGGCGATCAGCAAGAGTGGCAACATGTCACGCTACTGGATCGAACTGGCCTATTACTATCGCCGGGCAGGACGTGTTGCCGACATGGAGGCAGCCATCACTCAGGCAGCGCAGGGAGCGCGCCAGGGCAGCGCACCGGAATATGACGGCGCATACCTGCTGCTGCGTACAAATCGCAATCCGACTGCCGCCATTCAGATGCTGAGACGATCGGTGTCAGACAATGCTTCGTCAGAAGATGCGCCCGCCTTCCGCGTGCATTACATGCTGGGTGAGTTGCTGGAGAAGCAGGGTGACAACAAAGCGGCGGCGGCAGAGTTTCGTTCGGCGCTGGCATTGGCTTCAGAGTTTCATCCGGCGCGTGATGCGCTCAACCGTATTTCCCGATAAAATCCGATCTTTCCGCACCTCCACTCTCATGCAGGTGAACAAATGAAATATTATCGCGGTGTGTTTACTCTGATGTTCCCGTTTCGTCTTTCTTCTATCTTCCTTTTGCTTTTGAGCAGCTTTATCATCTGCGGCTCCGTACCACTTCTCTCCCAAACCAGCGAAAAACCCATGCCCTTTCGGACGGCGATTGAACTGGCGCTGAAGAACAGCCCGGCGAGTGGAATTTCCCGCTATGACATGCAGAAGGCCCGGGCCACGGCGAACCAGAGCCGCGATTTCTTTCTGCCCGCCATGGTGTTTGGGTCAGGCCTGGGCTTTTCTTATGGGTTTCCGCTGAGTCTGGAAGGAGCCGCGCCCTCGATTTTCAACGTAAACATACAGGGAGGCCTGCTGAATTTTTCGCAGAGAGAAAACGTAAAGGCGGCAAGAACAGAACAGGAGATCAGTGCCAACCAGAGCGCGGACCGTCGCAATGACGTGATTCTGGAAACCGCTCTCGCCTATATGCAGCTTGATCTGTTGCAGTCTTCAGTTACGATCCAGAGTGAGCAGCAGGCCGCGGCAGCCAAGTACCAGGACATTGCCACGCAACGCGCACAGGCAGGACTGGACAGCCAATTGGAAATTACACGGGCCAAGCTTGCGGTAGCCAGAACGCGGCTGGACATCGCTCAGACTCGAGGTGCGGCTGATCAACTGAGATTACGGCTGTCGCAACTGACAGGAGTTCCTGCCAATGAGATTGTCACCGATACGGAAAGCATTCCTCGGCTCCCGGCGGTTTCACAGGAACAGGATTTACCCTCGGAAGCACTGAAGACAAATTACGTGGCCAAGCTGGCTGACCAAACGGCGGAGGCGAAAGAACATCGCGCCAGGGCCGAGCGCAAGGCGCTTTATCCATCCGTGGATCTGGTGGCGCAATACTCGGTGCTTGCGCGTTACAACAACTACGACCAGTTCTTTATCAAATTTCAGCGGAACAACGTGACCGCGGGCGTTGCCATTCGCTTCCCTTTTATTAATCCGGCGCAGCATGCGGCAGCCGCTGCGGCCAATGCGGATGCAAGCAAAGCACGCGAGGAAGCAAGAAGCGTGAAACAACAGGTGAGCTCGGATACGCTCAAACTGCAACGGTCAGTGGAGCAACTAGCAGCAGCGCATGACGTGGCCGAACTGGAGCACCAACTGGCGCAAGCGGATATTGAAGGCGCACGCGCGAAGATCGAGAGTGGCCAGGCGACGCTGAAGGATGAACAGAATGCGCGTATCGCGGAGCATCAACGCTATACGGCGTTGCTGAGTTCCAGCTTTGACCTGGATAAAGTCCAGGTGCAGTTATTGCGGCAACTGGGCAATCTGGAAAAGTGGGCGCTTGGTCCGACGCGGTAAGATCAGGCTTTTGGCGGATCTGACTTCGTGGGTTCGGGGTTTTCTTTCGATCCCTCTTTCACAGCGTCTTTGAAATGGCGGATGCCATCGCCCAGCCCTTTGCCGAGATCACCCAGCTTGGATGGACCAAAGAAAAGTAGTGCAATGATCAAAATTACGATCAGATGCATGGGTTGCAAGAGGCCTTCGAACATGACGAAACTCCAGTGACAGTCTTATCGGGGCAAGAATCTTTCTTAAGAATAGCAAATCGGGGTTTAGGTCGCCAGAGAATTTACGGCGCGGGTGTCGGAACGCGCTGCACTGAAGTAACTATTTTTCGATCGGCTGCCCGAACGTGATCCAAAACCCATTGATATCCCGGATGATGAATTCCCGCATGCCGTAAAACGTGTCGTACAGGTCCTGAACTAGTTGAATGCGTGTCTTGAGAGCTGCGTGCAAATGCACAAGATTTTCGGTGTGAACATACAAATCCACTTCGCGCCGGTGGGCTGAGCCTGGCTTGCCATCTGCACTGAGCATCAGCTCACTGCTTCCGAGCGACAGCAAAGCCCAGTTCATTTCACCGTCCTCTTCACTGGTGCGAATTAGTTTGAAGCCGATTGAGGTGTACCAGCCTGCCGTGGCTCTGACGTCGGGAACATGAATCATGGGGACGATTCGCTCTGACACGTCCTTCCTCCATACAAAGTTGGAATCAGCGGACCCGTTTGTACTTGATGGAAACCAGTCCTTGAGAGAAGGTCTTGTTTTCCATGAGCCCAAAGTTGCGTTGCGGGAAGCCGGCGGGAAAAGCCGGGAGCCCAGCGCCAATCAGGACAGGCACAACGCCGAGGTGGATCTCGTCGACGAGATCGGCAGCCAGAAAATCGCGGGCCAATTGGCCGCCGCCAGACAGCCAGATGTCTTTACCTTTTTCCTTACGTATCTCTTTGATCAAGCTTTCCGGACTCTGGTTGACGAAAATGAAACCGTCGCGTTCGCCGGTAGGTAGTGATCGCGAGAAAACATAGTTGGTAATTTTCGGACCCGATTTTCCCGCGTCTGGAGCGCCGGCCATCGCTTTGGTGACTTCGTAGGTTTTGCGGCCCATGACGGCCGTGTCAACGCTGGCGAAGAATTCTGCCATGGAGAAATCCTTGGGCATGAAAAGAAAATCGAAGGTCCCGTCAGGACGGGCAATGTAGCCGTCGAGACTCACGCCGAGACCAAGTATCACGCTGCGCATGATGGGACAGTTTAGTCGTTCCTCTGAGGGACAGGCGCGAAAATCTAAGGGGCGCAACTACCAGGGGCGACTCATCGAGTGTTCGATTCCGGACAGTTTCGAGAGCAGGAAGCGCACTAAGCTTATGATTTAAAAGCTGTATGGATTGGCAATCCATTTGCGGCTGGAAACTGTTAATCGACCGGGAGGACTTCCCTTGAAAACCTTGACCCAGGACCTGCGTTACGCCTTGCGGCAGTTGCGCAATGCTCCGGCTTTTGCTATCACCGCAGTTTTGACGCCGCATGGCCCTGGGCGCCGATCGCTTTAACATTCTGCGCATGGTACTGAAAGGCGCATTCCTTCAGGTTGCCATTGGATTGGCCATTGGTATACCGCTGGTTTTCCTGAGCGGCAAATGGCTGGCCAGCCAGCTTTACGGTGTAGGCGTATTTAATCCGGTAATTCTGCTCAGCGCGATCGCCGTGCTGACTGCCTGTGCGTTCCTATCGAGTATTCTTCCCGCAAGCCGCGCGGCCGGAATCGATCCCATGAAGGCGCTGCGGACGGACTAACCACTCAAGCTTCGCAAGTCCAAAACGCAGGTGGGCCATACCATTGTCGTGGCCAACAATACTGAGACCGATGAGGCATTTACGGCCACCTGTAGATAAACCCCGCGTTGCAGGCCCGTGACCGTCCGGCTGTCCTCCCGGCCGGATGGAAGCGGGCCTTGCGGGGCCCAAAATGAGCCATTTTTGGGCCTTCCAATGCCGACAATTTCGCCAAAATGAGGTAAGCTAATGGTGTGCCTTTTTCCCAACGGCACAGGAGGATAACTTTGGCAGAAGTTCGTGTGCAAGAAGGCGAGCCGTTGGAGAACGCGCTGCGCCGGTTTAAACGTAAGGTCCAGGCAGAAGACATCATTAAGGAAGTGAAGCGGGTCCGCAAGACCAAAATTTCTGTTCCCGATCTTCAGTTTGAGGATCTTCAGGGCACGATGATTGAAACTCGTGCCCTGACGTGCGTCTGGGCCAGGGGTATGCGTTACCCCGTATAATTCCAGTGCTTCTGGATAAGCTCATGTCGAAGCCTCGCCGCAACCCACATTCTGCCGGCCCGGACATTCCGCCGGATGACGCTCTCTGGATTCCCAAGAAGCGTAAGCCGATTCCGCATGAATTTGTGCTCGACGCGCTGGCAGCCGTCTCGCCGCGAACCAACCCGATGTTCGGATGCCTGGCGGTTTATGTGCAGGACAAGATCGTTTTAATTCTGCGCGACAGGCCAACCGCTCCCGCCGACAACGGCGTCTGGCTGGCCACCACGGTTGAGCATCACGCAAGCCTGCGCGCCGACTTCCCTTCCATGCGCTCCATTGGCGTGCTGGGCAAAGACGTGACCGGATGGCAGATACTCCCCGCCGACTCACCCGACTTTGAAGAAGCCGCGTTGCGTGCCTGTGAGTTGGTGATGGCCAGGGACCCGCGCATCGGCAAGGTGCCAAAATCGCGATGGCGGGCGGATGCCGGTGTGAGTCGACAGAGCAAGGCCCGTCAAAACGAATCTCGCGAAGGCAAAACCAGCGCGAAACAGAAAAAGAAGCCTCTGCCAACCGGAGCTTCGCAAGAAAAGATTCAGGCAAAGAAGAAGACAAAGAAAAAGACAGAATGATCAAAGCGACCGAAAATTCCGCCATGCAGCCAATCGCCAACTTCATCCTCGAACTCGACAAGCTCAAGGGCGTGACGCGGAAGACGCGTCCGCTGGGGCTGGATCGATATGAGAACTCCGCGGAGCATAGCTGGCAACTCTGCCTGTTGGCGATCTCTTTGGCCCGCTACGCCGAGACGGCGATTGATCTCAATCGACTGATTCGCATGCTGCTGGTGCACGACATCGGCGAGATCGATACCGGAGACACCATGGTGTTCATTGAAGAGGGATTGGCAGCGCGCAAAGCCGCCGAGCTGGCCGCGGTCACTCGGATCTTCGGGATGCTGCCGGATGGTGGCGGGGCGGAACTTCTCGCTCTCTGGAACGAATTCGAGAGTGGCGAGACGCCTGAAGCACGCTTTGCCCACGCCGTTGACCGATCCATGCCGGTGCTGCTCAACCTGGCGAGTGAAGGGCAAAGCTGGCGGGAAAACGGCATCAGCTATGAGCGCGTGGTGCGGCGCATTGAACCGGAAATCAAGGCAGGCTGTCCGGCGCTGTGGGAGTACTTGAAAGGAAGGCTGGAAGAGGCGCGAGGAAGAGGGTATTTTGGGGCGTGAGCGTTGAGAGCGCCGTAGGTAAACGCCTGGTTTTCCGATAGCCTAAGTCACGATACAGAAAACGTCCCGTCTGGAACGTGTGAAAAAATTGATTTCCTTAAATTAGGCGTCTTTCCATGTGACCGGAAATGTA
>WNFC01012229.1_pt1 | contig 22286 bp, 31 predicted proteins | sample 5400541 | NCBI WGS metagenome assembly WNFC01 (sample SAMN13153342, study PRJNA577476) | soil metagenome | isolation source: 120 cm saprolite under Douglas fir tree site 2 hole 2 replicate 1 | place: USA:California | collected 2015-04-18
GAACGTGTAACTATACCGTTGGCTGTTGCTCGCGTCTCCTTTACAGTAAGCTTGTTCTTTTCTGCACGACTTGGAAGGTTCGATCCCTGAGTGGCGAGTAAACATTTTGCTGCAAAACTTGCCTGACCAGCTCTGCGGTCTCTGCTAACGTACAATGGCAGTACGTGGAGGGTGTCGTCGTCGCTCAATACCTAGTCGGTCGTGATCATGATCACGTCGGGGCCCGAATTTTGAACACGATCTAATAAAAGTCGGTGCAAACACTGTACAAGTAGAGGCCCGCCGCGTCAACGCCCGAAAAAATTTTGGGGTCTAATCTCCTGGTTCCCGGATGCTCCGCTCGGCGCCCAACGCCCAACCTGAGAGGAAAATTGACGCGACGCCCAATTACTACTGTAAGCTCTCTCTCACCCACTGGCACTAGTAGTAGTGGCAATATTTTCCGCGCCGAACGCACCCGGCCCACCTGATATAAACCGAAGTGATTCGTGATTCGTGTTGGGCTTATCAATGTGGGTATCATACTGCGTATCTCTCATTCTCATGGCATATCAGTGGTGTCATCACTGATCCAAGGGGTCAACTGATCCATATATCCCCCAACCGCGGTCCGAGCGTTCCGAGGTTTGGCACATTCGGGGTCGCTGCAGTCACGGGTGGCGGTCATGGTTGTAGGTAGTGGCTGGGGGGAACTACAGTTTAAGACTAATAGACATCATTGATGGGGTCAGAAGACGAAGAGAAGAGGACATAGCCCACTCTGGAACTTCTGGCCAACTGCCGGCACAGTTCTGGGCCCCCTGAAAGGCTGAAACTGGAGCTTATGATCATCACTGCGAGGGCCGGGGGCTTCCAGTAGTCGGATCATTGCCTATCGCGCAACTCTGTACTGCCTCGCGCTCTCTCTCTCTTTCGGGCCTCTCCCCTTTTTTTTCATCCTTCTTCTCTTCTCTTCTCGCACGTGCATAACATCATACGCAGACGAGACTGAGATTCAAGTTCCGAGTTGGGCAAATGAGCTGTCATCATCAATCCAGTGCTGCTGTTAAACTTAGTACGACAGCAGCATCATGATATGCAGCAGCTTTTGAAAAAAATTAACTGTGTGGGGCCACAGGGGGGTGTAGCACACACTGGCACACACTGAGGTTGTCCGCGCAGATAGCGCCCTTGTCTTTATCCGTGCGACGATAAATAATGGACGCGAACGAGGTGATGTCTGCGCGCGTCACTCGAGACGCGTTTTGCTCGGTGGCGCTATACGGTACGTGTGTCTGTGTGCTGCAAGCGCGCAATGATGGACAAACCCAATTGACCCAAAGGACTGGGCCCGACTCGCGATCGTTCCTTGCCCGGCTATGACCGACGACCGAATAATACAGTCCACGTAGGGCTTCAGTAGACTTTCCCGGATTTGATCGAGCTCAGCTCAGTTTCTAGAAGGCCTATTTTCAAATCTGCGTTTATCTAAAAATGTCTTATATCACCGAACATATGTCTCTCAAACTCGGGGCGGCCGCACTTCCAACTACCGTATTTTTTTAATGACGCTCTAAGCCTGTCGCAATTATGTCGCAAAGTCAGGAAAGGGTTCTATAAATGTGATGAATGGTTAGAATTATTCGTGTAATTTCGGTAAATAACGTTATAATTGAAATGATAAGGTAGTGATAACGTCATTTATCATTTTTGCAGAGGACGAAATATGACCAGAACGGGATTTATGCCGTGAGAATAAGTAGCCTGTACTTGCTGTTAATTCGCTTCGGCTGTGATTACAAAGCTTAGAAACGAGCCCGAGGCAAGCTGTGCACGCGACGCGTAGCTACAACTGCACAAAAATGTGCGTACCGCATGGTCACGCAAAAGCAAGTTCCACCCATTCTTCCCCATGGCATTTTGATTGTGGCAAACATTAACATTGGAGGCGGCCGGGGGCGAAGTACAAAATGGCCATCGACCCTCGCCAGCACAACCGTGCTGCTTATAATTGCCTGTACAGCCATATGGCTCGGTTCTAAGCGCTAGAAGTGTCCTCAGGGGTTGATTTTTGATTGCAGGAATGTTTCGCGGAGCGCTATCGGCCCCGTAACACTTTTTTAAAGACAAAGAGAAGCATCGCAAAAACCGCAAAAACCGGGACCGCGCGACGACCAACTGCGATGGCGGCGTGCGATTCTATCATCCCTAGTGAGTGCTGCACAACTGCCGACCGGGTAACAGCATGCAAAGCTCGAGCAAATAGCGGGGAGGCGTGCTTTTAGTCTCAATCACATCACAAAGTGATGAATAAATCTCCCTTCGATCGCGTACGGGTTACGGGTGAACCTGAAACGCTGTGGCTGAAATTGCATCCTGTATCATCGTGGTCCGATCGCACTGCACGTCGGCCACCGAGTCGACGCTCCTACCAACTGTAGTCGGTGGAAAACAATTCGAGCGATGCGTTTATTTTATTCTTTCATTTTGCTCGCGCATCGCTGGCTATTCGGGCTTGCCGAAAGACTTTGGATCTGAATCGGTGTGACCGACCAATTGAAGGAGTGCTTAACTTGCCAACGGGAGTCCCATCGCTACTAGGCCGCTGGCCGTACTGTCACGATGGCCACGGCCAATGGCACGGAACTGCAGGGATAAGGGTTTCATTGATCCCAGTGCCCACTTCAAGTTGTCGCGTCGGCGGAATCGGTCATGACTGATCCCCATTTGGCAAAGACTTTCACATACTGATTTGCTTCTGTAACAAGTCCCAGGATCAGGAGTGATGGTACAGGTACAATGAACGACGGGATCAAACCTGCCGGAACAGATGTCGAGCGAACGCTTAACAAAGTGAGAGCCGAGAGGACCCTCAATATCCATCGATCACGAGTCACTACTGTATCAAAAACACAGAAAACAGACGATGGTGCGCAGGAGGCAATGAGCGCCCGTATTCTCATCCATCCATCAATTATGAGAACGCGCGACTTGCCGCAAAAAAGGGGCAAATGACCTGAACAGGTTTAGTGCCATTCAGAAGATCGTGGTTCACTCTTTGTTGCTAGCCAAGTACAGAGAAACGTACAACCAAGTCTCACATCTGAGGGCGTCATGACTCGCGGAGCCCTTCCCATAGAAATATAAAAATTGGCCCTATACAGGTCAGAATACACATCTATTTCAATTTCGCAAACATCTCCTTTGAGGATTCCAGGGTAGAGACCTCGGCTTCCAAGGTTTTCCTCTGCGGGTCCAGGATATCAGTAGGTAGGTAAATGGTCAGGGAACACCGGCGGTAGGACGCACCCTATCCTCATTTATGATCCGCACATTCTCAGGAACAGTCTCAACGTAATCTGGTTGAGCTTCTACCTTTCTGACCTTGTCCAAGTTCAATCGTGCGAGCTGAAGCTTCTTTTCGCACTTGGCAATCTCGGCATCGAGGTCAACCAGGCCCTGAAGTCCTTCACGATCAGAAAAGAGAATAGCCTGAGCGGATAGGAGAACGTACGCGCACGAGAATATGCACCCCGATTGTGGATGTGAGGACAGCTGACCCACACCCCGGCGGAACATCGCTAACATCGCGTACAACTTCCACAGACCTGCAGCCTTTGATGAGTGTGGTGATAACACCTTTCTGAGACTTGAAGAGGGCTGCTTCGTCATCATCCTGCATGTGGAAAAAGACTATACACGATCATCAGAAAGGTGAAGTTTTGCCTGCCGTCGAGACGTACTCTGAATATCCAATTGTAGATTATAGGACGCCGCGAGCGAGCGACCCGCCCGAATTGCGTTGAAGAGCAGGTCGAATTGTCTGTCGGCCTCTTCAAACATAAATTCCTTCTCCTACAAGGCGTTCGACTATTATGATCAACCATGGTAACGGTCAACGTACATATGTAGGGTACCTCGACACCATGATTGACGGTGTCGCGTCATTTGGCCGCCTGGAGAGACGTTGCCATAACTCCTCCGTCACGAAGGGCATGAAAGGATGTAGCAGCCGTAGACCATGGTCTAGGCATGTGTAGAGCGTCTGCTGGGCCGAGATGCGGGCTTTGGCTGGTGCCGAGGGGTCTGTCATGGGTTTCATGGCTTCCTATTTTCGCATCCGATGTCAACCAGCTAGCCCGTATATAAAGGGGATGGCGCACAATATATACGTCACAAAGCTCGTAGAGCCAAAAGTTGTACACTGCGTTGGTTGCGGCCATAAAGTTGCGTTCACTGAGCTGCTTGTTGGTCTCCGCAGTAGCGACGTTCAATTTGTGCAGAATCCACTTCTCGACGAGACTCTCGTTCCCAGTGGGCTGTTACCAGACAGAAAGGTCAGAAGGGTGGTGTCGATTCAAGATGAAAACAAACTTTGGGTGTTGGTTCGGGTCTGAAAGACTCGTCAAGCTTCAACATGGCAAACTTAGTCGCATTAAAGATTTTATTGCAAAACTTGCGGTAGCCCTCCACACGCAGGATTTCGAGGTTGATGTCACGCCCTGAAATCTCTCATCAATCATTGTACCGAGCGGGTACAAACGGGGGTTACCTCCGCCACTGTAGGCGCAGAGTGCGAAACGTAACGCATCAGTACCGCACTGTGGGATACCCTTCGGGAAATCCTTCTTCTGACCCGACTTGGCCTTCTCAATTTCCGCTGCATCGAGGTTACCTTCGTGTAGTTTTTCATGGAGCTTCTCCAGAGTTAAACCCTGAATGACGTCAAGAGGGTCGATGACGTTCCCGAGAGACTTCGACATCTTACGACCGTGCGCGTCGCGAATCATTGCGTGGCAAAGCACTTCATCGAAAGGAATCTTTCCAGTCAGCCGTATACCGAGCATCACCATACGCGCCACCCAAAAGAATAGGATATCCCATCCAGTCTCGAGCATAGAGGTAGGGTAGAACTTTTCGAAGTCTGCAGTCTGTGGAGAGCTCAGCGTAAGCTAAGCAACGGTTACAAACCACCCGTTTACATTGTCGGGCCAACCAAGGATGGAGAAAGGCCAGAGTCCAGAGGAGAACCACGTGTCAAGCACGTCCTCGTCCTGCTCTAACGTGAAATTTGAGCTGCCTGCGAGCCTCTTCGCCCGCCCCGTGGCCTCTTCCAGGTCACGACCCACAACCCAGGACTTGCCATCCGTGCTCTATAACGGATTATAGCGGAGCAAAGGAAGCAGGCAAACGACCTTACGTCTGGTTCCTGGCCCTCAATACGCACGAAATACGCTGGACAACGATGGCCCCACCAGAGCTGACGCGAAATACACCAGTCCTGAATGTTCTCCAGCCATCTGAACCAGTCACTTTCGGACTGCTTTGGCGCTATTTGAAGCTCGCCTGCCCTTGTACGCTGCGAAGAATGCACCTCTTGAGAGTCGTGATAAAGCAGTGCATGGGGACTCACTTTCATGGCTTCCTCAGCAAGAGGCTTGCAGTTCACCCACCACTGGGGCTTGAGCATGGGCTCAATGATGTCGCCGGACTTACTGTATGAACGTTGAATTTTCCCCCATGTCGAAGATGACCTGCGTACCTGCAGATGGGAATTTGCATGGGGTTATCCTTCGCCTCGATGTACAGCCGTAGCTCTTTCAGCCTCTTCATAACCTCTACTCGCGCATGGAAACGCTTCATTCCCTACAGTAGATTCTGGTCAGGACACTTTGAGTTATCCGGAACGACGCACACACCTGAAAATGAGGGCCGGCGTTTGCATTAAAAGTGCCGTCATCGTTCAAAATGTTTATGAAGTCAAGCTTATGTCGCACTCCAACATCATAATCATTGGGATCGTGGGCAGGAGTGATCTTCACGGCACCAGTTCCAAAGGCCATATCAACGACAATGTCGTCCGTCACTATGGGAATACGACGGTTTACGAAGGGATGGACAGCAAACTTGCCGTGAAGGTGCTACGGTGCCAGGTCAGTTGCGCACAGGTCTCCGGACAAGCGAAGTAGATTATTCACCTTATAACGGTCATCATTAGGATGCACAGCGATGGCAGTGTCCCCGAGCATAGTCTCTGGACGCGTGGTCGCCACAATGATCCTTTCGTCTACGCCGGTAGAGTCATATCAGTACGTGAATACCATCATATAGGAATCTGTCAAACCTGAATTCTCTATGGGGTACGCAAAGGACGTGATGACACCAAACTCGAATTTCTCTTTAGGGTCATAGCCTGGAACGCTCAAAAACGTCCGCTTCTCAAGCTGTTTTTGGTCGACCTGGGCAAATAGCATGCTAAGAACCATGCCAGGCGGTACCATGAAAGCACCCACCTCAAGATTCGAGAGTGCGGTGTTGAGACGAACACACCAATTCACGAGGCGGTTCGCGCGATATATGATCCCTTCCTCGTGCAGGCGACAAAAGGTCTCGACCACAGCTTTCGAAAGTTGCTAAGGACATACATAAGTATGGAGAAGAGAGCTCAATGCGTCAACTAACAGGATTCATGGTGAAGGCAACACGAGACCAGTCGTAGCTGCCACCGAGTCTATGAAGCTGATTCGTAATGCGTTCTTGGTACCTGTCCGGTACTGAGTGAAGGATGACTTGATAAAAACACGACAGCGCACTCGTTCTTCCAGTCCATCACGGTTTCAAGGAACCTCTCGCGACCCAGATCATGACGCGTCCTGCCCGATGTTTTGAATAACCTCTTTTCCACAACGGATTGCGTTGAAATGCCCGCGTGATCAAACCCAGGGACAAATAATGTGGTCTTCCCCAACATGCGGTACCTTGAGGGAGTCAGAGACAGAATGGGGTTCCCTGCCTCTACTCACCATCGCACAAGTGTGTCCTGGATTGCGGTCGTGAGCGCGTGGCCAATATGCAGGCTTCCGGTCACGTTCGGGGGGGGCGCTGATATTACGAACAGACCCCCAGGTTTGGGTAGACCATTGGCATCGAGTACTGGCTTAAAGAAGCCTTGCTCAAGCCACCAATCGTACCAGGCAGCTTCGACAGCGATTGGATCGTAACCAGCAGCCATGGGCCCTGACAGATCTGCAAAAGGAGTGAATCAGCATAGCGCGATATGGGGACCATTTCCATGACATTGATAAGTCATTGCGTGAATGACAAGCCAGGGAATACGGTATCGATGCACTGCGTCAGATCTGACTATGCATATATCCTGCGTACAAACTCACCCTTTTTCTGGCCCTTAGGCGTCGTGTTGACAAATGGGGCCACTTCTTCCTTGGCGGCCTTCTCTTTGGCCTTTTTTTCCCCCGCAGGTGTAGAGGCTACAGCTTTGGCTGCTTTTGCAGCGAGCTTGGCCTCTTTCTCTAAACGTTTAGCCTCCTTTTTTGCTGGATGATGGTCAACCGGATGTCTCATCCTAGAGCTTGGCGCACACACCTGCGCTCTTCGAGTTCGGGTTGGGTTCACTGCCCAAAGGAGTCGCAGCCCCGGAGGGAGGGTCCGATCTAGCCGGCGTGATAGTTTCCTGGGCCTGTGACATGGTTCTGTAGCGAAAGACGCGTTGCAATGGAAATGTGAGGAAAGATCGATGCAGCCTCGACGTGAGCATATGCCTTCGAGTCACCACCGATGGCCGAGTCACGACGCCCTGGCAGGTCACGCGGATGCCAATTAGCAGGTTTGAGCCACGTGCCCTACCCGCACAACTGGCCTCTTGCAATCGTCCTATTGTCCTTGTCCTAAAAACATGAAGTTCTTGCTGAAAATTGGTCCCAAAATAAATCATCAAGTCTTTTCTGCCATTTATTCAAAGGTTATCACGCGCAAAACCGAGGCATGTTGACAGTTTGTTTCTCTCTACCAGAAGCAGCGCCTCATCAGCTACACCGCCAAGTCCAACCAACACCGCTCTCTACGAAAGGATCTACCAGTGGACCAAACAAGTTCAAATGCGGTGCGATGCGTAAAACGCAGATCGGCGGCCCCTGCTAGACGTCAGGGACCCCGAGATTTTCGCCCGCCATCACACAAATCGCGCATCGATATTCTTTCTTCGTGGGAATGGTGGTGTACTTGACACGTTTTGGGCGCATGCGCCTACAGAAGAGTACGTCGATGCAGAGACAGATGGATACGAACCCCGGCGTCACGACTCAGGCCCGTGGCAACACTCTGCCACCGGCGATGACGGAGACTCGTTCTATTCGCAGTTGACTGATTTTCCGCCACGGGTGCCAGTGCTGGGAATTATAACATATCTCGGGATAGACTCGGGAGCACGACTTACGGAAAGGCGGTGCCAGTGATAGCGTGAGTCATAGCTTTGTCCCTCGGAGCTGTGTGCCTCGCCTTTGGTGTAGCTGTCCTTATTCCTATGCGCGGAGGGACTTGGAACGCTGGACGTCAATGTCAAAAGAGATGAACGATCACCTATCGAGTGTCCCTGTTTTCAGCTGTCCCTTGAACTATTCACAAGGGGACGTACACTGGGGAGCATACAAGTGCTTACTGCTATAATATCATATATCTGCTATGGTATGTAACCATTCCATGGCTTCATTCACGAGCGATCTGCACTTCAATTTTGCGGTAAAGAAAATCAACACCATTGACAATCAACGTCAAGGAGTTCACCCACTGCTGGGCTCGCATTCGCGATCGGAGCGGGAGTGCAACGTACATCCAGCTTCCAGCTTCACTCTGGAACGTGATTATATGTAACGACGCAGTATCCATCCGTATACATGTCACTATATACAATCACGTTGATGATACTAGCAATGGAAGAAAGTGGCTTATTTCTCAACGACTACTCTGCAAAGGTCATGACATGATCCCCGTATCGGAGCCGCGACACGGCAACTCCATTTTCACCTGCTTTTGACGATCTGGGAAATGATAACGACACTCGGACAACTCACACAAGTTCTGAAGCTACAGTACTCATATCGTGACTATTCTATCTACTATAATATAAAGAAAAGGGTTATGAAATTCGTAAACTCTCCACTCTCATTGGTCGACGAAAGGCCCACGATCTCAGGCAAATCTCTAAAAATCTCCTACACAGTCTCAAATGACATCTCAAACGACAAATGATTGGTCGACGAAAGGCCCACTTCACATTCTCATTCGTCAGGTTGTGTCTACCCAGGTGTGTGACAGTGACAACAATCCGAACAACGATGTGACAAGTCCTTCAAGCACGCACACACAGACCTACCTGAATCACACCGTTGCCTGAGTAACGTCGAGCATGACAGCTTCCTCATGTTTGCACTCTCCTGCAAGGCATCCGCTATTTGCACAAACCGGATAACCAATTTCACATATGACCGATCACAACCCGGGCGACGGAATCAAAATCGACCGATGCCCGATGAATGACAGACAAGGTCGCCTGCGCTTCGAGTACAGCGTTTGAAACGATGCAAATCAATGCTGCACCTCGACACAACGCGGGTGGATTTGTCCAAGTGGCTTAGCTCGACGTCCCAACCGTCGTCTGCGGCGTGCTCATCATACATTCGCTGCGCAAAAAATCTGTCTTGTGCACCTTGCCCGACGAATGACAGACATACCGACATCTGCCACGGTCCCCAGGATTAAGTGCGCCACGTGAACAGACCTAGGTCGCCCGCGTATCCAGCGGCGATTAGGCCTTGGAATAGTGGGAATGTGTGCATAGACGATAGTGGGTGTAGCTGGGTAAACACCTCCCGCAACAGAAGCGACGAGTTCCGTTGTGATGAAGATTTTGTAGAAAGTCGGCGCGGTGCCCTTCATGGTGATTCCCGGCATGATTTTGGAAGGCAGGGGGGGTTGGGCGAGAGTCTGTTGACGGATCTGATTATTTGCAGCGAACGCGGCAATGGCCTCCGCAATGAGCTGTGGTTGGGGATCTGAATTGTCTAGGTGGCGTTTGTCTTCCTGGACAAGTAGCAAGATTTCATTGTCGTCAATGATACACACATCTGTCTTCGCGTGCCTGTTCTCGCCACAGATGAGGAGAGGGATATCCTTCCTTGTCCTCGAAACCCTGCCTCTCCTGGTGTAGCCGAGGGCGCGTAACAAAACGACAGCGAAGTCGTCAACAGCGGATTCCTCGGCTGGTGGAAGAGACATAGCGAGATCCATGTAACGGAGAAGTTCATATGCACTGTCGTCAGTCGTATCATCGGGGTCTGTAGCGGTGAGGACCTCCGGAATTATGGAGGGCTGAGGCAAATCGGGCCTCTCGAAGAAGGTGGTAGCATCTTGATAAACGACCCTAATGTTGTATGCAGTGAGTTCGTTCATCGTCCAATCGCTGCCAGACTTGGCGCTACGGATAAGTTGGGACATCTCAACGACGACGGGACACCTCAGGCTGAAAGATGAGGAAGTTATCAGCTGCTAGGAGAGTCCAGACGATCGAACCCTACCTGGGTACTGGAGAGTAGAGGATAAAGGGGTGGCGTACAGTGCCGGACAGCAAAAATTGACAAATGTTTTTAGGGTGTTATTTTTGTTAGAAAATGCAAAATAAACATACTTGTAAAAAATAACTCCTCGGAGATCAATACAACTCAACCTGATAGACGAGTCGCGGCCCATCAATGCTGGAGTGTGATTACGGTACAGTACATACAAAAGTCGTAAAAGGGACAGCAGTAAGACATACAGATGCAAGATGCGAATTAGAGTACTGATGAGGGGTGTCATGATGGAGCATATGTGAATTATGTATGTCTAGGGCGCAGCAGATCTAGAAGCAGCGCCCGCACGTTGTGCGGCGCGACCAAACGACGAGCCACCATATCTGAGCGACCCGATGTTCCCAAAAGTATCAACACCACCTGGGCCCGCAGAGGCCAGGACGGCTGACAGGGCATCGGCGCGGGTGGAGACGGGCGTGCGCGGTGGGAGAGAAGACGCGCCCGACGAGACGGACGCACTCGACAGGGGGCGGCCCTGCACGAGGGCGGGCGTTGACCTCGCGCTTGGTATGGGGGGGCTGTATTGGGGTAGTTGCGGGGTTGGGACGGGCGACGGGGTCGGCTGCGTAAAGAAGTTGTCTGATGCGAAGGGGTTATTCGACCTACGAACCGCGAGGTCAGCGTCGGGCGAACAATGAGAGATGCGGTAGACTCACCCAAATGCAGTCTTCTGTGGCACGAGCGAGGGTTGCTGGGAAGCTTGCAACTGCGCAGCCTGGAATTGCGCCGCTTGGAGCTGTAGGGCGTAGTATTGCCCTTGTTGTTCTGCCACATCGGCTTGCTGTTGCGCGTATGCCGCCTGCAGCATTGCTTCATACTGAGCTTGTTGGGCGGATGGGTCGAACGCGGTGAATTGCGCCTGTACCGTGGAGGGGTCATACGCAGCATACGATGCCGTTGTCATCTGCGGCGGGAGCGACGTGAACTGAGGCTGAAGCAGCCCCGGCTGGGACTCGTCGATCGAGAGATCGATCAGATTACTAAGCAGCAATGCCATCGGGTGGAGTCGGTTAGAACGGCGAGGGAGGATTCAAAGCAGGTGCGTTGCCTTACCTGGGTGCAGGCTTCGGATCGTCGAACAAACCTTCTTTGGCCTGCTCCGCGAGCCGCCGTCGGCGCTCGGCCTCATCTTGTTTGCTCAGCCGCAGTGCGCGCTGGATCTCCTGCTCCTCCCGGCTAGGTTTCTTTGGCTGTTGCGCGCGGCGTGGGGCCTCTGATGTTTCGTCGTTGCTCTCGCTGATTCGCTTTCCCGCCATGCGGTCGCGCATCTGCTTGCGCCGCCGCCGCGTCTCGGCCAGATGATTGTCGTCCGTGAGCAAACGCGAGAGCTCGCGGGCACGTACGCGGACATCGGCGCCGACGTCACGACCGTTGTCGTCTATGTGCTGGAATTCGACGAGCGTCTTGATGAGGTAGATGTTGTCGCGGAAGTACTGTGCGATTTTGGGCGAGCCGCTGTGCAATAGGTATTCGAGAACGACGAGGGACTGTGATTATTTGTCAGTCATCGGAGAAGGGCGTGGGATAGCGGAAAGGGTTTCATACTTTGTATACGTGTCGCCAGTACTTGCCCTTATCGTTCAGACGTTTGTCCAACATATTGACGATGTCAATAAAATCTTCTCTGTGATTTGACCGTAAGGAAGACAGGATTAACTGTGTGGACCAGAAACATACTGGTTATAGGACATCTGAGCCAGCTCGTGCATCTGCGCCCCGCTTGGGAGGACAGTCTCGTTACTTGTAACTGTGCGGACTTTTGCTTCGGCATCTGAGTAGCCATTTGTGACGTTCTTCACAGCGCGTAGGGTACCCTTGAAGACCATGCTGTGGCCACTGCTGCGGAGTGTCGTGGGGGTTCCGGGTGGCAACTACTGCGGGTTGAGGGATCGGGTGAAAAGAAAGGGAAATCAGGTGAGACGGGGGGAAAAGAAATAATATTTGTACTGTAAGGGGCTGTGTCGCTCGGTTCATAATGTAATGTAGTGGCCTGATTTCTTGTGTCGGAGTCATTAAACTCAATCCTCTTCGTTTCCGATGCGGTGTTGAACGTTGATCCATAAACAACGCTTACAAAGGGTGGGGTTACCCGACTATTCCTGCCAATTATTGTATTGTACTTGATACGAACCACGACCATAAAATTTGTCGTGACAAACGCCTTGACCTTCCGGGCATGGGCATGTCCCTTGTGCTGACTATATCAGCGCTGTGGAACAGTAGTAATCCGTATTACGCACTCTACCTGACAAGGTTTCCAGCCTGAAAGAGTATCGGCATCGGCGTATCGCGTCATACCCCATCACGGTCGCTCACGGGTCTCGGTCTTGCTGCGCAGCACTGGGTCCCGTTTCATGACGGTTGGCGCCCCGATAGCGGCACGCCTCCCGCGAGGCTACTAACGTATGATCATCATTAATATCCCTTCTGCCGACGCTGATCATGATACTGATGCTGGTATCCGAATGAGTTCTGCCACGATATCACCCGAAGCTGATTTGACGTGTTTACTGTCGTCATGCCACCTAGTTGTGCAAATCGCCTAGATACAGTACGTACTCAGTGGATGGAACCCCCACAATATGACCTACAATACACGTTCAACTTCTCATGGCGTAAATCAAAGGAGCCGAAGAAGAGGAAAGGTGTGCATTGTACTAGTACATCGCCCCACTAGTGGGCTAGCCTACGCTGTGTCCTAGTGACCTTTGTATGAGGATCTCTTGCGTCGACTTGCTAAAAAGTTCTGCATCTGGTGCCGCTGCAGTGCCTTTACTCAGCTCTGCCTCCGATACGGACGCTAATCATATCCATAATAGGCACCCGGGCCCAACTAGTAAGCGTATACGGCCATGTGCGTGTCATCTCGGCCATCATTCGGATTCATTCCCAATTTCCCACTGTAGTCACTGCTTAGATCCCAATCCCCCATGTCTGGTCTATATGGAAGAGGACGGAGACCAGGATACACCCCTCACAGCGAAGGGGTCTAATGGTGGACATTGAGTAACGTTGTTTTGCAAAAGTGTCCGTTGGGGCAATGCTAACTTGTGTGAAGCCGGTTATATCATTCCACAAAGGGAAATCGAAATACTCCCCGATGACCCCGACCAACTCGTGATTTTCACCCAGGGCTGACCACCCGCCTGGATACGTCCATTACGACCCAGGTGCTAATAGCTCAGGGCCATGCGCATGTGTAAAAGGCTGTGACATATCACGCACATTTCGCCCTATCACCCACATCGGCAACTTTTCTGCGCGTGTTGGACACCAGCTGTGAAGACTGCATAACCCTGCCAGTACTCTCGTTTGCAAGCTCGCACTCAAAGTGACAAATTTGTTTGGGACTATACGCAGGAAGCTTTTTCGATGTTGGAGTGCCTTGATTATATTGCGCCAGACGAGGCAGGAACAACCCTTCTCAGCGACTAGTACACGGATGAATTGGCGTGTCGATTAATTCAAAGCAGAGTTACATAGTGTGTTATCTCCTATGTTACTAAAGCTCCTTTGTCAGCCTCATTTCTGGGTAGTGGAAATGTTTCACCTGGGGAATTTGGCGAGGGACATTTGACACCATTTTGGCCCCTGGCCTCTCCTTTCCTGTGAAGGAACGTTGACTAAGCGAGCCCACGCGGGTGTCACAGAGCCACGTGACGTGACAGTGATTTCGTTGGCGCTGACACAGACAGCTGACACTGGGGAGAACCGCGATGTTCGGAACTCCAGACGCGAATCTCGCGCTCTTCTCCCTTCCAAACGGGGAACCCGCGTCATTCCTTCTTCACAACTTTGAAAATGCGGACCTGACGAGGCGTATCATTGTAAGTTCCTCGCTGCTTTTTTACACATGCTTGGTTCGGACACCTTCGACAGGAGCAGGGTGGTCGGATCACAGATGACGACGCCGCCGCAGACGTGATTCTTACCACAAGGCCAGATGAATACAAATTTTTGAAGGATAAATATGCCATCTCCCGGAAGACTTATGTTCGCATGTCGGGTTTTGTTGATAGGTGTATCAACTCCCGTCGTTTCCAGCTGGCACCGGTCATTGAGAAGGGTGTGCCTGGGCGCAGAGTAGGGTCACGGTGAGGCATCCACAGACATATATCTCGACGATTCGCTCACGAACACAGTCGGACTGAGTTCACCGAGGAAGATGATGAGCACCTATGTCAATATATAGCCGAAGTCTTGCCTGATAAAGCAGAAGGCGGGCGCACTGGTCATTTTATATATGCTGACTTGATACGACGTGTGAGTGCGGGCCGTTTTCATAGCCCATCTTTCTCAATCTCTTTCAGGCAGATGAATTCGGTCAATACGATTGGTCGCACCGCCATCCTAAAGATGGTTGGCGCGAGCGGTATCGCAAAAATCAGGATCGCTTGGACAATAGAATTACCGAGATCGTTCAGGCAAATCCGCCAGCACCCAACGGGAAAGGGCGATACACGTTCAGGAGATATGGGAGGATTGACCAAGATCCTGAATTGAACGCCTACGAAGACGATCTAGCGGAGTTCGATGCAGAGGAAGGAGGAGATTCGGCAACAGATGATGAGTGTGTCCCGGTCCAGACCAAGAGAATGCATGCTCAACCTCAAGAACAGGAAGAGGACGAAGACGAAGACGAAGACGAAGGACAGGCTGTAATGCACCAGCCAGGAGCCAGGGTCGTCCCGCACCATCAGGACGCTGAGGCCCCAGAGGAATTCGAGGAGCAGACTACGGAACATCAACCAGAAAAGGGTCCTCGCACGAGGGCAGCTACGCGGCGAAGTCGTGTCTCGCCTGTCGGGGCGCTGGCACCAAAACGACGTAGAACAGTCAGTTGATCCCTCTTCTTCCCTCGTTCTCGTCTGAGTCTGATCACACGTCGTTTTAGAAGGCCGCGCCGCAGGTTTTGGAGGAACCTATCTTTGATGACCTTGATGCCACCTTACGAGGTACCCAGGCTGACGACAAGCTCGCTGAGGAACCTGATCCTTCCCCCGTCGACCCCGAACAGCCCAATTTCCCCCCAGTGGCATCTGAAATGTGGCAGCCTGAAACTGGGAGGGGGAAGCGAGGGAAGCCAAGGGCACGGCCAATAGTGCGCCCTCTATCACCACGCCGAACGCGCGCTCGTTCCCAGTTGCGATCGGTCAACCCACATGATGCTGCGTCTGCTGCTTTGCAGACCAACCTAAGGGCAAAGTCAAAGTCAAAAGTCTCTGCTACCGCAGCGGCCGCGCCGAAACCCGTTCCCGAGTCCCAACTTTCTGACGAATTCATAGCGTACTCGGATGAGGATGACGAGGTCGAGGCAAACTTGCAGGTCAGCGTCGAGTCTCGAGGTGCGTTGCGAGTCACATCTGGCTATTTTTCGGGCCATGTTGACACCGCTGCGCCTTTTTATTTTGCTAGGGGGCCCACTGGCCAACGTTCAGACGCAGAGTCCTAGCGCTGATGGCCTGCAGACCTCTCGACGTTTACAAGGTGCACTGCCAAAAGATGCCGTAGTCACCGATCCTGACGACTCTGATGAGGAAGAGGACAACTCTGACGCAGAACTTTTCGCGCATGCCAGGAAATTGGATGCACACGCGCGGGAGCGGCGGCCCCCTCAGCCTACGGCCAGTCAGAGCAAGACCGACGACCCCGACCGCAATCCGTCCGAAGAGATCTTTCCGTCACCTGGCACCCGAGCTGGTGCCGAGAAGGAACGCCGCACCCAAGCTGCTAAAGTCGCGCCTTATATCCCGCCGAGGGGCACGCGCGCTGCATCCATGGTAGAGGAGGGAAGGGCACGGGGAGCCTCGGTGCGCCGCAGGTGATGCCTTCGTAAACCCGTCATTATGAGTCCTCTTCTCGCTGTGGTACTAATGATCTTTTTCGAGCGTCGCAAGCGTACCACAAGCTGCTCAAGTTACCCATGCTCATGTCATATAGTCATTCCATTCTAAACTCGCACGACTTACCGCACTGTGATACTTTTGGCCGGTTATTGTTTCTAGCTTTCGGACTCCCGCTTGGTTCTAGTTGTATTATTTTTGTGACCCGGTCTAGCAACGTGATTTAATGGTCAAGTGCATGTCGCTCCGTTCGACATTCGATAAGGGGGTATCAGTAGGGCTAGTTGTAGCTGGGGCCATCCGAGCTTCTCGATGGGCCTCCAAGCGCTTGCCACGATTCACACTCTCTGCTCGTTCTCCGTCACATATTTTATCTAGTAGTTCATGGAGTACTTAGATCTATAGGCCAATTCCGCGTACATATTTCTCTTGTTCTCTGTATGATATCTAATAGTTCTTCTGGAAATATATCCCGTAATTCCTTCGTCAGTCGCCTGCGATGCTTTATTTCTTTCTAGAATGCCATTGACAGGCTGTTTTTCCCCCTCGCTATGTCTATATATACTATTTGTAGGCCAGTAAAGTCTAGAATATAAGACGAGAGGTAGGGCCGACTTGGGCCACCGAGCGGAAGCATAGTCAGACCTGTCCACCTGGTTGGACTCCTAAAGATGAAGATGTCCGCGGTCCTCCGTCAACGGCATGTTCGTCCCATCGCTGGCCTATAGCATGTGTTCTGGCGTTCGCATTCCTACATCTTTTCGTACAAAAGCCGTTAGAAGAGTGACAAACCAAACAAGATTGGCTAGTGGCTCCGGTGAGCTGCACTCACGGTCGGTTGACGAAACTTTCCGCGCCACGGAAGATGAAGAGATCATAGAGAAGGCCAGCCGCGAGGCCGCCGCAGCATGTGCCAATAATGGGGCCCCAGATCCAGTAGTGGTGACGAAAAGTGAACACTGCAAGTTGGCCAGACATTACGTTAGCATATCGTTAAAACGCTGAAACACTAGGTCAGGTAGAAGACTGCACAGACCCTGCGCTCCGTACCCGACCATCGCGGTCATGATGCGCGGTCCCAGGTCACGCGCGGGGTTGATGGCATAGCCTGCGCGTCGTATACTACGTCAGCCTGCTACTGATGCGATAAGCCCGGGTCGTGGGGGTGGGTCATACCGGTCTGCATCCCGAAAGCTGCTCCGACGCCTAGGATGACGAAAAATATGGCCAAAGGGATGAGGCTGGGATGCAGCCCGCTGTTGCGCCTATCGGAGACGGAAAACACGACCATAAGGAGGACGAAGGTGCCGACAAACTGAAGATATGGGATATGGGATCGTTCAACGCTGATGTCTGCTCGAACAAGATGAGGGTGACTCTTACTTCGTCGAAAAAGCAGTTGGCTGACGACATGTAGGAGAGCTACCCGAGGAAACATCCCTGTCAGATACAGCACGGCGAATAGCAAAAAGGAAAAGAAACGAAACTGGGTAAGTCGAGAATAGTCCAGCAGTTTTGAGCGTACGCTGTCCGTTCCCGCCCTCGAAGATGTTGATGGCATCCGAGTAATTGGCGTAAACGATGATTGACCCCAACCATGCACCGATGAGCTGACCGAAAATGTAGGCGACCGCCTTGAACCATGGAAGCCCTCTGAAGACAGCCATGCAAAGTGTCACCTAGAAATCAGAGCGAACTCATCAGAACGTATGCACCCAGGATAAAATTTGGAAACGTACAGCAGGATTGATATGGCCACCGGACACCCCAACGGAAACCCACACGCCCAGGGCAGCACCTGGAAGAAGGCCACACAGTCAGCGTTGCGAAGAAGGGCTTTGTGACCCTACAGACCACAACCCCAAGCGATGTTGAAACCGAGATAGCTGCCCTTCGGAGAGGGAGAGACGTTCGTATCTGCACTGAGCCCAAATTGGCAATTCACTCCATTCCCAACCAACATCAGGATCATAGTGCCGAGCATCTCCGCCGCGGGCTCCCTGATTATTTCTCTGGGGTGGGTGTTGGAATCGGGCCAATGATGCTATCGAAGCGTATACTAACCTCGTTTTCGCCCATGGGTTTGGATGTTGGGTGCGGTATGCTGCTTGGTCTGCAGAGACACCCACCGGCAGCGGCAGTGATTCGTCTTTTTGGTCTGTGTGCGCTTGCGCTTGTTCCGTTCTGGTACCAAGATGACCGTCACCACAACGGGCGATTCTTCTCAGATACCGAAAGAGCAAAGACATGGGGGGGTAAAGGTTTGAAGATGGTACAGTGGCGATTACGCGGGGTAGGTTCATGGTTATACGGATTGGATTAATTTGATGAATTTGACGAATTTGACGAATTTGATGAATTTGATGAATTTGATGAATTTGATGAATTTGATGAGGAAGCTCGGCAGGTGGCTTGAGCCAATGAAGGACTTGAGTAACAAAAACACCGTTACCTTTCGAACCGAATGGAGGAACAGCCAAAACCGACGCCTACTTGGGCTTTGTCGTTCCCAGAACCACGCTCGCGCCCACCTAGCATGTCTCCAGATGCGCTGTACGAGTTGATCACCACAAAGGCTGCCGCCGTCGACTTCATCATCGTTGATGTACGACGTACTGACGTGGATGTGCGTCAATTCCTGTGACCCGGAGTTCGCGAGTCTCACACAGGCCATCTTCATACCAGGCCATAATCCCTGGCGCCATCAACTTGCCTGCGCAGACGTTCTACCCATTGCTCTCGACGCTGATCCCCCTCCTCACAAGGATTCCGATCATAGTCTTCCATTGCTCCTCGTCGCTCGGACGAGCCACGCGCTGTGCTGGATGGTTTAGAGATGCCCTTCCGCCAGATTCAAAGTGCATGGCCTTCATCCTGGAAGGTGGAATGAAGGCATGGCGTGTGCGCTTTGGGGAGGACAAACGGATGTTAATAATGATGCCACCTGAAGAGGGTGAGGGAATTGGGACTGGAACTGGGAAATGAGGGTAGGCGGATAAGTGCACGGTCAAGTCTCGGATTGGGACGCGACGCTAAACGAGAAAGACTTGGAATTTGGTAGCGCAAATTGAACTGTGGCCGAAAGTGTGCCGATGGATGTCTTATGTGCATGGTCGTGAATATCGGGGTTTGTTCTTGCGGACTTGTGACTATTGAACATGCTGTGGACATCCATACGTCGACTCAGAGCGAACTATAACCCTTATCGGACAGAGATATTGTGCGATAAGTATTTAGGTCTTATCTACAAAATTGTCATTCCTCGTACCGTCTTGAGAGGGCCACGCTTCGTCCATGATGTTGTGATAGCCTTTCTCGGCAGAGACCTCATTAGTTCTATTACGGGCGAACAATGATGATACGGTGCCCTGTGGGAACATCAAAGGCGCTTACCTGCCAGTGTGAGCGCTATTGGCCTCATGCAGACTCCGTGTTCGGCACGAGATGCCAACTTGAAACATAATAAGCTTGGCCTCTTGTTCGCCCCTACTACCCTCTGCATGGTCCCCCCACTTTCTTCTCGTTTGGCTCACGCTTGAGACCATTTATCGCGCCACTGGCCTAGGGATGCGTCGTGGGCTTGCCAGTGGGCTCTGGGCAATCCCCTACTACCAAAAGGGACCATATATCTGGCCTGGAAAATGACAAGAACCTGTACTACATGGTTGATGTCACTCTGGGAGGGCAGCCATTCCAAGTCCTCATAGATACCGGAAGGTGAATCAAACAGTTAACAGAATTGCTGTATATGATATGCTCACGAGCCTGTATCAGCTCTGACTTTTGGGTTGCGAGTACAACAACAGCCGCCAAGGATACCGGCGTACGCTCGGGGATCACCTACGGTATTGGCGAAGTGACTGGTAAGTGGCTCGCGTCCAACCTCCAAACCTCAACTTTATCATGCACCAGGAAACATCAAAACAGCACAGTTGGAGTTTCTGGGTTATACGGTTTCAAATCAGGCATTCCGTGAGTGGACCCCGCTATACTTTCTTACTGATCTTTACCCTTTGTCATACAGTGGACGTTACCTCATCATAGAGCACTCCTCCTGTGTCAGGCATGCTGGGCCTGGGACCTAACAAAGGTTCGAGGATCCATACTTCTCTCAATAATCAACCCCTGGGTGACACTGTACTCGATCGCATATTCCAACAGAACGTTTCGTCCCCGAAAATCCTCACAGTCCTTCTTGGGCGCTCGAATGACCCCGCGGAAAAGTATCCCGGCAACATCACAATGGGCGACGTTCTGCAAGGCCTAGAGGTCGTTACAAGCCAACCACGGGTGCCAGTCACATCTCTGCAACCACTCGGTGCTACGGATCAGCATTGGCAGGTACTCCTAGACGAGGACGGGATCGTTGGACCGGATGGGCGACCCATCCAAGTTCAATCTAAGATTCATGGCACTCAGAATCCGAAGCAACTGACGGCTATCTTCGATACGGGATTTTCATTGCCCCAAGTCCCTGAGTACGTGAAGTGTGGTTTTCCGTTCGCCTGGCGTCGTCCTTATAGTCGTCGTTCGAAGAGAAGTGGCCAGGGCGATATATTCTGGCATATCAGGTGCATCGCTGCAATCCGTGGACGGTCTCGGCTCAATATGGCGTATACCCTGTGACGCTGAGATTAACGTCGCTTTCAAGATTGGTGGCCAAACGTACCCTGTGCACCCGCTTAACACAAATTCCAATGATGTCCTGATGAATCCAGATGGCCAGGTTTGCCTCGGTGCAGTATGTCTGTCCTTGGGTCTCATATTCATAGTCTAAGTACCGTTCCAGTTCCAGCCTATCTCTTCCGCCGCGACCCCATATTACGACCTCATTCTCGGGACTTCTTTCCGTAAGCTCGGCGATTCTCAGGCCACCGTGGTTTATGTTTCTGTCTTCTAACTCACTGCCAGTCCGGAACGTTTATCTCCTTATCAACTTTGGCGATTTCGTCGATGGCAGCGTGAATATCACCGCTGACCCATATGTACAATTGCTATCCACCACAGCCCCCGCAGCTGCCCATGCCGATTTCGTGAACGTCAGGCTGAACAACGCTCGTACTGTGCCCCCAACTCAGACCCCCTCGGCCGACGGAGCGCTTTAGTCCAACCCACGACCCGTTCTCAGCTCATTTGAAACAAGCGATGGCGATGTCAGAAGCTCATTTCTGCGAGAAAAAATTCCGATCATCGTCGTGTCGTCCGTTGGCTTTTGATTGGTGTTACCTGGGGTCATCGTGGTATGCTGCACGCGTAACAGATTCGCCAAGCATGGCCCAAATAGCCTCGCAAACACGTACTTATCTTATCGGCGACCGGAGACTCCGGCGCCTTTAGGCCATACCACTCGGGAGCGAGGATGTCATAGCGGGCCAACGCATCCAAGCTCGTGGGCCCGTCGATGAGGTACTGCTTCCTGTATTTTTATACTTATCCTCTTCCTCTTCCGAAGGGTCTATAACGTACAATGGTTTGTAAGCCGTTTTATATCTCGTCTGGGGGGAGGGTTCATGGTAATACCCTTGTACGAATGTTCTAGATAGACGTTTTAATTATTCTATGCTCGTATGAATATAGTCTTCTGACAGCAGGAGCATTGCTCGAATTTTCTATTCATGAACAAAACAGTTGTCCTCAGTATAACGTCCATTCCAAGGGTTGGGAGATTTTTGTTCTATGTTCTATTATGAGTTCGCACTACACGTGGAATATCGTGAGTATATACATATGTGATAGGCTAGATAATAAAATTCAGACTGCAGCGACAAAATAAGATAACAGAATGCTTGTTAACAGACAAACAGAACTCAAACTAACAACAAAATAGTTAGGGTGTCTCCATTGGACCTCGGGTAGAGAATATCCACGCAGTAAGGATGCCAACCAGTGACCTGTGTCATTGTCCGGACGGTAGACACTAATGGACCCCTGCCTGTCCTGGCCCTTTGGGGCTAATATAGGGGCCGCGGCCGGTTTGTCGGTGGCGTAGTTGAGTGGGAATTGGGTGGTAATGCCAGCCATGCGATGACATTGAATGGGT
>WNFC01001892.1_pt1 | contig 22279 bp, 18 predicted proteins | sample 5400541 | NCBI WGS metagenome assembly WNFC01 (sample SAMN13153342, study PRJNA577476) | soil metagenome | isolation source: 120 cm saprolite under Douglas fir tree site 2 hole 2 replicate 1 | place: USA:California | collected 2015-04-18
AAAGGTGGCGAAGCCTAGTCCGGGGCATGATCCAAGGATTCCCGGGGTAATCGGCGAATGGACCCACGGATTGCGTGTGAACAGACGCCTACACCTCGAAAGGGAGCAATTGAGAGGCCAATCACGCGACGGCACCGAACAAGAGGTTTGAGCTGACGATGTCAGTAAGCCTTTGTGGGTGCGGCATTTAGAACGAGATGGAATTTGGTCTAACTCAACGCGGCGACAAGCTGATGGAGATTATGGTCACAATGAGACAGATTGTGTCACATCGAAACGTCTGCATCATGAGAACGAGACGACGTACTGGCGTGCCGGAGGGCGAGATCGTGCTACAGTTTTGCTTCGAATTACCCGCCGTAGATGAGAATTCAGGAGGAAGCTGTGGCGTATCGGGACTTGCGGGAGTTTGTCCAGAAGCTGGAGAAAGAAGGGGAGCTGAGGCGGATTCGCGCGGAAGTGGACCCGGTTCTGGAGATTACGGAAGTCACGCAACGCGTGGCACGGAGGGCGGATCGTCAGCACAATAGCGTAGGACCAGCGCTGCTATTCGAGAAGCCGAAGGGGTCGCGGTATCCGTTGCTGATCAACGCGTTTGGAAGCGTGCGGCGGATGGCGCTGGCGTTCGAAGTGGAGGAGCTGGGCGAAATCGCGGAGCGCATCCAGGGATTTTTGAAGATGGATACGCCGCAGGGGCTCTTCGACAAGATCAAGATGCTGCCAAAGCTCGCGGAGCTTGGGTCGTTTTTTCCGAAGAGCGTGAAGTCCGGCGCGTGCAAGGAAGTCATACAGAAGAGAAGCGACGTCAACCTTTTTGATTTCCCCATTTTGAAATGCTGGCCGCAGGATGCCGGACGCTTTATCACATTCCCGCTGGTATTCACGAGGAATCCGGAAACAGGGAAGCGAAATGTCGGGATGTACCGCATGCAGGTTTTCGACGAGCGGACAACGGGAATGCACTGGCAAACGCAGAAGCACGGAGCGGAACATTTTCGCAGGGCAAGAGCGAAGAATCCCGAAGGCAGGATCCCGGTGAGCGTGGCGATTGGCGCAGACCCGGCAACGGCGCTGGCAGGGATGCTGCCGATTCCGCCGGACCTCGACGAGATGATGTTTGCCGGCTTCCTGCGGCGCGAGCCTGTCGAGATGGTGACCTGCGAGACCAACGATCTGGAAGTGCCTGCGAACGCGGAGATTGTGCTGGAGGGCTACGTCAACCTGAGCGAGATGCGCACGGAGGGGCCATTTGGCGACCACACCGGTTTTTATTCTCTGGAAGGGGAGTTCCCGGTCTTTCATGTGGAGTGCGTCACGCGCCGCAAAGAACCAATCTACTTAACGACGGTGGTAGGTCCGCCGCCGCAGGAAGACTTTTATATGGGATACGCGGTAGAGCGCGTGTTCCTGCCGGTGATGAAGATGCAGTATCCGGAAATTGCGGATGTGGCGATGCCTGCCGAGGGAATTTTTCACAACCTGATGATCGTGGCCATTCGGAAGTCGTATCCCGGGCATGCGCGGAAGATCATGAATGCAATTTGGTCGCTAGGGCAGGCGATGTTCACGAAGGTGATCGTGATAGTGGACCACGACGTGAACATCCACAACTATAGCGAAGTGGTTTGGAAGACGCTGTGCGCGCTGGACCCTGAGCGGGACGTGCAGTTTTCGCTGGGCCCCGTGGATACTTTGGATCACGCAGCGCGCATGCAGGACTTTGGATCGAAGATGGGCATCGATGCGACGCGCAAGTGGCCGTCGGAAGGATTCACGCGACCGTGGCCGGAAGAAATATTGATGGATGAAACCACAAAGAAACGCGTCGATGCATTATGGAAATCGTTGGCGCTGGATAAAGGGTGAGGAAAATGGAACGAATCAGGCATCGCAGGCGTTGCATGCACGTTGCAACGTCACCGGTGAACATGATGCGACGTGGAGTAAACAGATTTGCCAACGGAATTCACGAGTAGTACTTTTGCATGACGCGAGACTGATTTCAGTTGGTTTCAAAGGATAACCGTCCCTTCGTACAGGGAGCGGAGAAGAGAAAACCGCAAGTAATTGTGGCCTCGATATAAAGCGCCCCCAATATGGGTGGGTACCATCGGCCAATACCCCCCGAACTGCCTAGAACTACCCGTATTGTTAGGACAACAGCCCTATAGATTCCCTTGACGCTCGGAGTGATAGAATGTCATAAAGCTCGCACGGGCTGCGTCCCCGAGAGTCCGCAGCGCAGGCGGGGAGCAGCAAACGGCGGTGATTTCGAGTGTGTGTTCGAATGCCGGGGTGGCGTTCCTCGTGAGCGAATCGCGCGAAGTGATGAATGTGCGGCAGGCGTCGCAGTATCTGGGCATATCTCCGGATACCCTGTACCGTTACATCACGGAAGGCGAAATTCCCGCGTTTAAACTCGGCAACCGTTGGAAACTGCGTAAAACGATTCTGGACCGCTGGATGGAACGGAAGATGACCCAGGCGACCGCGAGACGCCGGTAGTCTGGGCGCGGGGAACAGAAACGTTAGTTAGAAAAGGGGCCGTGAAATGTTAGGACTGGGAAAGAAGAGCCGGCAACTCGTGGGACTGGACATCGGATCCAGTTCGATCAAGGCCGTGGAACTGAAATCGACGAAAGCGGGCTATGAGCTCGTGAGCTTCGGCATGGAATCGCTGGCACCGGACACGGTGGTGGACGGCGCCATCATGGACGCGCCGCAGGTGGCGAATGCCATCAGCAAGATTTTCGATTCACAACGGGTAAAGACGAAAAACGTGGCGACGTCGGTTTCAGGGCATTCGGTGATCGTCAAGCGCGTGCCGCTGCCATTGATGACCGAAGACGAGCTTTACGATCGCATTCCTTCAGAAGCCAGCCAGCATATTCCTTTCGATATCGCGGACGTGAACCTGAGCTATCAATTGCTGGAGTCGATGGACTCGCAGATGGACGTTCTATTGGTGGCGGTGAAGAAAGACAAGATTTTGAATCACACCAACGTACTGGCGCAAGCGGGGAAGACGCCGGTGGTGGTGGATATCGATGCGTTCGGCTTGCAGAACTGCTTCGAAGTGAACTACGAACCGGATGCGGGGCAGACGGTGGCGCTGCTGAACATTGGCGCGAGCGTGATGAACATTAACATCGTGCGCGGGGGCGTGCCGCTGTTCACTCGCGACGTCAGCGTGGGGGGCAACCAATATACTGACGCGCTGCAGAAAGAACTGGACCTCAGCTTTGAAGATGCGGAGCGCTTGAAGAGGGGCGACTCGCTGCCGAGCGTCACCGACGAACAGAAGCAGCAGATACTGCGCAGCGTTTCCGATATTCTGACGCTGGAAATTCAAAAGACGTTTGACTTCTTCCGGGCAACCGCCAGCGGCGAAAATATTCAGCGAATTGTCGTAGCGGGAGGCACGGCGCGGGTTCCAGGGCTGGTGGACTTGCTGCGGGAAGAGTTTGCCATGCCGGTGGAAGAATTGAATCCGTTCCGCAAAGTGCTGATCGATCCCGGGAAACACAGTGATGACCAGATTCGCGAAATGGCGCCTCGGCTGGCCATTGCCGTGGGCCTGGCGCTGAGGAGCTTCGACTAGCCATGATCCGCATAAACCTTCTTGGACAAATTCGACCGAAATCCGCGCGGCGTCCGGTGGACACGGGAGCAGCGATGCCGGTGGTGTTCATTGGCGCGGGACTGGTGCTGGGCGCCCTGGTTCTTGGATTTTTCTATTACACCTGGGAGAACCAGCTCAGCAAGGAAAACGCGGAAATCAAGAAACTGACCGCGCAAAAGACGGATCTGGAACAGACCAAGCAGCAAGTTGAAATGTTCGAAAAGCAAAAGGTGGTCTTGCAGCAGAGGGTCGCGACGATCGAACAGTTACAGCGCGATCGCACAGGCGGGCAGGAATTGCTCGACATGGTCGCGAACACGGTATCGCGGACCGAAAACCTGTGGCTCACCGAGATGGTGCGCAAGGGCGCCACGCTTTCGATGGAAGGTTCCTCGGCGTCCGTCAATGCGGTCGCAAACTTCATTACCGCCCTAAAGAGGTCCGGGTATTTCCAGAAGGTTGAAATCAAGGAAGCGAAGCAGGACGACAAGAATTCGGCAGTGCAGTCCTTCGTGTTCCAGATTTCAGCTGAAATCACTCCGCCCCCCGCAGTGCAGGCGCGGCCGGCCAACGCACCGGCTCCCGCTGCAGTTGCGAAGGCGCCGGCGAAGAAAGGGTAAGGGCGGGCCATGGCTAATCCATTGCGAGACATGTCCGTGATCATGCAGGCCCTGGTGGCTGCGGCGGTTGCCGTTGTGCTGGTCCTTGTGGGTGTTTACGTGCCGGGTTCTCCGATCGCTCGAGAACGGGACGAGGTGGACAGCGCAGTCCAGAAGCGCACCAAACTAAACCAGGAAGTCACGCAACTGCAGGTTTACAAGCAGAGGTACGCGGAATTGAAGCAGCAAATGGACGCGCTCTCGAAGCAACTCGATACGCTGAAAACCATCGTTCCGGAAGAAAAAGAAACGGATGAATTTATCCGGCTGCTGCAGGGAGCTGCCAGCGCCGCCAGTGTGCAAATCCGGCGATTGACGGCGCAAGCGGTCGTTCCCAAGGAGTATCACTACGAAATGCCATTCGAGATACAGGCCGACGGCCCGTACTTCAATGTCCTGGATTTCTTTGGGAGGCTGGGGCGCCTCTCGCGAATCATCAATGTGGGCGACCTGACGTTTGACGATCCGGATAAGTCCAAAGGCACAAAGTACCCGACGCGTCCGGGAACCACGGTTTCTGGAATTTTCACGGCAATAACATTTTTCACCAAGCCCGCCGATGCGGGTGCGGCTCCGGCAGCTGGAGCCAAACCTCAAGCCGGCGCGGCTGGTAAACCCTGAGCGGGAATGAGCGAACTATGCGTTCAGCGATAACTCTCGGACTAGGGATCTTGATCGTGGCAACGGCGCCCGGACTGCGCGCGCAGGCGAACCCGTCAACTCCGAACAGTGCGAAGCCCGCACCGGGGAACGCGGGCAAGCCTGCTCAGCAAGCGGCCAAGCCCGCACCACAAGCCGCCAAACCAGCGGGCAAATCCGCGGGAAAGCCTGCCGCGAAGGGAGCGGCCAAGAAGTCTCCGGGAAAACGGGCGGTAAAATCAGTGGAAAAGCCCGCCACGCCGGGCTCCGCGCCGACAGCCGCGGCAAGTGAAGTGAGACAAGCTCGCCGGGATCCTTTTGAATCCTTGCTCGGCCGGCAGGGGGGCAAGGCTGCGCTGAATCTCCCGCCGGGCAAACTGGGTTTGCAGGTCAGCACACTGCGTCTTGACGGCATCGTGCGTGCGCCGAATGGAATGATCGCGGTGGTTTCGAATCCGCAAGCGCGAACGTATTTCCTTCGTGAAGGCGACCGTCTATATGACGGCAGCGTGGAAAAGATTTCGATGGATGGCGTTTCCTTCCATGAAGAAGGAAAAGATGCCTTCGGGAAACCCGTCGAACGCCAGGTGAATAAACGAATCTACTCCAGTCCAGGAGAACAGCAATGAAGACGAATTGGCCGGCCCTTCGGCATGGCTATCTGATCCTTGCGGGCATGACACTGGCGGCTACGCCTGTGCTTGCACAGACGCAGGCGCCCGCTGGCGCGACAGCAACTGCAGCGGTCATCTCCAGCGTTGCCATTACCCAAGCGCCGGAGCGATCGACGGTGCGGGTGGAAGGCGAGGGGCGTCTCGACGTTCACGCCGGCCGCATGCGGAACCCGGATCGCCTGGTGCTGGATTTTGCGGGGGCCCGGCTGGCGGTGCAGAAGACGTCCATCCCAGGGATATCCGCTCCCGTCCGCGGGGTGCGCATCGGTCAATATCGGCCGGATATAGCGCGAGTTGTTATCGATCTTACGACGGCGACTCCGTACCAGGTTTCACGTGACGGCGGGGCTGTGGTCATTTACTTCGAGACTCCGTCTACGACTCCAGTGGGGTCGGGTTCAAACATGACAACTTTGACGTCGAGCCAGAACGACAATTCACGGCCGGAATTCCATTACAGTGCCGCCCCGCCCCGTCTGGTCGCAGGCCGCTCGTCCAAGGATTCGAAGATTTCGGCTCCTCGCTTTACTTTGCCAGGCGAACTGACCCAGCCCTCATTCACACTGGCATCATTCAGCGAGAGGAAGGAACCCATTCGTCCGGATTCCACGATGCAGCAGGCGGCTCAGCAAGCAGTGCAGCAGGCCAACGCGGCGGCCACGACGATGGCGACATCGTCGCAGGCGCAGCAGCCTCCTGCGGCAGCTACGCCGGCGGGAAAATATACCGGAGAAACGATCTCCGTGAACCTGAAGGACGTTGACCTGAAAGACTTCTTCCGCCTGATTCACGAAATCAGCGGACTGAACGTGGTGCTGGATCCGGCGGTCAAGGGAAGCCTTACTATCGTACTGGATGAAGTGCCATGGGATCAGGCGCTCGACATCGTGTTGCAGAACAACAGCCTGGACAAGCAGTTGAACGGCAACGTTCTGCGCATCGCGACACGCGCCACGCTTAAGACGGAAGCCGAAACCCAGCGCGATTTGGAAAAGGCGCAAGCGGAGGCGATCGCTCCGGTGACGGTGACCCGCGTCCTCAGCTATGCCAAGGCTGCTACGACGGCGCCGACGCTGAAGAAGTTCCTCAGCTCGCGCGGCGACGTTCTTTTCGATGACCGATCGAACCAGCTGATCATTCGCGACATTCCCTCGGTCATTCCGAACATCGATAACCTGATCCGCAATCTGGACCGCAAGTCGCAACAGGTGGAAATCGAAGCGCGCGTGGTTTCCGCGTCGCGTTCCTTCGCGCAAGACATCGGCACTGAGCTGGGTTTCGCGGGCACCATGACCGGCGGCCGCACCCTTTTCGGCGGCGATGCATCAGTAGGTTGCAGCGGCATAACAGGGGGAGTTCCTCCGTCGCCGTTTACCTGCGTGAGCGGCGGCGCCACCAGCGGAAATGGCGTCACGAGCGGCACGCCTTTGAACACGTTCTTGTCGGCGGGCTCTCCGACCAGCGCTTTCGGGTTCTCGCATCGTTCGCCAAACTTCGCGGTTGACTTCTTCATAACCGCGGCAGAAGCCAAGGGTGTTGGTAAGTTGCTTTCGAAGCCTAAGGTCATCACGCAGAACAATGAGAAGGCGACGGTCAAGCAAGGTACTAAGATTCCGATTCAAACGACTATCAATAACACGGTCTCAGTTCAGTTTATTGACGCCGTGCTGAAGCTGGAAGTCACACCGCAAATCACCGCCGAAGGCACTGTCTTCATGGACGTGCTCGTGGAGAACACACAAATTGATACCGGTATTCCGCGCGTGTCAGGAATCCCGGCTCTTGATACCGAGTCGGCGGAAACCAAGGTGACGGTTGCCGATGGGGGTACAGTGGTAATCGGCGGCATCATTGTCTCCGCGCAGCGCACGGACATCACACAAGTCCCGCTAGTGGGCAGCTTGCCGCTGATTGGGCATCTCTTTAAGCGCACTGCTGTTTCGACTACGTCCCAGGAACTGATGTTCTTCCTGACTCCGCGAATTATTCCGGGGTAACTCGCGGAATTATTCATCCAACTTAGGACTGATACGAGGAGACGATGGTCTCCTCGTTCCATTTATGAAGCCAATCTTGGATCGCCGACGCCAAAGTCTGACCTCAAGCTTCAGTGACGCGAAAATCGACTCGCTGGTGATAACCAGCCCGGTCAACTGGTTTTATTTGACGGGCTTTACGGGGGAGTCGGGTGCTCTCATCGTGTCGCGGAAGGGCTCTGCCCTCATTACGGACGGGCGGTTCATGGTGCAGGGCCGAGGCGAAACGTCGGGCATCCGCCTCATCCAGCAGAAAGGCTCCGTGGTTGAATCCGTCGGCCAATTTTTGAAGGATTCCAGATCCCGGCGGGTGGGATTCGATGCCGCACAAGTTACGGTCGGGCAAATGCAATCCCTTCGGAGGGCGACTGGTGCGCACGTGCGCTGGGTCGCGACTCTGGGGAAGGTGGAGCGCCTCCGAATGCGCAAGGATGCGGCAGAGCTCGCGCAAATGCGCCGAGCGGCCATCCTGGCGGGTGACGTGATGCAATCCGCCATCGGTTTGCTGAAGCCAGGGATTCGAGAGTTCGAGGTGGCAGCCGAGATCGAATATCAAATGAGAAAGAGCGGCGCGTCGCGACCGGCCTTTGAAACGATCGTCGCGTTTGGTGATAGAGCCGCCCTGCCGCATGCTCGCCCTACAGCCAAACGACTGGGGAAAAATGAGTTGGTCGTGCTGGACCTGGGTGTTATACTCGCGCACTATTGCAGCGACATTACCCGCACAGTGTTCGTGGGGCGGGCCCCAAAACGCATCCGGATGTGGTACCAGGCGGTTTTGGAAGCCCAGAGGGCAGCGATTGCGGCGGTAAAAAACGGGGCGGCCTGCGGGGATGTCGATGGGGCGGCGAGGCAAGTCCTGGCCGGGTATCGTCTAGATCATCTCTTTGTTCATAGCACGGGCCACGGGCTGGGACTCGAAGTGCATGAGGATCCCAGAGTGGCGCGAGGGCAGAAGAAACGCTTGGAGCCGGGAAACGTAATCACCATCGAACCCGGCGTGTATTCGGCAGGCGTCGGGGGAATTCGCATTGAAGATGATGTCGCAGTGCACGCCGACCGAACGGAAGTACTGACCCGCGCACCGCGGGATCTCATCGAGATCTAGAACAGGCATGAAACGCAAAAAGCCCAGCAAGCCCAGTCCGTCGTTCGCCAATCCCGAAATTCAGCAAATCGAACAGCTCCTTCAGTTCATGACGGAGCACAATCTAGAGGAGTTTGAATACTCGAGGGGTGATCTAAACATAAGGCTGCGGAAGCCCTCTGTTGGAGTGGTGGTTTCCGCGCCAAGGATGGTGGCCGCGCCAGAGATCATCGTTCCCGGGTCGATGGAGGCTGCCCAGGTGATGTCCGGCGGCGCTTCGGCTCCTGCTCCAGAGGCGCGTTCTACTGAAGACCTACACCTCGTCAAATCCCCAATTGTAGGGACGTTTTATGAGTCTCCAAGCCCCGGGACGGAGGCGTTTGTGAAAGTAGGATCGTACGTGGAGACAGGGAAAACCCTCTGTATCGTGGAAGCGATGAAGCTAATGAACGAGATCGAATCCGACGTCTCCGGCGAAGTCATCCGTATCTTCGTGGAAAATGGACAACCGGTCGAATACGGGCAGCCTCTCTTTGGCATCCGCCCGAGCCGGAAGAAGTAGCCGGCAAGCCAGAACATGTTCCAGAAAATCCTAGTCGCCAATCGCGGGGAAATCGCGCTGCGAGTCATCTGCGCCTGCAAGGAACTGGGGATCTCCACGGTGGCGGTCTATTCCGAAGCGGACCGCAACTCCCTCCATGTCAGGTTTGCCGATGAGGCGGTTTGCATCGGGCCCGCACGAAGCAGCGAGAGTTATCTGAATATCCCGCAGGTGATCAGCGCGGCAGAAATCACGAATGTGGATGCCATCCATCCGGGGTACGGGTTCCTCTCTGAGAACGCCAATTTTGCCAAAGTCTGCGAAGCATCGGAAATCACGTTCATCGGCCCGAGGCCGGAAATCATCGAGATGATGGGGGAAAAGGACCGCGCGCGGCGGGAAGTGAAGACCGCCGGCCTGCCTACCATACCTGGAAGCGAGGGGGTCGTGGAAGGAGAAGAGCAGCTCGCAAAAGAGGCGACTCGCATCGGGTATCCGCTCATTCTGAAAGCCTCTGCAGGCGGAGGTGGCCGAGGCATGCGTGTGGTGCGCAACCAGGATGAGCTTCTGTCCGCTTACCAGACGGCCCGGAGCGAGGCGCAGCAGGCATTTGGGACGCCCGATGTGTACGCGGAAAAATTTCTCGAGCATCCCCGGCACATCGAGTTTCAGGTTTTGGGCGACCAGCATGGAAAAGTAATTCATCTGGGCGAACGCGAATGCAGCATCCAGCGGCGGCACCAGAAATTAGTGGAGGAATCACCCTCGCCGGTTGTGGACGCGAAGCTGCGCAAGGATCTGGGCACTAAAGTCGTGAAAGCGCTGGAAAAAATCGGCTACACCAACGCTGGGACCATCGAGTTCCTGATGGATGAAGACGGTTCGATGTATTTCATCGAGATGAATACGCGCATACAGGTCGAGCATCCCGTGACCGAGCTCGTCACCGGTGTGGACTTGATCAAGGCCCAGATCCGCATTGCCGCCGGCGAGAAAATGGAAGATGCCACCGGCGCGATTATCCCCTCCGGTCACGCTATCGAGTGCCGGATTAACGCCGAGGATCCGGTGACGTTTGTGCCGTCCGCGGGACGGATTACCACGTTCCAAGCACCAGGAGGCACGGGTGTGCGCGTGGATTCCGCCGCTTATGCGGACGCCGTCATACCTCCATATTACGATTCGATGATTGCAAAGCTGATTGTCAAGGGACGCGACCGCACGGAGGCTATCGGCCGCATGAAACGCGCGCTTGAGATGTTCGTCATCGAAGGCATCAAGACGTCCATCCCGCTGCACCGCCGGATTCTGGCTGATCCGGATTTTGCCGCCGGGAAGTTCGATACTCACTTCATCGAACGATTGCTCGGAACGAATGGAAAATAACGTTGAAGCGCCTTGTTCTACCGCGGCTGTATGTGATATTAGACGCAGCATTGCTTACCATTCCCGAGATAGAGTGCGCTCAAGAACTTGCCGCCGCGGGTGTCCGGTTGCTCCAATACCGGAACAAGCGGGCTTCGGCGCGCGAATTGTTTGAATGCGCGAAGCGGCTTTCTTCGTTGCTGATTCCGCAGGGCGTCAAATTTGTGGTGAATGACCGGGCCGATGTCGCGTCGGCTGCAGAAGCGAGTGGCGTTCACCTCGGACAAGAGGATTTGCGAGCAGAAGCAGCGCGTTCGGTGATCGGGCCAGGGAAATTGTTGGGTGTTTCGACGCACAATCTGGATCAGTTCAAGGAAGCAGCTGCCACGACCGCTGACTACATTGCCGTTGGGCCCATCTTTGCGACTGGCACAAAGGCAAACCCCGACCCTATCGTTGGCATGGACTTCATCCGAAAGGTCAGACCGCTAACTGATAAACCGATTGTGGCTATTGGAGGCATCACGTTGGAGCGCACTCCTGAGATAATCGAGTCAGGGGCCGATTCCGTGGCGGTCATCAGCGATATCCTGGGCGCTCCAGACCTTGGGATGCGCGCCCGGCAGTACATCGACCTGCTGGAACCCTCTAACCACGCGGCGGCAGGCTGAGGCACTCGGCGAATGGCGGACACAACACATCCTCTCGCGGACACCAGAGCAAAATCGGAGCCGGGCTTTGTGCGCGCCATCGGATTGTTCGATGGAACGATGATCGTCGTGGGCTCGATGATCGGATCGGGCATCTTTATTGTTGCGGCGGACATTTCGCGGCAAACGGGCTCCGCCGGTGGACTGCTTCTCACCTGGATTCTTACCGGACTGTTGACGATTTCTGCCGCGCTTTCTTATGGCGAGCTGGCGGCGTTGTTTCCCCACGCAGGCGGTCAATACGTTTACTTGCGCGAAGCATATTCGCCACTGTGGGGATTTCTTTACGGGTGGACGCTTTTTCTGGTGATTCAGACGGGGACGATCGCGGCGGTGGCGGTGGGCTTCGCGCGCTATCTTGGTGTCCTACTGCCATCGATTTCACCGAACGTATGGATCGTTCACCCTATCGCACTCGGTTCGAAATACGCGATTAGCCTTTCGCTTCAGCAGCTGGTGGGCGTGCTGATGATCGTGTTCCTGACGTTCATCAATACACTGGGTGTGCGGCTCGGAAAGCTGATCCAAAACGTGTTCACCAGCGCGAAGACGCTGTCACTTCTGGGATTGATCTTCCTGGGAATTTTTGTAGGGAGAAATGCCGGGGCAATTACCGAGAATTTCAGCCACTTCTGGACGATTCGCAACGCGCAGTCCATCGAGCCCGGTGCGAATTTCCTGAGAAGCTTTGTGCCGACCATCACCGCGGCGAGTGGTGCTTTCGGACTGTTTGTGGCGTACGGAGTGGCGCAGGTTGGCTCGCTGTTTTCCGCGGACGCGTGGAACAACATCGGATTTACTGCCGCGGAAGTGAAAAACCCGAAGCGCGACGTTGCGCTTTCGATGGCGTTCGGCACAATTATTGTGATCACATTGTATTGCCTCGCGAATCTGGCCTACCTTTGCACGCTGCCGCTGGTACAAATTCAAACCGCTCCAGATGATCGCGTGGCCAGCGCGGCTTTGAACGCCATCTTTGGTCCCGCCGGCGCGATGATCATGGCCGGGGCGATCATTGTTTCCACTTTTGGCTGCAACAACGGCTTGATCCTGGCTGGCGCGCGCGTCTCTTACGCCATGGCAAAAGATGGGCTTTTTTTCAAATCCACGGGCACGCTGAACAAAAAGGGCGTTCCCGGCTCGGCGTTGCTGTATCAAGGGGTTTGGATCACTATCCTGATTCTATTGCGCACTCGGCACGTGGATGCAGCCGGAGTAGTGACCTATGGCAATCTTTACAGCGACCTGCTCAATTACGTTGTGTTTGCCGCGTTGCTTTTCTACGTACTCACGATAATAGGGATTTTTGTCCTGCGAAGAAAACGGCCGGATGCCGAGCGGCCGTATCGCGCCTTCGGTTACCCGGTTGTCCCGACGATCTACGTATTTGCGTCGGTCGGGATCATGTTTGTTCTCCTGCTCTACCAGACGCAAACCTCGGGAAAGGGCCTGGAAATAGTCTTAATTGGGGTTCCGGTCTATCTGATCTGGTCTTGGTGGTCGCGTCGGACCGCTAAAGCCGGCTCCACGCAATGATCGAATTTTTCTTGTAGGGCGCAGCATCCCGCGCCCCTACAATACTTAAGGCCAAATTGGCAGTGGTATCAGGGAATCGGGGCCGACCCCCAAAGGAGGAGTTGCATGGGCAACCCCTTGTTCGCAAGAAAACCGATGAGCATGTTGCTCGCGGAAGCAAAGGAAGCGGGCGAGCACAGCCTGAAGCGAACGCTTGGTCCAGTCCAATTGACCGCGCTGGGCGTGGGGGCGGTCATCGGTGCGGGCATATTTGTGTTTTCGGGACTGGGTGCGCACTATGCCGGGCCGGGCCTGATGCTCTCGTTCGTGCTCTCCGGACTGGGCTGCGCGTTTGCGGCGCTGTGCTACGCGGAATTTGCCGCCATGATCCCGCTGGCGGGCAGCGCTTACACCTACGCCTACGCTACCCTCGGCGAACTATTCGCTTGGATCATCGGCTGGGACCTCACGCTCGAGTACGCCATGGGCGCCAGCACGGTCTCCTCGGGCTGGTCCAACCACTTCATCGAGCTACTGAATATTTTCCACATCAAGATGCCTTTGTGGCTGGCCTACGACCACTGGACCGGGCTGGGCACCGCTACGAAAATCGTCGCGCGCCAGATGGCGCAAGCCTCAGATGCGGCCTTGCGGCCGGGCACCCAAGCCTTCTTGGACAAAGTCGATGCGATAGTAAAAGCGCAGTCCCCGGAGCTGCTTCAGAGTTCCCACGCACTGCTTAACGCGCCTGCAATTTTCGGAATGGAAATCGGCTTCAATCTGCCCGCATTTTTGATCGCTCTCATCATCACCGCGGTCTTGGTCATCGGCATCAAAGAAAGCGCGCGCTTCAATTCCACTATCGTGGCCATCAAGGTCGCCGTGGTGCTCTTCGTCATCGGCCTGGGAATCCAGTACGTCGATTTTTCCAATTGGGGCCATGACTGGTCCACGTTCGCGCCCATGGGTTTTGCCGGGGTTGGAGCGGGAGCGGCGTATGTCTTTTTTGCCTACATTGGATTTGACGCGGTTTCCACGACCGCGCAGGAAGCGAAGAATCCGCAGCGGGACTTGCCCATCGGAATCATAGCTTCCCTGTTGATCTGCACAATTCTCTACATCTCGGTCGCCGGGGTGCTCACCGGCATGGTGCACTGGCAGGACGTGAACATCGAAGCGCCGATTGCGCGGGCCTTTCTGGACCGCGGATTGACGACGGCCTCGCATATCGTCACGCTTGGGGCGTTGGCGGGACTGACGAGCGTGATGTTGGTCATGCTTCTTGGCCAAACGCGCGTGCTTTATTCGATGGCCAACGACGGCCTGCTGCCGAAGAAGTTCTTTGCGGCAATCCATCCGAAATTCCGCACACCGTATAAGAACACCATGCTTGTTGGTTTGCTGGCAGCCATCGTTGGCAGCGTGACACCAATCGATGACATCGGAAAGATGGTCAACATTGGGACACTGCTGGCCTTCGTGATTGTTTGCATCGCGGTCATGATTCTGCGCAACACCAATCCCGGTCAAGCGCGCCCCTTCCGTACACCGTGGGTGCCGGTCGTACCAATTCTTGGAATCCTGTTCAACGGCTACATGATGTACAAGCTCGGGTGGGTGAACTGGGCCCGCCTCATTATTTGGCTGATCATCGGACTGGTGATTTATTTTACTTACAGTCGTTACCACAGCCGGGTCAGCAACGCACAACCACAGTAAGGCTTCCTTGCAGCAGGACGGGCTGTTGCGGCGCCCGGCCTCTCTTCAGATTGTCAAACGCTTACTCGGCATTCGTTACGCCGATTCAGGTAAAGTATTCTTTCCGTTGACGGCAAGATGACACCCCTCCGCGCCAGCCTAATAGAAGTTTGGAAACGCCTCTCCCGGCTCGATCTGGTTTGCACTGCGGTGGCAGCCGGAGGATCACTGGCCGTCCTCTTTGGGCTGCACGGCGGATTTTTCAGTTTTTTAAAATATCTGGCGGTTCTTGCGAGCGTTTTTCTTTTGTTCCGGCTGATCGGGTGGTGGAGAAACCGGCTGCTATGGAGCCTCCGCAACCGGCTAATCGTTGCTTATTTGTTCATCGCCTTCGTCCCTATCTTGTTGATTGTGACGCTCGTATTTCTGGCAGGCCGCATTCTGTACTCCCAGCTGGGAGCCTACCTCCTTCATGAAGACATTCACAACCGAATCGAGATGATTGCGGATATCTCGGAGCACATTGCCATTGCGCACGAATTGCTACCCGCCGGGGTAACGCAGGAAGAATCGGAACGTGTCCTGGCGGCGCAATCTCACGCCGTCCATGACCGTGAACTTCTCGGACTCAGCATCAGTTTCTCGAATGATACGTCGCTCCTCCGCAAGGTAACTCCTGCCGGCAGGAGATCGTTTGCCGGACTCTTGCAGCAAGGCGATGCGCTTTCGCTGACGAGCCTGCGCGCGATCCTAGATCGCAGGGGTGAGCGCGTGGTGACTCTCCGCGTGCCTGTTACGGAGGACTTTTTGAGCACCGTTGCACCGGACCTCGGCGCCATTCAGTTGAATCTCATGGAACGCTTTACGGGCGGTACCCCGGAAGGAGTCATCTATCCGTCTGGCGAGGAACGATATAAGGTGGCGAGGCCCATCGTCGCGCGCAACCGCGTTCTCCAGGACGCCATGTTCTGGATTGACCCTCCCGTAAGCATCGTGTCTAGCCTGGACTCTGTCTTCGTGGCCCAAGATGGCAAGGTGGAGCTGCACCGCCCGGTGCTCGTCGTATTCAATGCGCGGCCTTCGCATTTGAACGGCAGGATTTTTACATCGCTCGGTGAGCTTCGCGGTTCCTATCTCACCTATTTCATTCTCGTGGGGATTGTGTTCCTACTTATTGTAGCCGCGGCTTTCACAACGGGAATTGTGCTCGCACGCAGGATCACCCGGGCGGTCGCCGATCTTTACCGCGGCACCCAGTATGTGCAAGCCGGAGATTTTTCGCATCGCGTGCAAATCGAGCGCCGCGACCAACTGGGTGAGCTTGCTGAATCCTTCAACAAGATGACGTCCTCCATCGGCACGCTCATCGAAGAACAGAATAAACGCCAGCGGCTGGAGAACGAGATTTCCATTGCCCGCGAAGTGCAAAACCAGCTTTTTCCAAGCACCTTACCGTCGGTGCCGGGAGTGGAGATTGAGGCCATCTGCAAGGCCGCGCGCTCTGTCAGCGGAGACTACTATGACTTCATTCAGCTCAGTCCAACGCATATCGCCATCGCCATCGCGGACATCTCGGGGAAGGGAATTTCGGCGGCGCTGCTGATGGCCAGCTTGCAGGCGGCGCTGCGCAGCCAGATGCTTACGGAAGGCAGCGAAAGCTTGAGTATGGCGGAGCTAGTGTCCCGATTGAATAAGCATCTAGTACGCAATACCGGCGATGACCGGTTCGCAACTTTCTTCATTGCGATTTACGACAGCGCCACGCGAACGCTGCGCTATACAAACGCGGGCCACCTTCCGGCATTTCTGATCTGCAAAGGCAGTTCGGAGCTGTTGGACAAAGGAGGCATGGTGCTGGGAGTGATGGAAGATTACGTCTATGAGGAAGGCGCGCTGACAGTGGGTCCCGACGCGCTGCTCATCGGATACAGTGACGGCCTGATCGAGCCCGAGAATGTCTATGGTGAAGAATTCGGGATTCGCCGTTTGCAGGAAGCTGCAGTCCACGTGCAGGGCGCTGCGCCCCTAATGGTCGCGGAATCGCTGATGGCGGCGGCGGAGGAATGGGCCGGGACTCCCGAGCAAGCCGATGATATGACGGTAATCGTGGCACGGCTTCGGTAGGAGCGCTGCTACGGCTAGTGCCGTCCCGACTTTTTGAGCCATTGGCTGGAGGCTTTGATGAAATACTCCTATGTTCTGCTGAGCGAGAGGGATAGCGAATTCTACATCGGCAGCACCGGCGATTTGCGAGAACGCTTGCAACAGCACAACAAGGGGCAAGTGCGTTCCACCGCCTATAGGCGTCCTCTGCGATTGATCTACCATGAGGGCTGTTTGAGCGTGGAGGACGCGCGTCGGCGGGAACGTTACTTGAAGACGGGGCGAGGAGGGCGCTACCTCAAACAGCGACTTGCCTCGTGGCTCTGCGAAATTCGGAGCAATAAGTTGGAACGGCACTAGGCTATACTGAAAATCCTTCCAAGAGTTTTTGCCGGGGAGACGAATGTCGCTTCGCAATCGCGTGGCTTTGGTAACAGGTGGGAGCAGGGGTATCGGACGCGGGCTTGCTCTACGGCTGGCGCAGGATGGCGCGCGGATGGCCATTGCGTATCGTTCCAATAAAGTCGCGGCACAGCAGACCCTGCGCCAGTTGCAGGCGAACGGTGTGGATTGTGTTGCGGTTGAAACGGACATCACCGATGCGGGGCGCTGCGACCAACTGATCAAGACGGTCGCCGATCGGTTCGGGCGGCTCGATATCATCGTCAATAATGTCGGCGATTTTCGTTGGGGCACGCTGGCGGAATCGTCGCTGCAGGACTGGCAAAGCATCTTCACCTCGAATCTGCTCACCGTTTTGTATATGTGCCGGGCCGCGTTGCCGCATATGCGGAAGGTGCGTTGGGGACGGATCATCAACATGGGCGCCGTCGGCGCGGAGCGCGCGTTCGGGCAGGCGAAAATCTCGGCCTACGCCGCAGCCAAAGCCGCAGTCGTAGCGTTGTCCCGTTCCCTGGCGCTCGAGGAAGCCAAAAATGGGATCACCGTGAACGTTGTGAACCCCTCCAGCATCGATGAGAATGAGCTGACGCTGGAAGAGGCTCGCAGGATTCGTGATGCGCGCTTCCCGATCGGACGCCCCCCGACGGTCGAAGATGTTGCTGCCACCGTGGCGTTTTTTGCATCCGAAGAGGCCGAGTACGTTACGGGGCAAGTTGTCAATGTCAGCGGCGGCTGGATGCTTTGATCCGGCTGTGAACCTCCCATGAAAGCTCTCACTGCTGCCGAAATGCGCGAAGTTGATCGGCTCACTACCGAGCGCTTCGGCATCCCTAGCTTGCAATTGATGGAAGCGGCCGGAAAGCATGTCGCCGACGCGGTCCTGCGCGAGTTCTCTCCCCAATTGCCGAAGCGCGTTGCCGTCTTGTGCGGCAAGGGAAATAACGGTGGCGATGGCTTAGTCGCGGCCAGATACCTGAGAGCTGCGGGGATCGCTCCGCGCGTGTGCCTGTTTGCCAATCCAAAGGAGTTGCACGGCGATGCGGGCGCGAACCTCGCTCGTTATTTCGAAGCGGGAAACACAGTCTCCGCCATAGAAGATGAAGCTGCTTGGCAGCATGCATGGCCTGCGGTTGCTGATTCGGAGGTCATCGTTGATGCGCTCTTGGGAACGGGCCTGCGCGGCGCGGCCACCGGGCTGATCGCGCAAGCCATAGAAGCCATTAATCGTCTGTCGGCTCAGGCGACGGCCGCACGTCCCACGTTGATCCTTGCAGTCGATACTCCTTCCGGGCTGCCTTCCGACGGGCAGCGTGCCGAAGGCCCCATTCTCCACGCACATCGGACCGTTACATTTACCGCGCCCAAGGTCAGCCAGCTTCTTTCTCGGGATGCGAACACTGTTGGGGCGCTGGAAGTTTGTTCCATTGGCTCGCCAATCTCACTGGTTGACGAAATTGGTCAGAGTCCCGTGCGCTGGATCGAGCCGCAAGAGTTTGCTGAATTGCCCCTCGTGCGTGGAGTTGATTCACACAAGGGACTGTTCGGACACGTGTTGATCGTGGCGGGTTCGCTGGGGAAAAGCGGAGCGGCGATCATGGCGGGCCGGGCGGCATTACGTTCGGGAGCGGGCCTTGTGACCGTTGCAACACCTGACGTGGTGTTGCCGATCGTAGCAGCAGCCAACCCTGAATATATGACCGAGCCGTTAGCATCAACGAACGCGGGGACAGCATCCAAGCGCAATCTCATCGAGGTGCCGGCCATACCCGATACATCGGTCGGCCTTTCACCTGCGGTCCTGGACGACTTCAATAAACAGGTCAAATTACGTTTCGAACGAATCCAAGAGGGGAAAACTGTCCTCGCCGTGGGTCCTGGCCTTGGGATGCACCCGGAAACGCAGGCCTTTATCCGGTCCATCGTCCGAAACACTTATCGTCCCGTGATTCTCGATGCCGATGGACTCAATGCGTTCGCGAGTCATTCCGATGAATTTCGCGATCGAAATGCAAGATTCCTCGCGATCACTCCGCATCCCGGGGAGATGGCGCGGCTGCTCAATACTTCCGCCAAGGAAATACAGAAAGATCGCGTGAACACTGCGAAGGAAACCGCGCAACGCTGGAACTTGCACGTTGTTCTGAAAGGTTCGCGTACAGTCGTTGCGTCTCCGGACGGACAACTATTCGTTAATACGGCTGGCAATGCAGGCTTGGGAAAGGGTGGCACGGGCGACGTCCTCACAGGAGTCCTCTCGGCGCTCATTGCGCAGTTAGGCGCGGACGACGGAGTGCGCGTCTTGAGCCTCGGGGTCTACCTTCACGGTCTGGCGGCGGAGTTGGCATCCCGTGGGACGGATCTGTCCGGCCTCCTTGCAAGTGAGGTCGCGGATGCCGTGCCCCATGCCCGTCTGAAACTCCTCAAGGAGCTACGCAAGGGTGCCTGAGGAAATCATCACGCATTCGGCCGAGGAAACCATCCATTGGGGCAAGGAATTCTCGAAGCGCCTCAAGGCACCAGTTTTGGTCCTTCTCACCGGCGACCTTGGGACGGGTAAAACCACGTTAACAAAAGGCATCGTTTCCGGCCTTGGGGCAGCCAGCGAGGACGACGTCACCAGCCCAACGTTCACCCTTGTCCACGTTTATGGCAGGCCTGCCAAAGTCTATCACGCAGATTTATACCGCATCGAGAGTTTCCACGATTTTGAGACCCTTGGCATGGAGGATATCTTCACAGATCCGTCCGTGGCTATCTTGGAGTGGTCCGAGCGCTTTCCCCTCCAGTCTCCCTGGCCGCAGATCCGTGTGCGCTTGGAGCACCTAGGAGGCGACGCACGCCGTATTACCATTATTTAGAATTATATCAACAGTTATCTTAGACTCAGCCCTAACTCTCTGGCTACGGCCTCCGTTGGATTCCTTGCCCGCCTCCCCCGTGGCTGCTAACGTAAAAATAGCCATTTTCGGCTATTTTGATGCCCAGCGAACTTCTATCGCTCAGCTCCAGGGAAGAGGCCCGGACCGAGCTCAAAAGCTACAACGTCACGATTCCCATGGGATCGCTGGCGATCGGTGTGGATAACATCCACCACGACGTGTTCTTGAGCCCGAAGCTTGTCCAGGTTGCCCGCGATTATCTTTTCGACGTGATTCGCCAGAGCACCAGCAGCGCCTACCTTCCGGGGGTCGAATTGCGCGCCTCCCGGGCGCCCGACGGTACGGGCTTCCGCAAATTGCTCTCCGAGTTGCTGCAAAGTTCTCTACAGCAGGCCAAGTATCACAAAAATATAGAGATCGACCTGCTCTTTCGGCTGGGCTTGCTGAAATTTCTGACCTTCGAAATGGGCAATCAATTTGCCAACCTGATCCTCGAAGGCAAGGAATGGATTCGCAAGCGCGGCGAGCATTTTGAGCGCAGCCAGCAGGCGCACGTCATCAAAGCACGTTTGTCGGAGCTGCAGTCCGCCCGGAGGAGCGTCATCCGCCGCGTGGGACAGCAGTTGGCGCAAATCGTGATCGACGTGGAAGACAACGTCATCGCAAAAGCGCGCCGCGCCCTGTTTGGCGAAGATTTCGCTTCCTATTACGAACTTTGCAAGAACCGGCTGATTTTCCTCGATGGCGGGAAAGACGACGTTTTCTTTCTGGAACATTACATCCTGTTGGGAAATTATGCTCGTGACCCCGACCGCTTTGAGGCCATGGACACGCTCTTTCAGGAATTTCTCCGTGAGGCCGGCGTTAAGCTCAGCCACGACCCTGCGCACACAGAGGCTATCCAAGCCCATACTGAATTGCTGGAAGGGGTGCAAGCGATTCGCTCTGATATTGCCGACCTCGAGGAACAGCGCGAAAACACCCGCAAGCGTCTTGACCGGGGCGATGGCTTCTTCAAAAAGTTTCTAACTTCTGGCGATCCGGCCGACCTGAAAGCGTCCCTGAACGACGTGGAGCTTCGGCTCAAGCATCAGGAATTCAAGTTGGAAGAGTTGGGACCGCAGATTGACGCCGCCAGACAGAAGCTCGATTTCTTCGTGAAGGACCATGCCGGGAGGCTCGGTGAATATCTGAATGAGCCGGAAAACGCGAAGCGGCTGTTCGACGTGAGTTCCGCCGGCGAGGCGGAGGCGCCGGCGCGCGCGCGTTTGCTCGCTCAACTGCTCGATCGCCTCGAACTGCAGGACGTTCTCTATCACATCCTGGCCAGCTATGAAATCCAGCCCATCGCTTCCGACTACTGTCCGCCCGTGCATTTGCAGCAACTCCGCAAGGCCATCGTTTCGAAAGATGAGCTGAAGCAAATCGAGCAGGTCATCAAGCACGTGCCCGCGAAGAAATTGTCGCTCAAGGCCATCGAGGAGCTTTCCAAAAAAATACGCCGCTATTCCCGCGAGGAAAAGCAGGCCTTCGTGTTGCGGTTTGCCGGCGATTTCCTTCGCTTGAGAAGGGATTTGCGTGACGCCGAACATCTGACTACCTGCATGGAGCGCGTCAACCTGGTAACCACCGAAAAGGCCCGCGAACTGTCCCGCTTGAATAACCGCCTGTATGAATGCGTGCTTCCGGAGGAAGCCCGTCCGGAGCAGGACCATGTAGTTTCGCATGTGATCATCAAGTCGGACGTGCGCGGCTCCACGCGCATGACTCAGGATTTGCTTTCGCGCGGACTGAACCCCGCTTCCCATTTCAGTTTGAATTTGCACGAGCCCGTGAAGAAACTCCTGGACCGCTATGCGGCAAAAAAAGTATTCATCGAAGGCGACGCCATCATCCTCGCCATTTTCGAAACGGAATCGACCGTAGCGTATGCGCGTCCGGTAGCCAAAGCGTGCATCCTTTCCCGCCAAATTCTGGCCGTATGCAACTCGTACAACGAGCGCGCCTCGGCCAGCGATCTTCCGGCACTGGAACTTGGCCTGGGAGTTGCTTTTCAAGGCTCCGCTCCCACCTACTGGACCGATGGAGACTCGCGCATCATGATTTCAAAAGCGCTGAATGTCTCCGACCGCCTTTCCGGCTGCGCCAAGCTGGCGAAGCGCATGCTGGCCGGACAGAAGACCCACTTTTCCGTTTTTCAGTTTCTGAACACCATGGAAGGCGCGTCGGCGGAAGAATTGGACGAATTCCTGGTTCGCTACAACCATAACGGCATCGAGCTCAACGAGGAAGGTTTTCAGAAGCTGGCCGAGGAGATTTCGCTCGACTCCATTGAAACCAAGCTCGATA
>WNFC01001894.1_pt1 | contig 22275 bp, 20 predicted proteins | sample 5400541 | NCBI WGS metagenome assembly WNFC01 (sample SAMN13153342, study PRJNA577476) | soil metagenome | isolation source: 120 cm saprolite under Douglas fir tree site 2 hole 2 replicate 1 | place: USA:California | collected 2015-04-18
TCCGCGTCGTAGGTGAACTTGTTGAACTTGCCGCGTCCCGCGAGCGCGGCGCCCTGGATGCTGTCCTGCGCCCAGCCGCCGCTCGCGCGGATGCCGACGTTGTCGGTGAGCCAGCCGGTCGCATCGAGCGACGCCGTCCACCCGAGTCGCCAATTGGCCGTGCCGATGTCGTTCAGATTGGCGGCGCCCGACAAACCGCCGAACGCGCCGCCAAGGGTAAAGCGGCCACCCGTGGCACCGCCGCTCACGGGAGTGATGTCAGACCGTTGCTGCGCCGCGACCGATCTGAGACCGAGGGTCGCGAGGCCCGCCAGGACTAGGAACGTCGAACGCTTCAGCATACGTACCTCCAAAGATCGAAAGTTGAACAGCACTAGACAATCCACTAGTGAACGACATGGCCAAGACTGGTGCCATGCGCGTGCGGCGCGTGCGCGAGCATTTCCGGCACGCCGCCGGTCGAACACCCGAGGCCGAGCAGGTAGCGGAGGTCGGCCTGATACATCGGGTCGGCCACATCCACAGGCGCGAGCGGGCGCGCCGGCGTGAAGATGCCGGCCAGTTTCGCCATCGCCCCCTCAGGGATCGGGCGGTCGGTGGGATTCCAATAGCTCGCCGTGACGCGGTAGCGATGGGTCGGGTAGACGAACTGGCCCAGCCCGAAGCGGGGAAACGACACCGGCATGCCCGTGACGTCGCCCGCTGGGTTCACCCGCGGACGCGCGCGCAACATGAGCTTCCCGCTGGTCACGTCCCGGAGCTCGATCCATTCGCCGTAGCGATGCAGGTGTCCCGTGATCGCGAGCAGTCGCGCCGGCTCCTGGGGGCTGCCCTCCCACGAGCGCACGGTGCGCCCCGGCGGCAGGTCGTACTCCATGGGACCGGTCGGGAACATCACGTCGAGCCGGAACCCGGCGACGTCGTAGACCGGCCGCGTGTGCGTGTAGCTGAGGATGAGCCGGGCCCGCACGCCCGTGTAGGTCGTGTGGGTCGGGTTGTGGAGCATGGTGCTCACGAGCAGCGCCTCCCCGCGATGGATCGGCACGCCAGCGAGCCAGGCGGGCAGGTTCTCGGGACCGGTCTCGGAACCGAGGGCGACGAAGCGTTGCGCGACGGGGAGAAACAGGTCGCGGGCGGCCGGTCGGGTGGTATCGATGTGATGCAGCACGCGCCGTGGCACCGCGCGGCCCTGCACGTCCGTCAGCTCGAGCCGGAAGCCGTGGACCCAGGCGTCGAGCGGAAAGTGGGCGAGCTGATACACCAGCTCCCGGCTCTCGGCCGGCATGCCTTCGGCCGGCACATCGACCGGGCCAACCTCGATCACGAGCTCGCGCCGCGCCGGCGCGTCCCAAACCCGGAGGTAGGGCGCGGCCGCGAGGCTTAGCGCCTCGGCGTCGCCGTTCGCCGGCACCGTGACCGGCTCGGACGAGAGCAGTTGGCAAATGCCGGGGCGCGGCGCCCCCGCGTCCACGGCCATGTGGCCCATGTGCGCGTCCATCGCCATCTGGCCCATGGCCGTCTGGTCCATGTGCGCCTGCAGTGCCTGCGCGGCGCCGGCCGGGGCGAAGGTGGCGAGCGCCGCGGTGCCCAGCACGAATGTCGTGCGCCACCACCCGCGGCTCACAGGCCCGCTTGGCGCAGGGGATCGCGTGGCGCGGCCGCCCACGGCGCGCAGGTCTGGATGGCGGAGCTGGTCCGGCAAGCCGACCCTATTCACGGGACCTATCAGGTATGAGCTACTCACCGGTGCGACTCCTTTGAGGCGATCCACGGTCACTCCCTCAGCACTCAATAGTTCATGAATGAACGATTACCGAGAAAGGTTCCCGGGGTGGCGCCGGCGCCGCGCCGCCGCCGCCCCCTGTAGTGCCTCCGGCTCGCTTGTGTGTCGTTCGGGGCAGGCGTATATCACCGGCGCCGCTTCAAGTGCCGGACGGTCTCGGAGGCAGTGTTGCGGCGTCACGGGAGAGCGACATGGCGATTGCGGAAACCACGTACCTCTATGCGCTGGCCGGTCTCTCCGTTTCTTTCGTCGGGTTCTCGACGCTCGTGATCGTGTTTCGGCAATCCGCCGGCGGCCGGCTGTCGAGCTATGACAGCTACTTCGTGCTGTCCTTCATGCAGGCAGGGTTCATCGTCACAGCCGGGGCGCTCCTGCCGCCGCTCTTTGCGCTGTACGGCCTGTCGGAGGGCGCGGTGCTCAGGATTGCCAGCGCGATCACGGCGATCCCGATCGCCTGGTTCGTGGCGACGGTACCGGGCCGGCGGCGAGCGGCGACGGGTGCCGCGACGCCGGGTTTCATTCGGTTGTTCTTGCTGCTGCAGCTGTGCGCCGCCGTAACCCTCGCGCTCGGAGCCCTGGGACGACCGCTCGGTCCGGGGGTGGCTCCGTACGCGTCAGCGCTCACGTTGATTCTCGTCACCTCGGGGCTCGCGTTTCTCTTGGCCCTGCAGAGGGTGACGCTCCCGGCGCTCCCCAAAGGGCCGTAACACGGGACGGTGTCGAACCTGCTACTCGGAGGAGGATGACGCATGCAGCTCCGCTATGGATTCGCAATGACGGCCGTTTTGCTGTCGCTCGCGCCGGGACGGGCCACCGTCAAGACGCGAGAGGTCGACTACCGCCAGGGCGAGACCGTCCTGCAGGGGTTGGTCGCGTGGGATGATGCCATTCCGGGAAAGCGCCCCGGCGTGTTGGTGGTGCACGAGTGGTGGGGCCTCAATGAGCACGCACGCGCTCAGGCGCGGCGCCTGGCCGAGGCGGGCTACGTGGGGTTCGCCCTTGATCTGTATGGGAAGGGCAAAGTCGCTACCCATCCGCAGGAGGCGCAGGCGTTCGTGGCCGAGGCGACCAAGGACCCGGCCGTGCTCGCCGCGCGCTTCAATGCGGCGCTCGAGCAGCTGAAGCAGGATCCCCACGTCGACCCGAAGCGCATCGCGGTCATCGGCTACTGCTTCGGAGGCGCGGTGGCGCTCGATATGGCCCGCGCCGGCACCGACCTGGCGGCGGTCGTGACGTTCCACGGCGCACTCGCCACGAAGACGCCCGCGCAGGCGGGGAAGATCAAAGCGCGTATCCTCGTGCTCACGGGTGCCGCCGATCCCTTCGTCCCGCCAGACCAGGTGGCAGCATTCGAGCGCGAGATGAAGGCCGCGGGCGTCCAGTTCCAGGTGGTGACCTACCCTGGGGCTAAGCACGGCTTCACGAACCCCGAAGCGGCGACGCACGGCATGGCCCAGCTCGCTTACGATCCCGAGGCGGACCGGCAGTCGTGGGCGGCAATGCTGAAGTTCTTCAACGACGTGTTCCCACGTTCAACCGGGAAATAGGATCGGCAGCTTCCTGAGGTCCTGTGGATGGCACGTCGCGCGGCGGTCGAGACGCGGCGTGCCACCAAGTTACGCCCCCGCCATGGAGACATCACAGCGCTACGCTCGACCGCCGGGCTCCACGCAGTCGCGCCTGTCGCTCGAACCGAACGTCCCACCTGGAACCCGACCCGGCACCATGGTGTTCGGCAAACAGCGATTCGTCGCGTGCGACGGATGGCCCGCTGGACGATTACTTCGGGAAAGGGAGTGGGTTAGCGAGATGACGAAACCATCTACGGTGTCCGGGCCGGGTACGGCTGCTCCCGACGCTCTTCCGGCCGCGCACAGCGGCCCGTTCCTCTTGGGCGGCGACCTGCCGGTGCACCGGCTCGGCTTCGGCGCCATGCGGCTCACCGGGAAGGGCATTTGGGGTGAGCCGTCGGATCGCGCCGAAGCGATCGCCGTACTGCGCCGCGCTGTCGAGCTGGGAGTGAACTTGATCGACACCGCCGAATCCTATGGGCCGGAGGTGAGCGAGCGGCTGATCGCGGAGGCGCTCTACCCCTACCCGGCGGGGCTCGTGATCGCTACGAAAGTGGGGCTCAATCGCCCTGGTCCCGACCAGTGGACGCCCGATGGGCGCCCGGAGCGCTTGCGCGCCGGGCTGGAGGGGAGCCTCCGCCGCTTGAAACTCGAACGCATCGATCTCTACCAGCTGCACCGCATCGATCCTGCGGTGCCGCTCGGCGATCAGCTCGGGACGTTCCGGCGGTTTCAGGAAGAGGGAAAGATCCGTCATATCGGCCTCTCCGAGGTGTCCGTCGCGGAGATCGAGCGGGCGCGGAAAATGGTGCCGATCGTGTCGGTGCAGAACCGCTACGGCCTGACCGACCACCAGTACGAGCCGGTGCTCGACTACTGCGAGCGCGAAGGGTTGGCGTTCGTGCCGTGGTTCCCGCTCGGCGCCGGGCGCCTGGCGCAGGGAAGCGGCCCACTTACGCGCGCTGCCGAGCGGCTCCGCGCCCCATCGGCCCAAGTAGCGCTCGCCTGGCTGCTCCGCCGCTCGCCGGTCATGCTGCCGATTCCGGGGACGTCGAAGGTCAAGCATCTGGAAGAGAATGTGGCCGCGGCGCTGCTCGAGTTGTCGGATCAGGAGTTCGAAGCACTGTCGCGTTGGCACGCATCCTGAGCGGCTACTTCGAGAGCGCGCGGCTCCGAGGGGAGGTGCCTCGTCGGAGGGCGCGCGGATCGGTGGCAGCGCGACTAGATTGGCGGACGGCGTTCGAGAGCCGTCCGCCATGAAAGTCGGAAAGACCCTCTACGCGAAGACCCGCAAAGCCTGGCGCGTTTGGCTGGCACGCCACCACCAGACCGCCACCGAGATCTGGCTGATCTACTACAAGAAACACAGCGGTAAGCCCCGGATCCCCTACAACGACGCCGTCGAGGAGGCCCTCTGCTTCGGCTGGATCGACAGTATCACGAAGCCGGTGGACGACCTGCGCTGGGCGCAGCGCTTCTCGCCCCGCCGGCCGACGAGCCGGCTCTCGGACATGAACCGCGAGCGCGTGCGACGCCTCGTCGCCGCCCGCCGCATGACGAAGGCGGGCCTCGAGCGCATCAAGCACGTGTTCGATACCCGGACGGACACGAAAGAGCGGGCCCAATGGACGGTTCCCGAAGACATCCTGCGTCGACTGAAGCGGGACCCTACGATCTGGAGGAACTTCAGCCGCTTTCCTGAATCCTATCGTCGGATCCGGATCGGCTGGATCGTCGCGGCGCGGCGTCGGGCGGACGTGTTCGAGCAACGACTCGCACACTTCCTCAAGATGACCGCGCAGAACAAGCGGTTCGGCATGGTGCAGTGAGGCCGCGTGCGGCTACGGCTTGCTCACCCACTTGTCCGCGATCCGCTCGAGCGCCCGCACCAGGCGGTGCGCCAGGGTGAGCAGGTAGCCCACCACGGCGATCCAAATCAGTCCGGTCGCAACACCCAACCCATGTCCCCAGTACATCGCCGCCTCCCGGCTCGTGCACGTCCTAGACTACTGCGCGCGATGAACCAGGGTTTCAAGCGCAGTGCTTACTGCAACGGTAGGGCGGTGGAGCGATTGGGGAGCGGGCGCGCTCAGTTCACCTTGAGCACGGCCTCGATGAAGTTCAACGTCTTGGTCGCGACCCAGTCGGCGGAGACGGCCTCGACCTTCATCGTCCCGATGCGGTCGGCGCTGGTCGTCACCACCCGCCCCTTGGTCGGTGACGGCTTGATATCTCGACCCACCGCGATGCCCCGGCGCGGGTCGTAGCGGAAGACGAGCTGCGAGACGAGTGCGCCGGAGGCGTGCGGCGTGAAGGCCAGCGTCACGCTTGGGTACGCATCCGCCGTGTCGGTGTGGTCGTCAATCGCAGCCTCGTGCCCGGCGTTCTTGAGCTCGTCCAGAAAGCGCTGGAGCACGGGGCGCACCACTCTCTGGAGACGGTCCCCACACGCCTGTCGGCGTCGCTCTGCGTCGCCCGGGGCCGGTTTCACGGCCGCCGGGGCCTTGGGCGTCCGCTCCTCGTAGCTCTTCAGGAGGGCGCGCAGCCGCTCCAAGCTCTTGTCGGGCATGTGTAGCCCTAGCCGCGGGTCAGGCGGGGTCCCCGGTCGGCACGATCCCCGCGGTTTCGACCATGAGGATCACGGTGCGCTCGGGCGCTCGGGTGCGGTGCATGACGCCCTTCGGTACCACGTAGCCTTGGCGCTCCCCGAGCTCGATGGTGTGGCCCTCGAGATCGATCAGGAGCCGTCCCTCTACGACGTAGAAGAACTCGTCCTCCTTCTCGTGTTTGTGCCAGTGGTATTCGCCCCGGATGACGCCGAGGCGCACGACCGAGTCGTTCACGCGACACAACGTGAGGTTGTACCAGGGGTGTCGGGCCGCGTCCACGATCGCCTGCACGTCGATCCGCTCCAGCGGCCCGTAACGGATGTCGAGATGGGTCTCGTAGGGGTACGCTTGCGTGTCCGCCATATCCCGTCTCCTTCACTCGCTCGTTCGTGTCTCGTCACCGCATCCCGGTATTGCCGGCCGTGAACGCCCACACGTCGGCGAGCTGGGCGATCCGTTTGTCGGTCGGCATGTAGCCGTGGCTCGTCTTGGTCTCGGTCCGGATCACCACCGGGCGGGGACAGCCCTGTGCCGCCTGCAGCGCCGCGATGAACTTGTACGAATGGCTCGGCACGACGCGGTCGTCGTGGTCCGCGGCGGTCACGATCGTCGCGGGATAGCACGTCCCCGCATGGAGGTTCTCGAGCGGCGAGTACTTGATCAGGTAGCGGAACAGGGTCGAGTCGTCGGCCGAGCCGTACTCGGGCACCCAGCCCACGCCGGCGCTGAACTTCTGGTAGCGCAGCATGTCCATCACGCCCGCCCCGGCATAGGCGGCGGCGAACAGGTCGGGACGCTGGGCCATCACGGCGCCCACCAGCAGTCCGCCGTTTGAGTACCCGTGGATGGCGAGGTGCTCCCGGGACGTGTAGTTCTGCGCCACCAAGTACTCCGCTGCGGCGATGAAGTCATCGAACACGTTCTGCTTCTTGTCGAGCATCCCGGCGCGGTGCCAGGTCTCGCCGTACTCACCGCCCCCCCGCATGTTGGCGACGGCGTAGATGCCGCCGCGCTCGAGCCAGACGGCGACGACCGAGTTGAAGCTCGGCGTGATGCTGATGTCGAACCCGCCGTAGCCGTACAGCACCGTCGGATGCGAGCCGTCGAGCTTGGTGCCCTTCTTCATGGTGATGAACATCGGCACCCGGGTACCGTCCTTCGAGGTGTAGAACACCTGCCGCGTCTCGTAGCCCTTCGCATCGAAGGGGACGTGCGGCGGCTGGAACGGGGCGCTCGTCCGCGTGGCGAAGTCGTAGCGGTACACGGTGGTCGGATCGAGGAAGGACGTGAACTGGTAGAACAGTTCCGGCGTGTCGGCCCGGGCCGACAACCCGACCACGGTCCCGATCCCTGGCAGCGGCACGTCGCCCAGCACGTGGCCGTCCGTGCCGAACAGCCGGAGCCGGCTCTTCACGTCGTCCAGGTACCGTACGACCACGCGCCCACCGGCGAGCAGCGCCGACTCGATCACGCTCGACGCCTCCGGGACCACGGTGCGCCAGTGGGCCCGCGCCGTGTCGGGGAGGACGAGCGCGATGATGCGCCGTTTGGGGGCGCCGTTCGTCGTGAGCACGAACAGCGTGTCGCCGAGGGTCCCGAGCGGGGTGTACTCGGCATCGTTCACGAGGAAGAGCGGCGTGACGGGCGCCGCGATGTCAGGCTCAGTCGGCTTCTTCAAATCCACCGCGTACAGCCGGTTCTCGGTCTGGGTCCCGTGCGCGAGCGTGATGAAGAGGAATCGGCCGTCATCGGAAAGCCCGCCGAACAGATACCAGTCGGGCAGGTCGGGCCGCTCATAGATTAGGCGGTCGGTCGAGTCGGGCGTCCCGACCGCGTGGTAGTAGACCTTCTGGTTCACCCCGACGGCCGCGAGCTCCTGTCCCTTGGGCGGGGCGGGGAAGCGGGAATAAAAGAATCCCTTGCCGTCCTTGGTCCAGGAAGTGCCGGAGAACTTGACCCAGTGGACCGTGTCGGCGAGCTCGCGGCCGTCGGCGAGCGCGCGGACGTGTAGCTCCGAGAAGTCGGAGCCACCCCTCGAAAGCCCGTATGCGAGCCAGCGGCCGTCGGGTGAGGGGCTCCAGGACCAGAGGGCCGTAGAGCCGTCGGGCGAGAGGGCGTTCGGGTCGAGCAGCTCGCGCGCCGGCCCGCCCACCGCATCGGTCACAAAGAGCACCGACTGGTTTTGCAGCCCTGAGTTCTTCGAGAAGAAGAGCCGGCCCGCCTCGCGCGTCGGCACGCCGACCCGCGCGTAGTTCCACAGCTCGGTGAGCCGGCGGCGGAATCCGTCCCGGAGCGGGATGGTCCCGAGGTAGCGGAACGTCACCTCGTTCTGCGCGTCCACCCAAGCCGCGACCTCAGGACTGTTCTGGTCCTCGAACCAGCGGTACGGCGCCGGCACGCGGGTGCCGAAGTAGGTATCCGCCACGCTGTCGCGCCGCGTCCCGGTGTAGTGGAGGGATTGGGCCGCGAGCGGCACAGCTTGGCCGATCGAGGCGGCGAGCGCCGCGAGGACGACGAGCGGGACGGCGTTCGGGTAGCGGGTAGTGATCACGCGCATTGGGGCGTCCGGTGAGCAGAGGTGTCTAAACTTGTCGCTGATGCGCACCGGGCGGCACCCCTCCCCCTCGAGCGGCGACAGTTGACACTCAGCGGTCCCTTCCAGCAGCGTCGCGGAGACCCCGCGCGCTCTTCGACGCGTGCCGAGCTCTCGCCACGACGCACGTGCGCTTCGGCGTGCTGCGCCGTTTCGTCGCGGGACGATGAACTGCCCGACGTGACACCGCCCTAACAGCGGCGGCTCAGTGCCAGCAGCTCGGTGTCCATGCCGTCGATTCGTCGGCGCGCCATACCGCCGTCGTTTGTCGCGATCAGGTAACGGGGCAACGACGCGGCGGTCAGGATGTGGTCAAACCACGGTTCCGAGCCTCATTTCGAAACCTTCTTCGGGAACAATCCGTCATCCAAGCGTGTCTTTGTGTTGCGTATTGGGCCGTTTCTGAACTAGCGAGAGAGGTTGTTATGCGGGTTTACGCAGTAGCGCTGGGAACATTGCTCACAATCGGATACGGCTGTGTAGCCGACTTGGCGGTCCAGTCGAGCGGTGGGGGGCAGGGGCGTGGATCGTCCGTGCCGGCCACTGCCGCACCGGCCCCCGCTACCCCCGCCCCGGCGAGCGCGGTGTGGTGCGGCGGGACGCTTGCGCCCGTCATCGTCGAAGCGCGGGGCGTGGCTCGGCTCGCGCGACCCGACGTCGCGCTCGCAGGATTCGAGCAGTCGAGCGCGGCGCTCCGGTGCGAGGCCCGCAACCTATTAGGGGATCGCGTCGTCTAAGGGAGGGAGAGGGAGGACCTGTGGAGCTGCTGCTGTTCGAGACGAAGAGACGGACGGACCAGAAGGCGCGTTTCGGCGTGGGTGTCACGTCGCTCGCGCTCCACGCCGCGCTGATCGCCGGAGCGGTGTACGCGACCATTGCGGCCCGGCCGACCGACACCGCTGTGAAGATCGACACGACCGTCGTGCTGCTCTCGCAGGAGCAGAAGGCTCCCGAGCCGCCTAAGGCGCAGCTGGTCGAGCCGCTCAAGGGGTTCCAGACAGTCGTTGTGCCGACCGTCATTCCCAGCAACGTGCCGTCGATCGACTTGGAGCAGAAATTCGACCCCAAGGACTACACCGGGATCGGGGTCGAGGGCGGTCGCGCTGACGGCATAACGCCCCCGGAAAACGCGGTGTACGCGGAGTCGGTGGTCGAGGAGCGGCCCGCGCTCCTGTCGGCGCCCCCGCCCCCCTACCCCGACATCCTGAAGCAGGCGGGGATCCAGGGACGGGTGCTGCTCAGCGCCATCGTCGACACGTCGGGCCGCGTCGAGCCGAATTCGATCCAGATCGTCAAGAGCCCGAACCCCGGGTTCGATGTGCCGGCCAGGGCATGGGTCCTGCAGGCCTTGTTCCGTCCGGCCCGGCTGCACGGGCAGGCGGTGCGAGTGCATGTAACCCTGCCGATCGACTACTCCATCAGGCAGGGGTGAGCCGACACTTCCGCGCCCCTTCCCTCGTAGGGATCTCATCCCCTTCGGGCTGGGTGTTTCGTGTCTAAACCAATCCTGCAACTCGCCGCGCTCGGCGCCGTCGGATTCGCGCTCTGGAAGCTCGGCTCCTTCATCTTGATTCCGCTGATCTTCCTCGCCGTGAAGATCGCGTTCGTCGTGGCCCTCGTGCTGTTCGCGTTCTGGTTCTTCAGACGCCACGACAAGCCGGACGACAGCTCCGACGCTGACCCCGGCTCGCAGTCGAGCTAGAGGCGAGCGCGCGGTAGGTCAGGCCGTCAGCGGCGCCGCCGGCCCCGTCACGGGTCTTGCGGGCGTATGCTCCGAGTGTCCATCCTTGCTCGCAGGTCGTTCACGAGCTAGCACGCTCCGCGGGAGCCGCCCAGCCGAGAGAGGCCGATGGCACCGGTTGCACCCGGGTATTCCCGTCCCGTGATTTCCCCGATCCGCCTGCGCACGGCCACCGCGCTCCTCGCGCTCGTGGCGCTCCAGCCCACCCGTGGGGCCTCGCAAGCTTCGCGCGATGACGGGCAGTGGACGATGCCCGGCAAGGATTACGCCGCCACCCGGTACACCGGTCTGGCCGAGATCACGGCGGCGAACGCGCCGCGGCTCCGAGCGGTCTGGACCTTCTCGACTGGCGTCCTCGGGGGGCATGAAGGACAGCCCTTGGTGGTTGGCACCACGATGTACGTGGTCACCCCGTACCCGAACGTGCTGTACGCCTTCGATCTCACGCAGCCGGACTACCCCTTGAAGTGGAAGTATCGCCCCGACGTGGACCCGAACGCCGTCGGCATCGCGTGCTGCGACGCCATCAACCGCGGGGCGTTTTACGCCGCTGGCAAGATCGTCTACAACCTGCTCGACGGCCGCACCGTCGCGATCGACGCCGCGACCGGCACGGAACTATGGAAGACGAAGATCGCCGATCTCGCGCAAGGCGAGACCACCCCCGTCGCGCCGTTCATCGTCAAGCGCCGCGTGCTGGTCGGCGCTTCCGGCGGGGAGTTCGGGATCCACGGCTGGGTAAAGGGGCTCGACCTGGAGAGCGGTCGCATCGCCTGGACCGCATACAACTTGGGGCCCGATAGCGAGGTGCTCGCGCGGCCGGGCACGTTCAAGCCGTACTATGATCGCGGCACGGACTTGGGTCTCGCGAGCTGGCCCAAGGACGTCTGGAAGAACGGCGGCGGCCCGGTGTGGGGGTGGATGTCCTACGATCCGGCGCTCGACCTGGTCTACTACGGCGTCGGCAACCCCGGCCCCTACAACCCGGAACAGCGCCCCGGCGACAACAAGTGGACCGCAAGCGTGCTTGCCCGCCGCCCGGAGGACGGCACGCTCGTGTGGGCGTACCAGTTCACGCCGCACGACAGCTGGGACTACGACGCCAACGCCGAGATGATCCTCGCCGACTTGGACGTGCAGGGCCGCCGTCGCAAGGTCCTGGTCCACTTCGACAAGAACGGCTTCGCCTACACGCTCGACCGCGCTACGGGAGAGGTGCTCGTCGCCGAGCCGTTCGTCCCCGTGAACTGGGCGAAGCGGATCGATCGCGCGAGCGGTCGGCCGGTGCTCGATTCGACGAAGCTCACCGGCGTCTCGCGCGGCAATGTCAAGGACATTTGCCCCACGCTCGAGGGGGGCAAGACCCCCGCCGCGCCGGCCGCGTACTCGCCCCGCACCGGGCTGTTCTACGTCTCGACCAACAACATGTGCATGGACTACGAAGCGCTGCCGGCGACGCGCATCGCCGGCACGCCGTTCATCGGGGCCAACAGCCCGTACCATGCAGGGCCGGGCGGCAACCTGGGCGCGTTCATCGCGTGGGATGCGCGCTCCGGTCGCAAGGTCTGGGAGATCAAGGAGCGCTACCCCGTCTGGAGCGGCGTGCTCGCGACCGCCGGGGACGTGGTGTTTTACGGTACGCTCGACGGCTGGTTCAAGGCCGCGGACGCGAAGACGGGTCGGGTGCGCTGGCAGTTCAAGGTGGGATCGGGTGTGGTCGGGAATCCGATCAGCTACACGGGTCCCGACGGCAAGCAGTACGTCGCGGTGTACGCGGGGATCGGCGGCGACTGGTTTCTCCTCGCCGGCGACGTGCGCTCGGACGATCCCGCGGACGTGCGGGCGCCGGCGGATTTCATCAAGGACATCGCGCGCCACACGAGCCAGGGCGGGATCGTGTGGCTGTTCGCCCTGACCCCATGAGTCACACGATCGCCCCGTTCGTGCTGGCGCTCTGCCTGGTGGTGGGGCTCCTGCTCGTCCCGCTCGGGCTGCCGGGGCTGTGGATCATGGTGGGCGGTGTCCTCGCATACGGCGGGCTCACGCAGTATCGCTCGGTCGGCGTAGTGACCATGCTGGTCGTGTTGGGGCTTGCCTTCCTAGGCGAGATCGTCGAATGGTGGGTCGGATACGGGATGACGCGGCGCTACGGCGGATCGCGCCGGGCGGGATGGGGTGCGTTGATTGGCGGCATCGCGGGCGCCGTGGTAGGTGTGCCGGTGCCGATCGTCGGGAGCGTGATCGGCGCTTTTGTCGGCTCGTTCGGGGGCGCGGCCCTCTTCGAGTACTCGCTCTCGGGGGCGACCGCCACGGCGGTGCGGGTGGGGTGGGGTGCCGTGCTAGGGCGTGCCTTCGCCGCCGCCGCGAAAATTGCGATCGCGGTGGTGATCGCGGTGATTGGGACGGTGGCAGCGTGGCGGGGCTAAGGCGGGAGCGGGCGCGCTGGAGGGGGAGCGTCGCGTGAGTTGGAAAGACCAGGTCACCGGTTTTCTCGTGGCCGCCGTCGTGACGGCACTCGGGACATGCGCCCGACCGGACACCACCGGCACACCGCCCGCCGTGCGCCATGACGAGCACGTCTTCGCCGGCGGCGCCTCCCCGGCCGCCGTCCCGTGGCGGAACCCTTACAAGGGAGACAAGCGGGCGGCGGAGCAGGGTGGGCAGATCTTCACGGCGATGAACTGCGACGGGTGCCATGGGGCGAGCGGCGCGGGTTGGGTGGGGCCGAGCCTGGCGGACGGCCGGTGGCGCTTCGGCGGGACGGATGGGGACATCTTCGAGTCGATCTACTACGGCCGCCCCCACGGCATGCCGGCGTACGGAGGCCTCCTGCTCTCGCCCGGCGCCGTGTGGAAGCTCGTCACGTATCTCCAGGCGCTCGAGCCACCCGAGGACGTTCCCACCGAGCGCTGGAAGTAGTGGGATCCGAAACGGTAGCCGGCAGGGACCACGGGCCCGAGCGGCCCCACTCGCGAGGTCATGCGGCACGCTGCGTCAGCGCCTCGAGCTGTACGCCCGTTCGGGTGCGGATGTAGAATACGCTCCCATGCCCCCACGTTCCTCACCCGCTTCCGGAACCCCGCCCGATCGCCCCATGACGGGCAAGACCGTGCTCATCACCGGCGCCAACCGTGGCATCGGGCGCGAGGCGGCGCGCGCGCTCGCCAAGATGGGCGCCCACATCGTGGTCGGTGCCCGGGACAGGGCGCTCGGGCAGGCCGCCGTGGATGAGATCGTCAAGGGCGGCGGGAGCGCCGAGCTCCTGGAACTCGACATGAGCTCCTTCGCCTCCGTGCGCGCGGCGGCGCGGCGCTTCGCGGCGGGGCATCCCACGCTCGACGTGCTCGTGAACAACGCCGGCATCGCGACCCGCAACCGGCAGCTGAGCGCCGACGGGCACGAGCTCACGTGGGCCACGAACTTCCTCGGCCCGTTTCTCCTCACGCGCGAGTTGCTGCCGACGCTCAAGCGGGCGTCCCATCCCCGCGTCGTGAGTGTCAGTTCAGCCGCCCATTTTGGGGCCCAGATCCCGTGGGACGATTTGGAGCTCGAGCACGCCTTCCGGCCCTTCAAGGCCTACGCGCAGTCGAAGCTGGCACAGGTGCTCTTCACCCGCGAGTTGGCGCGACGCGAGCCCGCGATCGCCGCTACCGCCCTGCACCCCGGCGCCATCGCCACGGACATCTGGCGGGCGGCGCCGCTGTGGGCGCGGCTGTTCCTGCAGCTCGTGTTGCCGTCCGCCGCGAAGGGCGCACGCCCCGTCGTGCGGCTCGTGGCGGCACCCGAGCTCGCGGGCGTGACGGGCCGCTACTTCGATCGGATGCGCGAAGTCGAGCCGTCGCCCGCCGCGCGGAGCGAGGCCGACGCCCGGCGGCTGTGGGAGATCGCGGAGCGCGAGACCACGTAGGACGGCGATGCCAGCGGCAAGACTGTCCGGCGAGCTTTGTGTGCGGCGGCGCGCGGACTCGCTCGGCTTAGCGCAGTGCACTTACCGATCAACTGTCGTTATCAAGTTGGTGAGGAGCGAACTCCGCAATCTGTGGAGGCGCTCGATTGAAGTCGCTGTAGCGAATCCAAGTCGGGCGGACGCGCACATACGTGATCCCGGGCCAATGCTGGTGCTCGAGACAGTCCGGGAAGGCGCCGAAGTACAGCTCCTTGAGTCGCGCGAGTTCGGTTCCCCCAGGTTCGTCCGCTACCCCTTCGTATTGCACGGTGCGCTCGTCGCCATTCGTCAGTCCGCCGATGACGAAGGCGAGCTTCGGGTTGCGGCGGAGGTTGTGCACCTTCCGAGTCGTGTCAACCGTATCGAAGAAGAGCTCGAAGCGGTCCGTAATAGCAATACCAACGACCGCGGCTTGCGGTGCTAGCGCGGGCGATACGGAAGCCTGAACGGCCAACGAGTGGCCACGCATGAATTGCAGGAGCTCTGGGGCGGTCATTAACGGCACCGGTGCGTGTGATGGTCTCGGCCAGGCGTTGAGCAGCGCCGGGGCCCTTCGCTCAGGGTCCCGGCCGCTCGGGCGTGCTCCGGTCCACGGCCGAGATCATGTCCTTGAGGGCAGTCTTGCGCAGCTCCGCGCCGAAGCCGGGGAGCGCCTTCTCCATGAACTCGGCGAAGCGCGCCGAGGCGTCCGCGATCCGCTGCTTGAACAGCTCGTTCACCGCGAGCTGTTGCGTCGTGGGCGCGAAATCGGCACCCGACTCCGCCACGTCGGACTCGAGGGCGGCGAGCCGGCCGTAGAGCTGCATCGGGCCCCGGAACGCGTCCTCGCGCGCCCCGGTCAGATGCACGTCGAACAGCGTGCCCTCGACCAGGATGGCGCGGCGGTCGAGCGAGTCCGCGAGGGCGGCAAGCCGTTTGGCGCTCGCATCGCCCGCGAGCGCCGTATCGCCGCGCAGCTCGGCGCCCAGATCCACGAGTTGCTTGCGCACCCACTCGAGCCGGTTGATCATGCGGGCCACGCTGTCCTGTTCGGCGCGGATCAGGAGCGCCACACGCGTCTGCGCGGCGACGTCCGAGTCCGTGGCCGCGGTGTTCGGGTCCTTTTTGACCGTGAGCGATTGCGCGAAGGTCGTGATGGTACCCGCCGCGCTGTCGCCGGCGCTCAGCCGGACGGCGTAGGTCCCCGGGGGCACGAGCGGTCCGCGGAGCGAGAGATCCAGGTCCCAGGTGACGAGCGGACGGGTGCCGTCCGGCCCGACCCGCACGAACGGCTTGCCTGGCGGCGGGGTGCGCAGCCGCGGCACGGCGGGAGCCGTGTACCGCAGGTCCCACCACACCCGGTTGAGCCCCGGCCTTCGCTCGCCCTCGAGGCGCCGCACCGTGTCGCCCCGAGCGTCGAGGATCACCACCTTCGCGGGTGTCGGCCGGTGGGCGCTGTCGGCCGCCGTGGTCGTGTCGGCGAGCGTCGCCGATAGGTAGTAGGTCAGGTCCGCACCCACGGGCACGCTATCGACGCGAACGGCGCTGTTGGGTGCGCTCACGATCCCCTGTTGAGCCCGGAAGCGGTAGGCGGGCCGTGGCGGGGCGAGCCAGCCCTTGCCCGCGAGCGCCGCGGCATCCAGCTGCTCGAGCGGCGAGATGTCGTCGAGAATCCACAGTCCCCGCCCGTACGTCGCAACCACGAGGTCGTGAAAATGGGGCTGCACCGTGAGCCACGAGACGGGAGCGTGTGGCAGGTTCACTTGCAGTGGCAGCCAGCGCGCGCCGTCGTCGAGCGTCACGTACACGCCGCTCTCCGTGCCGGCGAACAGCATGCCGCGGCGCACCGGGTCCTCGCACACGACGTGCACGAACCCGAGCGGCGAGCGCGGCAGGGTTTCGGAAATCCGCTTCCAGCTCTTGCCGAAATCCGTGGTCTTGAAGATGTAGGGGTCCAGATCGTCGAGCTCGTGCAGGTCCACCGTGAGGTAGGCGGTGCCGGCGTCGAAGTGCGACGGCGCGATGTTCGAGATCTTGCCCCACGGTGGGAGCTTCGGGATCGCGCCCGTCACGTCGCTCCACGTGGCGCCGCCGTCGCGGGTCACGTGCACGAGCCCGTCGTTCGAGCCCGCCCACAGGACCCCCGCCTGCAGGGGCGACTCGGCGATGGCAAACAGGGTCGCCCCGTCGAAGGTCATGAGGTTGTCGGTCGTGACGCCACCCGAGCTCTGCTCGTGGGTGGTGTCGTTGCGGGTGAGATCGGGGCTGATCACCTTCCAGCTCGAGCCGCCATCGGTCGTCACGTGCACGACCTGGCTGCCCACGTACACCCGCTTGTGGTCGTGCGGCGAGATCGCGATGGGAAAGGTCCAGTTCCAGCGGTATTTCATGTCGGCCGGACGCCACCCGTAGCCCGCCTCGGGCCAGACGCGCACGTTGCGCGCATGGCGCGTGCGGCTGTCGTAGATCTCGAGGCCGCCGTCGTAGCACCCCGACCACACCGTCACGTTGTCGACCGTATCGGGGATCCCGAAGCCGCTCTCGCACCCCCCGATGTGCTGCCACTGGCCCTCCGAGAGGCCCTCGCCGAGACCGCGGCTCGGCACGCGGTACGACGTGCCGTCCTGGCGGTTGCCGTAGAGGTCATACGGGATGCGGGTGTCGGTATACACGTGGTACATCTGGGCGATCGGCAGCACGACGCGGCTGAACGTCTTGCCCCGGTTGAGCGTGATGCTCGCCCCGCCGTCGTGCGCGACCATGAAGCGGTCCGGGTTCGCCGGGTCGATCCAGATGTCGTGGTTGTCACCACCCCCCTGATAGCCGGAGCGGGCGAGGCTCCGGCCGCCGTCGCGCGACATGCTGAAGCGGACCGAAACGAAGTACAGCCGCTCCTCGTCGTCGGGGGCGACGGCGAAGCGGACGTAGTAGGGCGCCCGCTCCGCCAGGTTGTGATCGCGGCTCACCAGGTGCCAGCTCGCTCCCCGATCGTCACTCCGGTAGAGCGCGGGGTCCTGATCTTCGATGAGCGCGTACACGGTGTTGGGATTCGAGGGCGCGACCGCCACGGCGATCTTCCCCACGACGTGCAACGCGTCGGGGAGCCCGTGTCCCACGAGGCGCTTCCAGGTCACGCCGCCGTCGCGCGATATCCACAGCCCGCTGCCCGGCCCGCCGCTCTGCAGATGCCACGTCTTCACCTCGAATTGCCACATCCCGGCGAACACCGTGTTTGGGTCGCCGGGATCCATCGCGAGGTCCGAGCAGCCGGTGTTGGCGTCCACGAACAGCACGCGCGTCCACGTCTTGCCGCCGTCCGCCGTGCGGTACACGCCACGCTCCTGCTGCGGCCCGTACGCCCGCCCCAGGGCACACACGAGCACCACGTCGGGATCGGCGGGATGGATCACGATCCGCGCGATCCGCCCCGTGGCGTCGAGGCCCCTGTGCTGCCAGCTGCGGCCGCCGTCGGTCGAGCGGTACACGCCGTTGCCGAGCGCCGTCGTGGAGCGGATGAAGAACGTCTCGCCCGTGCCCGCCCAGAGGACGTTGTGCGCGGACGGCGCCAGCGCGAGCGCGCCGATCGCCTGGGCCGGCTGGCTATCGAACACGGCCTGCCAGTGCACACCGCCGTCCTCGGTCTTCCAGATGCCGCCCGAGGCGGCGCCGAGGTAGGCCACGAGGGAGTTGCCCGGTTCGCCGACGACGGCGACGGCGCGGTTGCCTTCGGGGCCGACGAAGCGGTAGCGCAGGTGGGCCCAGACGGTGGTGTCCGGCTGCTGGGCGCGGGCGACGGAACCGAGCAGGGCGACGAACGCGATGGCGGTGCGGAAACCGGTCATGGGCGACAACGCCTGTGGCGGAACGGACCGATAGGATGGCGCCGAAGCGGCGCCCGCGCTAGCCGCGATGCGGCGCAGGAATCGGATAGCCGTCCGCGCGTGACCGCCCGATCATTCAACCGGCGTGCTGACGTTTCAGGCGGCGCTCTAAGCGCTCTCATGCCTCGGCATCCCCGCGACGCCCGCGGCAGACACGTCCCGCTCTAGCGGCGTCGCGCCCCGGGGTCATTTTGGAGCAGCCGGTCGATCGGCTCGCCACGCTGCGGGAAGGTGTCGATGCTCTTCAGGAGCCCGTATCCCGACGTCGACATACCCAACGTGCCGCTGCACGCGTTCGTACTCGGCCGCGCTCGGGAGTGGGGCGACAAGTCGGCGCTAATCGACGGACCGAGCGGGCGCACCCTCACCTACGGGCAGCTCGCGCGTGGCACCGACCGCGTGGCCGCCGGCCTTGCCGCACGGGGATTTCGCAAGGGTGACGTCTTGGGCCTGTTCGCGCCCAACAGTCCCGAGTTCGCGCTCGCCTTCTACGGCACGGTCGCGGCCGGCGGGATCGTGACGACCATCAATTCCCTGGCAACGGCGCTGGACGTCACGACCCAGCTGCGCGACGCCCGCGCCCGCGTGCTGGTGACGGTCGAGCCATTCCTCGATCGGGCGCTCCCGGCCGCGGAGCGCGCGGGCGTCGAGCAGGTCTTCGTGCTGGGACCGGGGGAGGGGGAGCGCGCCACGCCCTTCGCGGAGCTGCTCGAGAGCGACGCGCCTGTGCCGGTGGTCGCGCTCGAGCCGGGGCGTGACCTGGCGGCGCTGCCGTACTCCAGTGGCACGACCGGGCTGCCGAAGGGCGTGATGCTGACCCATCGGAACCTGGTCGCCAATCTGATCCAGTTGGTCGTACTGCAGCGCATCGTCGCGCGCGATCGGGTCATCGCGGTCGTGCCCTTCTTCCATATCTACGGCTTGATCGTCGTGCTGAGCCTGGGCTTGTGGCGGGGAGCGACGCTCGTGACGATGCCGAAGTTCGAGCTCGAATCGTTCCTGAAGCTGCTCCAACAGTATCGCATCACGCGCGCATACGTGGCACCGCCCGTCGTGCTCGCGCTCGCCAAGCATCCGGCCGTCGCGGCCTACGATCTCTCGAGTCTCGAAGTGGTGTTTTCCGGCGCGGCTCCACTGGACGCCGCGCTCGAGGCAGCGTGCGCCGGGCGCGTGGGGTGTCACGTCAAACAGGGCTACGGCCTCACCGAAGCGAGCCCGGTCACGCACGCTACCTCGGACGCCCCGAATCGCGGCAAGGCGGGGTGCGTTGGTGAACTCGTACCCAACACGACGTGCCGCATCGTCGACGTCACGACGGGCGCCGACCTGGGCCCCGGCGAGGCCGGCGAGCTCCTCATTCGTGGACCGCAAGTGATGCGAGGCTACTGGCACAACCCGGAAGCGACGGCGGCCACCATCGATGCCGACGGCTGGCTGCACACGGGCGACATCGGGTTCGCCGACGGGGAGGGATACTACACGATCGTCGATCGCTTGAAGGAGCTCATCAAGCACAAGGGATACCAGGTGCCGCCGGCCGAGCTCGAGGCGGTGTTGTGCGGTCACCCCGCGGTCGCCGACGCGGCCGTGATCGGTATCCCCGACGCCGCAGGCGGCGAGGTCCCGAAAGCGTTTGTCGTACTGAGGCAGCCGGTGTCACCGGACGCGCTGATCGCCTACGTCGCCGAGCGGGTCGCGCCCTACAAGAGGGTCCGCGTGGTCGAGGTGATCGACGTCATCCCCAAGTCACCCTCGGGCAAGATCCTGCGCCGCGTGCTCAAGGAAAGGCGCGCGGGCGGCACGTAGGAGGTAGCCGCTCGGGCGAGCGCCGCACGGGGCCGACCGCTTCGATAGAGGGCCCCCGGCGCGCCCGCGGGCTGCGTCGCGCTATTGCCGGCACGGCGCCGCGGGGTCCGGCCTCGGGTGGTCGACCACCAAGCGGTGATCGAGGTTCGCCACGTGGACCGCCACGTCGTCCACGAACGTCGCGACGCGCGCCATGTGCTCGTAGTCGATGTACTGGGGCTCGTCGGTCACCTGGTGGTAATCCGAATGGAGGCCGGTCGTGAAGAACGTGATCGGGATGCCATAGCGGGCGTACTCGTAGTGATCCGAGCGACAGTAGATGTTCGACGGGTGTCCGTCCGCGTCGATCGCATAGTCGAAACTGAGACCGTGACCGCCCTGCGCGTTCACCCGCTCGATCAAGTCGCCCAGCTCGGTCGAGAGGCGGCGCGACCCGACGAGCTGCAGGTAGCGCGGCCCGCCGTGCAACGCTACGCCCTCCTTCGTGCGGCCCGTCTCGTCGCTCGCCGAGCCACGTCCCACCATGTCCATATTGAGCTGCGCCACGATCGAGTCGCGCGGCACGCTCGGGTGATCGGTGAAAAAGCGCGAGCCGAGGAGGCCCTTCTCCTCTCCCGTGTGCCACACGAACACGATGGACCGCTTCGGCTTGCGCGAGAGCGAGGCGATATGCTCGGCGATCTCGAGCGCCGCCACGGAGCCCGACCCGTCATCGTCCGCGCCGTTGTCGACCGAGTCCACTCGCGCCGCGCCTGGATGCGTGGCGCGGAACAGGACGAGGAGGGAATCGACCCGCGCCTGTTGCTCGGGAGTCGCCTGCTTGGCGGCGTCATCCGCCCCTTCGGGGCGCACCACGTGGTTCCAGATGCGGATCGAATCATGGTCCACGGGCGGGTGAGCGAATCCGAGGTGGTCGTTGTGGGCCCCGACGGCCACGTACTCGCCTCGCAGCTTGGGATCGCTGCCCGGGATGATGCCCACCACGTTGCGCGCCGGGTCAGCGAGCGCGAGGACGTTGAACCGGACGGCGCTCGCGACGCTGGCACCAGCGGTCCCGAGTGCGAGCTGATCCAAGGGCGTGGCGAACAGCTTCGCGGCGACGGCACTCGTGATGAGGAACGCGGGCGGCTGGGCCGGCGCCACGCCGCGACCATCGTCGAGGAACACGCGCGGCCGTTTTAGGAGCGCGACGAACGGTCGGGGAAAGCTGTCGAGCGCCACGAGCGCGACCGCCGCCGCGCCCGGCACGCTCACCGCCCGCAGCATGCGGCGCGGAGAGGTGCCGCCCGGGACGCGGAGCACCACGAGTTTGCCGCTCGCCAACCCGGGGGTGAGTCGCGCGGCGGAGTCGCCCAGCTCGCCGCCGTACACGCTGGCGAGCGTCGAGCGCTCCAGGGGCTCGGGGCCGAGCGCCAGATAGTCTGTGAACGCCTTCAGCGGCGTGCCCGCGACCGCGAGGGTCGACGTGGTGTCCAAGGTGCGCGTCTTGAGCGGGATGGTTTGGAAGTACGTCCCGTCGTCGCCCCCGGGGACGAGGCCCAGGCGCTTGAGCTCGGCCGCGATGTACGCCGTGCCCTTCACGTTCCCGGCCGTCCCCGCCTCCCGCCCCTGCATCGAATCGTCCGAAAAGATGTAGAGCCGGGTCGCTAAGTCACCGGCCGTAATCGCCGCCACGGTCGGCTGCGGCGGGTGCTTGGGCGGCAGCACGCTCTGGGCCTCGAGCGCGAGGGGGACGAAGAGGGCGACGAGCAGGAGCCGGGCACGCTGGGGCATTCTTCAGTCTCCGGACGGTGTGGGACGGGATGCGGTCAGACGGGGTCGCACCCGTGTTGAGTGATACGGCCACTTCGGGGAGCGCGTTGCGCAGCTGCTGGTGGCGGGGCGACACCACGCCGGCCCCGGGGGAACCTTTTGGTGAATCGGTCTCTTGCTTGGTGGTCGCCGTACCCCGTCGCGCGATCGCTTCGCGCGCCCCGGTACGGAGCCGGAACCGGAATAGAACGCCGCCTTCGGAGGTTGGCCTATGCGATTCTTCGCGCACCTGCACCAGCTCGGGGATTGGGCCCTCGTCGCGCTGCGCCTCGGCGTCGGCACGAGTTTCTGGGTCCACGGGACCAGCAAGCGGGCGATGTGGAAAATGGCACCCTCGGAGCAGATGCCGGCGAGCTTCTTGTCGACGCTCCGGCTGCTCTCAATCGTCGAGCCGCTCGGCGCGCTGGCGCTGTTCGTCGGGTTCTTGACGCAACCCGCGGCCGCCGGGTGTGTGATTATCATGCTCGGCGCGATCCGACTCAAGGCCGTCCAGATGCACCGGGGGTTCGGCGTCGATGGCGGCTGGGAACTGGACTTCGTGCTCTTGACCGCCG
>WNFC01004505.1_pt1 | contig 22272 bp, 13 predicted proteins | sample 5400541 | NCBI WGS metagenome assembly WNFC01 (sample SAMN13153342, study PRJNA577476) | soil metagenome | isolation source: 120 cm saprolite under Douglas fir tree site 2 hole 2 replicate 1 | place: USA:California | collected 2015-04-18
TCTGTTGGAGCAGCGTGTGCAACGCCATGGCGCTGTCTTTGCCGCCGCTCCAGCAGAAGAGGATGGGTTCGAGCATTGTCGAAAAACGCTCCAAGAACATTCGGTCGTGCCGAGATGGGGCGCAGCATGCTGCGCCCCTACAAGAGAGAAACTTAGTTGCGGCCGCTAAAGCGGTAGTTCATGCCGACGCGCACGTCGCGGCCGAGCGCGGGGAAGCCAAGGGCATCCTGGTATTGTTTGTCAAAGAGGTTGGTGACGCGGCCGGTGAAGGAAATGCCACGGGCGATGAGATAGCTAGTGGCGATATCGAAACGGGCGTAGCCGGGATTGTGAGTGAAGCCGAGGCCGAGGAAATCGCTGTCCGTGCGCACGCCAGTGAAGTAGCCAGCCAGCGAGACATTGAGCCGATGAAACGCGGCATTCATCGTCAACGAACCGGAATGGGGTGGACGGCGGAGCAAACGGTTGCCAGGCTGCTCTGAGGGGTCGAAAGCGTTCGGTGCGCTGATGACGAGACTATCGTCGTAGGAATAGTTGCCACGGAGCATCAGCCAAGGGAGCGGGCGAGCCTCCACGGCGATGTTTGTTCCGCGAGCTCGGGCGCGGTCGGTGTTGAAGAAATATCCAAAACTGGGCGGAGCGTTAGGGAACGTGACTCCGCAACTGTTGGAGGTTGAGGGCGGTGGCAAGGGTGAGCAGAAGGCGAAGCTGATGATGTCGTAGAAGCGATTCGAGAAGTACTCCCCAGAAACGATCACACGATCATTGGCAAACTTTTGCTCGATGCCGGTGCTCCAATTCTTGCTAGCTTCGGGCTTGAGCAAGGGGTTCCCGAAATCGCCAAATTGGTCGTTATAAAGCTGGTCGAAACGCGGTTCCTTGATGCCCTGCCCGTAGAAGACGCGGTAGCGTGTATCACCCCAGAATCCTTTTCCGTAGCGCAACGCGACGGAGGCGCCGACACGCGGAACGACGCGGGTTCCGAAATTAGCGTTGGCTTCAGCGCGAGCACCGAAATCCAGTGAAACGCGTGGATGGGGCAGATAGTGGAAGTCGAGGAAACCGCCCTGATTGTTGCGGCGAACGTGGCCGACATTCAAAAACGGGATGGCGGCATTCTCGACTTCGTATTGATAGCCGGCGTTCACGCCAAAATTCGGCAGAAGATAGCTGGTCTGCGCAGTCAGATTTGCGCGGTTGTATTGATAGTGGTTGTCGGACGTGAAATCGCAGAATTCCGGCGTGGGAACGGACGCCGGATTGGCCTGAGGACAAAAAGCGTTCGGGTCGGTGGCGTAGAAACTCTGGTTGGGGTTGAAGCTGTGCTGGCGATTGTAGGATTCACCGCCGCTGATTTGGTGATGCCAATGCGCGCCGGTGGTGAAGTCCCAGCGGGCGTTCGAGTCGAAAACATGGAGTGCGTAGCGCTGGTAGAGGCTGGGAGGCTCGAAGACCGTCTGGCCAGGAATTCCCGCCTCGCTGGTGTTGTTGCGCAGAGAAAGGCGAAGATGGTTTGAATCGCTAAAGGCATAACCGAAATTTCCGGAGAGCGTGCGGTTGAGGAAGTCATCATTGGGACCTTGCCCCGCGGTTTGCAGGTAGGAGGCCGCGCCGGAATAATCGAACGCGCCGAGAAGGCCGCTGATCTGACCGCCTCCGCGCGCGCTGGAATAATTCCCGCCCTCACTGAACACGCTGAATTCGGGAACGCGAGTTGTTCCACGGTGGGTAAAAAGCTGAATCACGCCGGAGACTGCGTCCGTGCCGTAGATGGCGCTTTCCGCACCGCGGACAACCTCGACTTTGTCAATGTTATCGAGAGTGAGGTTCGAGAAGTCCACAGCGCTTCCGGGGGCATTGATGGGAGTGCCATCCACAAGCACCTTGGTAAAATTGGAATTTCCGCCATTGAGAAAAATAGACGCAGTCCCGCCTTCGGCACCCGTGCGCCCAATCGAAATACCAGGCGCGAATAAGAGTACATCGGGCAGCGAGACCGCTTGACGCGCGTCGAGCTCTTCTCGCGTGATGACCGTTACCGGCGCGGTCGTCTCCTGTGCCAGGGTGGGTTCCGCCTGGGCGGTCACGATAACGCTGGAAGAAAGACGCTCGAGATCGAGTCGGAAACTTAGTGTGCGCGACACGCCCGCAGCAAGGTCGAGAACGAAATCACGAGGTACAAAGGGAGGCCGGTTGAATTGTACGTGGTAACGGCCTGCTGGAACCGAGAGGGAGTATTCGCCCGCTGCGGTGGATGTGGCCGACCAGGTCTGTGCATTTGGTTGCCCGTCCGGGCGCGCTGTTACCTGGACGCCGCCGACAGCACCACCAGTGGCGTCGATGAGCGTTCCGGAAAGATGCGCATCGGGTGAATTGCTTTGGGCTTGCAGGGAAAAGCTAGGTACAGAGACTGCGAAGAAAAGAAAGGCGGTTCGAAGAAGAGTCGTTTTCATTTTGTCCTCCGCTCCCTCTCGCGCGGGAGTTGAAGGTTGTCCGGTGCGACAAATGTGAATCGCACGGCTGCGAACTTCGCCGGTCTCCTGGCTTGGCGGTAGCTCCGGCCCATTCGAATCAGGACCGTTGCGGGGCCTTCCCGCGGCGTCGCCCAGCGATGGAGCGACTAGCCGCAGTGGCCTGCGCATACACTTAATCCGCCTTACAGTCGCGCGGCGGCGACGGCTTACCTCCTGGCGATCCAGATCAGACTGGGATCGCCGAACCGTCTTCCCGAGCACGAAGTTCGCGGTGAATGTGGTCTGCAGCGCGTGGCCGCAGGGTTGGGGTTAACGAGAAGAAGGGCGAACTAAAGTTCGCCCCTACACTACGTTCCAGGCAAAACGGTGACCCGTGGCCGCCCGGAGGAACCTAATTCCACCGAGAGCGGTGTCTGGAAAACCTGTTCGAGCAATTCGCGCTGATAAATGCTCGCGGGCGGACCGACGCGCAAACACCGGCCGCGCTGCATCAAGACGACTTGATCGGCATACTCCGCCGCGAGGTTCAATTCGTGGGTCACGACCACGACGGTGTAGCGATTCTCCGCGGCCAGACGGCGGAGAGCGTCGAGCAAGCCGATTTGCGCGGCGATATCCAAGTGGAGAGTGGGCTCATCGAGCAGCAGGAGCAGCGGCTGTTGAGCCAAAGCGCGCGCGAGGACGACGCGCTGTTTTTCTCCACCGGAAATTTGATCCATCCAGCGGTCGCTCAGATCAGCGGCGCCGACCTGGGCAAGGGCGTTTTTCGCGATCAAGACATCGTCTTCCGATTCAAAGCGCAGCGAGCGCCCATGGGCATGGCGCCCTTGCAGGACGAATTCCCAGGCGCGCGCGGGGAAGAGCAAAGTGCTCTCCTGCTGGACCACGGCGATGCGCTGCGCGCGGGTGCGCGGCGTAAGCGAGTGCGTGACGAATCCGTTGAGCAGAATCCGTCCGGAGAGGGGCGCGAGGGCGCCGGATATCAACTTCAGCAGAGTGGATTTGCCGCTGGCGTTTGGCCCAAGGATGGCGACGATTTCGCCGGGCTTGGCTTGAAAACTTGTCGCTTCCAGCGTGAAAAGCGGGGCTTGCGCCGGGTTTGCGGAGTGCGCGTAACTGACCTGCTCGACGCTGAGGCGGACGTCGTTTGCCAAGCGGGTGGATTCGAGAGGATTCCGCGCGAGAGCCGATCCACTGCTCATGCCAGCCTCCGGCGAAGGAGGTAGATGAAGAGCGGCGCGCCGACAACGGCGGTGACGGCGCCGACGGCAAGTTCGCTGGGCGCGACGATTGTGCGCGCCAACGTATCAGCGAATACGACGGCAATGGCTCCTCCAAGCGCGGCGGTGGGCAACAAGGTGCGATGGTCTGAGCCGAAGATGAGACGCATCACATGAGGCACGATCAGGCCGACGTAGCCGATGGCGCCGCTCACGGAGACGGCCAACCCGGTCAGCAAAGACGCGGCAATGTAGACGACGAGCCGCACCCGGGGCACGTCCACGCCAAGATGCATGGCCTCTTTTTCTCCGGCGAGGAGCAAATTCAAATCCGAAGCCGTGGTGTAAATCGCTCCGGCCGCCGCAAGGAACCCGATGCCCAGAAACCAGTAAACACTTTTCTGCAAAGAAGTGGAGAGGTCGCCCATCAGCCAAAAGGCCAGGCCGCGGAGATTGCCGGAGAGAGTGCTCATCAGGAACATGATCAAGGCCGAGAGAAAAGAGGCAGTGATGACGCCACCGAGAAGCAGCGTGCTGCTGTCGATCTGCCCTTCGCGGCGGCCGAGAAAGTAGACTGCGGCGATGGTTGCGCCCGCTCCGAGAAAGGCACCCAACGGCGTGAGCAAAGCGGCCAGCGCGGGCGAAAAAGTCAAATGAGGTTCCGCGATGAGGGCGAGAATCGAGCCTAGCGCCGCTCCGCTGGACACGCCGAGCACGTACGGATCCGCCAGCGGGTTGCGCAGAAGCGCCTGAAAACTGGTGCCCGCGACAGAGAGCGACGCGCCAACAATGATGCCGAGAAGAATGCGCGGCAAGCGGATATTCACGACGATCAAGCCGTAATCGCTCGAGATTTGGCTGCTCTGCCCAAAAACGACACGCAGCAAATCGCGCCCCAGGGCATAGAGCGAAACGGGCACCGCGCCAAACTTCAGGGCAATGACTACGACTACGAATAAGATTACAACCAGGATCGAACATTGGAGGAGGAGGCGTCGAAGCGTCAGCGGGCGCATGCGCAGCCTCCAGGAGCCGTCATATGGTCTTGAAAGGCATCGGGGGAAAAAGAATCATGCGACGCGGGCCGCTGGTTCGGAGGGGGATTCTCCTTCTCGATCTTTTCCTTGCTGTTTTCGGGTTTTTCAACAAAGGCATCCGGGTGAAGCTGCCTGGCGAGATCTTCGATGGCCGCGACGAGCCGCGGGGCAGGCCGATTTACGGCATCGCTGATCAGCGCAAAGCGGCGATTGCTGACGGCATCCACGATGCTCCATCCGGGAAGCGTGGCGAGCACTTCGACGGGGGAGGAAGAGGAGCCGGAATGTGAAGCCGCAAAAACCAGGAAGTCAGGCTGCAGCCGGGCGACTTCTTCCAGACTAACCTGTGGCCAGCTTTGCTCGGAATCCACGATGGAGACGGCTCCCGCGCGGCGCAAGGCATCGGCGATAAAAGTGTCCTTGCCAACAGAGATCAGTGGCTGAGTCCAGACAACGAAAAGAACGCGCTTGGGCGGCAGTGCCCCAAGGCGTTGTTGCAAATCAGCGAGCCGGCGCTGCATCTCGGCGGCGACCGATGCGCCTGCCTCGGGAACGCCGAGTACATCGGAAAGTTTTTTCGAAGAAGTGATGATTTCCTCGACGTTGTGAGGGTCGGTGGCGTAAGAAGAGATTCCCAAGCCTTCCAGCGAATGCACGGTCTCGAGACGGTTGAAGGCTTTGGTCACGAGAACGATATCGGGATGCAAAGCCGCAATCTGTTCCAAACTTGGGTTGATTCCGCCGCCGACCTTGGCTTTTTTCTGCGCGTCCGCGGGGTAATCGCAGTAGTCGGTATCTCCGACGAGACGATCCTGCAATCCGAGTGCATAGACCGTTTCCGTCAAACTCGGCGCGAGCGACACGATGCGGCGGACCGGCTGGGGAACGCGAACCGTGCGGCCGACTTCGTCCGTAACTTCCCGGAAGGCTAGGGATGCGGACGAGATCGGAGAAGCGCTCTGGGCACGCGACAGAGCCGCGCAAGACAGCAAAGCAGCAATTGCGGCAAAGACGGCGCTTCGGTGGCGCGCGCGTGCGAATTCTTTCACGAATCTCCCCTGACCAGGGAATTTCACTGCACCAACAAAAAAGCCCCACGAGACAACTTGGGGCGAATGGCATGGCTCTCTCTCGCGAAGAGCGCGGCCCTCTGCGGCACGGGAGGGTGGCCTGGCTTACGGCTTTTCAGCCGATCACAGTGGCGGGACCGCGGCCGATTCACACGGCCTTCCCCGCTTCCCTTGCCTGCAAATTGAAATTTGAGTGTATGCCGCAGCCGCCGGAGTGTCAATGCGCGACTGAAAACGGCACGACGAAACATGGAGTGACGGAAAACACGCCGCCGACGTTCAGCGATTTTTCCAGTTGGGTTTGCGTTTTTCCACAAGAGCGCGCAGACCCTCTTGCGAATCCTCGAGGCGGTAGAGTTCATTCAAGAAAATGTTCATCGAATGCTTGAGGCCCTCGCGCAGTGACAAGCCCATGCCGCCGAGAATCGCTTTCTTGGCCATGGTCAGCACCGGACCGGAGTGGCCGCTGATCCGGCCGACGAGATCGTTCACCGCTTGCTCGAGTTGAGCCTCCGGCACGAGGCGATTCACCATGCCGAGTTCCAAGGCGCGCTCCGCCGTCACCGGCTCACCCGTCAGAACAAGCTCAAGCGCGATCTTGGGTCCGACGAGGAAAGGCAGAATTGTGGATGCGAGCGGCGGAAAGATGCCGATGCTGATTTCCGGCTGGGCAAATCGGGCTTTCGGGGTGGCAATCACGAGATCACCGAAGGCCGCCAGCTCCGCGCCGCCGCCGATTGCCGGTCCGTTCACTACGCATACGACAGGCTTGCCAACTTCCAACATTCCCGCGAATGCCGCGTGAAACGCGTCGAGCATCTGAAACACGCGTTGCGAGGTGTATTCACCGATATCGATTCCGCCACAGAACACTTTGCAAGCAGAATCGATAACGATCAGCTTAACCGCATCACTCTCACCGGCATGAGTGATTCCACCCGCGATTTCGCGGAGCATGGCTTCATTGAGAAGATTATGCTCCGGGCGGTTGAGAGTCATTCTCGCGACGCCGGCTTCAATGCGAAACTTCACATGTTCAAATTGTTCCGGTTTGCGCCGTTCCGGTTGCGATGTGAAATCCTGGGTGTTGACAGGCTCAATCATTTCCCGTGCTCCTGGGCTTCCATTGCCTTTTTGACTCGAGAAAATCGTAGAAAGCACCCAAATCTGATGCTAGCACGGTGTTCTGTGCTATCCACGATGAGTGGGGTGCATGGTGCGCAAATAGTTCGCAGGCCAGGGGAACAGGGTTCACGAAAAAAGGCGCTGAAGTTATTGCAACGGAGAAACCGCTCGCCTTGTTATCCAGTTTTTTCTTGTGCATCACCATGCAACGGCTATTCTGTGAGCTGCACCGAAGTTGGAGTGCCCGGGAACACTCGAGGCAATTCACATGGATGTCTCAATGCGACGCTATGTCCAATGAACGGACCGCCGTGGCGCTGTTCGAATGCCCGAACAACCCGATGCCGATGGATTCCCAACCCTGTCTTCCTGGGAGCTTTCCGCGCCTCTGTGTTTCAACGCGGACTGGCAAGGCAAGCACGCTGACTCCGAAAGAGAGACGGAGGTGCGGCTACTCTGGACTCCGGAGTCGCTTTTTGTGCGATTCCGCGCACAATTTCGCGCCATCACCGTTTTTCCCGATACCGAGCCCAATGGCCGCCGCGACCAGCTCTGGGACCGCGACGTCGCGGAAGTCTTCCTTCAGCCCGACCCGTCGCATCTCCGCCGTTATAAAGAGTTCGAAGTCAGCCCGAACGGCCTTTGGATCGATTTGGACATCGCGCCGGGAGAGAAGCGCGATTTGAAGAGTGGTTTGCAGCGCCGTGTTGTTTTGAACGAAGCCGCCAAAACCTGGGTCGCGGAGCTTGCGCTGCCCATGAAATGCCTGGTCGATCGGTTCGATCCTGCGGCCACCTGGAGAGTGAATTTTTACCGTGTCGAAGGAGCTGCCGAGCCGCGATTTTATTCCGCGTGGCAGCCGACGCGAACCCCAGCGCCCAATTTCCACATTCCGGAAGCTTTTGGCGAATTGGTCTTTGCACCATCCGGAATGCCGAGAAAGTAGTGGACCGGCTCAAGTGGTGCGAAAGATCTAGACTGGCATCCCTCCTTTTTTTTCCTTATGCTTTCCCCGTGAATAGACTACCGCGGTATTTCCGCTATTTTACGGTGGAGTGTTTTCTCCGAGCCTTCTTCTTGCTTCTGTACGTTGTCGTACTCGCTTGCGGCGCCTCGGCCCTGCGGGCCCGCCCGCAGCAGACGGCCAAAGAAGCAACTCCTGCCGTCACAAAAGTCGAACCTCCAAGCTGGTGGGTGGGACTCACACCAGAGGTGATGCTGCTGCTTTCCGGGCACGATCTGGAAGCGACCCACGTTGAGTGCAATCTGCCAACGCTCCGCGTCTCGCGCACGCAAGCTACGGCAGGGGGGAACTATCTGTTTGTCTGGCTGAAGATTGGGGCGGACACGAAGTCTGGAACCGCCGTATGCCGGATTACTGCGCCGAAGGGAACGACATCTTTCGAACTGCCGATTGCTGCCCGCGCCCCGACGCTGGGAAAGTTTCAAGGGCTTTCGCAGGATGACGTGATGTATCTCATCATGCCGGACCGCTTCGCGAACGGTGATCCCACGAATGATGAGCCCGTGGAAGCACCGGGCTCCCACGATCGTTCGAAACCCCGCGCCTATCATGGCGGCGACCTGGTCGGGATTCAGAATCACCTGCCCTATCTGAAGGATCTCGGGGTGAACACCCTGTGGCTGACACCCATCGTGAAGAACGGGGCCGCGCAGGACTATCACGGCTACGGCGCCGTGGACCTCTATGCCGTCGAGCCGCATCTCGGCGCGCTCAAGGACTATCAGGGCCTTGTCGCAGCCGCGCACAAGCAAGGAATGAAGATTTTTTTCGACGTCGTTCCGAATCATGTCGGCCCGAAACATCCCTGGGTTTCGAACCCGCCGCTGCCCGATTGGTTTCACGGCACGCTACAGCATCACATCGATTCCTTTTCGCCGCTGAAAGGCAGCTTCTACGGCAAGACAGGCGGTCAGGCTATCGCGAACGATCCATTCGAATCGCTGATCGATCCCCACGCCCCGATGCGCATGAAACGAAACCTCACCGAAGGATGGTTTTTCGGTGCGCTGCCGGACATGAACACCGAGAATCCCTTGGTCGAGCAATATCTTCTGCAAAACAGCATCTGGTGGGCGGAGATATCCGGGCTGGACGGCTATCGCATCGACACGTTTCCCTATGTGGGACGGAAGTTTTGGGCAAACTGGCATGCGGGATTGCGCAGGCTCTATCCCTATCTGACCACGATTGGCGAAGTGTTTCATCCCGATCCGAGTGTGACTTCGTTTTTTGCGGGCGGGGAAAGGCGCTACGACGGGATCGATAGCGGGCTTTCCACGGTCTTCGATTTTCCGATGTTCTTCACGCTCAGGGATGTGTTATTGCGGAGCGCACCCGCAGGCCGCATCGCGGACGTGCTCCGGCACGATGCCTTGTATGTGCATCCCGACATGCTCGCCCCGTTTTTTGCGAATCACGACGTGCCCCGCTTCGCGACCGCCGAAGGCAGCTCTCCCGCGAAGCTGAAGCTGGCATTCGGACTCACGCTCACGCTGCGGGGCATTCCTGAGATTTACTACGGCGATGAGATCGGGATGCCGGGAGGCGGCGATCCGGACAACCGGCGCGATTTCCCCGGCGGTTGGATTGGCGATCCGAACGACGCGTTCACTCGGTCGGGCCGCACGCCCGGGCAACAGGAGATTTTCTCTTACGTGCAGTCGCTGCTCAGGCTTCGCCGCGATCACGCCGCCCTGCGGAGCGGACAGTTATGGCATCTGGCCTCCGACGAATCATCTTATGTTTTTGCCCGCGAATCAGAGGAAGAACGTCTTGTCGTCGCCTTCAACAACGCCGATCAGCCGCGGGAGCTTCGCATTCCGTTGGCCGACACGCCGGCGCAAAGAGCCGCTGCAATCGGACTTCTCTTTGGCGAAGCGAAGGCCGAGTTGGCGGGGAAAGAAGTCCACGTCACCATGCCGGCGCAATCGCTATCCATCTTTGCACTGAATTAGGCCGCCGCGCGCGCAGCGGTCAGAACGTTAGGTGCGCGGTCCAATTGCCCACGGCATTGGGCATGCTAAAGGTGACGGTACGCGCCTGGCCGTCATAGCTCCATTTGTGAATGATCTGATCGCCGATTAAGACCTCTTTCGGCGCAACTGCCGCACCATACAACGTCACTTCCACACTGTTCCACCAGGGCTGATATCCGTTTTTCTCAACGCTGCTTGTGACCGTCACGCCGCCCTGCGAAACCTGGCATGAATAATTGACGCGCAGAATCTCGCCCTTCTGGTACGCAAACGTGTGGCCGTCATCCTGATAGAGCGTTCCGCGGCAATCATTGCTCGATAGGCTGTTGGGGAGATAGACGCGCAATTCGAGCGGCCCATTCGGCTTCTCACCGGTGTACTGCACGACAGGTTGCGTGGGCACAATCGCCCCGGCGCGCACATAAAGCGGCAGTTCCTCCAGCCGCGGGTGGGCGGTAATCTTTTCTCCATGCATGTGCTTGGCGTTTGTCCAGTAGTCGTACCATTCTCCTGGCGGCAAAGAAATTTCTTTCGCATCGACCATCTCAGTGGTCACGGGCGCGACAAACAAATCGCGGCCAAATAGAAAATCACGATTGTCTCCGTAGAATTCGGACGCTTGAGGATATTCGACAAACAAGGGCCGCATGAAAGGGAGCCCCGTACGTGTCGATTCCTCGATTCCCGTATATATGTACGGCAGCAACCGATAGCGGAGCTCGATATACTTCCTGCGAATCGCCTCATGCTCGGGGCCATGCACCCAGGGTTCCTGATCGGCAGTGCCCTTTGCGGTGTGATCGCGATAGATCGGATTCAACGCTCCCACTTCAAACCAGCGCGTCAATAGATCGGCCGGCGGAGAACCTGCGAAGCCGCCGATATCGTCACCAATGATCGGGTAACCCGAAATTCCCATGCTCAAGAGCATCGGCGTGCTCATCTCCAGATGGTTCCAAGAGCTGCTGTTGTCGCCTGTCCAAGTGGCGGCGTAGCGCTGCCCGCCTGAGTACGTCGCGCGCGTAAGCACAAACGGCCGTTCTTCCGGTTGTAGCTTTCGCAAACCCTCGTAAGTCCCCCGGACGTTCTCCATACCGAACACGTTGTGGATGGCGCGATGATCGAGCGTGGTGCCGTCGTCAAGACGATGCACCGTGTCAAGAGGCATGGTCTTATCGGCGCGCTTGAAGACCGAAGGCTCGTTCATATCGTTCCAAAAGCCTGCCACCCCCATCCCGACGAAATCCTTGTAGAGATTCCCCCACCAGTTCCGTGCGCGGGTAAGCGTGAAATCCGGAAACACACTGTCCCCTGGCCACACCGGACCGACGTAAACGGATCCATCGGGATTCTTCACGAACACGTCGTTCTTCATCCCGGAATCGTAAGGTTGATAACCACGATCCGGGTTTTTCTTGATGTGCAGGTCGGTGATCAGAATAGTGTGAAAACCCTGCGCCCGAAAATCCGCGATCATCTTTTCGAAATTCGGGAAATACTCCCGGTTGACCGTAAACGGCGCGTAGTCCTGCTGATAGTCAATATCGAGGTAGATCGCATCGGCGGGAATTTTCTTTTCGCGCAAGAGCCGGGCGATCTCCCGCACGCGGGCTTCGGGATAGTAGCTGTAGCGGCACTGCTGGTAGCCAAGCGCCCAGAGTGGAGGTAACGGCGAACGTCCAGTAAGCGCCGTATACCGCTCGATAATCTTTTTCGGTTCCGGCCCGGCAAGGAAGTAATAGTTCAGCTCCCCGCCGTCCGCACCGAAGGAAAAATAGTCCGCAGACTCTTTTCCGAAATCAAAGCTGCTGCGGTGAGTGTTGTCGAAAAAGATGCCGTAAGCCATGCCTCCGCGAAGTCCGATGAAAAACGGAATGGTCTTATAGAGCGGATCCGTCGACTCCTGCCAGCCAAACTCGTCCGTGTTCCAGTTGGTGAACGAACGATTCCGGCGATTCATGGGTCCGGCTTTGTCGCCCAGTCCGTAGTAGTTTTCGTCCGTCGGCATTTTCTTCCAGGCGTGAACCCGCTGCCCATTCCAGGCCATCGGCAGACTCGGCTCGTCGGCGAGAAGGACATTTCCAGCAGCATCAGAGAAATTGATCAGCAGGGGTGAACGCTGAACGATGGCGACCACGTTTCCGGCGGTGAGTCGTATTTCTTTCTGGTACTCTTCGATCTTGAGCGCTGGTAGTTCGGGCGATTCGATCACGGCCCAGGAAAAATCCTTGGGAAAAGTACCGTTCGGGGCGACCCGCACGCGGAAAACGCCATCGCGGAACACCGTGATGCGCACTTTCGCTGTGCCGGCCGTTAACTCAACGCCATCTTTCAGCTTTTCGACGAGCTGGACCTTGCCCAGGTGTTGCCAGCCCTGGGCAAGCGCAATGCCACAGCCGAGGGCGGAGGCAAGCAGCCCAATTCCGATGCGTCGAACAAACCCTGTCATGTCCATCCTCCCGGGATGCGAAAAAAAGCGAAGAACGATTACGTGTGTTTCTTACTTGCGCGGAAACGATCCGGCACTGCCCCGTCGTATCAAGCCGCGAGCCACTGTTCGAAAAACGCTGACGCCTTTGCACCTTCGATTCGGCGTCTCACCGCATCCATCACGCGGCAACGCACCGATCCGCTGCCACCGTAAAAGCCGAGCCAATAAGGCAGATACATTTCGCCCGGCTCCCGCGCCATCTCCAGCCGGGCCTTGCGAAGCTTGAAGAATCCTTGCTGGAAAATGACGCGCAGCACCTTCTCGCGCAGAATTTCCTCGGCGCGTTCCGCGGTGAGCGACGGCACCATCCGGTTGCGGCTATCCACGGAAACGAGTTCGCGCTGTCCGGGAATTTGCGGAAATTCAAAAAGGTCGAGCGAGCCATCCACCGCATCCAGAGCGAACAACCGCGTGTGGGGCGCTCTGCCGAGTTCGTAACGGACGCGATACAGCCAGAACGGCACGTAAGCTTCGGCGATCTTTTGCAAGGGGCCGACGCGCATGCGCCAGTACAGCGCCGAAAAGCCCGGCGCGGAGAAAGCTCGGACGGCTTCCTTCTGCGTGACGTTGGGTTTCAGTGTTCGAATGGCAGCCGCGCCCATCATTCGCTCCCGGGAGCCGTCTCTAGCGGAAATAGATCCACAAGCCAACCACCGTGGCAACAAGAACTCCCGTAAACGCCAGGTTGAACAACTGTTCCGTTCGCGTTTCTCGTTGAAGATGCGGGGTATTCACGTCCGCGGTCGCGAGTTTCTCGCCCACCGTCGCAAACGTAAGTCCCGCGATCTTTTTCCGCTCGGGCGCCGGATACATCATGCTAACGCCGATCAGCACGGCCGAGCAGAGAACGAACATCAAAATGGCGTAGTGCAAAAAGTTCATGTCCACTAGCCAGCGGATGGCGCCGGAATCATAATGCCGGGTCTTATCCAGCACTTCGAAGATGAAGCGCACGGCGCCGAGAACAAAGCCCACCAGGAGCGAACTGATGGCCCCTTGCCCGTTCAGGCGCGGCCAGAGAATCCCGAAAATAAAGCACACCGCAATCGGCGGGCTGATGTACGCCTGCACGCTCTGCAGATAAATATAAAGCTGCGCGCTGAGCAGGTGAATAAACGGCACCCACAGAAGGCCCAGAAGGACCATGGCGCCCGTCGCGATGCGTCCGAAAAAAACGAGCTGCGATTCCGTGGCGGCCGGCCGGAATTTCTTGTAGAAGTCGAGCGTCACCATCGTCGACGCGGAATTAAAGACCGAGCTCATCGCGCCCATCAGGGCGGCAAGGAGCGCGGCAATCATCAAGCCGACGAGTCCGGGAGGAAGCAAGTTCACGATCATGGTCGGATAAGCGATATCGCCATTTGTAACTTTTCCGTTCACAACGTGAAACAGCTGGGGGTAGAGCGCGAAAGCGATCAGACCGGGCAGAACGAGTACGAACACAGGCAGTATCTTGAGGAAGCCAGCGAAGATCGTGCCTGCTTTGGCGTGGCCCTCGTCTTTTGCCGAGAGTACGCGCTGCACGATCACCTGGTCCGTACACCAGTACCAGATACCCAGGATCGGGGCGCCAAAGAAAATGCCTGTCCAGGGAAACTCGCCATCCGTGGCGGGCTTGATCATGTGGAAATAGTGCGTGGGGACCGCCGCGCGCAAACCTGCAAACCCGCCCACTTTGTCCAGGCCAATGATGGTCAGCGCGATGGCGCCGGCGAGCAGGATCAAGGTCTGCACCAGGTCGGTGTAGATCACCGCGGCGAGGCCGCCCGCGATCGTATAGATTCCCGTCGCCACAACCAGGATGATCGCGGCGGTCAATGGGCTCCAGCCCACCACGCGCTCCAGCACGATGGCAGCCGCGTACAAATGCACCGAGATCTTCGTAAAGATGTACGCGATGACGGAGATGCTCGCGAGATAGGTGGCGCAGTTCCGATTGAAGCGCCGTTCTAGAAACTCCGGCATGGTGAAAACGTTCGAACGCAGGTAGAACGGCACGAAAACCCAGCCGAGCAGGAGCAGCATCAGGCACGCCAGCCATTCGAAGTGGCCGACGGCCAGACCCGAGGTCGCTCCGGAACCAGCCAAACCGATGAAGTGCTCGGTCGAGATGTTGGAGACGAAGAGCGACGCGCCGATCGCGAACCAGCCGATATTGCGGCTGGCCAGAAAATAATCTTCGGAGGTCCGCTCTTTCCTGGAAAAATAGAAACCGATGCCGAACACGACAGCGAAGTAGATCCCGATGATGACGAGATCCACGGTCTCAAGGGTCCGGTGGGTAACCGCGACCGCAGATGCAAAAAGCATCCATTCCTCCTTGGCGTCCGGCGGCGGAGAAGCGGGCCGGACATGTTACACCGCCGGTATTTTCAACCACGCGCACGGAATGAACGTGGCTGCCCCTGCTAAAACGGTGCTGCTCCACTTCGCCAGCAATGAACCCGACAGATGGGTCGCGAAGAATTGGATTGCGAAGTCTATACCAGGCCCAATCCAGGCTCAATGCCATTCGAATGGGCAGCGCATTTCCATGCCCTTCCCGTTACCATGGAATAAGCGAGGGGCACGAACGGTATGTTCAGGTGCACCGGCCACCGGTCCGTTTCGGATTGCCGCTGGGCATGGAACAGAGTAAAAGAGACAGAGGGAGAGGAACATGATGAAAGCAGTGATTTGTTTGCTTTTCTGCGCCGCCGCAGTGATGGCTGCGGACAAGACGGTGTACGACTTCACTTTGAATTCGATCGATGGCCAGCCCGCGCCGCTCGCCGCCTACAAAGGGAAAGTCGTGCTCCTCGTCAACGTTGCCAGCCGCTGCGGTTACACACCGCAGTATACGGCGCTGGAGTCGACCTATGAGAAGTACAAGAGCGGAGGCCTCGTCATCGTAGGCATTCCGGCGAATAATTTCGGCGCGCAGGAGCCCGGTTCAAATCAGGAGATCAAAACCTTTTGCTCTTCGAAATATCACGTGACCTTCCCCATGATGGCCAAGGTGTCCTTGAAAGGCGAAGACATCACCCCGCTCTATCAGTTCCTGACGGACAAAGCCGTGAATCCGCAAACGGGCGGAGAGATTCAATGGAATTTCACCAAGTTCCTGATTGGCCCTGACGGGCACGTCATTACGCGCTTCGAGCCTGAGGTGACGCCGGATTCGCCACAGGCAACCTCTGCCATCGAAAAGGCGCTGGCCTCGCTGAAATCCTGAGTGAGGCACGCCGGGCTCGATCTGTCTGCCGGTCACCGGACGCGAGAATCATGCGGCGTGTGACCGGCAGCTGGAGTCTGCGATAGACGCTGCCGGCCCGCCAAATCCAATGCCGATACTTTCGTTGCAAAATGTCTCGAAAGACTATTTGACGGATGGGCAGCCCGTGCATGCGCTCAGCGGTCTTTCCCTGAACGTTGAGCGCGGCGAGTTTGTAGCTTTGGTGGGGCGGAGCGGCTGCGGAAAATCTACGCTGCTCAATCTGGCCGGTGCCATGGATTTTCCGACGTCGGGCAAGGTACTTCTGGATGGAGTTTCGACGTCGTCCCTGAGAGATGGTGGCCTGACCCAGTTGCGGCGCGACAGGGTTGGCTTCATTTTTCAGTCGTTTCAATTGCTGCACACGCTGACGGTTTTTGAAAACGTCGAACTGCCGCTGCTCCTCGCCGGGAAACTCAACTCGCGCGAAGCGGCCCGGGAGCGGCTTGCCTGGGTGGAACTCGAGGGCCTCGGCGATCGCTATCCTCACCAGCTTTCCGGCGGGCAGATGCAGCGCGTTGCCATTGCACGCGCGCTCATCCATTCACCGAGTATCCTGCTGGCCGACGAACCTACCGGCAATCTCGACACCACGACGGGCAACGTGATTCTTGAATTGCTCCGGAGCCTCACGCGGGAACAAAACACCGCGACCATTGTGGCGACCCACAGTCTTGAGGCCGCATCGCTCGCGAACACCCTCGTCCGTTTGCGTGACGGAAAGATTGAAGAGATCACCCGGCGCTGAAATGCCTCTTTTTCTGCTCTTTTACCGATTGATGGTGCGCCCGCTCTTCCGTGAGCCGGTGAGGACCTCGCTGACGATCTTGGCTATCGCCTTGGGGGTAGCGGTCGTCCTGGCCATCGATCTTGCGGGCGGCGCCGCCGCCGGCTCGTTCCGCAGTTCGATGGAAACGCTGGCCGGCGAAAACGATCTGGAAGTTACGGCGTCGGGAGGCGTACCGGAAAATGTGGTTGGTACGCTGGCCACGCTGCCCTATTCGATCCGAGTTTCGCCGCGCATCGAAGACTACGCGGTGATCGCTGAGACCAAGAAGTCGCTTCCTCTCATCGGACTGGATCTTGTCGCGGAAGGCAGCGCTTACGCACAAAGTGAATCCCAAAAAACTGCTGCGTTCCAGACGCAAAGCGCATCTGAAAACGTGTTCGAGCATTTGGGAGATGCGGACAGCATCTGGGTAGGGTCGAGCGTAGGCTACAAGACGGGCGACCGCGTCGAACTGCTCATCAACGATCAAGTCCGCAACTACACCGTGCGAGGCCTCTACCCCGATTCGAACGGCAACGAATCCGCAATTGTGATGGACCTCGCCGCCGCGCAACAGGCACTGGCGCGCTATGGCCGTGTCGATCGCATCCTTTTGAAAGTGCCGGAGTCTCCCAGCCTGGATGAGTGGCAGCAGCGCTTGCGGGCGGTGCTTCCTGCCGGTGTGGAGGTTCGTCCGCAAGGCACCGGCACGAACGAGAATCGCCGCATGCTTGCGGCTTTCCGCTGGAACTTGCGCCTGTTGAGCTACATTTCTCTCGTTGTTGGCGCTTTCCTTATCTACAACACGATTTCCGTTTCGGTTGTTCGCCGCCGGCCGGAGATTGGAATCGTGCGCGCCCTCGGCGCCAGCCGTGGCGCCATTCTTTCGGCATTCGTCGGCGAAGCCGCCTGCTTCGGTCTCATGGGCGCTCTCATCGGGCTTCCCGTCGGCCGCTTCATGGCGACGGGCGCGGTTCGATTGATGGCGGCCACGGTGGAATCGCTTTACGTCAGCAGCCGGCCAGGAACCATCGAGCTGAATGCTGCATCCATCCTTCTCGCGCTGGCGATCGGCGTGGGAGTTGCGGTGGCATCCGCCTATTCACCCGCGCGCGAGGCTTCCATGGTCTCGCCCGTCGAGGCGATGGCGCGGGGCCGCCGCGAATATGACGTGCGCGTACACAAAGCCCGCGATGTGTGGCTGGCTCTTGTGCTCGGTTTGGCGGCCGCCGCTGCCTCTCGCGCTCCCGCGGTCGCCGGTAAACCGTTTCTTGGCTATCTCGCCGCGATCTTGCTGGTGGCAGCGTCGGCGCTGGCGATGCCCGCATTCGTTGACGCTCTGACTTCGCTTTCTTCGAAACTTCTCGGCAAGCTTCTCGGCGTGGAAGCGATGCTCGCCTCGCGGAGCCTCGCGGCTTCCTTGCGCCGAACTTCCGTTCTCGTCGGCGCGCTTTCGACCGCCATCGCGATGATGACCGCGGTTGGCATCATGGTCGGCAGCTTCCGCCAGACCGTCATGATATGGATGAGCAACCAGTTGCCCGCCGATCTGTATCTCCGTCCCGCTGGTTCCGCAGCCGCAGATCGCCATCCAACCATTTCTTCCGGTCTGGCAGAAGAGATCGCGAAACTGCCGGGCGTCGCGGCCGTCGATCGCTTGCGCGCTTACGAGATCCGCTTTGAAGACATGCCCGCTACGCTCGCTTCCGCCGACCTGAATGTCCTGCGCTCCTATCACAATTCCGATTTTTTCTCCGGCCGCCCCAGGGAGCAAGTCCTCGCTGAACTGCGCGATTCGAACGCCGTCATCGTCAGCGAGCCCTTCACTTACAAGCACCATCTGAAGGCCGGAGACTCCATAACGCTTTCTCTTGGGGAAACGCAAGCGTCCTTCCGCATCGCCGACATTTATTACGATTACTCCAGCGAGCGCGGCAATGTCCTGATGGACCGCAAGACCATGCTGCGGTATTTGCCCGATCCGGCGCCTTCGAATCTCGCCATTTATGTTTCTCCGGATGCGCAACGGGACATGGTTCGAGCTGAAATCGAAAAAGCCACCGCCGGCCACCGCGTCCTTTTGTTTTCGAATCGAGACTTGCGCGCCGAAGCCATCCGCATCTTTGACCGCACATTCGCCATCAGCTACGCCTTGGAAGCGGTTGCGGTGATCGTCGCGGTTATGGGCATCGCCGGAGCGCTTCTCGCTCTGGTGATTGACCGCCGCCGCGAGCTTGGCCTGCTTCGATTTCTCGGCGCGGCCACCGGGCAAGTTCGAAAGCTAATTCTCGTGGAGGCAGGCTTGCTTGGACTTCTGGCCAATCTTGCCGGTCTGGCCCTGGGCTTTGCGCTGTCGCTGATCCTCATCTATGTGGTCAATAAACAGTCGTTCGGCTGGACGATCCGGTTTCACTGGCCGGTGGAAGTTCTCCTTGGCGCGCTGACGGTCGTATATGGAGCGACCGTGCTTGCGGGCCTCTACCCCGCGCAGGTCGCGGTGCGCTTGAATCCGCTCGAGGTCGTCCATGAAGAGTAAGCTCGCATGCATCGCCGCCGCGCTGCTCTTGCTGCAACCTCTCGCGGCGCAATACCGCATTGCCTTACCGGGATACCGCTACGAATTCCCTCGAGATCATTTCCATCATCCGGATTTTCAGACCGAATGGTGGTACTACACGGGAAATCTGAAATCAGCGGACGGCCGGCGTTTCGGGTTCGAACTGACTTTCTTCCGGCAAGCTGTCAGCCGCGATCCCGCGAAGGCCGCCGCCTGGGACGTGCAAGATCTCTACCTCGCGCATCTCGCGTTGAGCGATCTGGATGGCGGGAAGTTTTATCACGCGGAACGCACCAATCGATCCGGCCCGGGCATCGCCGCGGTGAGCGAATCCCTCGGCCGCATCTGGAATGGCAATTGGCAGATTCAATGGCGCGGCAGCGACCAGGAGCTAAGAGCGGTCGATGAGCGCTTTCAACTTCACTTGACCCTGCACTCGGAAAAACCCCCCGTGATTCACGGTGAAAACGGCCTCAGCCAAAAGGCGGAGGGGCCGGGCCGCGCATCTCACTATATTTCTCTAACGCGCTTGATGACTTCCGGTGTAATCGAACTCGGTAAAAAGAAATTTGAAGTGAGCGGCGCCAGTTGGATGGACCATGAATTTTTCACGCATCAACTCGATTCCGATCAAACCGGCTGGGACTGGATGAGCCTCCAACTCGAAGACCACACGGAGGTGATGCTCTTTCACATTCGCCGCAAGGATGGTTCGATTGATCCGTATTCGGCTGGCACGTACGTGGATGCAAAGGGAAAGACGACGCATCTGCGCTCGGCTGATTTCACGTTACAGCCTGCCGGCGAAATCTGGACAAGTCCTCTGACAGGCGCCCGCTATCCGATACGCTGGAAAGTTGCCATTCCAAAATTGAGCTTGGAACTGGAAGCAAGAACGCCGCTCGAATCGCAGGAGTTGACGGGCAAAACCGGATTGGCTCCAAACTATTGGGAAGGTGCGATTTTTCTCAGCGGCCGGCATGACCGGCAATCCCTGAGCGGCGTGGGCTATTTGGAAATGACCGGCTACGATCGCGCCGTCCAGTTAACGAAATAGAGTAAGGGCCTGTCCACCAAGCCAGATCTCTCCCACGTAATTTGACGCGATTGATCGCGCCCTGCTCTTTTCTCGCTTTCTTCAAACTTTCAATTTTCTACTGCCTCTTCTTCCCCAACGTTCCGACACTTCCAATCCCTCGCCACGCAGCAAGGAAGGGAGCATATGCTCGACGCCGTTTTTTTTGCCGCGGGTGGCGCTGACGCAATCCGCGGGAACGAAGTTGGCTGCCGCACATGCCGGTTTTGCGTGTGCGGGTTTAGAGTCAACTTCATCGCAACCGTCGGCGGTGCGAATTGCCGCACCCAAGCGGTCGACGAGGAATCCCTCACCATTGACAACGTATGCCACCGGCGAACGCCACCGCCGCGCGGCACGGACGTTCCACCGTCAATTTTACTTTTCGCCTCTCCGGGGAAGTGCGAAAGCGATAAAGGCATCGCCAACAGGGTTATCACACGTATGCCCGCCACCCAGGCAGTTACCATTCGCGGTGATACTGCGGTCGGGGACATTTCCACCGAACGCGTTGACAATAAACTCGCGTCCATCCGCGAGGTAGGCTATGGGGCCCGCCGCCGCCCCACCGGCGTTGGTAATGTTGGCGGGGGCATCGAACGTAAACAGCATCTTGCCAGTCTTGGCGTCAGCCGCATCAAATTTCCCGTTCCCCTCACCGAAGAACACCAGATCGCCGGCAACGAGCACACCGGACTTCGCGGGCTGAGGCAGGCGAATCTGCCAAACAACTCTACCGGTGCGGGTGTCGGTGGCTCCGTACAGGCCAAAGGGCCTTGCGCCAGGAACATGATTGATGAAGGTCGAGCCCAGGTGAAGGTCTCCGTTGACCGCCTGGGGGATAAGACTCGTATTGCCGGAGTGAGTCTTGAAGACATCCGGGTCGTGCCTGGCGCCGTAGTACACGAATTTTGTCCGCGGGCTAAAAGCTGCGGGGTTCCATTCGCATCCCCCGTTGTCGCCCGGCATAATGAGCCGCAACGTTTCATCAGGAGGAGTGTATTGGGGTGACAGGGCAACCTCGTTCTGACCTGGAGCCAGGAACGTGCTAAAAGCAGCGGTTATGGCAACCGTGTCGGGCTGTTCCTCAGGCGTGAGCTGGTCGAACCGGAGCGGGGTCATCGGCTCGACAGCAGAATAGGGTTGGGTTGGCGCGGCCATCTGGAACGCGGCAGCAACATCACTTGGTGGGACGGGTCGCTCGGTCACCGGGAAGATGGGCTGGCCCGTGCGGCGGTCGAGAATGAAGTACTGACCGGTCTTGGCACAATGGCCGAGCGCCCTGAAATGCTTTCCATCTTTCTCGAGCGGGAATAGGACGGCGGGTTGTGCGCTGTCGTAGTCCCAGATGTCGTGGTGCACTTCCTGGAAATGCCACACAGGATTGCCTGTAAACAGGTCTATGGCAACGATGGAGGCGGAAAATAGATTGTCGCCAGCCCGGTTCTCGCCAAGAATGTCGGGCGCAGCATTCCCCACGCTGAGGTACACGAGCCCTAAGTCCGGATCGATGGCCGGCGGGTTCCACACTGCGGCGCCACCAGTCAGGAAAGACTGGCCAGCGAAGCTAGTGGGCTGCGTGGTGGAGAAGCGCCACACGGTAGTGCCGGTTTTTGCGTCCAGGGCAAATACCTGGCCTCGTATCTCATACTCGCCGCCCGATAAGCTGATGACGACCAGTTCGCGGCCACCGGCTTCCACGAATTGTGGGGCGGAGTTGATAACGACCTTGTCATGGAAATCAGCCACCGTGCTCTGCCACACGACTCGGCCTGTTTCTGCGTTCAAGGCCACGACGGAATTGTCAAACCGGCCGACGAAGACTTTGGCGTCTCCGAAGGCCACGCCATGATTGTTGCGGCCACAGCAGAGAAAGAACATCGCGAGCTGCGCCTCGTCGTTGAAGCCGTCAAACTTCCATAACATCTGTCCCGTGGAGGCATTCAGGGCGAATACGTTGTCGTGACCGTCAGTGATGAATAACCGGCCGTCGACCTCGATGGGCGAGGCTTCCAGTTCAGCCAGCGGGTCGAGTACGCCGGTGTGGAACACCCAGGCCACCTGCAGCTTGTTGACGTTGCGGGGATTGACTTGGTCCAGGTTTTGGAACCGCGTGTTGGCAAGGTCCTTGCCGTGATTTGGCCAGTCATGATTAGCATGTTCACGTTCTGCGGATGTGGGCGACGCCCCAAAATAAAGGG
>WNFC01006557.1_pt1 | contig 22272 bp, 18 predicted proteins | sample 5400541 | NCBI WGS metagenome assembly WNFC01 (sample SAMN13153342, study PRJNA577476) | soil metagenome | isolation source: 120 cm saprolite under Douglas fir tree site 2 hole 2 replicate 1 | place: USA:California | collected 2015-04-18
CCCGCGGGACCAAAAAATCCCTTCTTCAAGTGCACCAGAAGGACGGCGACCGCCATGTCGAATGCGAGCAACAGGGCAACAATGCGGGTAAAAAGCCCCAGGATCAGTGCAATGCCGCCGAAGAATTCGAGCAGCGTCAGCAGGACGGCAGCGGCTTGTGGCGCTGGAATCCGGAGTGAGGCCAAGAATCCGGCTACATTGTGAAATCCCATGAAGAACTTTTGTCCACCGTGCATCATAAACACAACGCCGACCACGACACGAAGCACGGTGATTCCCCAGGAGCGCATGTCTGAGCCGTCGGTCATAAAGTCTCCTTAAGGCGGACCGGTGTGAATTCTTAATTCGGTATTGGGCAGGCGGAATTGTAGCACTCGTAGGGCGGGCTCAGACCTTCCATTTCGCGGGGGCATCGCCCGAGCAAAACTAGATTGCACCAGGCGCAGGATCCTTCGCTCCGCCTGAAAAACGGCTGCCCTCAGGATGACTCCGTTGGAGTGGAGACGGTCAGAACGAAGATCCCGGGTTCAAGAACGCAATAAAAAAGCGCCCTGGACTTTTCAGTCAAGGACGCCTCGGCAGCCCTCCCCCAGAACTGCCAAACCACGAGATGGATAGTAGAGGCAGCCCCCTGTGGTGTAAACGTCACTTTGGTAACGGGGAATTTTTTTGCAGTAACCGCAGTTGCGAGTGTCTGAAGTAACTTCTGAGCGCGAGGGGCAACGCGTTCGCAGCCGTGCTAGTTCGGTGCTAATAAAAGAGAAAAGTGATCGAAGTGGTATTCGCGACGGCCTTCGGTTACTAGCGGCTTGATCGCGCCGGAGTTGACTTTTTCCACAGCGTCGTGAAGACGGAGAAGGTACACGGGGTCGGCCACGGGCACATTATGGCCGGGCAACAGGAGCTTCAGAGATGCCGTCAAGCGTGCCAGCTTGCTTACGGACCTCGCGTAGGCGGGGAAATCGGTTTCGGGAGTGAACAGGTAAATCGGACCGAGATAGAACGTATCGCCAGTGAAGAGAAGTCGGTTCCTGCGATCCAGCAGGCAGAGCGAATCTGGCGTGTGGCCGGGGGTGAAGATTATTTCCAGATCTCGGTCACCGAGGGCAATGCGTTCTCCATCTTTGATCCAGTGCGAGGCGTGCCAGGGCCGTATGGCATAGGAAGTGGGCGTCACTCCTGTGGGGAGCGGGCCGCAGAGGCGGTCAGGGGCGAGCGCGTCGCGGGAATAAACGTTGGACCGGCCTTGGGCGTTGGCGCGAGCGAAGGGAACATCCTCGTTCATGATGTCGGCGAGCAATGCGCCAGCCAGTTCCGCGTTGCCGCCGGTGTGATCGAAATGAGTGTGTGAGTTGAGAACAGTTACAGGCAGCGGCGTCAGTTGGCGGACCACTTGGCTGATCGCGCCGACACCGAGGCCAGTGTCGAACAGGAGTGCGCGACGCTCGCCTAGAATCAAATAGGAAATCACCTCTTCGAATTGATGCGGCTCGTAGATGGCGAAGACTCCGGAGCGAATGCGGTAGACCTCGAACCAGGAGTTATGCGCGTCGACCAGTTCGAGATTTTTGTACTGGGGACGCGGCAGCTCGCGGCACCACTCCGGGCGAAGCGGTTCGCCCGCGGTTTGCGCCGATAGCGCGGCCGAGAACAGCAGAGATGCAGTGAGGAGCGAGAGGCTGACCAGCGTGGGCTTCGCGCGAGAACCCGTGGATAGCGTCATCGCTTCTGCCAGGAATGGCCGGCGTCGGATGTGGTCCAGATTTCTGGGTGGGACGTTGTGAGCTTGCCGTTCTGCTGATCGGTGAATTCTATGGAGAGTATGTCTCCGATCAGAGTTACACCGGCTGCGGCAGGGATGACGCGTGTCCAGGTCTCGCCGCCGTCGCTGGAGTGATAGAGAATGCCGCTCATGCCTCCGGCCCAGACTTCCCCACCTGCGGCCGAAACGGCGCGGAAGACTGTCCTCCCCGTGAAACTTGCTCCGGGGGAGCTGCTTCCAGCCTTTTTGGCTCTAGCGGTCTCAGTCTGTGGAGGCGCATTGCGCGTCTGGACATAGTTGGTACTCAGTGCTGACGGTGCGTTGACGTTTACATCCCTCCACGTCTTTCCTCCGTCGACAGAACGTTGCAAGACGCCGATGGGAGAGATGGTCCAGCGGGATGCGGATGCGCTGTAAACCTCTGCGACTTCCGATTGAGGGGGCATCGGCGCGCGCGCTTCCGTCGGCGCAGCCGCGGCGGGCGGAGCGGAAAGATCTCCGTTCGACAGCGGAGGTTTAGCTTTCGCGACTTGGGCCTTATCGAGAGAGAGTTCTGATTGTGGTTGATCGTCAACCGTCGCCGGTTCGGCTTGCAGGGCTGGGGCTGGGGCGGTAACCTGTACGGTCTCAGAAGTGGCGCCTGGCCGTGAGGATCGAGGCGGTAGCTGCTTTTGAGCCACTGCGGGCGCGTCCGCGGAGTTCTTAAGAGACCGCGCGAAGTTAAGATCGCGCGGAGGTGCGGCCATGGCGAATTTTGCTTCCCGTCCCGTCGAACTTCCTGCAGCGCCAGCAGCAGTGCCAGGATAAAGTCGGCTAGCTTTCGCACTCTCTCCGCGGCTGGGTTGTGGTGCAACGCGAGATGCGATGCCGGGAGCAAACTTTTCCTGGTCGGTGTCTGTTTTCGAAGCGGCGCGCGTTTCTTGCTCCATGTTGCGGCCTGGCACACGATCTCTTTTCACGCGGCCGTCTTCCACGCCATCGCTTGCGAGATGACCGGCGGGAGTAGGAGTAGTAGCCGCCACTTCCTGGCGAGACAGGGCGCTGTCAGCCACGTGCATCAAGTGGCGCTCTCGCAATTGAACAATTCCGACGGAAGCGGCGAGGGCGATGCCGGCGGCAACGACTCCCCAGCGCAGGAACCAGCCCGTGCGCCAGGCCGTGCCAGCAGACCTGCCCACGACAGTTGTCTCCTTGGTGGCGGGAAGTGCTAAGGCGACGATCTCGCGGCAGTCTCCACAACGAGCCAGGTGGTCAGTCACATGCGCTCGCTCGGAGTCTGGCAGCGACTTCTCGGCGAAGGCGGTGAGCACGTCGGCGTCTGGGTGGAGGTTTGACGCATTCGTCGGGCCTTGCAGCCGTTGGCGCACGATTTTGGGAAGATGGGGCATTTTAGCTTTTGGCTCTCAGCTTTTAGCTCTTAGCTTGGAGCACTTAAATATCAACCGGACTTCCTTTTTGAGGCGAGGTTCTTTCGCCCCTCCGGGGGCTCGTTACTCTGTAATGTCTGCTTCCCACGGCTTACGCCCCTTCGACCGGCTCAGGGCAAGCTCTGGGCTGCATTCTTACGCCGCTCGGCGGCTTTTCTTGCCCGTTTCTCTTGTTCGTTTCTCTGCTCAGCGGCTGATTCCTTCTGCATTTCCGGTCTCTTGCAATGGCGCAACCTGGCCGCCCTCCGATCAGGAGTTTGAATTGCGCCAGCCTGCGGCGGATGTCCAGCCGCAGGTCTCGGACGTCGACGTCCAAGGCTTCCTCGGCTTGACGACGGCTTAGGCCGCGGCGGGTCAGGCCGGCCAGGATCTGTTTGCGCAACGATTTCGCCAGCTTGTCGAGCTTGCGGCTGATCGTCGATTCGTGGACGCCCAGCATTCGGGCAATGTCGGCCAAGGTACGTCCATCTAGAAAATACGCGGCCAAGACCAGTCGATCTTCGCTGGAGAGCGCGGCCAAAGCCTCGTCGGTGGCGGATTCCAACTGGGAGTCGGGAGATGCCACGGGCTCAGGATCGGGAGCCTGAAACTGGACTCCGTCTTCATTCTCTTCATCAAGGCTGACGAGGCGCTTCTGGCGGCGATAGCGATTTACATATTCCTGCGCGAGAACGGTGCGCAGCCAGCCTTCGAGAGATCCGCGGCCAGTGTAGGAAGAAAGTTTGCATAGGCGCTTGCCGTCTCGCGTGGTGGTGCCGTAGAGATCGGCATACAGGGTGTCGGCCAGCTCGCGCGCAGCCGAGTCTTCACGCGCGATGCGCAGGGCGGACTGGTAGAGTTTTTCACGATAGCGAGTCAGGAAAAGCTCCCAGGCGAATTCGTGGCCAGCGGCGCAGGCGCGGGCAAGAGCTAGTTCCTCAAGGCGCAGGGTGAGGAAGAATGCACGAGCTTCGGTCTCATTGGCTGAGGCGGGGAGAAACTTTTCTCCAATTTCGCAGAGAATGAGGGCGAAGGATTCCTGGGTCAAGCCCAGTTTTTGGCAATCGGCCTTCGCGTGGAGTTCGGCTCGCAGTGCGGCTACTGCCGATGGCACAGCGGAGACTTGGTTAGCGATGGTCATTCGGTGTGGTAATCAGCTAGCTCCGAGGCTAAAGCCTGCGCTCACATTGGGCTTTTAGAGCACGACTAAAGTCGTGCCCTGAAACGAAGCGAGCACTTCCGCACTCGTGCCTTTGATACAAGTCCAGTATTTCCGCAGGCTGCAAAGTTGTGCCCTCCCCAGCCTGCGTTGAATTGGTGACGTCCCTCTTCCGATGCTATCAACTATTTAGACGCATGAGGCGTGAATTTTGTTCGCAAGGACCGCTGCCACTGCCGTTCTTCGGGCGAAGTGCAAAGGGCGGTGCGCCCCGGAATGGCGAAGAACCTTTCTGCGAGCGGGACGCATTGGCTCGCCCTGCTGGGGAGGAACCCTATGAAATCGAAAATGTCTCTGGTGGTCACTCTGTCGGCGATCGTGGGTGGATGGGTGCTGACAGGGCCGCGTGTGGTGCGAGCAGGTGAGGCGGTGTCTGCTTCAGGATACAAAGTGCTGGAGCCTATCCGGCATGGAAATTTGACTGTCTTTCCGGTGCTTGCCTCGAAGTCTTATCCGACGGGCGAATTCCTGACTCTCGACGAAGGACTCCGATCGGGAGAAGTTGTGGTGACGGAATATGGAAATGTGCGGGGATTGATCCGGCGGCACCCTCCTGGGATAACCCCGGCGATTCAGCGTGAGGGCGCGGAAGTGAATCGACTCGTGCTGGTTAATAACTCCCGGCGGCCGTTGTTGCTGCTGGCTGGCGAGATTGTGGCCGGAGGGAAGCAGGATCGCGTGATCGGAAAAGATCGGATTGTGCCGGCGGAGAGCGATCCCGTGGACTTAAGCGTGTTTTGCGTCGAGCCGGGACGGTGGGTGGCGACTAGCGAGCAGTTCGGGGCGTCGGGGTCGATGTATGGCCTGAAGCCTGGAAGCGGCGGGGGCGTGATTGGCGGAACCCTAATGGCGCAGCCGTCGGTGCGAGCGAAGGCCATGGCGGATAAAGATCAGAGTCAGGTTTGGGCGGAGGTGAGAAAGCAACAGTCTGCGATCGCCGTAGAGTTGCAGAACAGCGCTCCCGCTGCAGCTCCCGCAGTTGCGAGCACGAGCTCCTATGCACGGGTCATGGAGAACGCAGAAGTGAAGAAACAAGTGGACGCGGTCGCGAAACCGATTGAGCAGAACTATCAGAGCTTGATCAAACAACTGCGCGACCGCAATGCAGTGGGTGTGGTGGTGGCGATGAATGGAAGAATCATTTGGGCGGACGTGTTTGCCAGCACGAGTCTGCTGGAAAAATACTGGCCGAAGCTGGTGCGGTCGTATGCGTCAGAGGCGGTGGTGACTCGGGCCAAGGCCGCGGAAGTCGGCGAGAAACAGGCGCAGGCGTTTCTTGAAGACATGGATGGACGCAAGGAGACGATCGAGAGCGAGCCGGGAATTTATCGCCATACGGAGGTCAACGGCGAAGGATTCAAAGTGTTCGCGCTGACGTCGCTGCTGCCGAAGACTGGATTTGATGTGCACGTAGCCAAGATGGCGGACTGAGGAAGGCTGTTGATCAGGTGATCGGGGGTTGCTGCCACTGATCACCAGCCACCGGACGTTGATCTCTCAACTGCCAGCAGGACGTGGAATGAAATTGGAAGTTACGGCACAAGCTCCAAACACCACCCCGTCTCCCTGCAAACCTTGTCCGTAGCCAAGGTCGTGCCCTGGAGATGGCCAGAGGGGCCGACCATGACTTCCGCCAGGGGATACACGCCATCGCTTCCTCCGCTGAAGCTATACAGCACTCTTTCCCTCCAGCTCTCGTTCGAGGGAATCAGAGGGAAGACTGTGCCGATGCATACCTTCCGCCGGCGTAGGTCGTGCTCAAGAGAGCTCCACGCGAGTCGAATATGAGTTGGCCTGCCGGTTCTGCACCATCTCTGCCGTTGCTGAAGCGATGGAGAACGGCTTCGCTCCAAGTGCCGCACTTCCCCCACATGAACGACCTCCGAGCAACGTCATCCGATGACAGAGCGACGCGCTCGGGTTGGTGTCAAGGACACAATCATGCAGCGGGAAGAACTGTATGTGAGCTATGAGAACCGATCAGTCGGTATGGGACGAAGCGTACCAATTGCGCCAGGCAGCGGAGTCGTTGGGAAGACGCTGTCCAGTAATGTCAGTGAGGGCCTGAAATGCCCAGGCATGGGTTTGGGCGTCGAGCGACGGATCGTCTGTATCGTTGAGCAACTGCGGCACCGCGGTCAGGCGTTGCTCCTGGGTCAACATACCGGACTGGGCCAGGCTGCACGCAGCGCGCTCGCGCACCAGGGGTGATGGATCGTTGTGCATGGCTTGCAGTAGAGGGGTGATCGTCGAGGCAGTACCGACAAGGGCGAGCCCTTCGGCGGCCCAGCGGCGAGAGTCTTCGTCATTCTTGTTGTTTTTGTCTTTATTCTGCAAATGTGAGCTGAGAACTTCGACCACTCGTTCGGTCTCGACTCCGCGATTTCCCATCAAGCCCAACGTCCACAATGCCCAGATTTTCCTCGCGTGATCGGAGGAGTTGGATTGCTCGACCAAATTGTCCAGGCTGGACTCGCTCTTGGTTAAACCGTACGCGGCTAATTCAACTTCGACGGCCGAGGTCCGCACGTGCATGTCGGTGGAGTTAAGCGCGGCAGTGGTGAGTGTGCTAAGTCGGGAATCCCATTTCAGCCTTCCGCGCCATTGATCGACGCGCGACGTGATTTGATCGGGAGCATTATCATCGCGGCTGACGGCGCGCTCGAGAAGAGCCTCAGCCTGTGCCTGCGGCTGCTGACGGTCGAGATCACGAGTTGCAATCCTGGATGAATTAGCGACCTCGGGCCTGTCGTGCGACGAGAACAGACTGGCGATGTGATTCCAAGCGGCCAGAGCGCTGCCAACGTTTCCGACCAGCAGTGCCATCAAGACTCCGGCTGCGATAGCTACGGAAGGACCGATGCGACGGGCAAACTGGGAACGCGCGCTAGTCTCCTTTGCGGATGCATGCGTTGCGCCAGTCGCGATATCAGAGCTCGGACCGAGAGTTTCATAGTCAGGCGTGGGCTGCAGACGGGGATCGGCAGCAGGCACAGTTGCGGCTCGCTGGCCCAGTTCCGGCGGGATGAGAGAGACATCCATTGTGAAAGTCTAGGGGAGGCCGAAAATAGGGTAAAGTTACTTCTGGGCATCCCACACCACTTAGGATTAGATGCAAGATCGCGGCCACCAGAATCTGGAAACTGGCATCAGATTCCCAAGCCGCCGTCACCCGAGGCTAATTTCCCGGAGGAAATTTTATGCAGCAAGAAGTTACGCAGGCGAGACGCATGTGCAGTTGGCTTTGGGTGTCGGTGGCAGCTCTTTTACTCGCAGCTGCGGCCGTGGCCGCGGCTGGCCCTGGATATCACATCATTGCAACTTATAAGTTGGGCGGCGATGGCGGTTGGGACTACTTGACGGTGGATGCTGCGGCGCGGCGGCTTTACATTTCGCGCGCGACGCATGTAATGGTGGTCGATGCCGACAGTGGAAAAAGTGTGGGCGACATTGCGGACACTCCAGGCGTGCATGGCATTGCGCTGGCATCGGAGCTGGGCCGCGGCTTCGTCAGCAACGGCCGCGAAGGCACGGTGAGCATTTTCGATCCCAAGACGCTGGCGACAAGCAGCAAAGTGAAGGTTGGCGACAATCCGGATGCGATACTTTACGACAGCGCAACCAAGCGGGTTTTTGCTTTCAACGGCAGAAGCCAGGATGCAACCGCATTGGATGCAGCCAAGGGGACGGTGCTGGGCACCATCAAGCTGGGCGGGAAGCCGGAGTTCGCGGCGAGCGATGGCAAGGGCGAAATATTCGTGAACATTGAAGACAAGAGCGAACTGTTGGCGATCGATGCGAACCAGCTGGAGGTCAAGACGAGGTGGCCACTGGCGCCGTGCACCGAACCCAGCGGACTTGCCCTGGACCGCAAGAATCGACGCCTGTTTGTTGGCTGTGATAACAAAATGATGGCGGTGGTGAATGCCGATAATGGCAAGGTCGTCAGGACACTGCCGATCGGTGAAGGCGTGGATGCGACTTGGTTCGACGATGAAACCAACCTGGCTTTTGCATCGTGCGGCGAGGGCGTGCTGACCGTGGTGCGCGAGGAATCGCCTGATACGTTCAGCGTGGCCGAGAATGTGCCCACCCAGCAGGGCGCTCGCACTCTGGCCCTCGATTCGAAGACGCACAACGTATGGGTGGTAACTGCGAAATTCGGGCCACCGCCTGCTGCCACGCCGGACAACCCTCATCCCCGGCGCTCGATTGTTCCGGACACCTTCGTAGCGCTGGTCATCGGCAAATGAAAAAATATCTGAGTCCAGTGCGTGCGGTGATGTGGTGTGGACTGTTCGTCCTGCTGCAGACTCTTCTGCTGCAAATGTGCGCTGCTTACTCCGTACTGACACACGAGCAGGTCGTAGACATTGTGTGGAAGGACCAGATTCAGCCCCTGATTAAGAAGCGCTTTCCCAGCGTGACGGAAGAAGATTTTCGTAAAGCTCACGCCTTTGCCTATGGTGGGTCGCTGATCCAGGACATGGGCTACTACCCGTTCGGCAGCAAATACTTCAGCGACTTGACGCACTACGTTCGCAGCGGCGACTTCATAGAATACCTTCTCAGCGAGTCTTCCGATGTTAATGAATACGCTTTTGCTTTAGGAGCCCTGGCTCACTATTCCGCGGACAATGTAGGTCACCCCACAATCAACAAAGTTGTGGCCATCGAGTTCCCAATACTTCGCCGCAAGCATGGGGATGAAGTCACTTACTATGACAATCCCAAGGCGCATATCCGCACGGAATTTGGATTCGATGTGACGCAGGTGGCGAAGAACCACTATACGTCGGACCGCTATCATGACTTCATCGGTTTTGAAGTTTCGCAGGCGCTGATCGAACGAGCGTTTCAGAAGACCTACGGCATGCCGCTTAGCGACGTTGTTTCCAATGAGGACATGGCGATTGGCACGTTCCGCCGTGCCATCAGCCAGATTATTCCAGAAATGACCCGGGTGGCGCTGGTAGCGCGGAAGAAGGAAATTGTGGCCGATACTCCGAATTTCAGAGAGCGGCAATTTCGCTACTATCTGTCGCGGACCAACTATCAGAAGGAATGGGGGAAAGGATACCGTCGTCCGGGATTCGGAACACGCTTGCTGGCATTCTTTTTGAAGTTCGTGCCCAAGATTGGTCCTTTCAAGGCTCTCGACTTTAAGATCCCAACCGTGCAGACCGAAAGCATGTATGTGACCAGCGTCGATAAGACGGTGGAGAACTATACGCAACTTTTGCATGAGGCTGGGGCAGGACGAGCACACGCTGGGGAATATCCGCTGACGGACAAGACCTATGCTCATCTGCTGGATCAACTGGCGACACACAACTTCGACCAGGTGACGCCTGAGTTGCGAGATAACATTCTCGCTTTTTATGCTGATCCGAATGCTCCGGTTCCGACCAAGAAAAAGCCTAAGGATGGGCAAAAGACGATGGACGAATTGGAGAGGCTCAAGTCGCTTTCCATCACGGAAAAACCGAATACCCAAGAGACCAGCCGCTTTTAGACAGCTCTAATTAGCAGACGGGCGGCACAATTTCGGATGTTTTGACCTCGGCGGGCGCGCTAGAACTTTCCAACTAGCGAAGTACCGGTGTCGTCGAGCGGCGCAGGCAAATCCAGCAGCGGTCCGCCAAAATCCGATTTCCCCTCTTATGCCGTTCAGAGGTTCATCTTCGCATCCCGATAACTCGTAGGACCGTTCGGTTGGAATGTATGGGGTGAGGCGTATGATCTGGCCACTTTTTCTCGCAATCGAGGCTTTAACCTTCGATTTTTTGGACGCGATGACGGCGTTTTTGACTCTAAGCATTTTTGAGGGAAGCGGGAAGAATTCGCCCCGGACTTGTGGATGGCGCGGATTGATCCGGGCGGCGATTTCAAGTTTGTACCCGGACAGTACGCCACTCTGGGAATTGAGAAAGATGGCAGGCGCATCGAGCGCCCCTATTCGATCGTCTCCCCCCCCGGCGGAACAGGAGATTGAGTTCTTCTTTGAGCTTGTGCCGGAAGGAGCTCTCACTCCCCTGCTATACAAACTGCAGTCCGGGGATGAATTGCTGATGAGAAAAGTCCCGAAGGGACGGTTCTTGCTGGAAACGCACACCGGTCGTAGCAATCATCTGCTGGTTTCAACGGTGACCGGCGTGGCGCCGTTCGTAAGCTACGTGCGAACTTCGCACAAAGCGTGGAAAGAGGGAAACTTCGATGGCTCGCACAAACTGTACCTGCTCAACGGTGCGAGCCGTCCATGGGAGTTTGGGTATCGGCATGAGCTGCTGCGATTCGCACAGGAAATTCCGTGGTTCACGTACGTGCCCACGCTGAGCCGTCCCTGGGACCACGGAGATTGGACGGGAGAAATGGGCCGCGCCGACGACGTTCTACGAAAGTACGCCGACCAGTGGGGGCTGGATGCCGGCAATACCATTGCGTATCTCTGCGGCCATCCGGAAATGATCGCGCACAGCAAGGCCATCCTGAAGCGGCGGGGATTTCTAGACAAGGAAGCGATCAAGGAAGAGATCTACCGGGTTCCGGCGAAATAGTACCCAGGCCCCAATGGCGAGTCAAGGTGACGCCGAAGGTGTTCGCCTCGGGACTAGGCCTCACGAATTGTCGAGTTATCGTCTTCGGGTTGGCTACATCCAAAGGCATTTACGTCGGGATTCTCATCCAGGGCGAGATGGCCGAGCTCTGGGGAAAAAACTCAAGAGCCGAAGGAGCACCAGCCAGCGCGGGGATCTTCGCTTTTCGGAAATCGATTACCTCCCGCGGAAGAATGGAGAAGCTCAGAAATTTCTGTACCAGACGCGCATCGGCGCAGCGATGCGCATTCGCGGCACGGGTGAAAGCAGGGGGAGAACATGATGAGGAGAGTGGCCCAGCGGACGTCCGCTCTCCAGTTTGGTCAGAGGCGCCAAAAATCCCTAATCGAGTTTGGCTCCCTCTACTGGAAGTACATACCGAGCGGTGAGGGCATCCGCTTCGTCACCTGGTACGATGGAATGGGATCGCGTATCGGATTTGGTCTCGAATGACATTCTGTCCTTTTCTCGCCCGGGTGGCGGTCCAACTCAAATGGGGTATCCAGTGGCGCGGCGGCTTCAAACACGGTTTATATACCATTCGTCCGCCGCAATGGCTCGGGCAGTGAACCCGGAGAATGCGCTCGAATGAGCAGTGGAACTGATCAGCTTTCGGCCGGGGCGAATACTACAAGCACGACTAATTCCTCTGTGACGTCGTAGAAGCGGTGCTCAACTCCGGCAGCAACAAAAATCACGCTCCCTTCACTTACCGCTTGGTCTTCTGATTGCTCTTCCTGCGCTTGGCCTCCGACAGCTTGCTGGTTGGAACCGACGCGCATGCGGGCGTGACCGCGGACCACGTAGTACAGTTCGTCTTCATGGTGTGGCTTCTGTGGATCCGTTCTTCCGGCGGGAAGGACGTAAAGTCCGGCGCTCATGGCTGGTACATGGAGAAACTCGCGGTAAAGCTTGCCACTTCGCCCGCGTTCTGCCTCGACTTCTGCGAGGGTGCGAAACGAGCTGCTCACGCGAAAATTCCCCCGAAGACCAGATCAGTGAATTGTGGAATTAGATTCTGCGTTTGTAAATCGCCTTCAGGCTTGTACCACTGATAGATCCAGTTAATCATGCCCAGAAGTGCGAAGGCCGCGGCCCGCGGACTGACTTTGCTGGCGGTTTGCCGCGTTTGCTGAGTTTCTTTTTGAGCTTCCGCCTTTTGCACGTCCGCGATTAGGTTTTCTACGAAGTGGACGTAGTCCTTCTTGCGAGAGTTGATCCGCTTGCGCAGGGCGGGTGGGAGAGGATGGTTTTCGTGCAGCATGACGGTGATCTCGCGATCACGCGGGCTGAGAACAACCTCGATGTGCAACCTAATTAAGGCGCGAAGGCGCTCTTCCTCATCGGCAATGCCGCGCACGGGATTGATCACCCGCTCCTGAGTGATATCCATGGCGTGGTTCATGATCTCGAACAGTATCTCGTCCTTGCTTTGAAAGTGATGGTAGAGGCCGCCCTTGCTGAGCTTGAGCGCGGCCGCTACGTCGTTCATGGAGGTGGCGTCATAGCCGCGCTGCTGAAAAAGGCGGGCAGCAGTGCGCAGGATTTCCTGCCGAGAGTCAACCAGGGTTTCACGAGCCATCGCGTGACATGGTAAACATTCGTGGCCGGGAATGCCAATGCAGACGATCTTTTAATACTTGTAAAAACCTCGGCCACTCTTGCGTCCCAGCCAACCTGCATCCACCATTTTGATTAGCAGCGGGCACGGCCGGTACTTGGTATCGCCCAAGCCATTCTGCAAAACACGCATGATGTCGAGGCAAACGTCCAGCCCGATGAAATCAGCCAGTGTTAGTGGCCCCATGGGATGTGCCATGCCCAGTTTGAACACCTCATCGACCGCTTCCGGCGTAGCCACTCCTTCCATGACCGCAAACATAGCTTCATTGAGCAGCGGCATCAGCACGCGGTTGGAGACAAATCCAGGAGCGTCGTTGACCTCCACTGGTGTCTTCTCCAGTTTTATCGAAAGGTCCCGCACAGTTGTGAAGGTGTCTTGCGAGGTGGCCAGCCCTCGGATGACCTCCACCAGCTTCATCACCGGAACGGGATTGAAAAAGTGCATGCCGATGACCTTGTCCGAACGCTTGGTGAATACCGCCAGCTTGGTAATGGAGATGGAAGAGGTATTCGAGGCGAGGATGACCTCTGGTCGCGTCAGCCGGTCAAGGTCGCGGAAGATTTCTGCCTTGATCTCGAATTTCTCCGTGGCTGCTTCAACCACGAAATCACAATCCGCGAGCCTCGCCCGATCGGTAACCGGCTCGATACGCTTTAGCGTCGACTCCTTGTCGGCGACGGTGATTCTGTTCTTCACCACTTCGCGCTCGAGATTCTTGCCGATAGTATCGAGCCCCCGATCGAGGAATCGCTGTTCCATGTCGCACAACACCACGGCATAGCCGCAGCGGGCAAAGACGTGGGCAATTCCGTTACCCATCGTGCCCGCGCCAATGACTCCTACCCGTTCCATTTCCATGAGTCCACCTCGTACAAGCCGAAGCTGCGCCAGTCTGAAAACGTTCGAGTCTAACACCACCGCAGCCGACGGGGAGCAACGATTGGGTGGCGAATAAACCCGCGAGCGGAAGAAAAGTTGCGCATCATGGATATGCGCGGAATCCCTCTAGCGTTATGCGGTTCCATGCGTTTCGCGCTGGGGCATCGCGGCAGCGCACGCCTCGCATCCCACTAGACAAGAGAACCGGGGCTTCCGCGGAAGCTTCGGCCAGCGGAGGTGATTATGTTTCGGACGAGAATGTTGCAGGGCTTCAGGCTGGCCGCGCTGGCAGCAGTGGTGTCGCTGGCATTCGGCAGCATGGCGTGGGCGCACGATGACGATGACTACTATTATCGCCACGATGAAGCTCGCGAGCACGGTCATCAGAACGGATACCGAGACGGTATAAACCACGGACGCTACGACCGGATGCAGGGCTATCGCTACAACTACAAGAGCGATCAGTGGGAAGATGCCGATGGCGGTTATCAACATTGGATGGGTTCGCGTGGCCGCTACAAGAATGCCTATCGCGACGGATACGTCAACGGGTACCGGCTGGGTTATGGCATGTACGGCTTCCGCCGCGGCTGGGACGGCGATCGTTATGACTCCTACCGCTGGCATGACCGGGACGATTGGCGCTAACCGTAAGAAGGCAATCCAGCGGCCTGGTTCTGTATACACCGAGCGTCGGATACTTTAGCTTGAAGCCGCTTGACCGTAGCGATCAGCCTGCAGCCATGGCCACGCACGGAACACCTAGGCGCGGTATCGCTCCTCGGATTGTAGCGCCATGTCAAAGAGGGAGCCCTCCTTCAGCGAGAGTCCTCTCGCCGGTGCTAAAATAATCTGTTCCGTCGTCTATCGAAGATCTGACGTATTTCCTCCACGAGGTACACCATGGCAACCCTTGAAGCTTCCCGTCCGCGCACGATGCCGCGCGAAGGCCGGTTCGTTAATGAGCCATTTTTTGATTTCACCCGCGAAGAAAACGCGCGCAAGATGCGAGCTGCCATCGAGAAAGTCCGCGGCCAGCTGGGCCGCGAATACGACCTGATTATTGGCGGTAAGCGTGTCAAGACGGCAGACAAGATTCGCTCGCTAAATCCAACGCGGCCTTCCGAGATTGTCGGCATCCACCAGAAAGCCGGCAAAGAGCACGTTGAGCCTGCGCTGAACGCCGCGCTGAAGGCGTTTGAATCCTGGAGCCGCACTTCGGTCAAAGAGCGTGCCGATCTGCTGTTCCGCGTCGGTGACCTGCTGCGCCAGCGCAAGATGGAATACATGGCGTGGCTGGTCTTCGAAGTCAGCAAGAACTGGGCAGAAGCCGACGCGGACATTTCCGAGACCATCGACTTTTCGGAATTCTACGCTGGCGAAGCCCTACGTCTGGCAAAAACCGAGACGCCGGCGCAGATGCCGGGTGAGCACGATTCGCTGACCTACATTCCCTTGGGTGTCGGGGCCGTGATTCCACCGTGGAATTTTCCCTGTGCCATCATGGCCGGCATGACGCTGGCCTCCATCGTTTGCGGAAACACCGTGATCCTCAAGCCTTCGAGCGATTCTCCCACCATCGCCGCAAAATTCGTCGAACTGCTCGAAGAAGTTGGGATGCCAGAAGGGGTGGTGAATTTTTGTCCAGGCTCGGGCGCCAGTTTTGGGGACGCGATCGTTGTTCATCCCAAGACGCGCTACGTGGCGTTCACGGGTTCTCGCGAAGTTGGCCTTCACATCCACAAGAGCGCTGCCGCCCAGGTTCCGGGACAGATCTGGATCAAGCGCACCATCCTCGAAATGGGTGGCAAAGACGCCATTATCGTGGACGCCGACGCCGACATCGACGCTGCCGTCGAGGGTGTGGCGCAGGCTGCTTTCGGCTTCCAGGGGCAGAAGTGCTCAGCCTGTTCTCGCGCCATTGTGGACGAGCGCGTCTACGACAAGTTTCTGGACCAACTCAAATCGCGCGTGGAGAAAATTAAGCTTGGTGATCCTGCGGAAAACGCAACCATGGGCGCGGTCATCAACGAAGGATCGATGAAGACGATCCTCAGCTACATTGAACAGGGCAAGAAAGATGGACGGCTCATCACCGGCGGCGAGCGCGCCAGCGAGGCGGGGGAAGGTTACTTTATCCGGCCCACGGTGATTGCTGACATTCCACCTAAATCGAAACTCGAGCAGGAGGAAATCTTCGGCCCAGTGCTGGCCGTCATCAAATCGAAAAACTTCGACCACGCGCTGGAGATCGCCAACGATACCGAGTTCGGCCTGACCGGCGCTGTCTATACCAACTCGCGCGACCGGATTGATCGCGCCGTGCGCGAGTTCCACGTCGGCAATTTGTACATCAATCGCAAGTGCACGGGAGCCATGGTGGGCGCGCATCCCTTCGGTGGATTCAATATGTCGGGAACGGATTCCAAGTCTGGCGGCCCCGATTATCTGTATTTGTTCACGCAGGGTAAGTCGGTGGCGGAAAAAGTCAGCTAAGCGTGTGACCGTGGTTGCAGAAAACAAGAAAGGCCGCCCGGGTGGCCTTTCTTGATGGACCGAAAAGTTCCTACGGCGCGACTCCCGCCGGCGGTTGCGGCACACTCCCCGCGGCTGTGGCTGCGGCAGCCTCGTTCAGTATTCGGTGATGAATAGTGAACAGCGCTAGCTCCAGCCGGTCGGAGACGCCGATCTTGTCATATACATTGCGCAGGTAATTCTTGATGACCTGCTCAGTGGTTCCGAGTTGAGTAGCGATTTCCTTATTCTTGTAGCCCTGCACAATGAGTGCGACGATGCGCAGCTCTTTTGCCGTAAGGCGATCGCGCACGCGCAATCCGACCATATCGTTTTCAGTGAGTTCGCTGGGCACGGCCACGTCCTGCACCCAAGTTTCGCCGCGAGCGACTTTGCGCACGCAGTCCACCAAGGCTGCGCTGGTGACGTTGCGGTAGACCACGCCATGGGCGCCGTTAGCCATGTGCCGCTGCGCACTCTCGCCGGTATCGGCGAGGACGATCACGCGAGTCTTCGCTTTGTTCGCAGCCTGCACGATGGCGGCAAAATCGTTGTGAAATCCCGCCGCCGCGACCAGCACCGCGGCACGGAATTTGTCCAAAGCCATGAACATCTGCTCCGGCGTTTGCGCCTGGGCAACAATACGCATCTCGTCTTCCACCGCCAGCACCTTGGCAATGCCAGCCCGGAAGATTGCCTGGTTATCGGCCAAAATCAGTTTGAGCATTTTGTCATCGCTCCAAAATTTTAGGAGTTCCTCACGAACTCATACGAGTCGATCACGCAGGCCACACCTCGGCCCTCGTTGCCAGCTTCATCCGTGCGCACTACCCGCCCTTTGCACTGGATGGTTACATTCTCTTTGCCTCCGGTAACATCCGGCGGCAGTGTGATTTCAAATTCCACCGGCGAACCCATCTCCAAAGAGGCGTCAGCACGAATGTAAACCCCGGCGGCGCTGAGATTCCCGGTTATTCCCTTGGAGTCGCTGCTGGCGTCGTCCTTATGAATCTTGATGGGTAGTTCCAGCGGAAATCTTTTTCCGGTCCGTGCTTCGGACACAATGCCTCCTCTGCCGTGGCTTGATCCCCGCCCTTCTTTCGACTGGGCCAGTGCCATCGAAACAAGCTCCCAGCGGGCGCACGCCCGCTTTTTGCTTACGCTGGCGTTATATCACGGATGATACCGCTAAGAAAGCCTGATAACTGATTAGTTAAGGGTAGGATCTAGATTCCCCCAAAGGACAGGGGGACAGTGGTTGCGGACAATCCGCGACTCGCCATTGGACTGGCGTTGGCTCAGCCCATTCACGCCAGGGCCTAAGGGCGCGTGTTAGTTTGTTGAGATAATCGCTGACTATCGGAAAGAAGGTTCACATGCCACGTCTATCCATTACCAGCGCATGGCAGATTCGCATTCAGGTTTGGCCGCTGCTTCTTGTAACGTCTATCGCAATAGCCGGCGCACGGGCACAATCAGCGCCCAATCCCGCAGCCGGGAGTGCGAGTACCAACCAGGCCTCGACGAGAAAGTCACCGGAGAAGAAGGCAACTCAAAACACAGGTGAATCCTCCGCTCAGGCTCCGGACGTTTTGGTGCAGCTGAACGGCGCCTTAGAGGGCTTGGCCGCTAAGGTTTCTTCGGGTGTGGTGGAGATTCTTGTGACCGGTTACGGCCCCGCGCACGAGGAAAACCGTTCACAGACCGCGTTGATCGTACGTCAGCACGCGGTGGGCTCGGGAGTCATCGTAGACCCAGACGGCTACATTGTAACCAATGCCCATGTTATCGAGGGCGCGCAGCGTATCCGCGTTGCTCTGCCGATTCCGGTGGGCGATGCCGCGGGTTTAGTGCCTGTCGGCAAACGTCGGATTCGCGAAGCGCGGTTGCTGGGTTTCCACAAGGAGACGGATCTGGCACTGCTCAAGATCGAGGACAAGGAATTGCCGACGCTGCCATTCGTAAGGCACGAGCGTCCTCATGTCGGACAACTGGTCTTTGCCATCGGGAGTCCCGAAGGTTTGCAGAACTCAGTCACGATGGGGGTGATTAGCGCCGTAGCGCGACAGCCTGATCCCAGCAAACCCATGACTTACATACAGACAGACGCGCCGATCAATCCGGGCAACAGTGGCGGTCCGCTGGTGGATATGAATGGCACTGTGGTCGGAATCAACACCCTCATTTTGTCGGAGGGCGGCGGCAGCGAAGGCCTGGGTTTTGCCATTCCCGCCCCAATCGTGGAGTTTGTCTATCGCAGCCTGCGCAAGTACGGACACGTCCACCGCGTGGAAATAGGCGCCGGCCTGCAGGAGATTACTCCGACGCTGGCGGAGGGTCTCCACCTGCCACAGTCCTGGGGAGTGTTGGTCGGCGACGTCAAGCCCGATGGCCCGGCTGCGGGCGCTGGCCTGCAAATTCAAGATATTGTGCTTTCTGCTGACGACCGGCGTGTCGAGACCCTGCCGTCCATTACCGCCGCGCTCTATCTACACCGGCTGGATCGAGTGTTGAAGCTGGAAGTGTTGCGGGGCCACGAACGAAAGACGCTTTATGTTCCTGCCGTCGAGAACCATGATCCTATGGACCAGCTTCTCGACGCGGTGAGCACTGAACGAAGCCTGATCCCACGTCTGGGCATTCTGGCGATCGACTTCACCACGGACTTGAGCGCGGCAGTCGGCTCTCTACGGATCCCCTCCGGGGTGCTGGTAGTGGGCCGAGCCGCTGATCTCATTAGGCCTGAAACCGGGCTTCAGGCTGGGGACGTGATTCATCAGTTGAACACAACTCCTATCCAATCCATGGAGGCGCTGCGGACCGCGGTGGGGCAACTCAAAGCGGGCGACTCCGTGGTGCTGCAGGTGGAGCGCGATAATGGACTGAGGTACGAGAGCTTCGAGATGGAGTAGGGCTCGAGCCAGGTGGCGCGGACAGTGTCCGGTCCAGAGGCGGGCGCCGGAACAAATCCTTCACTGTGCGCCGGCCCCAATTCCCGCGGCCTTCGGTCGGGCAGCGCTTTCGATTACCGGCCCAAGCCGCGCGCCGAACGCTTCCAGCACCCGAAGATCGTCTTTGGTGAACGCATCCTGACGGGCCCGATAGAGAGCCAGCACCGCAGCGACTCCCGTGGATCCTTCGAGCGGCAGAGCAAGCGCCGAGCGTAATGTGCTGTATTTGGTTGGATCATTGAGGTAGCCGGGCTCGACCGACGGATTCCCATTCAAAATCGGCTTGTGATTCTGCGCCACCCAGCCCGACACTCCTTCGCCGAGCGGAATCCGCAAAGACGAGAACAGTTTCAGGTTCTCTCCGCTCACAAATTCGGGAACCAAAACATTGTTCTTCGATAAATATACGGCCATGGAGTCGTGGGGTACGGAATGTTTCAACCGCACTGCCAGCAAAGAAAGAATGTCTTCCAGTGTGAACGACGCGCCCTGTTCCTGGCAGAGATCACAGAGTGCCTGCGCTTGCTGGCGAGCAGTGGCAACGATTGCGGTATGGTTTTTTACCGGTACCTCGGATGCCGACTCCGCCGATTCCGCAAAACCGGCAGCCGGAGCCCGGCCTCTCTCGACTCGAATGTCAGTCGACAGCTTCGGCGGAGCCTGCAGAGGCTGCTCACGAGCGAGTTTTTCCAGTTCCACATAGCGCCGTTGCAGGATTTCTACTACCCGCGGGTCGAAGCTGGTGCCGGCTTCCGAAGCTACTTTAAGCATGGCCTCATCCAGAGGCAGCGCCTTGCGGTATTGGCGATCCGAAGACAGTGCGTCGAGACAATCGACGGCGGAGAGAATTCGCGCTCCAATTGGAATGGCCTCGCCCTTCAGACCGCTAGGATAGCCGCTGCCATCCCATTTCTCATGGTGCGCGCGAACAATGGGCACCACCGGGTAAGGAAAGTCGACTTGTTCGAGAATCTCCGCCCCAACGATGGGATGGACCTTCATCTTTTCAAACTCTTCTGGGGTAAGTTTTCCCGGCTTCGAGATGATATGTTCCGGGACCGCAAGCTTGCCTATGTCATGCAGAACTGACGCAGCCCGCAAGGCCTCCGTTTCGTCCTCGGTCAAGCCGAGGTCTCTGGCCAGCTCCATGGCATAAACCCGCACCCGCTGCAAATGTTCACCCGTAGTCTGATCCTTGGCCTCGATGGCTAGGGCGAGGGCTTCGATCGTCCGCAGGTGGAGACTGGAAACCTGCTCGGCATGGCGCTTTTCCGTCTCAAGCTTGCCGAGGTAAAGACGATACGACCGGTACATGAGGTAGATCGGAGGCAAAACTAACAGAGAGGATTGCCATCCGATGTGCCCGTTCAGGAAGTGGACCAGGCCGGCGATGGCGGCTCCGACCATGTAATAAGGAAAGGACCAGAGATAGCTTTCGGTCCAGACTTTCGAGACCGGCTTGCTTTCGGTCAACCCGATGATCGCCGACATGGCTGTGCTGTTGAAGGCGAAGTGAGTAATCGCCGCGACCAGCAGAGCGAGAGGTCCGGGACCATGAAGAACGTGAGTTGCGACGAGTTGGTATGCGCCATATGCGGCGGCGCTGGAAACCGTCACCTGCGACACATTGAAGACAAGCTGAATCAACTTGGGGCGGCGTGCGGGCCTCCAATAGAACTGTGCCAGGGTGCTGGCCAGCCCGATCAGCAGCGTCTCGGGCAAACTCAGTTCCAGAATTCCCAACAATGTGAATAGGAAGTTGACCGACAGTGTGCCTTCGATGCTGGGCAAACTAACTTTCAACGATGACGCAAGCAATGCTGCTCCCAGGTAGCAGGCAAACTTGACCGGGTCGCTGGACTGCCAGTGTGTGAGAGCCAGGGCGAAGCAACCGAGAGCTGCCAACGCCATCAGAGCGATGAACACACTTGCGCCAGATTTTCGTTCTTGGAGCATCGAATCCTTAAATTCTTGCTGAAGTGGAGGACAATGTCCGCCCAAAACAATATGGTTTGGTTACCTTCGTGTTTGCCAAGTCTCGGGACGGTTTGTCCCCTGGCCATGCGAATGGGACAAAGTGTCCGGTCGGACACGTCGTGGAATTTCTAAATCATTGATTCCTAAGGCGCAGTTCCTCTCGTCGTGGACCCGTACCTGCTCTAGTGAGGGTGCGATCTCTGGCCCTTAGTTGGTGCCGGGAATCTATGACCGAGGGGGATATGAAAAGACTTCTAGTTTTGTTGTTGATGGCCGCGGTGACGGTTGCCCGCGCCGACGATTCGAAAATATCACCGGAGCTGCGTAATCTGCCTTCCCAGCAGCAGGCGCAGGTAATTGTGCAGTACGCGCCCGGCACACAGCTCGATTGCAGCGGGTTGTTCGGCCTCATCGGTTGCGCGGTGAACGACGTTCTGCGACTTGGGGGCGCGATCCTGGGGCAGTTGCCGCTGATCAATGGCGTCGTCGCGTTGCTGGACGGCAAAGGCATCGTGAGCCTGTCGAATCAGTCGAATGTCGTATACATCAGCCAAGACCGGCCATTGACACCATCGGTCAACAATGCCGCCTCCGCCGTGAACGCGGAATTCGCTTGGCAGTCGAATTATACTGGTGCCGGTGTTGGCGTTGCGTTGATCGACAGTGGCGTGAGCAGTAACCTGGATCTCAATCAAGGTTTTCTTCCGGTCTCGCGAGTCGTCTATCAACAGTCTTTCGTTCCCGGAAACTCGAGCAGCCGTGACCAGTACGGGCACGGCACTCACATCGCGGGGCTGATCGCGGGCGATGGTCTCAGTTCAACCGGCTTGCTCTTCAGCAAGACTTTCAAGGGAATTGCCCCGGGGGCAAATATCGTCAACCTGCGAGTACTTGACGCGAACGGCGGCGCCACCGACAGCCAGGTGATCGCTGCTCTCCACCAGGCGATTTCTCTGAAATCGCAGTACAACATTCGCGTGATCAATCTTTCGCTTGGCCGCGCTGTATATGAAACGTACAAGCTTGATCCACTGTGTAAGGCGGTCGAGGTGGCCTGGCACAACGGAATTGTGGTGGTAGTGGCGGCGGGAAATAATGGACGTTATCAGCCGACGAGTGGCTATGCCACTGTGACTTCGCCGGGCAATGATCCGTATGTGATCACTGTCGGCGCGATGAAGACCATGGCAACGCCGACGCGCGTCGACGACCTGATTGCCAGCTACAGCTCCAAGGGTCCAACCGTGGTAGACAGGATCGTGAAGCCTGATCTCGTGGCGCCCGGCAATCTTCTGGTATCGCTTGAGGCACCCGGTTCTACGCTTTACAACCAACACCCCGCCA
>WNFC01016925.1_pt1 | contig 22271 bp, 22 predicted proteins | sample 5400541 | NCBI WGS metagenome assembly WNFC01 (sample SAMN13153342, study PRJNA577476) | soil metagenome | isolation source: 120 cm saprolite under Douglas fir tree site 2 hole 2 replicate 1 | place: USA:California | collected 2015-04-18
TGGCCAGCACCCCCGCTCCCAGCTCCGACACGTAGCCGAGCACGGCGCCCGCGACCAGCGAGAGCGCCACCAAGAGATAGCCTTTCACATCGCTCACCCCACTCGCCGCCGTGAGGGCTGCGCCGCAGAAGCCGCCGGGGATGAAGGACAGCAGGGCGATCTTCGACTGGATGACGATGAGGAAAGCGACGATCCCGATGAAGATGAACGCGAGATTACTCTTCATGAACATCTCGCGACCTGATTAGTGGGGCAAAAATGGGGGAGTACGAGTACGACCCCAAGACGGGCGAGTGGGTCGAGAAGCCGCCGAAGCGCGAGCTGCGTCCCTGGGAGCGCTGGGTCGCCGACTGGGCAGCGCGCAACTACATCCTCTACGTGCTCATGGCGGCGCTCGGCCTGCTCATTCTCATCGTCGGCTGGCTGATCGACGTCCTGCGTTAGAGCAAGGCGGGGGGCGCGGTCGCCGGATCGCGCCCTTTCCTTACTTACTTGAAGGCAGCCTTGAGAACATCATAGATGAGCGCGGTCACGAGGCCGAGCGCGATGACGCCGCCGGTTGCTCTCGCCGCCTTGCTTCTGCTCCCCTCGAGCTCAATGATCGGAAAGAGCCAGCGCAGGATGTAGATGAGGGCGCGGAAAGCGAGGAGCACGAGGAGAAAGATGTATACGTACACACCCACGCGGAGCGCCGATGGGAGGTCAGACGTTAGTCGCTGCGTAACGCTATCCAGGCGATAGATGAGCCAAAAGGACGCTGGTAAGCCGATGAACCAATTCAAGAGGGTGAACGTGGTGGCCCCGTGAAGCCACCGCCGCGACCGCCTCCGTGCCCCGAGGAAGCTGAGAACCCTGTCACTGACACCGGCGACCCAAGTCTGGTTACTCCCGATGATCTCGAACTGGCTCCCATTGGGCGTGGGGCTGGTTCCATGGATCATAGCCCACGACCACCGGCGACTCCGTGAAGTCAAAGATGAGACGGAAGCGGTTCAGGGGATCGTAGTTTAGCTGTATCTTGAAGCGCGCCCCCGAGTCGAACGTGATATTAGCGAGTCTATCCGGGAGGACCTCCGGGATGATCGTGGCTGCGGCGTGTAGGGCGACCTGCTCGCCGTTTCTTCCGTAGACATACATCACTACGCCAGCCTCGGCCTTGGCCTTCTGCTTCAGGGAGGCAAAGTCCGCCGGGGCAACGCCAGCCGGTAGCTGAAGGAGGTCGATCTGGACGCTTGTCACCTCCCGCGTCAGGGCATCGAGATCGACAAATAACCTCCGGAAGTCATCCACGGAGAGGACGCAGGCCGGAATCTGGATCGTGCGACTCAGGCCTTGGTACGCAGGCCCGGGCATAGGTGCGGCCACTTGGGCTCCTCGATGCGCGTGATTCACAGCGCCAATTAAGCAAGCCTAAGATACAACCCGCAGGTCGTACCGGCGTAGCGGAGGGTGGCTGGATTGCGCGCTCTTGCACTTCGGGCGATGGCCTCGCGAGATTTGCGCCTATGCCGCTGTACGTCGTGAAACGCCGCTCCTCAGGCAAGCTCGTCGACCACTCGGGCGTTCTCGTTGTTGGGAACCTGCTCGGGCTGCTTTCGGCGAAGGAGCTGTTCCAAGATCGGCGGCCGCTTGGCGTCATCGGCCACTCAAACGCCGCCCGGCGGCGTCCAGCACGAGGTCGTGTACGAGTTGGGTCCGTGGCCATCGAGCACATGATGGCGGACGAAACCGGCGCGATGGCTCGGCTCCGGTGGGTCCTAGAGCACAAGCCGCGCTACGATGCCGGGTTCAGCAACTGCGAGCACCTCGTGTCCTTTGTCGAGACCGGCGAGGCGAATAGCCGCCAGGTGCGTGGCATCACGACGATCGCTATGGCCGCCGCGCTGCTGTGGGGGCTCGTTGGCTCCGGCGGGGCCGAGGCTGGCTCGGAGAGGTAAGGGGCTATGTTAGGGAGACTGACGCAAGACACGATCGACTTGTTCAAGCGGGCGACGCGGAACCTGACGCAGGACACGCTCGATTTGGTCCGATGGATGAGGCCGCGGCCCGGGCACGACATGGTCGAAGTGCTATACCGGGGGCGGCCGCTCCGCGCGCACTACGACGCACCGAAGTGGAGCGTCGTCCTCGACGGGATTTCCTACTTCGCTTTCGCTCACAACCCGAGTGACAGCCACGAGACCATCGAGGCGCGGATCGTCGCGTGGGCGGACGCGCACCCGGAGCTGTTTAAAGATCAGAAGTAGCCGCGGCACCCGCCGCTTTGTCAATCCTGTGTCAACCGTACGCGAACCGAGGGGCCCGAGCTGGTAGCGAGCCGTCGTCAGGTGCCTACGTTCGTGGGTGTTCGCGCTAACAAGGGACGGGAGTGCCGGTCCTGACGGGAACTCTTAACCCGTGATCCGCTTCACTGCCAACGTGTACTCCGAGAGTTCTGGAGTGGGGACAGCCCACGCCCAGATGCATGATCTGGGGTCCAAGGTCGATCGTGGTAACAACAGTGGTAACAAGACGGCCAGCGTTAAAGTGCGCTGCCCGACGCAGCACACAGCTAAGTGCTTGAAACAGCAACAGCCAGCGCTGGTGTGCGCTGGCCGGTGCCGCCTCCGGAGCCGAAGGTCCCGAGTTCGAATCTCGGCTGGCGCATCGAAAGACCAGGCCCCGACTGGCTTCGTCGGGGCTTCGCCTTTCCTACGGAAAAACAGTCGCGGAAACAGTCGCGAACCGGACCTCAAGCACCAGCCGGTACGACTCTGACGACGGCCTGGCGGCGAAGGGCCGGTTTGCTGCATTTTCCCGGTGTTCTGAGGTCAACCAGCGGAATTAGGCTGCGAGGCTCGCAGCCTAATACTAGTTAGGCTGCACCGACCCACCCGGAGTTGTTGACATGCGCGGGATAACGGGCATTGCGGTCGCCATGGTGCTGGTCATGGGCGCAGACGCACAGTCTCAGGTGGATGCAGTCCGCTTTGTCGGCTGCCCTGCCGATGGTCAACAGGGCTACATCGCACCCCCACAAGGTCAGCCGAAGGTTGTGGGTCGGCACGAAGTTCCCTTGGAGGCTATCGCCTATTACAAAGGGGATTACGCTCCAGGCCTGTTTGCCCCCAGCGGATGGCATTGCCGGGTTTGGTACGGATCGTCGGGCAGCAGTCTGCTTGTCACTCCGACGCCCATCGATACAACGCACTTCATGCCTCCGAGCGTGTTGGGCCCAGCTGTTGAAATGCGCTTTAGTTTCGCTGGGACATCCGGCAGGTTTAGTGTGGCCCGCTACGGCTCCAGACTCTTCCCAAAAGTGCTCGCGGGCTTCATCGCGGGCGTCAAGAATGAACACATTGCCCCGGATTCCGAGTTCGGCCCGGGACAATACGCGGGTGACTCAGTCAGAAGCTTAGGTCGTTTGGTCGCCGAGTTCACGACGCCACCGGGTGTCAGTGGCCTCGGAACCGCAGAGCTCCTTGGCCCATCGCGCGATCCGATACATGGCGTTGCGGTCATTGCGCCGGACTCCGCGGAGCCGGACATGTCAATTCTGCGGGTGCGCCTAGGTGTGAACATGCGCCAGGTCGAGGCCGCCGTCCTTCGGCTGAACAAAGAGTGTATGCAGAAGACGGATGGCTGTTGATGGCCGTATTGCGAGGGTGCAGCCTAACAAGCGCTTGAAGCTGGCGGCGCAAAGGACGCCCCGCCGAATGAGCGGGGCGTGTTGCGTCCGGGGTGACAGGGACTCGATCAGTCAATGGCAGCGAGCCGTTCCCCCAACACCTTCCGGTGCTGCTTGACTCGGTACTCGACAGCGCGAGCCCGGTGGCGATTCTCGCCGAGGTGACCGTAGGTGCGTTCGATCATGTCCGTCCCACTATGCCCTACCTCCCGCGCCACGGTCCACGGGCTGACGGGCCTTCCGCCATCGAGCGTCTGAAGCCGAGCGGTGATGTAGGTGTGGCGGAACGCCTTGGTGCGAATCTCCGTGGGCTCGGCCTTCCGGCGTCGTCCGTCCCGGTCGAGCAGGTAGATCGTCCCCGCTCGCTCGGTCACGCGGTCCAACAACTTCCGTACGTCCACCAGCATTGATTCCTCGCCCGTCCGGTACGACGGGAACAGGAGCCGCGAGGGGGGCCGCTCGAACACGTAGGCGCGCAGAATCTTCTCCAGCTGCGGCCACAGCGGAACCGACCGGTGGGACTTCTCGGTCTTGAGGCGCCGCCACGCGTTCGGCCGGAACGTGATCGTGTTGCGGTCAAAGCTCACGTCGTCCACTTCGAGCCCAAGCACTTCGGATTCACGCCCCCCAGTGAGCAAGAAGGTCGCGACCAGCTCCTCGGCAAATGGCACGGGAGGCTGACAGTTGGCCGCCGGGGCCGACCGAACGCACCGGGCAGCTTCCAGGTACAACGCCGCCTCGGGGACTTCGAGCCAGCGGGCTGGCTCGGGGTCGGCGACGGGCTTCTCCATCAGATCACCCACGGGGTCGTGTCCCTTCGGGACCCACTCCTCCGCCCGCGCCCTTCGGAAAAGATTCGAGAGGGCGTTGAGGTGGTGGCGGATGGTCCCGTCGTCCAGTCTCCTCCCGCCGCGCCCCTTCAACACCCGCAACGACTCCACCCACAGGCGTACACCACTGGTCCCGATGGTGGAGAGCCGGGCGGCCTTGCCAAAGTGGGTGATGGCGCGGCCGAGGTAGTGTTCCTCGGCGACGAGCCGGGCGTCGGTGACCTTGCCGGCTTTGGCCTTCGCAAGCAGGTGTTCGCGCACGGCGTCCGCCAGCCCCGTCTCCAAGGGAACGCCGTGCCCAGCGGCGCTCTCGGCTTCGGCTCGGCGGTCGCTCCACTCCCCTACCATCTTTGCCGCCAGCTCCTCGGCCAGCTTGTCCTGTTCCTTTGTAAGGGCGCGACGGGAGCCGGGCGCGCAGACGGCCCGGACCCCACCCCGCCACGGACGGAGGTCTACGTAGGCGCGGTCAACGCCGCCCTGGTCCCGCCACCAGACGTATCGCTTCATGTGGTCTCCTTGGCGGCCCCGTGCCGCATGGCGAACGTCTTGCTCCAGGCGGCCCACACCTTCCGAGCCACCGGCGGGTCGAGCGTGAAGGCTTCGGCGAGGAGCGGGGGGGCGCCGAACATGTTTACCATGCCCGAGCCGCGTAAATCGTCGAGCCAGATGAACATCTCGCGAACCTGCTCCGCGGACAGGGCGTCGATGGGGTCAGGCGTGAACATCGGCCACGTCCTCCCCCGCGACGGCTGCGGCGTTGTTGAGCGCCGAGGTGATGCGGGCAGCCCGGCGTGTACACTGGTCGGCCCAAGCTCGAAACGTCCGAGCGAGGCGGCGGGCAACCTTCGGCGACACCGGACGCCGTCCCCGGCGCACGGCCACGAAGTCCTCGCCCGACAGCGCTGCCGCTTCGCGGAGCGCGGTGAGACTACCAATGTCCGTGACGTCGCGGAGCACGGCGCGCACCGCAGCATCGAGGTTCGACATAGAGTCCTCCCGAAAAAGTTTTCGGGAGGATACGCGCCGCGGCTTGATCGCAAAACGCACACAGCAGGAACCGGCTGCATCGCCTTCACGCCCAGACTTCGTTGCCGCACGCTCGGAATCGTGGGTGATTTCGTGGGAGTCGCATTTTGGAGAAGCACGTGCTGTCGGCGTCTGGAAGTCCGAGATGCAGGTCAATTCTTCGCCGAGATGCCACAGCCGAACCCGACACGGTAACAACAAGCCGCGGAGTTATCGAGCAGGGGGCGAGAAGAAAACTTTGGCGGACGAAAAGGGCTTGACTTCTCTCTCTCGTGTTCCTACCGTAGCGGCGTCGTAGCTTTCGAGCTGCGCCGCGCTGGCGCGCTCCCGCTACGGTTCCTCCCGGCTTTACCCGGCGAGCACGTGGCGCTCAACCACGGCCTCGTCATGAGTCTCCGCAAGGGGACTCGTGGCGGGGCCGTTTTGTTTTGGGGGTCGGTCATGTCGGACGAAAAGCGGTGGATGAGCTTGCCGGACGCCGCGGCGCGGCTGGGCGTCGGTTGGAGTGTCGCCGCCTTCTGAGTGCTACGAAGACCGAAGGCAGAACCTTCGAGGTCCGCGTCACACCGACTCCTTCCCTGCATGATCGCTATCTGATTGACGGCACCCGCATGATCATCATGGGCGCGAGCCTTAATTACTTTGGCAGGAAACAGAGTTTTCTGATCCTCGTGGGCCCCGACTTTCGTGCTGAGCTTACAAGCGTCTTCGATCGCTCTTGGGGCACTGCCAAGCCCTGGCCCTAGTCGTAGAACTCCGGGCAACAGTCGCGAAACAGTCGCGACGGGGCCGTTGCCACCCGTTGTCTTTCGTATCAAAACGTTGAAGAATCCAGGGAATTGCTGACCGCGGGACGCTGGGGAACGGTTCTCCGGAGCCGAAGGTCGTGGGTTCGAATCCCGCCTGGCGCATGCAGTTACAGCGTGGTTTCGGTGGTGGTAACAAGGGGGCCGAAGAACTCAACGAAGTGGTAACGACAGGGCCGAAGAACTGCACCACGGATCGCGCAGGTCGCGCGACGCGTACCGCCTGCTCTTCCCGAGTCTCAGCACCTCCGTGAAAACCGAGTAACAGCGCTCGTCCGGGGCGCGACTTTCACTTTCGCGGCTCGCAAGTTCCCCAGCACCGTCGTCTTGTCTCTTGGCCCAATCTCGTGGCAGATGGCCGACCTTCTAGAACGCGTGCGGGCGTCCCTTGCGGGCCGCTACGTTCGTGCGGCTGCTCCGTCGGATGGGGCTCGGAGCGTGACGGCTGCGGCTCCTCACTTCGTCGGCTCGAGCGTGGCTTGGCCCCCCACGTGCTGCCAGCGGCCGTTCCGCTTCACGAAGATATCAGTGATGCGGCGCGGCCCGGGGACATATCCCTTCGCCGCGCCCCGAATGGTTTGCCGTCCCGTCAGCACCGCGACGTCGCCGAAGATTCGGACCTTGAGGTCAGCGAACTTCGAATCCGTCCATTGCACGTCGCTCGACATCGACTCGGCGATCTCCTGCGCCTTGTTCAGCACCGACCCGTTCGAGTGGGTGTAGAGGTAGTCGTCAGCCAGGAGTCGCTCGAGCGCCGCGCGGTCTTTTTTGAACTGAGCATCCGTGACGGTCTGTTCGAGTTTGATGATGTCCTGCTCCGCCGCACGTGTCGTCTGAGCCCAGGCTCGACTGCTGGCGAGCAAACCTAGCAACGCCACCACAAGCGTGTGCTTCATTGGTGCTCTCCTCGGTGATAGTCGCGCGTTACGAGTCTGGCTTAATGCCTGCTGGGCACCGCTTTCATGAGGAGTGCCAAGGCGTTCTTGAGACTTTCGAGGCCGGCCGCCTGACCCTTGTAGTGTCCCAGACGCACGACGACCAGCTCGTGCGACGGAATAATGAGCGTGTACTGGCCTCCGGCACCAGACATGTAGTAAGCCCTCCTGGGCACGGGGAGCAAGGTGTCTCCATTGATCCAGAAGAACCCGCCATAGACCGGACGATGATCGGCGGTCCAGGCGGGAGCGACGGTGCTCACGAACTGCACGAAGCCCTCCGGCAGGATTCGCTCGCCGTTCCACACGCCGTCCTGAAGGTAGAGATTCCCCAAGCGTGCCCAGTCCCGGGCGGACGCTAGTTCGTAGCCCTGCGTCAAGAAATTCCCGTACGGGTCGGTCTCCATCACCATCGACCGGATGCCGATCTTGTCGAAGAGCGCACGTCGCGGGAACGAGAGGTACTCCTCCCCACGCTTCTCAACGCCCAGCCGGATCAGATCGTTGACCAGCACCGGGTCGGTGTTGCGGTAGCGGCCCACGGTGCCCGGTGGCCATTGGAGCGGGCGAGTGGCGGCATAGTGGAATGAGTTCACGCCGCCCGTGTACAGATACAGGTGATCGGGATAGGGGCCCGATGGGTCATAATCGGGATCCTGCGGCGCTCGGATCCGGAGGCCGCTCGACATGTTCATGAGATCGGCGATGCGGATCTTCGCGCGCGGATCGTTTTGGCCCTGCCATTCCCGAATGGGCGCCGGTTGCTCCAGCGCGTAGATGCCCTGTTTGATGAGGATGCCCATGAGTGTAGCCGTCAAGCTCTTCCCCATGGACCAGCTCTCCAGGGGCGTGTGCGCCGTGATACCCTCGCCGTATCGCTCGCCAATGATCCGTCCCTCCGGCAACAGATCGCCCATCGGCCAGGCTTGCGTCGCGGGGTCAGGGAGGGCGCTCGCGACGCGGATCGGCTTGAAGTCGAACGAGGTTCGGCCCATTGGAAGCGTGACGCACCCTTGGTCACCAAGAAACTTGGCCGTGCGCCGCATGCCGTTGGGGAGCGTGACGTGCACGGCCTTACCAGCACGATCGATGATCGGCTTGCCCAGCTTCGCGCGCTGGTCGTAGGGTGCCGTGAAGTAGCCCACATTCTCGGCGGCGAAATCGGGATCGAGGCCGGAGATGAACACGGCCGAGCACATGATCTGGGCGAAGCCCGCCGCGTGGTGCTCGAGGGCGGTCCCTGGGGGCGGGACGTAGGGCGTGTTGAGCTCGAGCGCCTTGGCGCGCGCGATCAGCGAGTCTCGGTGCGGATTCGACCCCTGCGCCGCGGCAGGGACGCTCGTGAGTGTTAGGATGGCCAGAGCGAGAACGGGTCGCATGGTCAACGGTGCGCTCCAAACACATGCCCCATGACCGCGTCGAAATGCTCTTCGGACTCGTACCAGTGAACGATCTTCCACCCTCCCGCTCGCTTCCGGAGCAGCGCCGTTGCGACCCCCTGGCCGGGCACTCGCTCACCAGATTTGGTTGTGATGGTAAACGTGAACGACACCTCGGCAGCGGCCCCGTCGGGAGCGAGCACTATCGCACGAATCTCTCCGCTCGGCTGCGTCTCTAGCCCGGCGATGGCACCGTAAAACGTGTCGGCCGTCGCGCGGAGGCTTGCGATCGTGGGCTTGGCTACCTCGTTCCAAACGATGGGTTGCGCGTCGGCGTCCGCAGCGAAGCCGCTGACAAGACCAGCTGCGTCCCGACGGCTCGCAGCGACAAAGACACCGATGACGATCCGCTTGACCGTGTCGGCGACGGCACTGCGGTCGGCCTCGGTGAGGGTGGGCCGCTGCTGGCCGCACGCAGCGGCTAACGCCAACCCGAGCAAGCCGAGTGAGAAGCGCATGTGCACCTCCGGTCATCGGCGGCGACGAAAAAAAACCGCCTGCGTGGGTGCCCCCACTCAGCCGGTTTCGCGATTCGCTCCCCTCGAGGCATGGGCGATCTGCACGACATCCGGCCTCGGGGATCACAGCATCCAAGTTGCGTCTCAATATGCATCCCGGAGGGTGGCCCGCAAGGTGGGCGGAAACGCCTAATCTACCCACAGGGCCGTCGCTACTGCCGTCCGCGACAAGAAGCGACGCGTGGTAACAACGGCGGTAACAACGCGGCCGTCGCTGGCTGGCGCTGGCCGACGCGCGACTCGCGTAAGTGCCTGAAACGACAACGGCCAGCGTTGGTGGTCGCCGGCCGGTGTCGCCTCCGGAGCCGAAGGTCCCGCGTTCGAATCGCGGCTGGCGCATATTGGTTGGACGCTGTTAGGTCACATCCGTCGCCTTTGCCTCCGCCGCCATGCGCACCCGGTGCCCGAACCACGGGTGCCGCTGGTCGCGCGGCAGGTCCGCTGTCGCCGACGCACCGTACATCTTTTCCATGGTCGCCACGACGTCGCTCATGGTCCCCTCCGGCGCGACCCATCCGCCGTGGATGTCCGGGAAATCGAGCTTGCAGTTGTCGCACTTCTTCCCGTTGGCAAAGCGAATGGGGCACAAAAAACTCTCCACGTTGCGCAGGATTTCCGCGCCGAGGGCATAGACGCCGGTCATCCAGTCACAATACAGGCACCAGATCAGGTCGTGTCCCACCAGGCCGTGAAACTTCTGGCGGCTGACGTTCACCCAGTCTGCGTGGCGGTATCGCGGCAGGCCAGCGAGTCGCGTGAGGACGGGGTAGATGAGGAGTTCCGCCACCCGGATGAAGAGGAAGACTGGGACCGCCACCGCGGTCGCCCACAGGGCGATGTGGTTGTTGAGCCGTCCGACGGTGCGGTTGAGGAAGGTGACGATTCTCGGGCCCCGCACGTATCTGCGGTTGGCAAGCTCGTGGACGAACATCCACACCAGCATCCCCAGTACCTGCCCGATGATCGCTCCCGCCACGCCGCGCCAGCCGAAGACGATTCCCAGAACGGTGGGCGGGATCCACGTAACGAGCGAGACGACCAGGTCCAGCCCAGGCGCACGGCAGAGCCATGCGGCAATGCGGGTCCCGGCGGCGCCGAGTCGGGGGATGAGTTGGAGGAGGCCCGCGAAACCGGCGATGCCGACCAGGGTGGAGGCCGCGATGAGCACCATGGGACCATCCTATGTCAAGCGGCGCCGCCAAGCTACAGCCGGGTGCATCAGCCGTCCAGAGACAGCTAGCGCATGGACTCACGCCGGGTACATTGGGCCCATGATCCTCGGCATGAGCGTCGCGACGTACACTCTCCTCCATACGGTGTTGAGTCTCGTCGGAATCGTCGCGGGCCTGGTCGTGGCGGGAGGTCTCGTCGCCGGGACACGGCTCGACCGCTGGGCCGCCGTCTTTCTCGTCACCACCGTCCTCGCGAATGCCAGTGGATTCGGCTTCCCCTTCACCAAGCTCATTGCGTCCCATGTGGTGGGGGCCGTGTCGCTGGTGGTTCTGGCGGTCGTGATCGTCGCGGACTACGTCAAGCACCGGGCCGGACCGTGGCGGACGACGTATGCGGTGGGTGCCGTCCTCGCCACCTACTTGAACGTCTTCGTGCTGGTCGCACAGCTGTTCAAGCGGATTCCCGTGTTGTTCCTGCTGGCGCCGACCCAGTCGGAGCCGCCCTTCGCCCTCACGCAGGTCCTCGTGCTGGCGCTGTTCGTTTGGCTGGGGGTTGTCGCTGTGAAAGGGTTCCGCCCGAGTCTGGTGGGTTAGAACCCCACCGCCAATCCCACCCGCGCCACCGTTTCTTGAATCGGCGCGTCGATCTCCCCGGTTCCTCCGGGATTCGTCTTGCGATTGATGCGCTGGAAGCTGTAGCCCGCCGTTCCGTGGAGCCACCCCACCAGACGCACGTCCAAGCCGAGCCCCAGGTCGACCGAGAACGCCGCATGGCCGCCGCCCGAGAATTTCGGGGCGGCGAGGTAGTTCGCCCGGAACAGCACGGTCGCCCCCGGGCCGATCTCGTAGAACGAACGCGCTCCGACGCGCACGGCCCCCACCGACTGCGCGTCGAACTCCGGATCCGCGGTGCGCCGGATGAATCCCGCCTCCACGCTCGCATAGGTGGCCACGTCATAGGCGACCCACGCGCTGACCTCAGTCGCCGTGAAGCCGCTGGTGGCTGAGCTCCCAGTCGCAGGGTCGAAGCTCAGGCGCACGACCGCAGCCTCGGCCGTAAGCTTCCGGTAGCGAGCCGACGCCGCGCCGCCGAACCCCGTGCCCTGATAGCGCAGCCCGGATGCCACTTCCCGATAGCTCCCCAGGGCGAACTGCGGTCCGACGGTCACACTGAACTGCTGAGCTGACGCAGCCTGGGAAACCAAGACCAGCAGCGCGACGCCCGCCGCCGCACGGCTCACCGGGGCCCCGCCCCGCCCGGCTTCGGGAGCGGCACGAGGGTGAGTTGCACTTGCTGGCGCCGGGCCACGTTCTCCTTCGCGATATCCTGATTGCGCCGCGCGATCTGGTCGCGCAACAACCGATTGTAGAGGATGTTGGCTGCCGCGGGCCGCGGGGCGGGTTTGCGCAGCGTCATCACGAAGCCCGTGACCAGCGCCGCGCCCCCTACCACCGCCAGCTCGCGCTTTGAGCCCGAGCCGAGGCTCGAGTTCTCGAGCCCCAGGGTGCCGACCAGCGCACCCCCTGTATAGAGGAAGGCGAGTCCCAGGGGACGCCAGCTCTGCGGCGGCACCTCCGTCTCGGGGAGGTACTGGTAGCCGGGCAGGCTCGTGAGGGACGGCAGGGTATCTACATTGCCGTGGCTCACGCGGATCTGCTGTGAGGCGGACGATGTGTTCTGCCCCAGCCGCGCTTCCACGACCACCGTGTATACCCCCGCCGGCACCGGATCGCCGCTCGCGAGCCGGGCAGGCCAGCTCAGGTTCACCTGGCCGTTCCAGGCGCCCGAGTCGACCACGTAGCTCCCACCCGCCGTCCCGATGGCCCGCGTCACCACCCGCGCGGGCTGGGTGACCGTAAATCGAATGGGCACGGCCCCCCGCCCTCCCACAAAACTGGTGCTGTCGACACGCAGCTGCCGCACGAGGAGCACCTGGCGCAGCGCCACGTCGAACGCACTGTACGCCTTGGGCGAGATGCGGTTCGGGTCGAGCTGGCGCTCCGGATCGATTAGGACGACTTGCTTGAACGCATCCACCGCCTTGAGGATCGAATCCATGGCGCCGTAGGTGAAGCCGAGCAGCTCGTACGCCCGCGCGCGCTCGGGCCCCGTCAGCCGCTCGCGCAGCGCGGCTCGGGCGAGCGACAGCACCTGCCGATACTCGAGGTTGTCGTACGCCTGCTGCGCCTGGCGCAGGGTGGCGTTCTGAACCGTCTGCGCGCTGCCCCCCGCCGGCACGGCGAGACCCGCCAGCAGGGCGAAAGCGTGGAGGTACCGGGTCATGCGCTCACTCCGGGAGCAGGGTGTAGCGCTTGCGGACGGTGTTGCTCCCGCCCACTTGCACCGTTTCGGTTATCGTCTTGAACCCGGCGTGCTCGATGCGGATCGTGTGGCGGCCGGGCTTGACCGCGTACTCAATCAGCGGCGTCTGACCGGCATCGACCCCATCGATGTAAACCTGGCCGAACGGGTCCGCGGCGATGGTGAGGAAGCCCTGCGCCTCGACCGCGGGTGCTTGCCGCGGCTTCGCCCGCTCCGCGCGACGCTGCGGCTCGCCGCCGACCTGCGCGGGTACCCGCACCGTGTCCCGAATGCGCACCGTGTCGACCGAGGGAGCGGGCGGTACCGCTCCTTGGTCGCCGCTTCCCCTGCGTCCCAACATGAGATATCCGCCCACACCCGCCGCCACTACCACGAGCCCGATCACGGCGGGAGCCCGCGACCGGCGCCGCGCGGGAGGAGCCGGCTTGCGCGATTTCGCGGATGAGATCGGTGTCGTGGGCGCACCCGTAATCTCCGTGGGCGCATCGGCCGCCGTCCGTGAGCGCGGCCGAGCGGCGCCGCGGGACTTGGCCGGCGAAGCCACCGGCTGCTCCGGCCAGACGGCCGTGGCAAAGTCTTCCATTGTGGGGAAGCGCTGGTCCGGCTCCTTGGCCAGGGCCCTCGAGACGGCCACCGTGAGCGACCCGGGGATACCGGGCCGCTTGGCGCTCGCGAGCGGCGGCTCCTCGTAGATGTGCTTGTAGATGATCGTGTGCACCGAGTCGCCGCTGAACGGCAGCTCGGCGGTGATCATGCGATAGCCCACCACACCCAGGGAGTACTGGTCGGCGCGGCCATCCACGGGGGCGCCCTTCCCCTGCTCGGGGGCCATGTAGTGCGGCGTACCGATGATCGTCCCGGTCGCCGTCAGGCCGGTAGCGGCCTGGAGCGCCTTCGAGATGCCGAAGTCGGTCAGCATCACGCGGCCGTCGTGGTCGAACATGATGTTGGCGGGCTTCACGTCGCGGTGCACCACGCCGCGCTGGTGGGCGTGCCCCAGGGCGCAGGCCGCCTCCCAGAGAATCCGCTGGATCTCCGGCACGGAGCAGATCCTCGAGCGACGTGCCCGAGATGTACTTCATGACGAAGTAATTGAGGCCGCCCTCGCTCTCGACGCGGTAGATGGGGATGATGTTGGGGTGGTCGAGCTTGGCGGCGGTCTTGGCCTCCTGCTGGAACCGGCGCACCACCTGGTCGTCCTGGGAGACGTCGGGCGGCAGCACTTTGATCGCGACTTCGCGCTCGAGCGTGAGATCGTGCGCCAGGAAGACCTGGCCCATCCCTCCCTTGCCGAGCAACCGCTCGATGCGGTACTTGCCCTCGATGATGCGCTGCAGCCGCTCGCGCACCATGTCCACGCTGCTGGTGCTGGTGGGCCCATCCCCGCCCGAGACGTCCGCGCCGCACGTCGAGCAGAACCTGCTGGTCTCAGGGATCGGCGTGTGGCAGCGGAAGCACTCGACCACGCCGTTGGTCATCGGCGTCGGGTCGGGATCAAAGGGCCGGCAACGGGCGCCCTGCCGCGCGGCCGGCGCTTGGCGGGGAGCGGGGCGGCCGTGGCCGGGCGGGCGGGCGGCGACGGGAACGCCGTGTTACAGAACCCTCCGCCCAAGGACGGGACGGTGCCCACGCATACCTCGTAGGTCGTGGCCGTGCCCGCGAAATCCACCACTGCCAGGTAGTAGTCCCCCGTCGCGAGCGAGGTCGTCCGATTGACGTCCGAGCCGGCCGCCGTGTCGGCGAGCACGAGCTTCACCACGGTATCCCCGGGCGCCGGTACGCTCATGACGTACAGGTCGAGGTCCTTCAAGGAATCCGGGTGCGTTCCCGGAAACGCGTGCAGGCGGAACTGCGCGCTCGTCAAGAGTCCCCCGTTGATGTAATGGAACCGGATCCAGTCGACGTCGTGCGGGTTCTCGATCGTCAGCGAATCGCGAAACGGCGCCTGCATCGTATCGCGCAGGTCCGCGGCGTTGCAAGAGTTGTCGTCCTCGTGCGCGTCCGCCGGCAGCTCGCTCTGGTACCCGGCGATCACCGCCAGCCCGTAGCGCCCGGGCGTGGTGTAAATCGCGATTCCGTCCAGCGCGCCCAGTGGGAGATTCTTGAAGGCCACGATGGTCGAATCCGCCGCGCCTTCCGACGGCGAGAACCTCGCGCCGTGACACGCGTGGGAGCCCGGACCGAAGGTCCAGGAGTCGTGGCCGATGACGTACCTCTTGGCGGTGCCATTCCAACCGAGCGAATCGGTCAGGAAGGTCGAAAAGGTCCGGGCGATCTGGGGCGCGGTGAGGATGATCGTGAGGTTCCGCGTCGCCCCTTGCGTGAAGTGATACCAGTCCGCGGCGCTCGTTTGCCCGCGCTTCAACGCCTCGAACGCGAGCGCCGGGTTGAAGAACAGGAGCGAGTCGAGGACTGTGTTAGGGAACGGTCGCGCAGCGTCCAGGTTGATCACGCTCGGACTCGTGTCGTTCGGCTCGTAGATATCGCGTTCGATCACCCTGGTCGTGTCGCCGTGGACGAAGCCGAACACGCCCTGGCCGCCGGAAAACCCCAAGAAGAAGAGCGAATCCGTGGTCGCCGGGGGTGGCACCCAAAACCGGGTGCGCGCCGTGCCGACCCGGAACACCGTATCCGAAAACGGTACGTGAATCAGGCTCGCGCCTGCCAAGGATGTCAGGAAGATCGAGTCCACGCCGACGCCGTAGATCGTGAGCTTTTCGCCATACCTGACGGTCTGGGGGCGGACGCTGTCGATCTCGAGCGGTGATGACACCCGCAGCGTGTCCGCGCCGGCGAGGGCGGCCGCGTCGAAGTTCCTCGCCGCAGCCCGAATAATGACCGTACCCGAGTTGACGCCGACGATGTGCCCAGCCTGGTCCACCGTAGCGATATCTGGATTGCTGCTCGACCAGACGAAGGAGATGTTCGGGATCTTCTGGGAATCGCCGGGGGCGACGATCTGCCAGGCCGTCGCCCTGGCGGTCGAATCACTCCCGCGCAGCAGGATCTTGAGCGGCCGAATGCTCACGCGCACCGACGAGTCGTGCTCGGTGGGATAGATGCACATTGCGACGACTGCACTGATCCCCACGATCGTCAGGGCGGCAAGACCGCGACTGCGTCGCATGCACTAGTCCGGCGGAGGTGGGAGTCAATGTAATAACGGCCGGTTGGACGCCCAAATGACCTACCTCACCTAGAGCCGTCCAGGACCAGCACGCCGGCGCGCCGCATGTGCCCCAGCGCCTCGTCCCGGGCGCGCAGCAGCTCCTCGGCCGCCGCTTTGCGAAACGCGTCGTGCGCGAGAGCGGGCCGGAGCGCCGCCACGGCGTTCAGCTCGGGGTTCTGGAGGGTGACCGCGAGCGGGAGGTGGCGCGGCCGCAGCGAGGCGACGTTCGCCACCAGCGCGTCCGACGCGAAGCGATCGATCACGTCGGTGAACAGTACGAGGTAGCGGAACGCGCCCGGATAATCGGGCTCGACCAGCTTCGATTGCACCCGCGCCAGCACGTCGAGCACCCGCCGCAGCGCCAGCCGGCCGCGCTGGGGGACCACGAAGTGCTGCACACCGTCGGCGAATGCCATCACCCCGACGTTGTCGTCGTGCTGGACCGCGGTGTAGGCCAGCTCCAAGGCCGCCTGTACCACGTAGTCGAGTCGCGACACACCCGCCGCTTCGGCGGTCATGAGCCGCCCCAAATCGAGCACCAGCAGTACGTGCTGCCGGCGCTCGGCTTCGTACTGGCGCGTGATGACCTTGCCGCGGCGGGCCGTGGCCTTCCAGTCGATGTGTCGGAGGTCGTCGCCCGGCCCCCACTCGCGCAGCGATTCGAACAGCCGGCCCTCGCCGAGCCGGCGCAGCGGCGCGATCCCCTGCTCGTGGCGCCGCTGCGCCCGCGCCACCGACGCGCGCAGCCGCACCGTCACGAGCGGCGGGTACACGGCGGCGTCCCACGGCAGCGCGATTGCCGCCCGGCGGCGCCCCAGGCCGAGCGGCCCGATCGAGTCCACCGCGAATCCGCTCTCCGCCTGCTCGCGGCCGCGCCGCACGGGATGCACCGACACCGCCTCGCGCACTTCACCACGCGCCGGGACGGTGACCGGTCGAGGCGGTTGCGTGCCCCCGAGCAAACCGGGCCGCACCTCCCGCACGTGCAAACGCGCCCGGCGCGCGGTGGCATTCACCCAACGATAGGACACGTCGGCCGCGCGACCCACGGAGAATGCCGGGGGCGCATCGCGGAAGACGTCGATCGCGGGGGCGCGTGGCCGTGTCGCCAGTGCGGCATCCAGCCAGACGGCCCCGATGAGCAGGGCATCGGCAATGAGCATCGCGTCGAGTGCCCACGCGAAGCGCAGGCCCAGGACCCCGCACAGCGCTATGGCGACGCCGGCCGCCAGGCCGCGGCGGGTCCAGAGAAGGCCGGCCCACGCGCCGACCAGATACCACACGCCCCAGAATCCGCCGACCACGGCGACATACGCCAGCCACTGAAGGACGGTCACGCGGTGGGAACTTCCGTCTTGTCGAGGATCGCCTTCAAGGCGGCGTCCGGGGTCACGCCCTCGAGCTCGAGCTCGGGAGCGACGCTCACGCGGTGGCGCAGGACCGCGGGCGCGAGCTGCTTCACGTCGTCCGGGATCACGTAGTCACGCCCGTCGAGCAGCGCCGCCGCGCGCGCCGCCTTCAGGAGCGAGACCCCCGCGCGCGGACTGGCCCCCAGCGTGAGCGAAGCCGCCGCCCGCGTGGCGCGGACGATTCCCGTGATGTACGCGGCGATCTGCGACTCGACGCGCACCGCCTCGGCGGCCGCGCGCAGTCGCTCCAGCCCGGCCGCGTCGGTCACGCGCGTCACGCCGTACGTCGCGGGTCGATCCGCCTCGAATCCCGTCACCGTGCGGGCCAGGATCCCCTGCTCCGCCGCCGCGTCGGGGTAGCCCACGAGCACCTTCATCATGAAACGATCCAGCTCGGCCTCAGGCAGAGGGTAGGTGCCCTCGAACTCGACGGGGTTCTGCGTCGCGAACACGGTGAAGGTCGCAGACAGGGAATACCCGGTGCCGTCGACGGTGACGGTGCGCTCCTGCATCGCCTCGAGCAGCGCCGCCTGCGTCTTCGCGGGGGCGCGGTTGATCTCGTCCGCGAGCACGAGATCGGCGAAGATCGGCCCCGGCCGGAAAGTGAACTCGCGCGCGCCGCTGAGCAGCGTGACGCCGGTAATGTCCGCGGGCATCAAATCGGGAGTGAATTGGATGCGCTGGAACTTGACATCGAGCGCCAGCGCCAAAGTGCGCACCAGCAGCGTCTTGGCGGTGCCAGGCACGCCTTCGAGCAGGACATGCCCCCGAGCCAGCAGGCACACCAGCGCCTCGCGGGTGGCCGCGGCCTGTCCCAACACCACATGATCCAGTGCCTCTACGACCCGGCGCGCGTCGTCTGCGGGCGAAGCTCCTCCCACACATCCTCCAAGGCTTGGGCGGCGACGAGCGCGCGCTCGGCGCCGCCGGGTTGGGTCTCGGCCTGTTGCAGGCGGCGGACGGCATCCCGCGCCCGCGTCGTCGGCAGCGCCAGCTCGAGCGTGCTGAGCCAGGCGCGCTGCTCGTCGAGGTGCAGCACGCCCGCCCGCCCGAGACGCCGTCGCAGTCCGGCCACGATCAGTCCCACCGCGGTGTCGACGCCGCCCGCGCCCTGGAGGCTCAGCGCGAGCGCCTCGACGTGCTCGAGCGGAGAACGGCGCCGGCGATCGATCACCGAGCGCGCCGGTCCGAATCGGACCGCGGCGACTGCGAGAGCCACGAGGCCCACCGCGACCAGCTGCAGCAGCGCCCAGCCTGCGGGGGTTCGCGCCAACCAGTCGAGCACCGCGCCCTCGAGTGATCCGCCGCGCCCGAACCCCTGGTGGTACTCGTCCCAGGTGACCCGCCCCCGCGTGGCGGGCGTGAGCAGCGGCAGGACGAAGAAGGGCACGTCCGTGGTTCTCCAGGCACGGTTGCGAAAGTACCCGGGGTCCGCCGCCAGCGTCACCATGCCGCCGCCCGGGTAGCGCAGCCGGAGAATGACCGGCTTGCCGCGCTCGGTCTGAAGCAGCGTATCCCGCTCCGGAACCGCCAGACCGCTGCACCCGGATTCGCGGTCGAGATTGCGGCGCACCCGACGTCTCGTGTCCAGATCCTGCACCGAGAGCAGCGAATCGAGCGGTCGGAGCACGGCTGTGACCGGCGGCAGCTCGAGGTCCGAGACGGGTTGCTCCACCGGCTGGCTATCGGTCGGATCACCCTTGAGGAACGCGGTGTGGGCGTCCCATCCGGTGCAGCGCGTGATGCCCCCGCCGTCGCCCGCGGCGAGCACCGCCCCGCCGGAGCGTACGTACCGGACCACCTGCTCCAGCTCAGCCGCGGTGAGATCATCCGGCGGATCGAGCACCACCAGCAGCGCGGGAGGTTGCCGCGCGCGGGTGAGGTCGTACAGCGGCGTGCGGCGTCGCTCGAGCGGGCGACCGAGGCGCTGCAACACTTCATAGACTCCCTTCGCCCCGTCCGGCCCCGCGAGATAAACCGACGGCGTCCCCCCCCCGGCCCCGCCCACCGCGTTGCCCAACCCCGCGAAGATCGCTACCGCGACCGCCAGCGAGAACAGCGCCACCAGGGCGAGCTCAGGCCGACGCGACATGCAGGGTGATCCACTGCGCTGCGACCCCGAATTCGTCGTACGCGCGAGCGTCGCAGGGCTCCGCGGCGAACACATGGCGATACAGCCGCTCTACCAGACCGACGAGCGACGCGCGGGCCTCGGCGTCGAGCCGCGCCTCCCCGATGTACTCGGCGGGCGTTTTCGACGGATCGAACTGCACGGCACGGGCGCGCTCCAGCTCCAGCAACAACGCGTTGAACCGGTAGGCCAGGGCCTCGGTGTAGCGGCCGGCGCGCGCCAGGGCGTCGGCGCGATCGCGGTAGGCGCGGGCGTCTTCCAGCCGCATGCCGCTGGGCGCCGGCGACGCGCCCGGCGGGCGCGTGGTCGCGCGGTAGATGCGCCAGGCCACGTATCCGAAATGCACGAGGATGGCCACCAACGCCACCACGGCGGCCCAAAAGATCAGGCGCGCGAGAATGGGGTGGCCGGCGTCGAGCGATCCGATGGCGAACATGAGCTTCCGCCACCAGGACTCGACCCACTGCAGCAGATGAGACGGCTCGCCCCAGTGATACTCGGACCGGGCGAACACCTCCCGCACCGCGCGCCGCACCGAATCCGGCGGCACGCCCTGCGCGGAGACGAGGAACCACGCGCTCACGGCAGCGTCGTCGTCCGGCGCGCTCGGATCACCCGGCGCCGAGTTGCTGGCTCAAGAGCTCCAGATCGAAGGCTTCCCGCCGTACCCGGAGGTCGTAGTACATCAGCGTGAACACACAGGGCAGCACGGGCGTGAGGATCACCGGCAGGATCGCGGCGAGCACCAGCAGGACCGAGGCCCAGGAGGATGCCGAGAATCGGAGGACACCCGCGAGTGCCGCGACGCCGACCGACGGAACGGCGACGAGAATGAACGCGACGAGCGCGAGTCCCAGCACCTTGAGCTTCCGACCGCGCGTCAGGTCCCACGAGCGCCCGAACGCGTCGAAGCTCGAGCCCAGCGGCTCGAGCACGACGACCTGGGTCGTGACGCCGTACCCGCACGCCACGAACGTGGCGAGCCAGGCCGCGCCGCCGATCAGCGCGATCGCGAGGAGCGCGCCGAGCCCGCCGGTCTTGGCGAGCAAGGGGATGGCGATCGCCGCCAAGAACCCGGGCACGATGAAGACGAGGCCGATGACGATGGCCTTGCCCAACCCGACCACGAACAGCGGCCACACCTTCTGCGCGCCGAGCGCGAGGGCCTGCGCGAGGCTCGCCTCGCGGCCGAGGTAGAAGTCCGAGATGACGCGGATGACACCGGCGGTGAGCAGCAGTCCCGCGAAGTACTGCATGACGGCCGCGAGGAACAGGATCACCGGGTGCTGCTGTGGGCCGGAGAGCTGCGCGTAGATCGTCAGCACGACGGGCAGCCCCAACACGATCACGCCGAGCGCCACGAAGGTAATGAAATGGCGACGGTAAATCGTGAGCGCGCCATCGAGGATTTCCCCGACGCCCATGGGCCTGAGATCAGCCATCGACACTCGCTCCCGCGGAGGGATAGCGATAAGATGAGGACGTGACTGCGCCCGCGCGAGTCCCCGTGCCGTCCGGCCCGCCCGATCTGCGCCAGCAGCACGGCGTGGAAACGCCGGAGCACGTGGAAGTCAGGTTCGAGCTGGCGGGGCTCGGATCGCGGGCGGCGGCAGCGATGACGGACTCCATTCTGCTCCTGCTGCTCCTCGTGCCGCTCCAGCTCGTAGCCGACCGGCTGGGACTCGAGACCGCGCTGGGACGGTGGGCCAGCGCGCTGATCTACCTGCTGGCGAGCTTCGCGCTGTTCGGCTACTACATCCTGTTCGAGGGCCTGAACCGCGGCCGCACGCCCGGCAAGATCCTGCTGGGAATCCGTGTCGTGATGGATTCCGGGCGCCCGATCACGCTGGCGGCGGCGGCCCTCCGCAACCTGGTCCGGGCGGCCGAGTACGCCACGCTGCTCCTGCCCGCGGCGCTCACGGTGCTGCTGCATCGCAGCAATAAACGCCTGGGAGATCTCGCCGCCGGCACCATCGTTGTCCGGGACCACGCGACCGAATGGGGACTCGCCCCGCCCGCGCGGGCTCCCGACGAGCCCGTGGAGGTAGGTCCGCCGGAGCTCTCCGAGGAAGAGTTCCGCCTGCTGGACCGGCTACTAGCGCGGCTCGGCGACCTCACGCCGGAAGTGCAGGTGCGCATGACCGTCGACCTGGCCCGCCGGTTCGAAACCCGGGTGCCGCGCCGCACCACCGATCCGCAGGAGTATTTAGTCACCCTGTTCGAAGAGGAGCGACGCAAGCGACGCAGCCGCTTCGCGACCCGGGCCGCGACCGGCGCGGGACGCACCACGGTGACCGCGGAGCGCTTTGTGGCGCGCAAACAGGACGCCTGGGAAGCGTTCCGTGGCACGGCGGCCCGAATCGAGCGGGTGGGGCTGCGCGCGCTCGCGGCGGCGGAGATTCCGGCGTTCGCGACTCGATATCGCGAGGTGGCCGCCGATCTGGCGCGGGCCCGCACCTACGGTGTGAGCCCGGAGGTGGTCGCCTACCTGGAGCGCCTCGTCTCGGCAGGACACAACGCGGTGTACGGCGCGCGGTCGCGGGCACGCCCGCCCGTCGCGCGCTACGTCCTGCGGGACTTTCCGGCGGCGGTCGTGGAATCGTGGCGCTACGTGCTGGTCGCGTTTCTGCTGTTCGCGATCCCTGCGGCCGTGGGGTACGCGGTGCTACGCGAGCGGCCCGAGCTGACCGAAGAAATCGCCCCGCCCGTCATGGTGAGCCGCGCCGAACAGGCGGCGGAGCGCCAGACCAGGGGCATCGGCTACGCTCAGACGGAGACCGAAGACCGGCCGGTGCTCGCCTCGTGGATCATCAGCAACAACATCATGGTGTGCTTGGCGGCGCTGG
>WNFC01001896.1_pt1 | contig 22269 bp, 21 predicted proteins | sample 5400541 | NCBI WGS metagenome assembly WNFC01 (sample SAMN13153342, study PRJNA577476) | soil metagenome | isolation source: 120 cm saprolite under Douglas fir tree site 2 hole 2 replicate 1 | place: USA:California | collected 2015-04-18
TCTTGATCAGTGAACCAGAAAGAGCGAACCCATCGGTTGTAATTCAGGCCCTGAAGTTGGGGGTGGCGCGACGGATGCTTTCCGCCCGCAAGCGTCGCGAGAAGGAGCAGACCGCGCAAGAAGGGCTTGGGATGAATCCAGTACCGCAGCACATGTGGCAAGCCCGCTTCTACGACGACTACAACGTCTGGAGCGGGCGAAAGCAGGTGGAAAAAGTGCGCTACATTCATCGCAACCCGGTGCGGCGAGGTTTAGTCGAGAGTCCGGAGCAGTGGCAGTGGAGCAGTTTCCGCGCCTACGCGTTCGGAGAGACTCGTCCCGTTCGAGTGAATGACTGGACGGTGCTCAAGATGAAAATCGGCGAACGCACGACGTTTACAAGTGCGAAACCTAAGACCGCATAGGGTTCGGGGAAAGCCCCACTTCTCGAAAACCGCGAGAAGTGGGGCACCCCTCGATTTATTCACTCTTGAGATGTGGGCCACCCGCCTCAAGATGAAAATCGGCGAACGCACGACGTTTACGAGTGCGAAACCTAAGACCGCATAGGGTTCGGGGAAAGCCCCACTTCTCGAAAACCACGAGAAGTGGGGCACCCTCGGTGTATTCGCTCTTGAGATGTTGGCCGCCCGCCAATTACAGATACAATAATCAGTTCACCTTCACAAACATCCATGGCCGCGACCCGCACCGCTCGTCCGCAAACTGCTTCGGCTGAAATCCCGGCCATGCCGCTTACTGTTGAGGGGTACAGCGTGCTGCATCAGATGATGCGGTTTCGCTGGACGGCTTGGCGGCAACTGCGGGCGGGGCTTAAGCGGGAAATCGTTCAACAGGCGGCTGGACGGCTGAACAAGATGGAGCAGAGTCCATCGGGACAGTCGGCGCTCTATTCCGTGCTCGGGCACAAGGGCGATCTGATGTTTGTGCATTTTCGCGAGGGCTTCGATGAACTGAACCGCGCGGAGATGCAGCTTTCGAGATTGAAGCTGAGCGACTACCTGGAAGTGACAACATCTTACTTATCGATGATCGAGCTGGGGCTGTATGAGTCGAGCGTGAAGACTTATCGCGAACTGGCGGAGCGAGGGCTGGAGCCGCATTCGGACGAATGGAAGCAGGCGATCAACGAAACGCTGGGGCGGCAGAAAGAGGCGATGCGGCCGCGTCTGTTTCCGGAGATTCCCAAAGCGAAGTACGTTTGCTTTTATCCCATGGACCGGCGGCGGGGTGAGGACAAGAACTGGTACACGCTGCCGATCGAGGAACGGGCGCGGCAGATGCATGAGCACGGTCTGGTCGGGCGTCGGTATGCCGGAGAGGTGAAGCAGATCATTACCGGCTCTATCGGCTTTGATGATTGGGAATGGGGTGTGGATTTGTTTGCCGACGATCCGCTGGTGTTCAAGAAGCTCATTTACGAAATGCGGTTTGATGAAGTCAGCGCCGTGTATGCTCAGTTTGGGAACTTCTACGTCGGCGTTCGCTGCTCGTGGTGCAATCTGGGCAAGCTGCTGAACGGCGAAGTGCCGGAGCAGGAGAACGGGTCCCACCCTTCGAAAACCGCGAAGGGTGGGGCACCCACGGGATAAATAATGGGGATTGCCGGAGTGATTCTGGCGGCGGGTGAGTCCACGCGCATGGGGCGCGACAAGGCGTTGCTAGCCTGGCCTCCGGACGGCTCCCACCCTTCTACAGGGGCAGGCCAGGCTCCTTCGAAAAGCGAAAGAGGTGGGGCAGCCCGATCAGGGACGATCCTTTCAGCCGCGATCCACGCGCTTTCGCAATTTTGCGATATGGTGATTGTGGTCGCGGGAAACAATGAGAAGACCCTAGAACCGGTGGCATACGGCAGCGGCGCTTTTCTGGTGCGCAATCCTCATCCTGAGCGCGGACAGTTCAGTTCACTGCAAACCGGCCTGCACGACGTCCTCAGTCGCGGACGCGACAATGCCATGATCACGCTGGTGGATCGCCCTCCGCCGAGTGCGGAAACGTTGAGCGGTTTGGTGCAAGCGTTCGTCGGCAGAGATCACCGTGTGTGGGCGGTCGTTCCTGAATATCAAGGGAAGCACGGTCATCCGATTCTGGTTGGGAGAGAGTTGATGGAGGCATTCTTGCGGGCTCCGGCGTCGGCTAATGCACGGGAGATTGAGCACGCCAATCAGCAGAGGATCGCATACGTGCCAACTGATGATCCGCTAGTTGCGGCAAATGTGGATACGCCGGAGGATTACGCAAGCCTTTAGGAATGACTACCTCTCCGCAACAGCCTTCTCTCATTGAATCTGTCCTCCGCCTCAGCCCGCGGCTGGCCGTGTTTGATTGCGATGGCACGCTCTGGTCGGGGGATGCGGGCGAGGGATTCTTCGACTGGGAACTCAAACGCGGAGTGGTCTCCGATAAGATCGTGCGCCAGATGCGATCTCGCTATGCTGACTACAAAGCCGGTAAAGTCAGCGAAGACGACATGTGCGGAGAGATGGTGACCATGCACAAAGGCATGGCCGAGGCTGAAGTGCTTCGCGTGGCGCGGCAGTATTTTGAAGAGAACTTCGTCGGCCGAATCTTTCCGGAGATGCGCCAGCTTGTGGGGCAATTGCAGGCTTCCGGATGCGACGTGTGGGCCGTTTCTTCTACTAACGAATGGGTGATCCGTGAGGCCATGTCGCATGTGGGCATTGATCCGGAGAAGATCCTGGCGGCTGCGGTCGAGATTGAAAACGGCATCGTTACAGACCGCATAATCCGCGTTCCGTCCGGCATCGGCAAACCTAAAGCGATACTTGAAGTTATAGGGCGGCCTCCGGATGCCGGCTTTGGCAACTCGCGCTGGGACCTGGAAATGCTGGCCATCTCTCGGTATGCGATTGCGGTGAATCCGAATCCTGATCTGGTGCAAATTGCCCGGGACCGAGGGTGGACGGTCTACTGGCCGGAGGGGACGCGGTAACGAGCAGTCTTTCGAGTTGTTTGTGCTAAACTTCGCGAATTAGTCGCTTGATTTGAGGTCAGCTATGCCTCACCGCCTAATCTTGCTTTTCATAGTAGCGGCCGCCCCATGGGTGTTTCGGGGCGTTCTGTATCTATTGGCGAAGTACGGCGGCATGTCGTTGCGGCCATTCGGCCCTTGTTCGCGATAGTCTGCTGGGGGTTGTGGATAGCTAGTTTTGTTTATTTGCTACTCGACAACCACCACGTCCAGAATCTCCTACTAACGGCCTATAACAGCCTGATCCTTGTGTACTCGTGGGTAAAGGGAGAGAGCCTATTTGAAACCCACGTCAGCAATGTGCGCGAACGGGTACCGGATTCCTTGCTCAGGATCCCTGCTTCCACCTATGTTGGCGTCCGCGATGCCAGATCTGCGTCCGACTGGTACATTGATAAGCTCGGAATGCGCAAACTGGCGCTTTCGGCAGAAGGCACGGTCACTCTCAAGTTCAAGGCAGAGGACAAGCCGCTCATTCTGGTTCCGCGCGATAAGTACTACCCAAGGCCCACTCCCATGCTGTACACGAGCAAAATCCAGAAGGCCAAGGAAGTTCTGAGTTCTCGAGGCCTCCATGCAGGAATGATCGAGCAAGATCGCCAAGGGACACACTACTTTGATGTTCGCGACTCTGAGGGCAACCTTATCGAGGTTTCGGAGGAGCCTTCGGGAGCCTTAGGCGGAGAGATTTTTTAGCAGCACCGCCAACGCGTCCATGGCCAGATGACCAGCGTGAGTCGAGGCTTCGGGCAAACCGCCAAGTGCGTACATCACGTCTTCCCTGCTAACTGCAGCCGCATCTTTCAGAGTCTTCCCGATAGTCAGCTCGGTCAGCGCCGATCCGCAGGCGATCGCGGGGACGCAGCCTTTGGCCAGGAATTTCACTTCGCAGAGATGCCCATCAATCAGTTTCGCGGTCAGCTTGAGAATGTCTCCGCAGGCCGGATTTTCAACCTGTGCCGACGCGTCCGGAGAGGCCACGACGCCGGCATTGCGCGGGTGTTCGAAGTGGTCTAGAACCTGTCGGGAGTACACGCTGACATTCTATTCGACAGGCGCAAAACTGAATCTGAGTGTGGCCCCGGCACATCCTATAAGGGACACCAGTCAACTCAAATCGACGGAGGTCTTGCGATGGCCACCAGTCCCGGCGTTCTAGCCAGCGGCGAGTTTAGTGCCTCCCGTCCGCTGCACACTGATCAGGTCGAAGGTTTGCTTCGCCTGCAAAAGGCGGCGCAGAAGATCAGCTCGATCCTCGACCTGGATGAACTCATAGACAAGATCGTGAATGACGTAGCCCGGTCGTTTGGTTGCGTGGAGGCCAATCTTTATCTGAGTGATGTAGAGCGCAACGAAATGGTGCTTACCGGTGTATGCGGCTGCACGGTTCATGGTAAAGGCCAACGGCTGGGGATCGGCAAACAAGGCATGGTGGGTTACGTGGCGGCTACCGGCCAGATGCGCTACGCGCCGGATGTGCGCCTGGACCAGTACTACATCGCGTGCGAGGAATCTACGCTTTCCGAGGTCGCCATTCCACTCTTGGTCGAGGGTCAACTGGTTGGGGTATTCACTGCGTCGCACACCGAGTTGGACGCATTTCCTCCTGAGCAGCTCAGGCTGTTGCAGGCGCTCGGCATGCATATTGCGGTCGCCATCAACAACGCGCGCCGCTTCCAGCACGAGCGGCATGAACGTCAGAAGATGAGCCGTGAGGCACACGAGGCTCGGACCATTCAGCAAGGTTTGTTCCCGAAGAGCTCGCCGTACATCCCGGGCTTCGCGATCTCCGGGCTGAGTATTCCGGCGGGCGCGGTGGGGGGAGACTGGTACGATTTCATTCCCTTCGGCGACGGCAGCTGGGGATTGGTTCTGGCCGACGTTGCGGGAAAGGGCACTGGCGCGGCCTTGCTGATGTCGGCCACCCGAGGCATGCTGCGGTCGCTGGCGGAGACTTGCACCAGTCCTGCGGAAGTGCTGACCAAGCTGAACCGGCTGCTGGCCGAGGACTTCCCTTCCGGCAGATTCGTCACCATGCTTTATGCGGTGCTCAATCCCGCACTCCGCACGATGACATTTGCGAGCGCGGGACACTTGCGTCCGCTGTTGGTGAACGGTCATGGAGCACGCTTTCTCGAATCGGAGCGCGGGATACCGCTGGGCTTGGGATTCGGCAACTTTTCGGAGAGTAAAGTCCATCTTCCGGACGGTGAACAGTATGGGCCCGGCCGGCTGCAGGACCATCTGCAGCGGCCTGAGGTCTCGGCGGAGAGCATTCTCGAGGACGTGCGCAGGTTCGCCAATGGCGCGGGACTGCACGATGATGCCACGGTGATTTTCTTGAGGGCATAAGGCTGGAGCTTTCTACGTCGAAAACGCCGAGAGATTAGGCCGGGGCTGAAGCCCTTATTCATTTGAAACTACTTACATGGCGCTGAAGCGCCGCTCTTCCACGGTGCTCCACGAATCTCCGGAGTCTTCCCAAACCTGCTTTCTGTGTACTCGGCCGCTAATTTCTTTCCTTCGCCATCACCTGCAATACTAATTGCATGTCCGATTACGCCCCACGGCGCGTGGTCTCGCTACAGCCTAGCGCGACGGTGATTTTGCGCGACATGGGCAAGCTTGACTGCCTGGTGGCCTGTACAAAGTATTGCGCGGAAGTGTGCCCGGAGGTGCGAGGGAAAACAGCAATTGTTGCCGACTCGTGGACGGCGCAGAGCCAGCAAATATCAAAGCTGCATCCAGATCTGGTGATCGCGGCGGTGCCGTATCAGGAGAAGGCGGTGACGGAAATCCTCAAGTCGGGTGCACGATTTCTGGGGCTGGCGCCTAAATCGTTGGCGGATATTTATGGCGATATAGCGGCGATTGCCGGAATCATGAATGCGCGTGAAGAGGGCATGCACGTAATTGAGAAAATGCGGGAGGCAATTGAAATTGCTCGACGGAGCACGCAGCGTCTGCCGCGGCTGCGGGTTTTTTGCGAAGAGTGGGGCAAACCCCTAATCGCGTCGCAGCTTTGGGTTGCGGAGTTGGTGGAGGCGGCCGGCGGCGAGTTCATCGGCAAGCCGGGCGCGCAAGCGGATGCCGCGGCAGTAAAGGCTGCGTTGCCGGAAGTGCTGATTGCAGCGTGGTGCGGAGCGGGCGACCGGGTGCCGCTGGAAAAGGTCATTCGCGGTCGAAAATGGGAGAACACTCCCGCCGTCAGAAACGGCCGCGTCTATTGCGTCCGCGACGAATACCTTAACACGCCTGCGCCGACGTTGATACGCGGGCTGCACGCGCTGGCCGCCGCCATTCATCCCGAGTGTTTTCCACAGGTGGACGGAATACGATGTATCAACTCTCCTGTGAAAACATTGCCGATCCAATCAAAAGTCAACGGCCCCCGGAACGTTTGATATGAAACACGTGGTGGCGGCGCTTATCTGGAAACACGGAAAGATACTGATCTGCCAGCGCACCCGGCATCAGGTGATGCCGCTTAAGTGGGAGTTTCCTGGCGGGAAAATCGAAGAAGGCGAGCAGCCGCGCGACGCGTTGCGACGGGAACTCGATGAAGAACTCGGCATCAATGCGGTCATCGGCGATGAGGTGACACGCATTCGCCACGAGTATCCGAACCATAGCGCCGTGGAACTCCGGTTTTATGGCGTCCACGAATATTCCGGGGAGATGGAGAACCGAATCTTTCGCGAGATCCGCTGGGCTGAGCCAGCCGAATTGCCGGCCTTCGATTTTCTCGAGGCTGATCTGGAGTTGGTAAAAGACCTGGCCGAAGGGAAACTCACGGGCTGATTACCCGCTACTCAGGTCTTTGCGTCAGCGTGGGATGTTGGTCGTTGTTGCCGGGAGCGGAATCATCCGCACTCGAAGGTAACGACCGTTGACGCAGCGTGGGACGATTCCCCGGGTTAAGCCTTCGCCGGTTTTCCAGTTGGTCGAGCCGCGCTTTCACGTCGTGAAATTCGGAAGTATCCACTTTGTATTCTCCTTCCGGAGGTAAAAGAGTGCTGATTTCCTTTTGCGTCTTCTCGATCCTGTCCGGGGTCTGAGGATGGGTCTCGAACGCCTTGGCCACCATATTCTCTTTATGTTTTTCTAATTCCTTCACTTTCTCAAAGAACGACGTAAACGCCTGGGGATCGTATCCCGCTTTATACATGTACTGAACACCGAGGAAGTCGGCTTCCGACTCAAATCCCCGCGAAAATTTCAGAAAGGTGAGCGGTCGGGCCAGGGTCAACGCTTCATAGCCAGCGTATCCGATGGGGCCGCCGACCATCATGAGGGGGATCGAGGCCATATTCATCAACTGACCGCGGGTGTTCTGCCGGGCAGCATGACAGGCGGCAACGTGGGCAATCTCATGTGCCATCACGCCGGCCAGTTCGGCTTCGGTGTCGGCAGCCTGGATGAGTCCGGAATCGACATAAAAAAATCCGCCGGGGAGCGCGAATGCGTTTATGTCATCCGACTCAACCACCTTGATGGTAAAGGGTACCAGCGAGTCGGAGTTGCGTACCAGATTTTGCCCAATTCGGTTGATGTACTCCGTAACCTCGGGGTCGGTGAGCATCTTGGAAGTGGACTCGATCTGGACGGAGAGGCTTTTCCCCATCGCAATCTGCCCCTCCAGCGTGTACCAATTGCCGAAGCCGCGGCCACAGCCAATGTTCCGCTTGCCGATGGAGTCAATGTCGCGAACGCTGTGATCGTGGAAGACTTTGGAAGCGGGCGCAGATTTTACAGGATCCGGTGAAGGCTGAGTGTTCTCCAAGACCGCGTTTATGGTCTGCGAGAGAGCGGAACCGGTAAAAACCAAGAAGGAGAGGACCGCAAGGCGGAGCCGCATATTTGCTCCAGGGGGCCCGTAATTCGTGGAGGCACCGAGTGCCAAAAACGTTACTCGATGTCCGTCGGCAACGCAAGTGTAAATTCTGACAGTCCCCCGCCCAGAGGGCTCCAGCTGTGGGCATAAGATCCAGCTCTTCGACGGTGCTTTCGGGAGGAAGTTTGAGGGCATCTACCAGGGCTCTAGCCACGGTTGTGGGATGGATCATCTTCTGCCGGGGAGCGTCGGGCCGTAAGGTACCCCAGATGGGAGTGTCGGTGGCGCCGGGCAGCAGGGGCCGGTGACCAGCGCGATTTTTCCTTTGAGCAATGTGCCCGGATTGTTTCGACGATGTTTCAACATGAGAACTTGACGCTGATTGTGCGACCCGCGTCGAAAAGCTCTTAACCGCAAAGGGCGCTAAGAAAAACCGCTAAGGACGCAAAGAAAACCAACTATACTCCGTTGGGCCGCTGGCGGATTAGCGACAGGAACTCGGTGCGGGTTTCTTGTTCTTCGCGGAAGCAGCCCAGCATGGAGGAGGTCACAGCCTGAGAGTGCTGCTTCTCGACCCCGCGCATCATCATGCAGAGATGACGGGCTTCAATCACCACGCCGACGCCTTGCGGCTGAATGACTTTCTGAATGGTCTCGGCAATCTGCGTGGTCAGGCGCTCCTGAATTTGCAGGCGGCGGGAAAAGATTTCAATCAGGCGCGGAATCTTGCTCAGTCCGATCACCTTGCCGTTGGGAATGTATGCCACATGCACTTTGCCGAAGAATGGCAGCATGTGGTGCTCGCACAGGCTGAACACTTCAACGTCTTTCACAATCACCATTTCGTCATAGGTGACGGTGAATAGAGCCTTCTTGAGCATTGCCTCGGGATCTTCGTTGTAGCCGCGAGTGAGGAACTCGAATGCTTTGTGGACGCGCTCGGGAGTGCGCAACAGGCCTTCACGCTCGGGGTTTTCGCCGAGGCGGACGAGGACTTCGTGGACTAACTCCTCGAATGTTGCCGAAGTTAAGGTTGTGGGCTCGGTGATTTGCTTCATGATTGAGCGAAATCAATTTCCTTCGTATTCAAACGAATTCATCATCGTCTCTTCCAGTCTTACCTTATCCAGATGTGCCTGATCGAAGCTGCGCTTCAGAATATCGTAAATAACCAGGCAGAGGTTTTCTGTGGTCGGGACGGAATCGGCAAACGCTGGGCTTAGATTGAAATTCTCGAGGTCGAAGCGGGTGACGACTTCACGCTGCACGCATTCGTCCAGGTCAACCAGATTGCAGACCATTCCAGTGCTTTCGGCGACCTGTCCGCTGACGGTGACTTCGAGCACGTAGTTGTGTCCGTGGCCGTGCGGGTTGTTACATTTGCCGTAGGTCGCCTGATTTTCGGCGTCGGACATGCGCTCGCTGTGCAAGCGATGCGAGGCGGAGAACCGGTAGCGGCGGGATAGATGGGCTTTCATACTAATTTTTACCAATCACTGTCATTCCGACCAAGGCGTTGGATTGGCTTCGCCAATCCAACGGCGCGTGGAGGAACCTGCTTTCGCTTGCCGAGAGTGCTGCATGCAGGCGGTCGCGCTTCCGCGAGCTCACAGCAGGTCCCTCGACTGCGTTGATCCGTTCGTGAACGAACGGATCAACTTCGCTCGGGATGACAGAGCTAAGTTAACAATTCCGGACGGGGTTCAAGTTACCCAATTACAAAATCTCCCAAGCCGCTTCACTCCTCTCCGTAAAAATCCACAAACAGATCGTGGTTCTCATACACCCGCACCCGGTGCAGCTTGGCATTGGTCATCTTCGGCGCAAGGCGCTGCCAGATGGCGACGGCCAGGTTCTCAGTGGTGGGAATGCGGGTGAGAAATTCGGGGACTTCTTTGTTCAGGAAGCGGTGGTCCATGGCGTCGAGGACCTCGCGGTGCATGGTTTCCTTGAGCTGCTTGAGGTCAACCACGAAGCCGGAGCGGGGATCGATCTCTCCCTTGACCGTGACTTCGAGGACGTAGTTGTGCCCGTGTCCGTTCGGGTTATTGCACTTGCCGAAGATGCGCCGGTTCTCCTCCGGGGAGAGGTCCGGATTGTGGTAATAGTGCGAGGCGGCGAATTCAGCTTTGCGGGTGAGATAGAGCAACGGGGTTCCGTTCCTTTAGCGATGGTAACCTTTCATTGTAATGGGAAGTGGTTTGGCGGGCGTGTTGCCGGCCATTTTTCAACAGATATGGTTGAACATTCTGTGCCAATCCGTCCATAGATCAACAGTGACTGGCGATCTGTCGTCGAGATCTGTCTGCTCGCGTTTGCAGCGATTCATGAATCCTTCGAGACTCTGCTCGGAAAGGAGTTGTTCCGACTGGTTTACCCCGACTGGAAGGCGTCGCACGAAAAATATCTGCACTCTCTAGTCGATACGGAAAAGGCAAGGCTCTTTGTGGCGGAGGAGAACGGATTTGTAGTGCGATTCATCCACTACGAAGTGAACCCGGACGGGCTAACCGGGAAGATCGGGCTGAATGCGGTTCATCCCGCGCATCAGCGCAAGGGTATTGGGACACTGATGTACAGGCATGTACTCGATATCATGCGGAGTGCGGGAATGAAGTACGCGCAAGTTGGGACGGGAGGCGACGCCTCTCAGCTTCCAGCGCGACGCGCCTATGAGAAGTTGGGATTTGTCGCCCTCCCGCTGGTTCAGTACTACAAGAAACTTTAGATTCCGGAGCGACAAGATTGACCGTCGAAGGCCACAGTGGTGCTAGGCTCATCATCGTTTGCGGTCTGCCGGGTTCGGGCAAGACAACGCATGCGAAGCAAGTTGAGCAAGAGTTGCACGCAGTTCGCTTCTGTCCTGACGATTGGATGGACGCTCTCGATATCGGCCTTTGGGATGGTGAAGTCCGCGAGCGAATCGAGAAGCTGCAATGGAAACTGGCTCAGGAAATTCTCGCCCTCGGTCACAATGTCGTCATTGAGTGGGGCACCTGGGGAAGATCAGAGCGGGATGCTCTAAGGTGCGGAGCACGTGCGCTCGGGGCCGCAGTCGAGCTGCATTTCATCGACGCTCCTGTCGAGGTGCTATTTGACCGAATCCGGCGGCGGAATCGAGAGTCGCCGCCCATAACGCTTGCGGATGTCATGAAGTGGGCTGAGAGCTTCGAGCGGCCTTCGGCGGAGGAGTTGGCGCTGTTCGATGGGCCGCTGTCCAAAAGCGACGTTTAAGGAGGCTGAAGCAAGGCTTTACTTTAGCCCGTAGTATTACATCAACATTTCAGTTAACACTGCCGTCTAAGGCACGCGACCGATCACTTGTCGCCCCGAGCCGATGGTGTTTCAGCGAGGTTTCATCCGCATCAGGTTGATATGTCCGCCCTTTCCAGATCACACCAGCATTGCGCAGTCTTACCGACCTCACCAGCAAGTACGAAAACATCGGCAATCCCAAGATGGCCGTAAAACTCGATCCCAGAGAAAAATGTGCCTTTCGGATTCGCATCGCAAACCAGCCGGACAGAATCACCGTCAGCAGAGCGGTTTGCAGCGTGAGGTTGGGGCGTCCGGAGAGCTTGGCCCAGATCGCGGCGGTCAGGTTTCCGACGATCAACAAGAACTCTGCCGCGCGCAATAATGCCAAGGCTCGCGGGCGCGGGAACAGCAGCGCCAAATTCTTCGTCCAACCTTCGCGGAGTTGGGCGAAGCTGCGGTACATGCGGGTGCGGACGGCGTCGGGGGCGTAGCGAAAGAAAATCTTTCGGCCTGAGCGTTTTACCAGGCGGGCCAGGGCGACGTCTTCGAGGAGGTCGGCTGCGATGGTTGCGTGGCCGCCGACGGCGTCGTAGGTCTCGCGGGAGATCATCAGATATTGGCCGTTGGCGGCGGCGATGGGAGAGGCGGGATTGTTCACCGCTTGCGGGGGATAGGTTGTGGCCAGCTCGGCGAAGATCACGGGCATGACCGGCTTTTCCCAGAAGCCGTACACCTCCTGCTTGGGAGAATACGAAAGGAGCGCGGCGGCGTGCTGCTCGGCTTCGGCGACGGCGCGGGCCAGCGATCCTGGCTGGTGGACGGTGTCGGCGTCGGTGAAGAGGAGCCACTTGGCTTTCGTGTGCGCGGCCTTGGCTCCGGCGGACATGGCGTTGTTTTTGCCGGTCCAGTTGTCGGGGAGGGGGCCGGCGGGGATTAGCTTCACTTTGGGAAAAGATCTCGCGATTTCAGCGGTGCGGTCGGTGGAATCGTCGTCAATGACGATGATTTCGTAGGGGATGCCAGATTGCGCGACGAGGGATTCGAGGCAGGCGGCGATGTTGGCTTCTTCGTTGCGCGCGGGGACGATGATAGAGACGACGGGATTGGTATCGAGGGTCATTTTCTAAAATCGCCCATTGTGCCGTCCCTGAAGGGACTCTTCTATACGCTGTTCTGTCCCCCGGCACTTCCGTGCCGGGCTTTCACATTCCGCCCTTCGGGCTGGGTTCTTGCCACTCCATTTTTCTAATCGACTTGTCATTCCGAGCCGCCGCATTAGCGGGGAGGACCTGCTTTTCGCCCGGCAGTACCGGCACCGCCAGCGAACAGCAGGTTCCTCTCCCGCCTTCGGCGGGCTCGGAATGACATCCAAGAAGTAGTGGCGGCACGGCTGAAGCCGTGCCCTCCTAGTGCCGCACGGAACGTTTATTATATCTGCGTGCGACTTTCCCCTCTGGTTTTGCTCCTCCTGACCATCGGACTCTCGGGTTGTTACCACGGATCGAAACCTTCGAGTATTGGCACTCCCGCGCCGGATTTCACCATTCAGGACTCCGACCGCAGCGTCACTCTCAGCCAACTGCGCGGCAAGATTGTGGTGCTGAATTTCTGGGCGACCTGGTGTCCGCCGTGCGTTGAAGAGATGCCGTCGCTGGTTGGGATGCAGAAGCAGATGCAGGGCAAAGGGATCACCGTGCTCGCAGTGAGCGTGGACGAAGACGCGGATGACTATCACAAATTTTTGAAAGATCATGGAATTGATCTGCTCACCGTCCGCGACCCGGGCCATAAGAATGATCAGGGAGTGACTGCGCCGGTGGCCTCGCGCTACGGGACGTTTAAATTTCCTGAGACTTACATCATTGACCGCGGGGGGACCATCCGGCGAAAGTTTATTGGGCCGGTGGATTGGAGCCAGGCGGAGATTGTGGAGTACTTGAGCCGGCTGTGAAAAAAAGGCTTCGGGCTCTGGGCTGGTGCGTTCCTTGCGACGGATTTTTACGGCGCGTAGCATGACTTCCGGGAGGGGCATGGCTTCCAGCCGTGCCAACTACGATTTATTTCGATACCGGGCTTCAGCCCCTAAGGTTTGCTTTAGGGTACAAAGCTTACCTCAGCGGCTGAAGCCGGGACCTCATGGCGCCGAATCGGCACGGCTGGAAGCCATGCCCTTCCCGATGCTTACAACGCGAGCTGTGCAAAGCAAAGGCGCCGACAGGTATCGACCACCTGCTCTTTTACAATGCCCATGTGAAGTTTCTGATCATTTGACCACCACTGACCACTAACCACTGCTCTTATGAAGTCCTGGGATGTCATCATCATCGGCGGAGGAATTATTGGTCTTTCGCTGGCGATTTCGCTGCGTAAGCAGGGACTGCGGGTGCTGATCGTTGAGCGTGGGGAGCCGGGGCGGGAGGCGTCGCATGCGGCGGCGGGGATGCTGGCGGGGTCAGGAGCGGAGATTGCTCCTGCTTTACGAATGCTAGCTGAGGCTAGCGCGCGGCTTTATCCGGAATTTGCGCACGAACTCGAAGATGAGTCGGGTGCGCGGGTTGATTTGCGGGATCAGGGGACGATTCTGATTTCGAGGGATGGCGAATTTCCAGAGGCGGCGGAGCGGCTTTCTTCGGAGCAACTACGAGCCCTGGAACCTGGGGTGTCGGTGGCCGGACGGGGACGCCCGGCGCTCCATGATTCATCGGAGGAGATCGCCGCGGCATATTTGAGTGAGCGGTCGGCGGACCCGCGGGGGCTGGTAGCGGCAGCGGTTAAGTCGGCGCATCACAGGGGGGTGGATATTTCTTCCGGCAGCGATGTTACGGGGCTGCTGGTGAAGGAGAATCGCGTGGCCGGCGTTCAGACTGACAAGACCTCTTACGCAGCGCCGGTGGTGGTGAATTGCGCGGGGGCCTGGGCGGGGTGTATTGGGCCGCTGCGCTTTCCGGTGCGTCCGGTTAAGGGGCAGATGCTGGCGGTGGTGGGCGGCGGTAGCCTCAGACATGTGGTGCGGGCTGAGAAGGTTTATCTGGTACCGCGGAGCGACGGGCTAGTGGTGATTGGCTCGACGCTGGAAGAAGCTGGGTACGACAAGCATACGGATGTGAGCATGATCCAGCAGCTCTTTCATGCAGCACTTGAGGCTGTTCCTGGGCTTGGGAAGTCCAAAATTCACGAGGCGTGGGCGGGGCTGCGGCCGGGGACGCCGGACGATTTGCCGATCCTGGGCGAGACGGCATTGAAAGGATACTTCGTCGCGACCGGGCATTTCCGCGATGGGATACTGCTGGCGCCGATTACGGCACAGGTGGTGGCGGATGTGATTTTGGGCAAATCGCCGGCTTACGATCTGAGCAATTTTTCTGCCGCCCGATTCGGTAGCTAATTCCCGCAAAACCCTTTCACCACGGAGACGCGGAGGCACGGAGAAAGCTTGGTCGGGAATCTAGGGATTCACACGGATGAATAAAACAAAGGTTCAAATATCCGTGCTGGTCCGTACGAATCCGTGGCTCAGAAGTTGCCTTTGTTTCTCCGTGCCTCCGTGTCTCCGTGGTGAAAGGATTTTTCGTTATACTGAGACGCTTCGTGGATCAGGAAAGGACCCCTATGGCCTCGCCGGCAGTTGATTTTGCGCGCCAGAACCAGCAACGCTTTCTTAACGAGTTAAAAGACCTGCTGCGCATTCCCAGCATCAGCACCGCGCCTGAACACAAGTCGGATGTGCAAAGGGCGGCCGACTATGTGGCCAACGAACTGCGCCGCATTGGGATGGAGAACGTCGAGGTCGTCGCAACCAAGGGGCATCCGCTGATCTATGCCGACTGGCTGCATGCGGCGGGCAAGCCGACCGCGCTCTGCTATGCGCATTATGATGTGCAGCCTCCGGACCCTTTGAATGAGTGGATTTCGCCGCCGTTTGAGCCGGCCGAGCGCAACAACAACATTTATGCGCGCGGCGCGGTGGACGACAAAGGCCAGTTGTGGATGGAAGTCAAGGCCATCGAAGCGCTGATGAAGGGCCACGGCGGCAAGCTGCCGATCAATGTGAAGTTCATCATCGAGGGCGAAGAGGAGGTGGGAGGAGAATCGATCGCTGAGTATGTTCGCAAGCAGAAAACGAAGTTGAAGGCCGACTTTGCGCTGGTTTGCGATACGGAATTGTTTGCGCCCAATCTTCCAACCTTGTGCGTGGGGCTGCGTGGACTGGTTTATACCGAGATTGAAGCCACCGGGCCGAAGACCGATTTGCATTCTGGGATGTACGGCGGTGCGGCGCCGAATCCGTTTTTTGCGCTGATAGAGATCATCAGCAAGCTGAAAGATGCGAAAGGCCACGTGCTCATTCCTGGCTTCTACAAGAACGTGAAAACCCCCAGCGCAGCGGAACTCAAGGCCTGGAAGCGGTTGCCGTTTAACGAAGAGCATTATCGCAAGACTGAGGTGGGATCGAGAGTTCTGACCGGCGAGCCAGGATATTCGGTTTTGTACCGCACCTGGGCGCGGCCCACGCTTGAAGTCCACGGCATGCCGGGAGGCTTCACGGCGCCGGGAGCGAAAACCGTAATTCCGGCACGAGCGCAAGCGAAAGTTTCCCTCCGGCTGGTGCCCAATCAGGATCCGGACGACATTTTGAAACGCTATACGGCTTATGTGAAGAAGCTCACGCCCAAAGGGATTGAAACCAAGATCAAGCTGTGGAGCAAGGGGCCGGCGTGCGTGGTGGGTACGGACAACCGCTACATCAAAGCCGCGACTGAGGCTCTACATGAAGTCTTTAAGAAGGACACGGTCTTCATCCGCTCCGGCGGATCCATTCCAATCGTGACCGATTTTCAGGATGTGCTGAAGATTCCTTCGGTGATGATGGGGTTCGGGTTGCCGGACGATAATCTGCACGCGCCCAATGAGAAGTTTCATATCCCGAATTTTCATCGCGGGATTGAGTCTATTTGTTTGTTCTTTGAACGGCTGGGCAGAGGATAGAGCCTTTAACCGCAAAGAACGCTAAGAAGAACCGCCAAGGACGCGAAGAAAAGCTTTGCTTTGCGAACTTCGCGGTTCTTCTTTGCGTTCTTTGCGGTTAAAGGCTTTCCCGTCCTAGCCAAGAGAGCGAACGCCCCCGGCGAACAGCAGGTTCCTCGACTAGAAGTTCGTGCGTTGCGCACGATCTTCTTCGCTCGCAATGACAGGGCAATAAATCAAATGTCCACCGCCGCTTCCCGCAGCCGCTTGGCGGCCGTTTCCGGCGACACCGGCGAGTAATACACCTCTTTAAACGTGTAGGACTTGGCTTTGGCGGCGAGGATGGGGAGAATCTCTATGTGCCAGTGGTAGTCGTCGTCGAGGGTCTTCCAGTATCCCAGGCTGGCGGAAACGTGGGAGCGGTTGGGAGAAGTGTGCAGCACCAGATGGAAGGACTCGGTGATGGTGCGAATGCGCTGCAGGGTGCGCTTGACCAGGCCTCCCAGGTCGCGCATGGCACCGGGGTGCGAGAGGGCGAAACGTTCGAAAGCAGCGTCGTGGGTGCGGGGCAGGATCCAGGTTTCGTAGGGGGCGCGAGTGGCGTAGGGGCAGAGGGCGACGAAATCTCCGCGGACTTCGACCATGCGCTGGCCCTGCTGCATCTCCTGGGCCAGCATGTCGCAGAACACGCAGCGTTCCTTCTGCCGGTAATAATCAAGCCCCGCCCGCAACTCATAGAGCACGCGGCGGGGAATGAAGGTGGTCGCGGTCAGCTGGGAGTTGGGATGGTCAAACTCCTGCCCTGAACCCGGGCCGTGATTTTTGAATACGCTGATGTAGCGAAAGCGGGCGTCTCCCTTGAGGTCCTGGATGCGCTGCGCGGCCAAGAGCAAGAACTGCTCGATCTCGGCGTCATCAGCCTGCCACAACTGGCGGTCGTGCTTGGGATTTTCCACCAACACTTCATGCGCACCCACTGGGGGCATGCGGTCGTAAAGACCCTGGCCACGGCGTTCGACTTCGCCCTCGATGTGATAGATGGCGTTGGGGTGGACTACGGTACGCGCTGACCACGGGCCTCCCTGTCCCGGGATGGCGGCGCGGCTGGAAATCTGCTGCCGGTCCTTCGAACCTGGGCAAATCCGGCACTCGGTGGCGGGACGGGGCGCGGTTTCCGGAATATCGTCGCCGGTCAGTACCCAGGAGCGGGTGAGGGGATCTTTGCGCAGTTCCATACGGGCAGAGAATTATCGCACGAAGGGCTGTAGGGACCAGTTTTCCACGGAGGGTAACAGGGGAAGGGTTGTTATAATCCGCGCAAGAACAGCTGCTAGCTTCTAGCTACTAGCTTCTAGCAAGCAGGAACGAGATCGCTAGAAGCCGGTAGCTAGAAGCTAGAAGCTTCTTTGCAATCCTCATGACTGAGCCCACCACGCCGCTGATGCGGCAATACTCCGCCATCAAAAAAGAGCACCCCTCGGCGCTGCTGTTTTTCCGTCTGGGCGATTTTTACGAGTTGTTCTTCGACGATGCGGTACTGGCGGCGAAGGAACTGCAGATCACGCTGACCTCGCGCAACAAGGAAAAAGGCATCGCCATCCCCATGTGCGGCGTTCCCTACCACGCGGCGGAAGGTTATATCGGGAAGCTGATCCGTAAGGGCTACAAGGTTGCGGTCTGCGACCAGACCGAGGACCCGCGGTTGGCCAAGAAGCTGGTGCGGCGCGAGGTGACCCGGGTAGTCACTCCGGGCACTGTAGCCGATTCTTCGCTGGGTTCGGAGGAAAACAATTTTCTGGCGGCGGTGGTTTCGTCGGGGGATCGCGCCGGATTTGCGGCTTTAGACCTTTCGACCGGCGAGTTCCGAGCGACCGAATTCTCGGGCGAGGGCGCCGAGCAGCGAATCCAGGACGAACTGCTGCAACTGCGTCCCAAGGAACTACTCTACGGATCGTCGGCGCCGCTGTTCGAAAGGTCAGGTGCGGATCCTGGAGCAACCGAGCGTCAAACCATGCCCGTCTCCCCGGTCCGGCAGGGATCGCCGTGGGCATCGACTCCGCTGGACGACTGGATTTTTTCCCCCGACCACGCTATCCCGCTCCTCGAAAATCATTTCGGAGTGCTGTCGCTCGAAGGTTTCGGCCTGGCAGGAAAACCTGCCGCGGCGGCTGCGGCGGGAGCGATTCTTTATTACGTGCGCTCGACCCAGCGCGGCTCGCTCGACCACGTGGACCGCATCGGGTTTTACGAGCGCCACAACTGTCTGGTGCTGGACGCGGTCACGGTGCGGAATCTGGAACTGATGGAACCGCTGTTTGCCGGGACGGATGCCGGGGTGACGCTTTTCCGAGCGATAGATGCGACCATTACGCCTATGGGAAAACGTCTGCTGCGGGCGTGGATGCTGCGGCCGTCGCTGGACGCGAGCGAAATCCAGGCCCGGCTCGATGCGGTGGAGGAGCAGATCAAACAAACCATTGCCCGCGAGGAACTGCGGCGGGCGCTCGAAGGTGTTCTCGATCTCGAACGTCTGCTCAGCCGGGTGACGCTTGAAACCGCGAATCCGCGCGACCTGTTGGCGCTGGGGGCGTCGCTGGGAAGGATCCCGGTGGCGAAGGCGGCGCTGGGGCGGCTTTCTTCTACTCGTTTACAAACATTGCACGCGGGCATAGACGAACTCGCCGACCTGCGACTACGGATTGAGCGGACCATCGTTCCCGAGCCTCCAATTTCTTTGAATGACGGAGGGGTGATTCAGCCGCAGGCTGACTGCGAGCTCGAGGAACTGCGCGAACTGAGCCGCAACGGCAAACAGTTTCTGGTCGAGATGGAGCAGCGGGAGCGGGAGCGCACTGGGATCGGATCGCTGAAGGTGCGCTTCAACTCGGTTTTTGGATATTACCTCGAAATCTCGAAAGCCAATCAGCACCTGGCGCCGGCGGACTACGAGCGCCGCCAGACCCTGGTCAACGCCGAACGCTTTACCACCCCGGAGTTGAAGGAGTACGAGGCCAAAATTCTCGACGCTCAGGAGAAGATCGTCGAAATTGAGCGGAGGATTTTTGCCGAGCTGCGCTCGGCCATCGCCGGAGAAGCCCGGCGCATCCGGCAGACGGCACTGGCCTTAGCTGAAGTGGACGTGCTGGCGTCGTTCGCGCACCAGGCGGCGTTGCGCAACTATTGCCGCCCGCGCTTTGACGATTCTTCGGATCTCGAGATTGTCGCCGGGCGCCATCCGGTGATTGAGCAGCAGGAATTTGCAGCATCGGATAGAGACCGCTTCGTGCCCAACGATCTTTATCTGAACTCGAGCACCCACACCATCTTGCTGCTGACTGGGCCGAACATGGGCGGCAAGTCCACTTATCTGCGGCAGACGGCGCTGATCGTGATCCTGGCGCAGATGGGGTCGTTTGTTCCGGCGACCCGAGCGCGGCTGGGCATTGTGGATCGGGTCTTCACCCGCATTGGCGCCAGCGACAACCTGGCCCGCGGGCGCTCGACGTTCATGGTCGAGATGACGGAGACCGCTGGCATCCTGCACACCGCCACCCCGCGGTCTTTAATTTTGCTGGACGAAGTCGGCCGGGGGACTTCGACCTACGATGGCCTGGCTATTGCCTGGGCAGCCATCGAGTATCTGCACGCGCGCACCCGGGCCAAAACGCTATTTGCCACTCACTATTTTGAATTGACCGAACTCGGGGGGCAGCTTTCCGGGGTGAAGAACTATCACGTGTCGGTGAAAGAAACCGGCAGCGGGATTGTGTTCTTGAGGAAGGTCGTGCCGGGGGCTGCTGACCGCAGCTACGGAATCGAAGTGGGCAAGCTCGCCGGATTGCCCGAAGATGTGGTGCGCCGCGCGCGGGAGGTGCTGGCCGAACATGAGAACACAGAGGCGCGGTTGAGCGCCCAGTTGGCCAGCGGCAACGCGCCTTCGCCGCGGGCGGCGCAGCTTACCATCTTCACGCCGCTGTCGCAGCCGGTGTTGGAGCGGCTGCGAGAGGTCGATCTCGATCGGCTGACGCCGCTTGAGGCGCTGAATCTGCTGGCAGAATTGAAGAAGCAAGTAGAATAAGCGTCTCGAGCACAATGACTAGCAAGAAACAGCCTAGAAGTGACGAACCCATCGGCCAGCTTCTCGTCATTGGCTTCGATGGCACCGAGATGTCGCCGCCGCTGGCTTCCCTGCTCACGCGCATTCAACCTGCGGGGGTAATTCTCTTCGCGCGAAATATCGTCAACGCCCAGCAGACGCACAAGCTGCTGAAGGATTGCCAGAGTCACGTTCGCGAACCGCTCTTCACTTGCGTGGACCTTGAAGGCGGGCGGGTGGACCGCTTTCGCAATGTGACTGGTCCGGCGCCATCGGCTGCGGAAGTTTTTGCCACGGGCAACCGGAAACTGTTTCGCAAGCATGGGCAGGTCATCGGGACGACATGCCGGGCTCTGGGCTTTAATGTGGATTTCGCTCCGGTTCTCGATCTCGCGTTCCGGGCCTCGCGCAGCGTGATGAGTTCGCGGGCTTTTTCAACCGATCCCAAAGCGGTCATCCTTTACGCGCGGGAATTTCTGGCGGGACTGCAATCGGCAGGCGTCATCGGCGCGGGCAAGCACTTCCCTGGCCTCGGCGAAGGCAATCTGGATTCGCATCATGACCTGCCGATAATTGAGAAGCCGTTCCAACGTCTGTGGGAAGAAGATTTGGTTCCCTATCGGGTGATGAAGCGCGATCTTCCCATGGTGCTGGTCAACCACGCGAACTATCCCACGGTAACGCGCGACAGGTTGCCGGCGTCGCTTTCGAAAAAATGGATTGTTGACGTTCTTCGCCGCCGTATCGGCTATCGCGGGCTGATTGTCTCGGATGATCTGGAGATGGGCGGGGTGCTCAAGGCGGCGCCGGTAGATAAGGCCGCGATCGAATTCATTCGCGCGGGAGGGGATTTGTGTTTGATCTGCCATGAACGAGCAGGCATCGAGCGGGCATTTGAGACCATGGTGCGCGAGAGCGAACGGGACTCGAGGTTCCGCCGCCGGGTGCGGGAGTCGGCAAAGCGGGTGGCGGCATCGAAGAAGAAATCTGCATCGTTGAAGCGCCGGACAACGGCGCCATCGCCGGAGAAAATCAGGCGTCTTTCGACCCAGCTTTGGGAATTCAGCGAGCAGATCCGGTTGCGGCAACTCATGGCGGGGGCTGCCGCCGGAGCCGGGGCCGGCGAATGATTGTCGCGGGAGTGATGAGCGGGACCTCGGCAGACGGTATCAACGTGGCGTTAGTGCGGATCGGGACCGGATCCCGTCGAGTGCAAAGTGGCCTCCCGGCTTTTGGCGGGCGAGGGCCCCATTCGACTTCGCTCAGAGCAGGTCCGCCCCACACCACTTTGGAACTCTTGGGGCACGCTGAGTTTTCCTATCCTGCGGCGGTCCGGCGGCTGGTGCTGGCCTCGATGAATTCGCCACGCGCAAGAGTGGCGGATCTGGCGCGGCTGAATTTCCTCCTTGGCGAGTTGTATGCGGAGGCGGTGCTGGCGACGCAAAAGAAACTGCGCCTGAAAGCAGAGCTTGTCGGCTGCCACGGCCAGACGCTTTATCACCAGGGAACCCCGGCCCGGTTTCTGGAAAAAAAGCTGGCGGTGACCTGGCAGACGGGCGAAGGGGCGGTGATTGCGGCGCGGGGGGGAATTCCGGTGGTTTCTGATTTTCGTCCTGCGGATATGGCCGCAGGCGGGAAGGGTGCGCCGCTGGTTCCTTACCTCGACTATATTCTTTACCGCGACCCGAGCGTGGGCCGGATCGCGCAAAACATCGGCGGAATTGCGAATCTGACGGCAATCCCAGCGGGCGCAGCTCTCGATCAAGTCATCGCCTTCGACACTGGGCCGGGGAACATGGTGATGGACGCCCTGACCGAGCAGCTATTTGCGAAACCCTTCGACCGCGACGGAAAAATCGCTGCCTCAGGGCGGGTGCACGATCAGGTAGTTTTGCGCTTATTGCGCGGGAGTTTTTTCCGGCAATGGCCTCCCAAGACCGCTGGACGCGAGGAATTTGGGCGGGAGTTTGCGCGCGAGTTTCTGCGAGAGTCCAGGCTGCCCCACCCTTTGAAAACCGCAAAGGGTGCGGCAGCCGGCAGCGGTTTAGGCGCTGGGAAAGGCACAAAGGGAACTGTGGCCGCGGATAAGCGCGACGTGATTGCCACCGCGACGGCCCTCACAGT
>WNFC01005832.1_pt1 | contig 22266 bp, 19 predicted proteins | sample 5400541 | NCBI WGS metagenome assembly WNFC01 (sample SAMN13153342, study PRJNA577476) | soil metagenome | isolation source: 120 cm saprolite under Douglas fir tree site 2 hole 2 replicate 1 | place: USA:California | collected 2015-04-18
ATTTCGTTGGGAACATAAACTTCTGGGGAATCTTGGCTTGACATCTTTGACGTCTTTGAATCTCTGAGGCCGGCGAGGAACGCGATCCGGAGCACAGGGCTGCAAGAATCTATTCTATCGTTTGCAACTCCTTGCCCGGTTTGAAGCGGACTGCCTTTCCCGGAGGGATCGAGACTTCGGCCCCGGTGCGCGGATTTCGCCCGATGCCAGTCTTCCGCGGGCGCACATTGAACACGCCAAAGCCTCGCAGCTCAATGCGATCGCCCTTGGCCAGCGACCGCTTCATACTCTCGAAGACGGTTTCCACAGCCATCTCAGCTTTGGTTTTGGTAATGCCAGTGCGGTTCACTACTTCGTTGATGATATCGAGCTTGATCACGGGTGCCTCGTCGCGTAGGAGTCTTGGGAGTGCCTCAAGTGCTTGATGCTATGAGAGATAAGGAAGATTGTCAACGTTGCCCGTATTTCTGGACGGATCCGGGCTCAGCGGGACTGATGCGTGGTAGGAGGTTGCGGACGGACAGCATGGTGACGATTAAAGGCGGTGAAGAGCAAGGCCGCAATCATGGTGATCAGTCCGGCGATCAGAGCAAACGGCACGGTGCGTTGACCGACTAGCATGTAGTTTGGATGCGGGAAACTGAACCAGGTATGAACGTTACCCGCTGGTATTATGGGAGTTGGGGGCTGTAGCTCAGATGGATAGAGCAAGAGTTTCCTAAACTCTAGGTCGGCGGTTCGACTCCGCCCAGCCCCTCCATTGATTTCCATTTAAAACAATTCCACTCTGGATTTTGGAGCTTAGTCCCTCATGAGCTACTCGCAAGTTCGCACACGAATCCGATCTATTTGCATACGGCAATGAAGCCCGTGTAGCCGGAGAATCCCGTGATCAAGCCATTACCCTTGCTCACGCCCGAGGCGTACGTCGGAACGTTGCTGTTCGGCATCACGATCTTCTTGAACGTGCCGTTCTGGTACATGAACGAGCCGGTTGCGGTGCTGCCTTTGACCGTAGTCCCAACGATTAGGTTAGCATTGCTGATCCCGCTGAGAGTCGTCTGCAACGTGCTATCCGGATAATTCAGCGTTGCCCATTGACCATTGTTGTAGATGAAGCCATGGTTCCATGTGTTCGGCGATGCGCGGTTGCTATAGGAGCCCACAATCGTGCCATTGTCGTTGATGGCGGTTGCCGTGGTTTGAGCCGATCCGGGATAGTCCAGCGCGATTGCCTTTCCATCGCTGAAGCGTTTGAAGCCGTGCAGTTTGCCGGAGGAATCGGTGAACGCCCCTACGATTGTGCCCCAGCGATTGATCCCCCAAACCGTGAACTTGTTATAACTCGTGGCCCCGATCGTCATGGTCAGTGGGGTGAAGGTCGACCCTTGCAAAGTAAAGGGAGTCCCAGCCGTTGTTGCCAGCGCAAACTGCGAGCCCGCCACGCCGATGGTGGTGCCACCGTTACTGCGATCCGTAAATGAGGTATCCACGGCAGTGCCGTTCGAACTATGCCTGTAATAGGCGATGGCGCCGCTGGACGAACGAGTGAAAGCCCTGACTGAGAAATCGATGTCGTCCTGGGCATCGCCAACCACCGTGCTGTAATCGTTGACCCCTCGAGGAACCAGAACACGGGTGCCGTTGTTGACCGAAAATCGCCGATTGAAATTTGTGAACTGACACGATGCCTGCGTCTGGGCAAACGCCCCGAACGATGCTGCAACGATCATGCAGAGCACAGCTATGCGGCAAAGAAAGGAGCGAGCTGAATGTGACATGTGAGCACATCTCCTGCAAGGGCGGGCAAATGCTCCACCCCAATTTGGCAGTGAGATGACGACCAAATTCGGCAAGGTTGCTGACCTTAGCAGGCCATTACAGCAAAGAGAGCAGGCCAGGTAAGGGGTTTCCGTTGGCAAGAGAGCGGCTAGGGAATTTAACATTGCGCTAAACGTATTAGGATATTGGCCGGGAAAAGCAGCTTTGAACGGTGGACCGCTATTTGGTCAGCGCGAAAGCGACATAGACTCCGCCGGATTTTGACTTGAGGTCTTTGCCACCGCCGGCCGCGATTGCGACGTACTGGCGGCCATCTATCTCGTAAGTGATGGGAGTGGCATTTCCTGAAAACGGAAGCGTCGTTTCCCACAGCAACTCTCCGGTGGATTTGTCGAAGGCGCGGAATTTTCTATCGTAGTTCGTGGCGCCGATAAAGAGGAGTCCGCCTGCAGTGACAATCGGCCCGCCATAATTCTCAGTCCCCGTGTTGCTCAAGCCCTTGGCCGCGAGTTCGGGATACTCACCCAGTGGGACCTTCCAAGCATATTCACCGGAATTCAAGTTGATTGCGTTCAGCGTTCCCCAGGGAGGCACGACTGCGGGATAACCGTCTGGATCATAAAGCCGGCGATATCCGCCGAAGCGATATTTCATCAGTGGAGGAGGAGGCGCTCCGGAAGAAAGCTCTTTGCTCTCGCCGCGAGTCAAGTAATCAATAAGCGCGTTGATCTCTTCCATCGAAAGATTTGGGAAAGCATTCATCCTGCCGCGGCCTTTTTGGACGACGGCGGCAATTCCCTCTGGGCCCAGGCGGCGTCCGACTCCGACCAGCGATGGAAACTGCGGCGGCGAACCTGCCATGTTATCGCGATGGCAGACGCTGCACTGGCTCTGATAGATGCCGCGTCCGTTGGATTCATCTCCAGTGTTCTCGGCCAGCACTCCAGTCCAGGGAAGGTCGTTTGAGTTCACGTAGAGAACGCCGGAATCAGGATCGAACGCCGCTCCGCCCCATTCCGCTCCGCCGTCAAAGCCCGGGAAAATAACTGTGTCCTTGCCCACGCTGAAAGGCACGAATTGCCCTTCGCTGCGCAGCTTGCGAAATTCTGCAACCGCCCATTGGTGCGCTTCCGGGGTTCGGGTGGTCAGCAAATCTACCGTCAGCAACTGACGTGCGTAGGGCGCAGGCTTGACCGGGAGAGGCTGTTGCTCCGCCGCGACTTCTCCCGGAACATCGCTGGGTGGATACTTGCGGTACTCGATGGGAAACAGCGGCGTACCATTTGCGCGATCCAAGAGATAAACGAAACCCTGCTTCGTAGTCTGCGCGACGGCCTCAATGTCTTTTCCATTGTGCTTCACGGTCACCAGGGTCGGCGGAGAAGGAAAGTCGCGGTCCCACAAGTCGTGCCTTACACCCTGGAAGTGCCAAATTCGCTCGCCGGTTTCAGCGTTCAGCGCGATCAGGCAGTTGGCGAAAAGATCATCGCCAAGCCGATCAGCACCGTAGAAGTCGAACGCAGCCGAGCCGGTCGGAGCGTAGAGAACGCCGGTTTTGGAGTCGAGCGACATGCCCGCCCAGTTGTTGGCGGCGCCGCTGGATTTCCAAGCGTCTTTGGGCCAGGTCTGGTAACCAAATTCTCCCGGATGCGGAATGGTGTGGAAGGTCCAGCGAAGTTTTCCGGTGCGAACGTCATAGGCGCGAATATCACCTGGAGGAGCGGGAAGAGTCTCTGGCTCGCGGCCTCCCACGATGAGTAAATCTTTGTAAACCAGCGCGGGGCTGGTCAGGACGACGAACGCGGTCAAGGGATCGCGGCCCAGATTCTCGCGAAGATCGACACGTCCGTGATCGCCGAAACTCGCGACTGGCTGGCCAGTGCCGGCGTCCAACTCATAAACAAAGTTCATGACGCCGACGATAATGCGTTGGTCTTGATTGTTGCCGCTGCTCCAGTAGGCAAGGCCACGGTCTGGCTGCGTGCCGACGATGCCGGAGTCGAATTTCCATTTCAGTTTGCCAGTTGCCGCATCAACAGCGAAGATCTTCTGCGACGGAGAAATGCCGTAGAGGACTCCGTGGACCACGATGGGACTGGTCTGAAGACCGCCGGTCTCTTCCGTGTCGAAGCTCCATGCCACTTGGAGTTGTTTGACATTCGAGTTATTGATCTGCGCCAGCGGCGAGTAGTGAGTGTTTTCCAGAGCTCCGCCGTAAACCGGCCAGTCACGATTGTCACGCCGTGCAGGAGTTTGAGCGGAGAGATCAAGGCCAGCGAGGACGATCGCGATCAGAGCAGCGCGGATCTTGAGAGGGAATACCAAAGTTTGTCCTTGCAAAGGTACAAAGAATGTGACGTTCCTTTCGTTCGACCTAAGTTCGAGTTCGGGTAGGGGCAGGTGCCCTCACCTGCCCACCCCAGACGAGGGCGTCTGGAGCTACATGATTTGGTACAGGTGTGAACCTATCGCACCACGATGTTGACCAACTTGCCGGTGAAGATCACTTTTACGATTTGCTTTCCGGCGATGAAGTTCTGAATTTTCTGGTCCACTACGGCCTTCTGCTTCCTTTCCTCTTTCGTTGTCTCCGGCCTGACAACAATCTTGCTACGCAGCTTGCCGTTTACCTGCACCGGAATCTCGATTTCTTCTTCTTTCGCAAGCTCGGGATCGAACTTCGGCCAGGCAGCCTTCAGCAGGTTACTCTTCTCACCGATCATCTCCCACAACTCGTGCGCGAGATATGGAGCAAACGGCGCGAGAAGAAGGACTAGGTTGCGTTGGACATCAGCAAACAAACCTACCGGCAGGGCCTTGTCCTTGGCGGCATGTAGCTCGTTCATCAGTTCCATGATCGCGGCAATGGAGGTGTTGAAATGCCAACGGCCCTGAAAATCGTCGGTCACGCGTTTGATGGTCTGGTGCAACTTACGCTGGATGGCGCGGGCCTCCGGCGCTAACAATCCATCGTTGTTTAGAGTCGGTGCTTGAGAAGTCGCTGCTATCTGCGTCTCTGCGAAAGAAGTGTTCGCTGAGTTCCGGCTTATGAATCGGAATACCTTGCTCAAAAATCGGTAGATTCCGGCAACACCTTCATCCTGCCAATCGAGTTCCCGATCGGGCGAAGTCGCGAACAAGCTGTACATGCGGGCAGCATCGGCGCCAAAGCGCTCCACCATCTCATCGGGGGAAACCACGTTGCCCAAGCTCTTGGACATCTTCGCGCCGCCCTTAATGATCATGCCTTGCGTAAACAGCCGCTCTACAGGCTCGTCGTTTCTCACCAGGCCAATATCGCGCATGAACTTGGTCCAAAAGCGCGAATAAATCAGGTGCAGGATCGCGTGCTCCACTCCGCCAATGTACTGATCGATCGGCAACCAGTAGCTGACGATTTTCGAGTCGAACGGGGCCCGGTCATTGTGCGCATCGGTGTAGCGATAGAAATACCAGGACGAATCCACAAACGTGTCCATGGTATCGGTCTCGCGGCGGGCGGGACCTCCGCAGCGGGGGCACGTTGTATTCAGGAATTCCGGAACCCGCGTCAGAGGCGATCCGCCGGTTAGAGTGATGTCGACGTTCTCCGGCAAGATCACTGGCAGGTCCTTCTCGGGAACCGGCACCACTCCGTCCTTCTCGCAATACACCATTGGGATCGGCGTACCCCAGTAGCGTTGGCGGGAAATCCCCCAGTCCTTCAGCCGGAAGGTCACCGTCGTCTTGCCGAAGTTGTATCGCTCCGCGAAGGCAGACATTTTCTTGATCGCCTCACTGCAGGAGAGCCCGGTAAATTCGCCGGAGTTGATCAGCTTGCCATTCAGCGTTGTAAAGGGAAGCTCAGCTTCAGTCTGTGTGGCGCGGGCGCCCTCGCCCGTGATCTCCGGCACAATTACCTGCCGAATCTCAATCTCATACTTCTTTGCGAACTCGAAATCCCTCTCATCGTGCGCCGGAACACTCATGATGGCCCCGGTGCCGTAGTCCATCAGAATGTAGTTCGCCACCCAGACCGGCACCCGCTCAGCGTTATATGGATTGATCGCAAAATGTCCGGTATTCACGCCATGTTTTTCAATCGTGGCGATGTCGCCGGATTCTTTCGCTTTGTTCTGTTCGGCGATAAGCTGCGTCACTTTCAAGCGGAGTTCGGGATCGGCGGCAGCCAGTTCGGAAGTGATCGGATGCTCGGGCGCAAGCTGCACAGAGGTTGCACCGTAAATCGTGTCAACGCGAGTGGTAAAAACGGTAATCACATCGCCGCCTGAGTAGTCCAGGCGGAAGTCCACCAGCGCACCTTCGCTACGCCCAATCCAGTTGCGCTGCATGGTGCGCACCTTTTCCGGCCATCCGGGAAGGCGGTCGAGATCGCGGAGCAACTCATCAGCGTATTTTGTGGTGCGCAGGAACCATTGTTCCAGCTCGCGCTGCTCAACCAGCGTGTCTTCGTGCCGCCAGCAACATCCACCTACAACCTGTTCGTTGGCCAGCACCGTGGCGCATTTCGGGCACCAATTGACCTTGCTCTTCTTGCGATATGCCAGATCGCGTTCGTAGAACTTGAGAAAGAACCATTGGTTCCATCTGTAATATTCCGGCAGGCAGGTAGTCACTTCCCGCGACCAGTCGTAGGCAAAGCCCAGCCGGTTCATCTGCACCTTCATTTTTTCGATATTGCCCAGCGTCCACTCGCGCGGTGGAGTCTGGTTGGAGATCGCCGCATTCTCCGCGGGAAGTCCAAACGAGTCCCATCCCATCGGATGCAACACGTTGTATCCTTTCATCCACATGTAGCGGGCCAGCGCATCGCCAATGGCATAGTTGCGCACGTGCCCCATGTGCAGCGCGCCGGAGGGATAGGGAAGCATCTCCAGAACGTAGTACTTCGGCTTGGTCGAACTAGGCTCGGCCGCGTAGAGTGCGGGATCCCGCTGCCAGCGCCCAGCCCATTTCTCTTCAATCTGCTGCGGGTTATAGCGCTCGTCTCGCCCGATGGCGGGTTCGTCTTCCTTCTGCGGCATAGGTGTTTGGAATTAGATTTTACAATGCGCTTGTACTAGTTCTGTGACGCTGCTCCTAACCATCCGAAACGACTGAGTATCTCCCACAGCCCCCACAGGGTTGCCACGGGTCCTCCCCAAATAAAGAGCAATGATTTCCAGCTCAACTTCGTGAGGACTTCACGCTCGCTATCCGTGGAAATTACAAACGGGCCGTTGGCTTTCATCAAAATCACAGGTGGATTCAGGTCGAACTGGAGAGTGGAATCCACCGTCGCGCCAGCGGGCCTCGCCGGGTCTAAGAATGGGAAGGCTGCTCTGCGCAGCAAATCGGCCTCGCCGTCACATACAAATCCCGGTCCGATCCGCGCTAAGTCTTCTGTCCCCACATCCGCATGTCGGTTCTTCCAGACGTTTTCCTTTAGTGTACCCAGAACAAAAATCGAGTCTCCGGGCTTAATGGAGTATTCCTGGGCGAATTCAGGGGACTCAGTCCGGTAGCGGGTGCTAAGAGCAACGGCTAGTTTTCCGTACTCGGCTCTCTCCGAGGATGGTTTCATCCTGAGTTCCGAGCCGGGGGGATAAATCATCACTATTCCGGTACCGTCGTCCACGAACAGCGGCGCGCATAACTCGTGAATCTTGGATTGGAGGTCGTGGCTCGGGTTCGATTCCACCATCAGCCGGTAGTAAAGGCAGTCGCTCTGGCTGAGCGGCGCGATCAGAGTATAGGGCCCAACCGCCTTTCCACTGATTTCGACCGGCCCCAGGGCCGCGCCGCGAACCGTGGAACGCGGAACATTCATGATCGCCCGCTTAAGCTGCAACACCCGGAAGCCGCGGTAAAAGAGATAGGGACCGAATACCACGCCCAGCACCGCCCAAAACAGCGGCTGGCTCAGCAGCCAGATGAGGTCGCGAGTTGCCATGAGTTCGCCAAGGATACAACAGAGATTATGGCTTCACCAATTTCTTCAGCGCCGCTACGTTTCTGCGGTCGTCACCGGGCGCATCAATTGGTGTCTCTGCGATGAAAGCAGCGTGGGAGAGGCGGGAATCGTTTAGCAACCGACGGAATGACTCGAAGCCGATCATTCCCTTTCCAATGTGCTGGTGCCGGTCTAACTTGGATCCACGGCCGGCCTTGGCGTCGTTGCAGTGCCATACCGGAACGTTCTTCAGCCCAATGGTCGCATCCAGCTTCGTCATGGTCTCGTCCAAGCCTTCTGCGGAAACGATGTCGTAACCGGCCACGTGCGTGTGGCAGGTGTCAATGCAAGCGCCTGCTGGCACATGATTTCGCAGTCGGTCAATGACCTCCGCAACTTGCTCAAAGCTCCCGCCAAGCGAGTACTCAGCACCGGCAGTGTTTTCGATCAGGACAGTGAGACCACCTTTTGCGAGATCAAGCCCACGGCTGGCAGCAGCAATCGCCGCAGCACTTTGCAGCAGTCCTTTGTCACGGTCCATGCCGCGAAATGATCCTGGATGCAGGACCAGATACTCCGCGCAAAGCGCAAGCGCCCGCTCGATCTCTCCTCGAAACGCTTCGATGGATTTCTTCAGAAAGAGCTCAGTTGTGCTCGCCAGGTTGACCAGATAATTGGTGTGAATCACCAGCGGTTTGAGATCATATTTCTCTCGCAACCGCTTCATCTGTTCGCATTGCGGGCGGCCCAGTTCGTATGGCGCCCATTGGCGCGGGCTGGAAGAAAAAATTTGAAAGGTACTACAACCCAGCCGGTATGCTCGCTCGGCTGCGTTCTCAACTCCTCCCACGACCGAAGTGTGAATCCCGATGCGTCGCGAAGTCAGCTTCGGCAGTCGTTTCGGAGGCGGCGTGCGTAGGATGTCTTGTTCGCGCGCCATTGACCTGGAGGCCGAGTGAGCCATTTCCTGAGTATAGATTCCCAAATCAGAACTGACGTGCACTCTAGTGTTTCCACGTGAGCAACCGCATCAATGAGCGTCAGCATCTACTTAGCTTCAGTACATGTCTGCGTTTGGCGCGTAAAATAGTCCGGCGCATTTGATGGGTGCGTTTCCGGTCCTGTCTTCGAATCCAAGCGGAGAATCTTTTGTGTTTTCTGTGAAGCCGTTAACTGTCTTCACCACGATTTGTTTGGTCGCTGCCATGGTGGCTTGTGGGGGCGGCGGTGCCGCAGTGACCCGCAACCTTGTCGTATCCAGGGTTGCTTGGCAGAAAATAAGTGTTCCGTCCGTTGCGACCCAGATAAACTATCTTGCTTTTAATAGCAGTAACCATTGGTTCATTGCGGACCGGAGCCACGGTTTCTACCGATCAACCGATCAAGGTGCAACCTGGACGCAGATCAACAGTGGCTTAAGGACCACGCTAGGTTGGACGATCCAGGTTGATCCCGCCAACGGTGATCTGATTGCCAGCACCTTCAGTGGAAGCGCCCTCAATCTTCACCCGGTGACTTTTTACCGTTCCACCAATGAAGGCGGCAGCTGGAGCGTAATTCCGACGGGCCATCTCAGTGCTGCTGCGGCCGAGACGGGATGCGTCTTTCCTGCCAGCACGACCGTCGTGTGTGGAGGCTTTTGGGCCCCTTCTCCGAGTAGCGGTGCGTGGGTTTCCACCAATGTCGGACAGACCACGATCAGCGTCTCTTCCGCTGCTGGCATCGGAAGCAGTGTATATAGTCTCGGCGTCAACCCGGTCGTGGGAGATCTGTGGATGGGCACCGAGCAACTCGGCATCTTTCGTTCTACCAACAATGGTTTGACCTGGATGGAGGAATCACCTCGCGATGTGCAAATTGATCCGGCAAATGGCATTCGCGATGGGAACATCTACGGAATGACCTTCGACCGCAATGGCAATGTCCTGTTCGGCTCGCAGGGCGGGATTTGGAAATCCTCGAAAACGGGCTCGGGATACACCTGGACGAATGTCCTGAAGAACGCGAATACTTCAGCGGGAAAGGGTATGGGGCGGGACGCCAACGGTAATCTCTACTACGGCCATAATTCTGACCCTACAAATCCTACTGTTGTCTATTGTTCAACCGACGATGGAAACTTGGAGTGCATGCGATTCGGGCATTCCACCCTTCCTGCAAGGGCATGAAGTCGTAGTCAATCATGCCGATGGCAAGCTATACGCGGTCACCGAAGACGAAGCCGCAAAAACCGGCACCCTGTACCGTACTGTGAACCCGGTCCAATAACGAGCTCTCCGCTATACCCAATTCGCGATGTTGGCAATTAGCGCTCGACGTTACTTTCCCTGCGAGTGCCGTGTGTTTTGGAACCGGTCGTCCCGCTCCATTGCTCCGTTTCCTGTTCACATTTAAACTTGTAGTCCTCGTTAGTCTGTCGTATCAGGAGACCCCATGCTGGTCGTCATGAAGGCGCACGCCTCGGCGGAGGAGGTTCGCCGGGTTTGCGACAAAATCGAATCCCTCGGATACCGCGCCCACTCCATTCCCGGCGCGGAACGCACCGCCATCGGCATTACCGGAAATAAGGGCGAAGTCGAACCCGGCACGTTGGACGAAATGCCGGGCGTGCAGGAAGTGATCCGCGTCACCAAGCCTTACAAGCTGGTCAGCCGCGACATGAAGGATGACAATACCGTCGTCTCTTTCCCCGGCAGCGACGCCACCTTCGGAGGCCCGGGACTGGCGATCGTTGCCGGCCCGTGCGCCATCGAGAGCCGTGAACAGGCGTTCGCCACCGCCGAGCGCGTGCATCGCGCCGGAGCACAGTTCTTCCGCGGTGGAGCCTACAAGCCGCGCACGTCTCCATATTCGTTTCAAGGACTCGAAGAAGAAGCGCTGCAGATCATGGCTGCGGTGCGCGAGCAGTTCGGTATGAAGATCGTTACCGAGGCGGTTGATCACGAGTCGCTGGAGTTGGTCGAAGAATACGCAGACGTGATCCAGATCGGCGCTCGCAACATGCAGAATTTTTCGTTGCTGAAGCGTGCTGGTCGGGCCCGCAAGCCCGTGCTGCTCAAACGCGGCATGTCGGCTACGCTCGAAGAGTTTCTCATGGCGGCCGAATACGTGATGAGCGAAGGCAACTACAACGTCATCCTCTGCGAACGCGGCGTGCGTACTTTCGCCGATCACACGCGCAACACTCTTGACTTGAGCCTGATTCCCGCCGTCCAGCGCCTGAGCCATCTGCCGATCCTGGTTGATCCCAGCCACGGCACCGGCAAACGCAACAAGGTCACTCCGCTATCACGCGCGGCGGTCGCCGTGGGCGCCGATGGACTCCTCATCGAAGTGCACTGCGAACCCGACAAAGCTTTGTCGGATGGAATACAGTCGCTCTATCCCGACCAGTTTGATGAACTGATGGCGCAGGTCAGGCAGATCGCGCCCGTGGTGGGGAGGACCGTGCCGGGGATTGGGGAGCATGTGACGCTAGCCGCCGCCGGCACGCTGAGTAAAAGGCCGCGACGATGAAGACTGTGCACAGAATTCTTTTGTGTGGTGTGTTGGCGGCGACGCTCTGGCAGGCCAGTGCGCAGAATCTTCGCCAAACGGCTTCGACGACCGGCTCGGAAACTTCTCCGGAAAAGGTCGGGCCTGCGAATGATGCCAAATTTATGCGTGGCTTTCCGATTCATGAAGTGAATCCCAAGTATCTTGTGAAACCCCGAAAGAAGAAAGCGCAAGGGAAGATCGTCCTGCGTGCAACAATTGCCACGGATGGAAGCGTGAAAGACATATCAGTAGAGAGTGGCGATCCCTTGCTTGTGCCCGCCGCCGTGGACGCTGTCCGTCAGTGGCGTTATCTACCCAACATGCGTAACGGGGAAGCGATTGAGTCGCAGACCAGTGTCACTTTGAATTACGACCTCGGCAACGGCGCATCTCAGCCCGAGGACTCGTCATCAAAAGTTCCCAGAGAGCCGCAGGAGATCTGATTAAAGAGATTGTCGTAGGTGACCTCTTCCGTGTTGGCGGCGGAGTAACCGCGCCGAGGTCCACTTACGCTCCCGACCCTGACTACTCAGAAGCCGCCAGGAAGGCCAAGCTCCAGGGCATGGTTCTTCTAGGACTGATCGTTGGAGCCGACGGGAACGCACGAGATGTATGGGTAGTCAGAAGTCTTGGCAATGGCCTGGACGAGAAGGCCATAGGCGCTGTAAACGCATGGAAGTTCCGGCCCGCAACCAAAGAAGGCAAGCCGGTCGCAGTGCTTATTAGTGTCGAGGTCGTCTTCCGCCTGTACTAGAGGGCGTTCTTTTCTTTCGTCTCTCTTGCTCCTACTACTGCCCCATCGTGAATCTTTGCGGGACTTGAGGATCAAGTAAAGAATAGTAGGTCTGAAGGGGATCGCACGTTTGGTCCACGGCGCGGAAGAGCGGCCCTTTCAGGGCCGCGTTCACATACACCCGCGACCAACGCCGCGCTGGGAGCGCCGCTCTACCAGAAAATCGCAGGATCCCCCGCGAGGTACTATTCCGCTCTTCGTCCGCTCGCTGTCGTGGTCGCCACCCCCAACTTCCTTAGCCGGTCTTTCGCCTGCATGGCCTCGTTCGACCTGGGATAACGCTGGACCACATGCCGCAAAGCCGCAATGCCGGCATCTTTTTGGCCGGACTCGATTAACGCGAAACCTTTTTTCAGCTCGGCCGACGCAGCCTTGGTTCCGTCCGGAAAATTCTGCAGAACCTGATCATATTTCTTCACCGCCTGCGGGTAATTTCCCGCGTGGAAGTCCATTTCCGCGAGGTAAAAGTAGGCATTGCCGGCCAGGTCCGTGTTGGGGTAATTCTTCACATAATCTGAAAACTCCTGCTTGGCCAGATCCATGTTACCGCCGTTGTAGTCGCGCAGTGCATTGTTGTAGAGCACATCCGGAGGCGGCACAGCCAACTGGGCCTGTTGAGCCTGCGTCTGTGCGACCTGCTGGCTCGTCTGTGCGGCAAGGCTCTGTTGCGCTGTTTGCAGGTCCTCGAGCTGCTTGGTCACTTTCCCGAGCCGAGCCTTTAGCTCATCGAGGCTGTCGTTCAGAGCCTGCAACTGGCCGGACAACTGGTCTACGTGATTACTGGTATCGCTTTGTTCTTTCTGCAGGTTGGTTTGGATGTTCGTGATCGCGGACGTGACCTTGTTAATGCTGTCCGTATTCTGGTCCATCAAATTCTTGAGCACGCCCATGCGTTCATCGAGCGACTGCTTCAACGTGGTGACTTGATCGGAGAGTTGCTGTACCTGGGTCTGCAACTCGACCAGTTCACGGTTGACCGCCCAGGCAGGGGCGACTCCGATCAGGGCAACGATCATTACAGCGGCCAAAACAGCAAAGAAAATGGGATTGCGAAGAGTTCTCATGTCGATTCCTAAGATGCAGAAAGGTGACTTTAGGTAAGTGCAACAGATGCGAGGCCAGAGGTCAAGTTCACGGGCAGGAACGAGGTACTAGTGAGGCGGTTCCGGCTCCGGACTGACTTGGCGGGCCTAAAACGCTTCCTTGTTCACTACGTATGGCATCTTCTTCACGTCCCCGCCATAGTTTCCTTCAAGAACGTCAATCAGACCCTGCACACACCGCCCAGCCATGCCCTTATTTGGATCCGTCGAGAGCCGGGTGATCTTGGCTGCGCTGGCAAAGTGGGGAAACAAGCGGCAGCGGTCTTCAATTGCGGGATTGCGCAGGGGAGAATCTGCGGGCAGCGGCTCTTTTTCGTATACATCGAGCGCCGCACCGGCAATCCAGTTGTCTCTTATGGCCTTCGCCACGAAAGATACGTACTTGATCCACGTCTTCTCTTTCTGGATGCCACGCGCCTGGCGCAAGTCCACCGTCTCCTGAATTGCTTTTACATATTCATGGTTCTGATACGCCGGGTCGTAGCAGAGAATATTCATGTCGAACCCAGCACACTTCTTGATCATCGCCAAACCGATGCGCCCTGTGCCGATGATTGCGATCGTCTTGCCAGTTACTTCGTCTCCCAGAAACGGCAGATACGGATGCCAGAAGCCCCATTGGTTTTCGCGGGTCAGGTGTTCGGCTGGCCACAGCTTGCGCGCTACAGATCCCAGCATGAAGAAGGCGAATTCTGCTGTCGCCTCGGTGAGAACGTCGGCGGTATTAGTGAAAGGAACCTTGTAACGGTTCGCATCCGCGCGATTGATGTTGTCAAAACCGACAGCAAATTGCGCGACAACTTTCAGCGTGTTCTTGCCGGCCTCAAAGATTTCTGCGTCAATCTGATCCCGCAGTGTCGTGATCAGGCCGTCGATTCCCGAACGCGCTTTTTCGATGATCGCACTCTTGGGGGGAGCCGTGGGTTCGGGATAGACCTCGACTTGATAACCTCGATCGCGCAATACATCGAGGGCCGGCCCCATGTCGCAGGTTGCAAAGACACGGAATTTATTCATGGATTCGTCCGCTCAAATGTAGGGTCGTCCGCCATTGTCCGCCCACCCAACCTCCAAATGTTGGGGCAGGTGCCCTCACCTGCCCACCCCAGACGAGAGCGTCTGGGGCTACATGTAGAGCGCTATTTGAAAATCCAGCGCGTGGCAGTGGTCGCGAACTTCTTTTCCCACAAACCGAAAGCGATCTTCGGCCGCAGACAAAATACCGGCTCCTTCAACGTCAACAGTCCCTCCGCCATCGCTCCCAGCTTCCACTTGTACTTCTTCTCATACCGCCGGATGAATTCGCGGATGCGATCGACATCGGTTTCGGTTTCAACCGCACCTTCGAGAATTATCGCCTGGTCTGCCTGTTGCGAACACATGGTGCAGCGCGGGTTTGCGGCCAGATTGCGGGCCTTGCGCGACTTGCTCCCGGTACTGAAATAGAGACGGCCATCCATCCATAACGCCCACACGATCATCACGTGCGGACGACCGTCTGGCCGCGTGGTGGCGATCCAGTATTGCCGGCTTTTGTTCAGTCGGTCTTCCGCCCACTTCCATGGCAGCAGGCCTTTCTTCGTCTTCGGTAGGCCGTAGCCGGGCATGTGCGGATGCGTCGTCTTAGGCAATTGTCGCTTGTTCTTCATTTTCGAGGTCATCTTGATATTCGCTGTGTCCTGTTCTGGTGTCACAAAATCTATAACCACGTAGGACACGAAGTTACACGAAGGAAGACGCAGACCACTCGATGCCGGAGATTCTCGGACGTGACGGCTTTTCCTTCGTGAACCTTCGTGTCCTTAGTGGTTTATGCTTTTGAGTTCACCCAGCGTTCAATCTTCTCCAGTGCCCGGTCCAAATTCTCCATAGAATTAGCAATACTGAATCGCAAATATCCTTCTCCGAATTCTCCGAATGATGTTCCCGATAAACACGCAATCCCCGCCTCTTCGAGCAGCGCATCGGCCAGCGCCTTGGATTTCCATCCTGTTCCCGTAACATTCGGGAACACGTAGAAAGCGCCCTTCGGCATCCGGCAGGAGAATCCCTTGATCTGGTTCAGCCCAGCGACAAACGCATCTCTGCGACGCTGAAATTCATCCCGCATGTGTTCTACCGAGCTCTGATCTCCGTGCAATGCTTCGACGCCAGCAACCTGTGTGAAACTTGCCGTGCAGGAGTTCGAATTAGTCATCAGCCGGGCAATCTGCACGGCAAGGTCAGTCCGCATGACACCATATCCCATGCGCCACCCGGTCATGGCGTAGCTCTTCGAGAATCCGTCGAGCAGGATGGTGCGATCTTTGAAGCCGGGTTCCGCGATGATTGAGTGATGCTTGCCTTCAAAAATCAGCCGACTATAGATTTCATCCGATAGTACGAAGATGTTGCGATCGCCGATGGCTTCGGCAATCTGCTTCAGATCGCGCTTGTTTAGCACTCCTCCCGTTGGATTGTGCGGCGAATTCAGAATGACGAGCCTGGTGCGATCGCTGATCAGATGCGCGAGTTCGTCCACGTCAAGACTAAAATCCTTCTCTTCTCGCAAACGAATGGGAACAGCTCGCCCGCCGACATAACGGATCATGGACTCGTAAATCGGAAATCCGGGATTGGGGTAAATGACCTCGTCACCTTCATCAATGAGCGCGAGAATCGAAAAGAAGATGATGGGCTTGCCTCCGGGTACGACCACAACTTCTTCGGAAGTGACCTCAACCTCTCGACTGCGACTTACTTCTTCCGCGATCGCCTCGCGCAGATCGGGCAGTCCAGCAGCGGGGCCATAGTGCGTCCATCCGGCACGAAGCGCGTCAATTCCGGAGTTGACGATGTTGGGAGGAGTGTCGAAATCGGGTTCGCCGATTTCGAGATGGATGATGTCTTTGCCTTGCCGCTCCAGCGCCCGCGCCCGGTTCAGAACTTCGAATGCGGTCTCCGTCCCCAGCCGCGACATACGCTCGGCCAACCGCAACTCGAACTGGACGGCGCGGGACATAAGGCAAAACGGGTTATTGTACTACCGCGAACGGAACGTTAACCACATCCATAGACCTGGTGGTGGGTCAATTTGCTTTTCTTGCTATGAATGATCGCGCAAGGAAAAAGACCGCTGCGAGGAAGGAGGCCGTGCCGCCTCCCATCATCACAAGCGTAAGTGAATTGGGCCCGGGCCAGGAGGCTGCCAATCCGATAAACGAACTGCCAAGCCCGATGAACGCCACCGCGCCCAATCGAATGCGCTTCCGCCTTAGGGTTCTCGCGGGAAGGATCACATACACGAGAGCAACTGGCAGCACAACCAGGAAGGCAACTCCGACGATTCGATAGACCTGAACTTCATCTATCACTGCGTCGCCCCTCGTCGGACACTAAAGATTCTCAAAAATCCCCGCGGCCCCCATGCCCCCGCCAACGCACATCGTCACCAGACCATAACGCCCACTCCGACGCTTCATCTCGCGAATGATGGTTGCCGTCAGTTTCGCCCCGGTGCAGCCCAGGGGATGTCCAAGCGCGACCGCGCCGCCATTCACATTTACGCGCTCAGGATCAAGGTGGCCTTCCTGAATCACTGCTAGCGCTTGCGCGGCGAAGGCTTCGTTGAGTTCGATAACGTCAATGTCGGAGAGCGTCAGTCCCGACAGCTTCAATGCCTTGGGGATTGCGAACACGGGGCCGAGTCCCATTTCCTCCGGCTTGTATCCTGCGGTGGCGAAGGAAACATAGCGGGCGAGCGGTTTGATTCCCAGCGCCTGCGCCCGCTCCGCTGACATCACAACCGCCGCCGCTGCCCCATCGGACATCTGCGATGCATTGCCCGCGGTAACAGTGCCTTTGACGTGGAAGGCGGGCTTGAGCGAGGCAAGAGCTGCGAGCGAAGTGTCGGCGCGTGGGCCTTCGTCAATCTTGAATACAATTTCCTGCCGCTTCGGTTTCGATCCATTTGGAGTGGTGAAACTCACCGACACCGGCACCGTCTCTTCGTCAAACTTTCCTGCCTGGATCGCCGCCAATGCCTTCTGATGACTTCGCAACGAGAACTCATCCGCTACCGTGCGCGTGATGCCGAACCTGGTCGCCAACCGTTCCGCCGTCAGCCCCATAGAGAGATATGAGTCGGGATAATGCTCCACCAACCACGGGTTGGGAGAGATTTTGTTGCCCCCCATCGGGACCATGCTCATTGATTCTGTTCCTCCCGCCACAATCACTTCCGCGCCGCCGGACATGATTCGTTCCGCCGCCATCGCGATCGCCTGCAAGCCGGAAGAGCAGAATCGGTTGATGGTGATAGCTGAAGCTTCGATCGGTACTCCGGCGCGCAGAGACGCAGTTCGCGCAACGTTCATCCCTTGCTCGGCCTCAGGCATGGCGCAGCCGAGGATCACATCCTCAATCTCTTTCAGATCAAGCTGCGGCACCCGCTCCAGCGCGCCCTGGATGGCGACGGCAGCAAGATCGTCGGGACGTGTCGCCCGCAGCGTGCCTTTGAAGGCGCGGCCGACCGGCGTACGAACTGAAGATACGATCACAGCTTCACGCATAAAACCTCCCAGGCTCAAGATTCAAACTGCTTATCCTTATTGATGCTTGAAGATGATTACCGATTCGCCTTGTTGCGCGTTGTTCGAAGAATCTGCATCAAAGATGTCCCGCTTCGGGCAAGCTGCGCCCGGTCGCACAGAAACGGCGCCGAGTCCCAGCTGATCCAAGCTTTCGAACCACTCGGCTGTCGTTCTTACTGCTTCTATTGTCCATTTCCATACATCGGAATCCCTTGCTCCACCATGTACAACAGCCGGCGCGCCCGCGGACCCCAATCGCTCTGGCCGGCCTGGCTAATGGCCTTCTCTGCGACTGCGGCTGCTCGGACTTTGGCTTCGTCCGACTTTTTCAGTTGTTCTTCAGTCTTATAAATCTCGATCAGCGCCGACCAGCGATATGCGGCTTGAAACAATGCCTCCGCCGCTGCAGGAGACTGCGGATATTCGGCTGCATATTTTTCATAAATCTCCGCCTCTTTCGCTGGACACTTCGACTGTCCCTGCCAATCGCCGCACAGCTTGTTGTCGATGAAATGAAACGCTGCCAGGTAGGCCCATTTGGTGTTCGGGAATTTCTTTATGACTTTCTTGAAATAGTCTTCATTCATTCCGCGGCGCAAGTAGGACTCCTGCTCCTTGGCTGAAGGCAACGACGTCACGTCGGCTTTCTCAATCTGCCAGCGGATGTCTGCGGAACGGTACATCGCCTCGCCCGCCAAAGGTGATTGGGGAAAAATCTCTGCCACTTCTGCGTAGAGCCGCATGGCATCCTGCGCGGCATAACGGCGTCCGTTGCGTTGGCTGGCCTGGTCTTCTGAGTCCACGGCTTCGCCGAACAGAACCTTGTCGCCATCCGGGGTCGTCGGCTGCACCAGACCTTTGCCCTGTACCCAGCCGGAGATGGTGCGCTCTTCTGTCAGGTTCGCTTGCACGTGCACCCAGTCTCCGCTCTTCTCCAAAAAAATAACCTCGCGTCCGCGATCCAAGTCGGCCAGCTTGGTCGAAGAAGCATCCGGAGAAAGATAAACCCCCGCCACCCGCACAGTAGTAGCCCGCAATACCTCGGCGGATGCAACCGCCGGAATTAACAGCAGCAATAGCGCGAAGGAGTTTTTCGGTCTCGATTTCCCGAACATCAGCATAGCGCTATCGTACAAGCAGCAAACCCTTCCTATCCACTTTGTAGCTCGTCCCAATTCTGACGCCGACCAGCACGCATTCTCTCTGCGGACGACGGGCTAAGAGCGAAGTTGTTTGAGCAATGCCGGATCAATGTTCCCGCCGCTGATCACTGCGACAGTAAAATTCGATAGCGGCAACGAGTCGCGTTGAAAAAGCCAAGCGGCTGTGGCCACCGCACCGCTTGGTTCAGCCACGGTCTTGGGATTCTGCGCGAGCAACCGTGCCGCCTGCATAATTTGGTCTTCCGAAACCGTGACGATGTCATCGACGTAGCGCCGTATATGCTCGAAGGTCATTGTGCCGATGTATTGCGCCCGCAATCCATCGGCACAGGTTTGCAATACCTGTTCAGGTGGGAACTTCACGATCTCTCCAGCACGCAAGCTGGCCTGAGCATCCCCTGCCAACTCAGGTTCCACTCCAACGACTTTCGTACTGGGCTTGGATAACTTGATTGCGGTAGAAATTCCGCTGATCAAGCCGCCGCCACCGACCGGCACGAGCACCAAATCGACGTCAGGCAGATCTTCCAGAATTTCCAGGCCGGCTGTTCCTTGCCCGGCAATGATCTTTTCATCGTCATACGGCGGAACGATCACGTATCCATGTTCTGCAGCAAGCTCCTCGGCCTTGATCTGGCGCTCAGGGCCGCTGGGACCGACGAACACGATCTCAGCACCTAGGGCGGCCGTGGCTTCGCGCTCGCGCCACGCAGTTTGAAGGCGCCGATGGGCTGGAGGTTCTCGGGCTTGAGATAGAGAGTATGCCCCTCGTGTTCTAGCGTCACCAAGGGTGTGCGGACGGTGATGCCATCAATTCGGGAGTGCGCTTCGCGAATGTCGCTGAGAGAAACGATTGCTCAGGCCTCGGAAATTGGGCAGGTGAGGGCACCTGCCCCTACATGATCCATGTAGCCCCAGACGCCCTCGTCTGGCGAGGCTCAAATTTCCAAAATCACCGGCATAATCAATGGCCGCTTCTGGGTTTGCTTGGAAATATAGCGTTTCAAGTCGGCGCGAATCTTTTCCTTGATGACGCCATAGTCTGCCCGCTCTTCGTCGCTCGATTGTGCCAATGTCTGGACAACAATATCGCGGACTTCATCCATGAATCCATTTTCGCCGCCCGAAAATCCCCGCGTCACGATCTCGGGCGAGACTTCAACTTTGCCTGTCAGCTTGTTGATAGCGATGATGGGCAGTACAAAGCCGTCTTCGCTCAAGTGGCGGCGGTCTTTGATGACCAGATCTTCGACAACATCGGTACGCGATCCGGAATCAATGCAGATACGGCCCACGTTAACTCGGCCTGCTTTGCGGGCGCCTAGTTCGTCGAATTCCAGAATGTCGCCGCTTTCAATCAGCATTACATTTCCAACCGATCCATGCATGGAAGCTGCGAGTTCGGCATGCAGTTTGAGCTGCCGGTACTCACCGTGAATGGGTATAAAGTACTTGGGTTTAACCAGATTAATGATCAGCTTCAACTCTTCCTGGCTGGCGTGCCCGCTTACGTGCACGGGAGGAGTGGAGCCGTCATCGTAAATGACGTGCGCCTCGCGGCGAAACAGGTGGTCCACCATGCGGTAGATGGCTTTCTCATTCCCCGGAATAATCCGGGACGAGAGCATCACCGTATCGCCCTTCTCGATTTTCGCGTGTTTGTGATTGTCCACCGCGGCGCGCGACAGCGCCGACATGGGTTCGCCTTGGGTCCCGCTGATCAGCACACAGACTTTTTCCGGCGCGAAATTTTTCACTTCGCCGGGATTGATCAGCAGCCCGTCGGGAATCTCTATATAACCCAGATCCTCAGCGATCTCCGACGAGTTGTTCATGGACCTGCCGATGAATGCAACTTTTCTTCCGTGGTCCGCGGCAAGCTCCACTGCCAGCTTGATGCGATGAATGGAAGATGCGAAGCAGGAGATGAAGAGCCGGCGCTCAGTGCGCGCAAAGACTTCGTCGAATTTGCGGCGAACTGCGCGCTCACTTGGCGTGTAGCCCTTGCGCTCGACGTTGGTTGAATCTTGCAAGAGCACCAGCACGCCTTCCTTCCCGTACTCGGCAAACGCGTGTAGATCAAAGAGACGGTTGTCTGTCGGCGTCGGATCTACCTTGAAATCGCCGGTGTGAATCACGACTCCCAGCGGCGTATGAATCGCAAGGGAAACGCAATCCACCAGGCTGTGAGTAACCTGAATAGGATGAATCGTAAACGGGCCGATCTTAAAGCGCTCGCCCGGCCGGATTTCTCTTAACTCAGCGGCATCCAGCAGGCCGTGCTCATCCAGCTTGTCTTCCACATAAGCCAGAGTGAATTCCGTGCCCCAGACGGGGACGTTCAGCTCAGAAAGAATCCAGGGTAGAGCGCCAATGTGATCTTCATGGCCGTGTGTGAGCACGATCGCTCGCACCTTCTGCCGGTTTTCCATCAGATACGAAATGTCGGGAACGACGATGTCCACCCCCAGCAGTTCGGCCTCGGGGAACATCATGCCGGCGTCAATCACAATAATGTCGTCGCCCCAGCGTACGGCCATGCAGTTCATACCGAATTCGCCGAGGCCGCCGAGCGGCACTAGATGGAGTTTTCCGGAGGGCATGGAGGGGACTAATGATCGTAGCACACGCTTTGCGGGCAGAGCTGCTGATCCGTAAGCTTGCACTGGCGCTAAAATTTGACAATTTCAGGCCCTTCATTCGTGCATCTTTATAGGTCTAGAATTGGTTCCAGGGACTCGAGTCTCAGGAGGGACACAATGAGACGAGTTGTCCGATGTCTCGCGATTTTCCTTATCACGGCTACTGCCGGCACAGCGTTCGCCGACGACGAGCAAAAAGCAGAGAAGCAGTTGCGAATGATGACGGCCATGTCGCGCGATGACACTGCGCGTTCAATCATCAGCCGCACTTTCGCTGACGCATTCAAGATGGCGCGACCCGAGTTGGTTGCCGAGCGAACGACTGTGGGGCTGAATTATGGGAGTCTTTTCCTTGCGCATGAACTGATCTCGTCCGGCTCCAGCATGCAGCAAATCGCGGCCGAGCTCCGCACACGAAAAACTGTGCTCGAGGTCGCAAAATCCTCCGGCGTCGACTGGAAGCGGATTGCCGCGGACGCGAAGAAGATGAACAGTCGCATCAGCGACAACATTTACAGACATTTTCTTCACGCTGGCCCAGATAAACAGCGTGACCTGCTTGACCGCTACAACCCTGCCGTTGACCGGGTCCGGGCAGATGCCGATGCAACTCCCGAGGAGCTTGTAAAAGCGCAAACGGAATACGTCTTCTGGCGAAACTTGGCGGCTCCAAAGGCCGATGAGGCGGCAGATCCTTCTTCGTTTGTGGGCAAGGCCTATCAGCAGGGTCGTGACGACATCGC